>WNFK01201254.1_pt1 | contig 17288 bp, 14 predicted proteins | sample 5400281 | NCBI WGS metagenome assembly WNFK01 (sample SAMN13153350, study PRJNA577476) | soil metagenome | isolation source: 20 cm soil on Douglas fir-dominated hillslope | place: USA:California | collected 2013-09-17 | reverse complement strand
GCTCAACGCGCCGGACACCTACATGGACAAGATCGCGGTGGGTCCCTCGGCGAAGGGAGCGATCGACCTGTCCAAGGGACCCTCGCAGAACCTGCGCGCGATCGCCGATCGGAAGGGCGTCTACGTAGACGATCTGACGGTGATCATCCTGAACCGGCCCCGGCACGAGAAGCTGATTGCCGAGGTCCGTGCCACCGGCGCGCGCATCAAGCTGATCGGCGACGGCGACGTGAGCGCGGCGATCGCGACCTGCTTTCCCGAGACCGGCGTCGACGTGCTGATGGGCATCGGCGGCGCGCCCGAGGGCGTGATCGCGGCCGCCGCGATCCGCTGCATGGGCGGCGACATGCAGGGGCGGCTGGCTCCGCGCAACGAGAAGGAGATCGAGCGCGCGCAGAAGATGGGCATCAAGGACGCGAAGAAGATCTTCGACCTGGAGGAGATGGCGGCGGGCCACGTCATCTTCGCGGCCACCGGCGTCACCTCCGGCGACTTCCTGCGTGGTGTCCGGTTCTTCAAGGGTGGGGCGGAGACCCACTCCGTCGTGATGCGATCGAAGACCCGCACCATCCGGTACATCCAGTCCCGGCACACGTTCGAGCACAAGCCGGGCCTCTCCTGAGCCTGCGGACGTCGCTGCTGTCGCTTTGAGCGAATCGATGGCAGAACGGGGCGCGCCGCGTCAGACTGAAGTTGGACGGTGCCGGAAATCGTGCGAACACAGGGGCACATGGCGCGGGTGATGCGATCGATCGTGGTCGACGTGACGCCCGAGGTGTTCCTCGCCGTCGTACAAGACTACGCCCGCTATCCGGAGTTCGTCCCCGAGGTGAAAGCGGTACGTGTGGGAGCCCGGCAGGGCCCGGCGGTGGAAGTGACGTACTGGCTGGACGTGAAGCTGCGCCTCTTCGAGTTCACGCTGCGGCACGTCACGCGCTCCCGCGGCCGGATCGAGTGGAACCTGGTGCGCGGCGGCGAGTTCATGCGCGCCAACGAGGGCGCCTGGACCATCGAGTCGACGCAAGCCGGTGGTACGCGGGCCACCTACGAGATCGAGATCGACCTCGGTCCGATGGTTCCTGGAGGGCTGGAGAAGGCGCTGGCCGACCGTGGCCTGCCCAATATGCTGGCCAATTTCAAGACTCGCGCCGAGAGCGTCCGTGAAACGACGCGTTGAGGCGCGCCTCCCCTACAGTGGGTATGTTGACCGAGCTAGAGTGGATTGTTACAAGATTCGGAGGGAGTGCCCGCACGGCCTCGGGAGGTCGGGAGCAGGACGGGAAGAAAAGCGCGGGGGTGTGAATCAATGGTGTCTGGATTGCATCGATCCAGTAGTTGACCCGGAGGTTCTCAATGCTCGACGCGTTCATCATCGAAGAGATCAAAAAGCGCGAGCGCGATCACGAGAACCAGCGGCCTCGCATCGAGTTGCCGCTCCCGGAACCGACTCCCCAGCGCCAGAACGAAGGCCGTGAGGATGACGAGCAGCCTGAGCGCGGAGTGATCATCATCGACTACTCCGTGCCTGCCTAGGGCTTCCCCGCCCGGTGGCGGGGCCGCCCGGCGGATGGGATGGCCGGGCAAATGAGCGAGGGTTCCCTCTTCGGGGAACCCTCGCTGCGCTTCGGGAGTCCGGGCTCGCTTCGGCTGGCTTCGGGATCGGGGCTCGCGCCTTTCGGCGCTCGTGGTTCGGGTCCAGGTTCGGGTTTCCGGCGAGGCGCGAGAGCGCCGAGCAACCCTGGCCCCCAGCCCAACACAACTCAACGCGAGATTTCCCCCCACCTCTCCTTGATCTCCGCCGCCTGCCACGGCGCGTCCCTCGTAACTCCCGCAGTCTCGACCATCTTGTAGAGGAAGATCTTCCCCCCCTGCACCCCCACGATCTCCCCCGTAATCCCCGCAGCAAGATCGCTCGCCAGGAACGCCGCCACCGGCGCGATGTACTGCGGCCCGATCTGCTCCGCCGTCATCCCCTTGAACATCTGCAGGTCCTGCGTCATCCGCGTGAGCGCCACCGGCGCGAGCGCATTCACCGTCACGCCCATCCGCTGGAACTCCATCGCCGCCGTCCGGGTCAGCGAGTAGATCCCGCCCTTCGCCGCCGCATAGTTCCCCTGCCCGAAGTTTCCCAGGAGCCCCGAGAGCGAGGTCGTGTTCACGATGCGCCCGCCCTTCGCCTGCACCTTGAACACGCGCCCGGCCGCCTGCGTGACGAGGAAGGTGCCGCGCAGATGGACGTCGATCACCAGGTCGAAGTCCTGCTCGCTCATGTTGAGCAGCGTCTTGTCGCGCAGGATCCCCGCGTTGTTCACCACGATGTCGAACTTCCCGAACTTGTTGAGCGCGCTCCAGACGAGCCCGTCCGCGCCCTCGCGCGTGGCCACGCTGTCGTAGTTCGCGACCGCGTCGCCGCCGGCCGCTTTGATCTCGGCGACGACCTTCTCCGCCATCTCGGCACCCTTTCCGCCGCCGTGCCGATCGCTCCCCAGGTCGTTGACGACCACCTTGGCGCCCTCGCGGGCGAAGAGCAGCGCGTGCTCGCGTCCGATCCCGCCGCCGGATCCGGTGATGATCGCGACCTTGCCCTCGAGCAGACCCATGGTGTCCTCCCTGTGGGAGGCGCGCTTCTAGCACATCGCGTGGCCGGCAGGGGCGCGATAACGCAGTGCGGCAACGACGCCGTTGCCGTGGCCCCGCGGGGCGTGTTACGGGCCGCGCCATGAGCGAAATCATCGACGTCCACGCGAGAGAGATCCTCGACAGCCGCGGCAACCCGACGCTCGAGTGCGAAGTGGCGGTGGCCTCCGGGGCCATCGGCCGCGCCGCGGTGCCTTCGGGAGCCAGCACCGGCGAGCACGAGGCCCACGAGCTGCGCGACGGCGACAAGGGCCGCTACGGGGGGAAGGGCGTCCGCCCGACTGATGATCGAGCTGGACGGCACCCCGAACAAGAAGTCCCTGGGCGCCAACGCCATCCTCGGCGTTTCGCTGGCGGCCGCGCGCGCCGCCGCGCTGGCCTCGGGTACCCCGCTGTACCGCTACCTGGGCGGCGTGAACGTGCGCACGCTGCCGGTCCCCTTGATGAACATCCTCAACGGCGGCGCACACGCGGACTCCAACGTGGACATCCAGGAGTTCATGGTCGTGCCCTGGGGCGCTCCCACCTTTGCCGAGGCGCTGCGGATGGGCGCCGAGATCTTTCATGCCCTGAAAGGCGTCCTGAAGGCGCGCGGCTATTCGACCGGCGTCGGCGACGAGGGCGGCTTCGCTCCGAATCTGAAGACCAACCGGGAGGCGCTGGAGCTGATCGCCGAGGCGATCGCGAAGGGCGGCTACAAGCTCGGTCCGGACGTCGTGCTCGCGCTCGATTGCGCCGCCAGCGAGCTCTACAAGAGCGGGAAGTACCTGTTGGAGGGGGAGGGCAAGGACGACTGGGACGGCTGGAAGCTGGTCACGCAGCGACTGGGAGACTCGGTGCAGCTCGTCGGCGACGACCTGTTCGTCACCAACGTCGAGCGGCTCCAGCGCGGGATCGATCAGGGCGTCGCCAACGCGGTGCTGGTCAAGGTGAACCAGATCGGGTCGTTGACCGAAACGCTGGACTGCGTGCGGCTGGCGCACTTCAACGGATACCGCTCGATCATGAGCCACCGCTCGGGCGAGACGGAGGACACCTTCATCGCGGACCTGGCGGTGGCGTGCGACTGCGGGATGATCAAGACGGGGTCGGCGAGCCGGAGCGACCGGACGGCGAAGTACAACCAGCTGCTGCGCATCGAGGAGGAGCTGGGGCTGTCGGCGCACTACGCGGGGAAGAGCGCGTTTCCGCGCGCGAAGAAGTAGGGGCCAGGTCCCGTTCACGGCGACGTGGCCGAATCCGCCTACGCCGTCTCCGCGACCGAAATGCGCTCCTCCTCCGGGAAGAGCTCGTCCATCAGCTCTCCCAGCTCCGCCTCGAGCTTCGCCTTGGCGCGGATCTCCAGCTGCCTCGCGCGCTCGCGCGAGAACCCGAAGTGCTCGCCCAGCTCCTTCAGCGTCATCGGCTTGTCGTTCATGATCCGCTGCTCGATGATGTATCTCTCGCGCGGATCCAGCCGGCTCAGCGCCTCCAGCACGCGCTCCTGCACGATGTGGCGCTCCTCCTGCTCGGCGATCTCCGCGTCCGGCAGGTCGGCGCCGTCCATCACGAAGTCCACGTGGGAAGAGCCGCCGTCCTCGCCCATGGGCGCGTCGAGCGAGAGGTCGCGGCCCTCCATGCGCTGCTGCATCTCCAGGACCTCGCCGGGCTTCACGCGCAGCTTCTTGGCGATGGCGCCCTCGCTGGCCTTCTGCATGTCGCCGGTGGCGCCGTCGAACTTCTCCAGCTCGCGCCGCGTGCGCGCCAGCGAGAAGAAGAGCTTCCGCTGCGCCTGCGTGGTCCCGAGCTTCACCAGGCTCCAGCTCTTGAGGATGTAGTTCTGGATGAAGGCGCGGATCCACCACACCGCGTAGGAGATGAGGCGGATGCCCTTGTTGGCGTCGAACTTCTGGACCGCCTTCATCAAGCCGATGTTCCCTTCCTGGATCAGGTCGGCCATCTTGATGCCGTAGCTGCGGTATTCGTAGGAGACCTTCACCACGAAGCGCAGGTTCGAGGTCACCAGCTTGTGGGCAGAGTCCAGATCGCCGCTCTTCGCGTACAACCTCGCAAGTCGCTGCTCTTCATCGACCGTGAGAAGCGGGTACTTGTTGATCTCCGCCAGGTACATGGCGAGCGAGCCAGTGCTCGACGGAAGCGCAGACGGTTGCATGGTTCCTCCGGCCTTTTGAACGAACATCGCTTGCCATGAGCAAGTGCGGTGCCAGCGGAGGGGGAATCCGGTTTCACAGGGACTTGACGGCCGCGACGGCGATGCACGGGGTGGAAGACGGTAAGAAGTTCATGCCCGCCCGCCTGACAGACCTGTAACTCTGGAGCAGCCGTCCGCTTGCGCACTCTTGCGGCTGCGCTTAGGTTGGCTCGATGCCTTCCCCGGGCAAGCGCGGCAAGTATCTCGGGTTCGTCGCGCACGAGATCAAAAATCCCCTCGCCACCGCCCTCTGGTCTTGCGATCTGCTGAAGCGGATGGACCCCGCCGATCGGGCGGGCGATCGCGCCGAGAAGATGATCGACGTCTCGCTGCGGGCGCTGAGGCGGATGCGGCGGCTGATCGACGACTACTTCACCATCGAACGCCTGCTGGAGCAGGACTACGAGCTGAAGCGCGAGCGGGTGAGCTTGCGGGAGCTGGTGGAGCCTGTCTTGCGCATCTTGGAGGAGAAGGACGGGATCGCGACCGAAGGCTGGCAGCTGGAGCTGGGCGACGCGTTCACCGTCGGCGACGCCGAGATGCTGAGGCGCGCCGTGCGGGCCTCCCTCGAGCACATGGCGCGCGCGTCGCAGAAGCCGCGTCTGTCCATCGCCGTCCGCGCGGCGGGATCGAACCCCACCTTGCACATCCGCGCCGAGGCGCCGCCGCAACCGCTGGTTCCCCCCGACCCGGAGGAACGCCCCAGCGGAGATCCCGCCGGGGCCGTCCTCGGATTCGCCCTGGCCGCCCGCATCCTCGCCTGCCACGACGGCAGGCTGGAGGAGCGCGAGGGTGGCCTCGTTCTGGTGCTGCCGCCAGCGGTGTGAGCTACGGCTTCTCTTCCTTGGGCCGGTCGAGGTCGTCGAGCTTCTCCTTGATGCCTTCGCGCACGTTGCCCGCGACGTCCTTGATCTTGCCCTTCAACTGGTCGAGCTTGCCCTCGCCCTCGAGCTCGCGGTCGCCCGTGGCGACCCCCACGGTCTCCTTCACGCGCCCCTTGATGCGATCCACCTGGCCTTCGATGTTCTTCTTGTCCATGTAGCCTCCTGTGGAAGCTACGTTGGCCACCGGACAGGCTCGCGCCGAGCCTCGGGTTAGCGGGCGGCGACTTGCTGGGTCGGCGTGAGGACGGTCTTGTAGGCAGCCAGGACGCTCCTGGGATACGCCGACAGCCGCCGCCAGGACTTGCTCCCCGGCCGCAGCAAGCGCGCCACGGTCGGCCCCGCGTTGTAGGCGATCAGCGCGCGGGACAGGTCGCCGTCGAATCGGTTCATCAGCTGCGCGAGGAACCGGGTGCCGAGCTCGATGTTCAGCACCGGGTTGAAGAGATGGCTCGGGCGGATCCGCGCCGGATCCGCCTCCTTCTCCACAAGCCACTGCGCCGTCGGCGGCATCAGCTGCATCAGCCCGCGCGCGCCGACGCTGGAGACCGCGAACGGATCGAAGTGCGACTCCACCTGGATCACCGCCGCGACCAGCGCCGGGTCCAGGCCGTTGCGGCGCGACTCGCGCACGATGGCCGACAGCACCCGGCGCCGCTCGTCGCCCCAGAGCGCGGTCGAGTCCTGCATGAAGCGCGCGAGACCGATGCGCTCCGCTTCGCGGAAATCGGCGAGCTCCTGCTCGAGCAGGACGGCCGGGAGCGCTCGCAGCCGGGCCTGCGCGACGCTCGCGCGCTGCTGCGCCTCGCGGGCCACCTGGACGGCCGCGGCAGCGGTGAACGCGAACTGATCGATTTCCCCGCGCGGATCGGGGTGCTTGACCAGGCCCAGCACCGCGCCCGCCGAGCTCGCGCCGCAGAGGAGCGCGAGCAGGAGCCCTCGCGAGCGGCGCCGGCTGGCCGCCCCCCGACGGCCAGCCGGCCCCCTCCTCCGGCCCTTCGGAGCCGAGATCCCCGCCCCCCACGCCACCGCCCCACTCATTCCCGTCCCCCCGGAGGCCACAAAGGCGTGCCCCGAAGCTCCGGGCCGGCCCACAGCAGCCGCCGTGCCAGCGAGCGGTTCCCTCGGGGGCTCGCCCGTTCGGAAAGGCGGGGAGGGAACGGCGTTGCCCAACTTGCTCCGTAGGGTTCCGCGTGTTAGAAGCCGCAGCCCCTGGAATCCCGGGGTGTCGCAACCCCTCCGCGCGGCGGGGCTTTTCGCCTGCCGCCCGCAGCCTCTGCCTCCGCGCACGCTGCGCCGCAATCCCGCGGGAGGACGCGCGAGGAGCAGGCGATGTCGAAGGGCTTGATCGGCAAGAAGATCGGCATGACCACCGTGTTCGCGGAGGACGGCAGCGCAGTCCCCGTCACCGTGGTGGAAGCCACGCCGAACCTCGTCTTCGGGCACCGCACCGAGGAGCTCGACGGCTACACCGCCCTACAGCTCGCCCACGAAGAGATGGACGAGAAGAAGGCCGAACGCCGCCAGACGAAGCCTTATCTCGGACAGTTCAAGAAGAAGGGCCAGAAGCCGCACCGGCGCATCCAGGAGTTCCGCGTCGAGGCGAAGGAGCTGAACGACTTCGCCCCGGGCTCGCAGGTGACGGTGGCGCTCTTCAAGAAGGGCGACCGGGTGGATGTGACCGGAACCACGCGGGGCTTCGGCTTCGCCGGCGTGGTGAAGCGGCACCACATGAAGGGCGCCGCGCGCGACTCGGCTTCCAGCCACGAGCACCACCGCCACATGGGCGCCATCGGGCAGCGCAAGACGCCGGGACGGGTGTTCAAGGGCAAGCGCATGCCGGGGCACATGGGGGTGGACCGGCGCACCGTGCAGAACCTCACGGTCCTGGACGTGGTGCCGGAGAACCACCTGCTGCTGATCAGCGGGAGCGTTCCCGGGCACGACAAGTCGTTGGTGATCGTGCGGCCTACGGTGAAGTAGGGACTAGTCCGCGACCGACAGCAGCACTTCCGATGCGCTGATCACCTGCTTCTGCAGCAGGCTCCTGGCGTAGTCGAGGAACGAGACCAGCGCGCGGGATTCGCGGGCGAGCTGCTGGACGTCCGGGAGCGGCCGCCCCGCGGCGATGGCTTCACGCACCGAATCGGTGATTTGCAGGACTTCGACCACCGCGGCCCGGCCGACGTAGCCGGTGCCCGCGCAAGCGTCGCAGCCGACGGCGCGCGGCAGCACCTGCGTTCCCTTGTCCACCACCTTGCGCGCGATCAACGAATCCATCAGGGCGGGCGAGGGGGCCTCGAGCTTGCGGCAGGACGAGCAGAGCTTGCGCACCAGACGCTGCACCACCACCAGATGGAGCGACTGCGCGATCAGGGCCCGGCCGGCGCCCAGGTTCTCCAGCCGCTGGATCGTGGCCACCGCGTTGTTGGCGTGGACCGAGGTCAAGAGAAGATGGCCGGTCATCGAGGCCTCGAGCGCGATCTGGGCGGTGGCCTGGTCGCGCATCTCGCCCACCACGATCACGTCCGGGTCCTGCCGCAGCATGGAGCGCAGCGCTTCCGCGAACCCGAGACCGGCCGCCAGGTTCACCTGGACCTGCGTGACCCCCTGCAGGCGGTACTCGATCGGATCCTCGACCATGATGATGTTGGTGTCCGGCCGGGTGAACTTGCGCTCGTTCAGGAGCGCGTAGAGCGAGGAGGTCTTCCCGGAGCCGGTGGGGCCCGCGATGATGATTCCGCCATACGGGCGGTTCAGCGCCCTGCGTGCGGCCCCCACCAGGGAGGGATCGAAAAAAATCTGCTCGAGGGAGCGGGTGCTTCCCGCCGCCTCCAGGATTCGCATCACGATCTTCTCGCCCCGGTTCGCGGGCAGGCTGGAGACGCGCAGGTCGATCTCGCGTTTTCCAGTGGACATGCCGATGCGGCCGTCCTGCGGCAGCCGCCGCTCGGTGATGTCCAGGCCGGCGAGCACCTTGATGCGGGCGGTGAGGCCCTTGAGCGAAGTGCCGGGCGGGATGGCCTCGCTCCAGTCCTGCAGCAGGCCGTTGACGCGGTAGCGGACCCGGAACCCCTGCGCGGTCGGCTCGATGTGGATGTCGCTCGCCTCGCGCTCCAGGCCCGCGGCGATGATCCGGTTGACCAGGCGGATGGCGTCGTCGCCCACCGCCCGGGCGTCGGTCCGGTCGCGGTCCTGCTCGGCGACGGTCTCGAACTGGAACGAGTCGGGGTTGATGCGCGGGGCGCTCCCGCCCTTCTTCGCCCCGGAATCGTCGAGGAGCTTGAGCCGGACCAGCGCGGAGTTGAAGTCCTCCAGGCCGATGGCGACGGGGACCACCTGCACGGTCTGGAGCGTCCGCCGCACCTCGGCGAGCGCCGCGTTGTCCCGGGGGTTGACCATCGCGACCGTGAGCACGTTCCCGTTCAGCCGGACCGGCAGCAGGCGGAAGCCCCGCACCAGCTTGGTGGGGACCATCGTCAGCACGGCGGGGGAAAGGTCGAAGTCGCGCAGCTCCGCGAAGGGGATTACCCCGGACAGGTCCTGCTCCGGGACCGGCGCCCGCGCCGCCGGCAGCTCGTGCGAGGCGTCCACCGCTTCGAGGAGTTGGGCCTCGATCTCGGTCATCACCTCGGTGGAGCCGGGCTTTTCCACGGCCGCCAGGCTGGCCAGGCGCTCGCACAGGCGCTTCGCCAGCGCTTCGCCCACCGCGGGGACGCCGGCGATCATCCCCTGCAGCGTGGCGGCGGGGAGCCAGAGCACCCGCGAGGAATCGCTGGCGATCACGAAGTAGGGGCTGGGCTTTCCCAGCAGCGCTCCCACCTCGCCGAACACGTCTCCGGGAAAGATCTCCTCGGTTGGAAGCAGCTCGCCTCCGGGGGCGGGAAGGAGCATCTGTGCCTTGCCCGAGAACAGGATCCCCAGGCCGTCGTTGACCTTTCCCGCGCTGACGATCTCGCTGCCGTCCGCGCACTCCAGGCCTTGCACCAGCGAAGAGACCTTCGCGACCACTTCCTTGCCGGCGTTCTTGAACAGCGCCGACTTGGCGAGGAACGGCTGGATCTTGTCGGAGGGCACCTTGACCCGGATGATGCCGTCGACGAGCGGCGGCGGAGCGGCGCTCGCGTCTGGCAACCGCGACGGATCGGACGACCCGCCTGGCGCTTTCACGCCAGTGGTTTGGGTATCCCCCATGCCACCCGATCGATAGCACGCGCTCCGGACGCGGCCACATTCCGACTTGTGCGCCGGTGTACGGACCGGTGCGACGACGTTGCAGCGTGAACGATCCACTCCCGCAAGCCGGCCTGCCGACCTTGCCCCCGGAGCCGCCGAGCAGCAGCTTCTTGCGCCCCTCAGGGCTGGAGACCGGACCCGATGCGCCCGCCGACGTCCCGATTGCAGCTCCTCGCCGCCTGCCTCGCGTTCACCGCCGCGGCCGCGCGGGCGCAGGACGCCATCTACGGGCCGGACGGGGCGCCGACCGCCGTCCAGCGCAAGCTCTACAGCATGAGCGGGCGCTGGGAGGTGGGCGCCGCGTTCGGCATGGCCTTGAACACGGCCCTGGTCGATCAGCTCGGCGGCATCCTCTCGCTGAGCTACCATCCGAACGAGTGGCTAGACGTCGGCGCCGAGGGCCTGCTCAACCACGCTTCGCTCTCCGGCCTGGCCTTGAACGCGCGCGCGGATCTGCGGCCGCGCGCGCCCGGACAGGTCGGCGACGAGATGGCCAACGACAACCAGCTGCGCGGCGGGGCGTTCGCAGTCGCACGCGTGGCCCCCATCTACGGCAAGTTCAACCTCGCCTCGGAGCTGAGGGTGCACTTCCAGGCGTTCCTGCTCGGGGGCGCGGGCGCGGCCCAGGTGCATCGGGAGTCGGTGAACCTCTGCGCCGATCCAGGCACCGGCCCGTGCCAGAGCTACCAGAAGAGCGACGCGATCGAAGGCGTCGGGGTGATCGGCGCCGGCTTCCGCTTCTACTTCAACCAGCGCTGGAGCCTGCGCACCGAGGTGCGCGGCTACCTCTTCCCCTCCTCGTACAAGCGCAGCAACGACCTGACCAACCCCTCGACGGGATCGCCCAAGAGCTACCTCGCCACGGTGGCCACGTTCGGGGCCGGGCTTTCGCTCCTCTTCTGACCATGCGGACCTTCGTTCTCGCGATCCTGATCGGCGGAGCGGCGGCGGCCGAGCAGCAGGCGGATCCGGACGCCGTGCGCGTCCACGTCCTGGAGCAGCGCCCGTTCACCGAGGCCGGGCGCTGGGAGCTCTCCTTCTTCGGCAGCGCGCAGGTGAATCCGAAGTTCACCCATCACGCCGGGCTCTCGGCCGAGCTCGCATACCACCTGCGGGAGAACCTCGCCGCCCAGCTCGGGGTCTGGTACTTCCCGGTCTCGGCGCAGAGCTCGCTTTCCGAGGAGCTGCTCACCAAGGCCCGGGAGGCCCCGGAGACCGCCGAGGCCTTCCTGCTGCGCGGGGCGGCGCTGGCCGGCCTCGAGTTGATGCCCATCTACGGCAAGCTCGACGTCTTCGACGGCAAGATCCTGCGGCTCGGGGTGTACCTGAATGGCGGCCTGGGCGTGGCGAAGACCCGGCTGCAGCTGCGCCCGTCCTCCGACCCGACCACCGGCGCGACCTTTGGCGACACCGGATACAGGCCGATCGCTTCGCTCGGCATCGGCCTGCGCGTGTTCCTCAGCGAGAGGATCACCGTCCGGCTCGAGCTGCGCGACTTCGCCTATTCCGGATCCGTCTCCCGGGTGAATGGCTGCAACCTCGACGACGTGACCCGGATCGAGGCCGCGGAGGGGGCGGGGCAGACCGCGACCGGGCTCTCGGGCGGCTGCAACGAGCGCGCGTTCGGAGCGCCAGGGACGCAGGCCCAGCTGAACGCGGGCGCCGCGAAGGATCTGCTGGCCCGGCCTTCGGCCGACGTGATCAACAACCTCGCCTTCCAAGGCGGCTTGAGCTGGCTCTTTTGAGGACTCCACCCATGTGCCGGCCCACCCTTCTCCTCCTGCTCGTCTCCTCTGCCGCCGCCGCGCAGGCCCCCGCTCTCGCGCACGCGACTGCCGAATACGACCTGGCGCAGTCGCTCGAGCGGCGCGGGCTTCCCTCCGGCGCGTTCGATCAGTACGCCCGGATCATCCAGGCAGGGCAGGCACACCCCTTCTGGCTGAAGGCGGTCGAGGGCGCGGCGCTCGCAGCCAGGAACCTCCACGACAATCTGCTGGCGCCCAATCTGCTCGAGAAAGCCTGGACCGAGCAGTTCCTGCAGCTCCCGAAGGAGACGCAGGCGAACATCCATGCCTCGCTCGCGCTCTTCGCGTATCGGGCCGGAAACGTCGAGGAGGCGGCGCGCTTCGTCGAGCGTGTGCCCGCGGACAGCCAGGCATGGCCGCAGGCCCGCTACGTCGCAGGGCTGCTCCAGCAGCGCCTCGAGCCGGAGAAGGCTGTCCAGACCTTCCGCGACCTCGCCGGGATGCCCCGAGCGCCGGCGGAGCTGCGGGAGCTGGCCTCGCTTGCGCTCGGCCGCACTCTGTACGCTTTGAAGCGCTGGCCGGAGGCCGGGGCCGCGTACTCCAGGCTGCCGCGCTTCTCTCGCCACTGGGACGAAGCGCTCTTCGAAGGGGCCTATGCGGACCTGCGGAGCGGGGATCCGGGCGGGGCGTTGGGAAGGCTGCACAGCCTGCGCTCGCCGCACTTGCGCGACGAATTCGCGCCGGAGTCGCTGAACCTCACCGCGATCATCTTCCACCAGCGCTGCCTCTACCCGCAAGTCGACGCGGCCCTGGCGCAGTTCGATCGCGAGTACCTCCCCATGCGCGATCAGGTGAAGAAGCTCCTTGCCCAGGACCTCCCGGTCGAGGAGCACTGGCGGATGCTGGCGGCCGAGGACCACCGCCTGCCTCCCGCGGTGCAGCACCATCTGCAGAAGAACGAGCGCGCCGCTGCCTTCGGCGCCCACCTCGCCGCCCTCGACCGGGAGGCAACCCGGATAAGGGGCGACGCCTTGCTGGCGGGCTCCACGCTGGGCCCCGAGCTGCTCGACGCGCTCGCGCGACAGAAGGAGCTGATCGAACGGCTCGCCGGCAAGTTCGTCCAGGGCCGCCTCGCGGACATCGCGCGGCGGATCGACGTGCTGGAGGCCGACAAGGAGCTGATCGGGTTCGAGACCCTCAAGGGCGAGAAGGAGATGCTGGAGGAGCGGTTCGACGTGAACGCGCAGCTCGCCTCCCAGACGATCCACCGCCCCGAGATGCCGCCCAAGGGGCACGAGTACTGGCCGTTCGACGGCGAGTACTGGCCGGACGAGATCGGGTACTACCGCTACACGCTCAAGGACGCCTGCCCGCGGAGGCAGGAGTGATCTCGCGCTGGTTCGCGTCGCTCGCCATCGCGCTCGCGCCGGCCGCGGGGTCCGCGGGCGCGGCGACTCCGAAGCCTTTGCCCGTCGAGGCCACTTTCGAGCAAAAGGAGGTCGAGCGCGACGCCGCGGCCGACCGCAAGCGCGACGAGCTGATCGCCGACTTGCAGAGCCTGATCCCTCGTCTGCCGGAGACCGGCCGGAGCGCGGACCTCTACTTCCAGCTCGCCGAGCTCTACTGGGAGAAGGCGCGGTTCGTCTCGCTCGAGGAAGTCCAGGTGCAGGACGAGGCGTACGCGCGATGGGCGAAGGACCGGAAGGGCGCCGAGCCGAAGATCGATACCCAGCGCAGCGACGGCTACCGCAAGCAAGCCCTGCGCCTCTACCAGTTGGTGCTGGAGCGGTATCCCCGGTACGAGCGGCGCGACGAGGTGTCGTTCGTCGCCGCGCACAACCTCTACGAGAGCGGGAACAAGCGGGAGGCCATCGCCCGGTACGGCGCGCTGATCCGGGAGTATCCCCGGAGCCGGTTCGTCCCCGACGCGCACGTGCAGATGGGCGAGCACTTCTTCGCGGAGAACGATCTCGCCCGCGCGCGCGCGTCCTTCGAGAAGGCGGCGGCGTTCCGGCTGCCGAAGCTCTACCCCTTCGCGCTCTACAAGCTCGCCTGGTGCGACTTCAACGCCGGCGACTACCGCGGGGCGATCGCGAAGTTCCAGGAGGTGATCGCGTACTCCGAGGGCGCGACGCGGCGGGACCGCGTCCAGCTCAAGGCGGAGGCGCTCAAGGACATCGTGCTCGCGTTCGCGCGCATCGACGCGGTCGACGCCGCGATCGCCTACCTGACCGAGAAGGGCGGCGAGCACGCCACCGACGCCATCGACCGGCTGGCGGGCACCTGCTTCGAGGAAGGCAAGCTCGAGCAGTCGATCCGCGTCTACCGGCTCCTCCAGGAGAGAACGCCGCAGGACCTGAGAGCCCCCGGCTGGCAGCAGAAGATCCTGCTGGCCTACGACAGGCTCCACCGCCGCGACCAGGTGCTCGCGGAGATGAAGCGGCTGGTGGCGGAGTACGGTCCGCGGAGCGCCTGGGCCAAGGCCAACGCGGAGCAGAAAAACGCGCTGGACCAGGCGAACGAGATGGCCGAGAGCGCGCTTCGGGAGCTGGTGCAGGACTATCACCAGGAGGCGATCAAGACGAAGAGCGCGGCGACCTACCGGCTGGCGCGCGACATCTACCGCCAGTACCTCGACACCTTCCCGCAGAGCGAGGCCGCCCCCGCGATGCGCTTCTACCAGGCCGAGATCCTCTACGCGCTCGAGGAGTGGGACGCGGCGGCCGAGCAGTACGGGAAGGTCGTGGACGCCGATCCGCGCGGGTCCTACGCCCGGCGCGCGGCGTACGACGCCATCCTCGCGCTGGAGAAATCGGTCGACGTCAGCAAGGGCAAGCTGAAGAAGCGCGAGCTCGAGGACGCGGCGAAGGTCGACGAGCACAAAGCGAAGGGACGGGTGGACCGCAGCCGGAATCTCGAGATCCAGGCGGTCACGCGCGACGTCCAGGCGGAGCCGATCCCGGACAACGAGGGGAAGCTGATCGCAGCCTGCGACCGGTACCTGCTCGTCGCGCCCGGTGCGAAGGACGAGATCGTGATCCGCTACAAGGCGGCGTTCGTGCTCCATGAGCGCCGCCACTTCGTGGAGGCGGCGCGCCGGTTCGGCGAGATCATCCTCGCCTGGCCAGACGACCCCTGGTCGCAGAAGGCCGCGAATCTGTCGCTGGACATCCTCAACACCCGCGAGGAATGGCTGGCCTTGAGCGACCTGGCCCAGCGGTTCCTGCAGAACCCCCGGCTTGCCCCCGACGGATCGAAATTTCGCGAGGAGGTGGCCCGGATCGGCGAGGGCGCCCGGTTCAAGTACGTGATGCAGGTGTACGAGCAGCAGAAGGACTTCGCGCTCGCGGCCCGCGAGTTCCGCGCGTTCGTCGCGCAGTACCCGCGGAGCGAGCACGCGCCGAAGGCGCTCTACAACGCGCTCTTGATCGCGGACAAGGCGGACCAACTGGACGTGGTGATGGCCGCGGGCGAGCAGCTCCTGCGCGACTACCCGGATGCGGACCCGCGGATCGTCGAGCTCGCGCTCCCGGCGCTGGCCAGCGCCTGCGAACGGTCGGGGCGTCCTGCCGACGCCGTCCGCTGGTACGAACTGGCCCAGGAGCGGTGGCCCTCCGACCCGAAGGCGGCGGATTGGCTCTACGACGCGGCGGTCTGGCGCGAGGCGCTCGGCGACGACGCGGGAGCGCTGCAGGCGTGGCAGAGCTGGTTGAAGCGGTACCGCTCGCGGCCGGAGGCGGGACGGATCGCGTTGAACGTCGGCCTGATCCTCGAGCGGCAGAAGGACTTCCGCCGGGCCGCGGACCACTGGTCCGCCTTCCACCGCGAGCGGTCCGGCGCGGCGCCCGAAGACCAGCTCCTGCTCGCCCGCTATCGCCAGGGGCTGGCCCTGCGCGAGCTGAGAGCGCCGGAGTCGGCTGCCGTCCTCGCCGAGGTCGGGGAGCGGTTCGCGCGCCTGCCCGCTGCGGCGAAGAGCTCGCCACCCGTGATCGACGCCGTAGCCCACGCGCGCTTCCTCTTGACCGAGCCCGCGTTCGAGGAGTTCGTCGCCCTCCAGTTCCGGTCGACCCGGCAGGTGGAGCTGGTCCAGACGCTCAAGGCGAAGAACGGGCGGCTCGGGAGGCTGCTCGCCGCCTACGCCGAGGTGATCGCCGTCGGAAGCCCGAAGTGGAGCGAGGCCTCGTTCGAGCGCATCGGCGAGGCGTATCGCAACTTCAACAGGGGCCTCCTCGACGCGCCCGTGCCGCGCGGTCTGGACGCCGAGCAGCAGGAGCTGTACCGCACCACGTTGGAGGGTCAGGCGCTGCCGTTCGAGGACAAGGCCACCGAGGCGCTCGCCAAAGCGGTCCAGGTCTCGCAGGCATCCGGCGTCTACTCCGAATGGGTGGTGAAGGCGCAGGACCTGCTGCGCGAGTACCAGCCCGACGCGTACGGAGACGTGCGCCGGCCCCGCCTGGTCGATACCGACCTGTCGCGCGCGGTCACGCCGGGCTTCAGCCAGGGGGGACACTGATGCGCAAGCTGGCGATCCTGTCGATCCTGCTAGCGGCATGCGCGCATGTGCCGCCCAAGACCCCGCCTCTTGACCCGAAGGCGGAGCGGCAGCGGCTGCTCGAGCTTCCCCCGACCATCCTCCACAAGGAGGCGCGCGAGCTGATGGCGCGCGGCGAGTGGGACGCGGCTCGCGCCGGTCTCGACGCCTACCTGACCAAGGCTCCCGAGAACGCGGAGGCGTGGTTCGAGGCGGGATGGTTGACCGAGCGCCAGGGCGATGCGAAGGGCGCGGCCGAGCTCTACGAGCGCGCGCTCGCGCGCGATCCAGGGAACGTGCCTGCCGCGCTGAACCTGGCCCGGCTGACCGAGGACGATCCCAGGCAGGCGGAAGGCATCCTCCGCGCGGCCCTGGACAAGGCGCCCGCGGAGCCGCGGCTGCTCAACGCCCTCGCTGCGGCGCTGCGCGCGCAGCGGAAGCTGGAGGAGGCGGAATCCATCGCCCGGCGCGTGCTGGAGCGGCACCCGCGGGACGCGACAAGCTCGATCCGAAGGACGCCGGGATCGCCAACAGCCTCGGGGTGCTGGCGATGCGCCGCGACGCCGTTGCGGCCGCGCGCGGATGGTTCGAGGAGGCGACCCAGCTCGACCCGGGGTTTGCGGCGCCCTGGGCCAACCTCGGGGCGCTCGCGCTCCGCTATCGCGACTACGCGCTGGCGGAGAAGGCCTGCGCGAAGGCGGTCCAGCTCGACCCTGCGCGCTGGGAGTCGCATCTCGCCCTCGGATGGGCGCTGGAAGGGCTCCACAAGCCAAGGGAGGCGCGGGCGGAGTACGAGAAGGTGCTCGCCGTCCACCCTCGGCACGACGATGCGCTCTTCGGCAGGGCGCTGGCGCTGAAGGCGGAGGGCGACCTCCAGGCGGCGCTCCAGGCGTTCCGGGAATACGCCGCGCTCCCGGACGCGGCCCGCCAGCGGGACGCGCAGACGCAGCTCGCGGCCATCGACCTGCGTCTGAAGAGCAGGGCGCAAGCCCCCGCGCCAGTCCCCAAGGAGGCCGGCCCCGACCTGTCCAAATTGCCACAGGGCGGGGAAGCCGGGCCCGCCGGAG
>WNFK01133577.1_pt1 | contig 17293 bp, 18 predicted proteins | sample 5400281 | NCBI WGS metagenome assembly WNFK01 (sample SAMN13153350, study PRJNA577476) | soil metagenome | isolation source: 20 cm soil on Douglas fir-dominated hillslope | place: USA:California | collected 2013-09-17 | reverse complement strand
CAGCTCCGGTGCGTTGTTTGCCAGAGCCTCTCCGTGGCCGACTCGCCGTCCGAAACCGCCAATCAGATGCGCGGCATCATCCGCGAGCGTCTGGCCGCCGGCGAGAGTCCCGCCGAGGTACGCGCCTACTTCGTCGAGAAATACGGCGAATGGATTCTCCTCGCGCCTCCCAAGTCGGCCTTCAATCTCCTCGTGTGGGTCGTGCCCTTCGCGGGCCTCGGGCTGGGGCTCGTGCTCGTCGCCGTCATCCTCCGTCGCTGGAGCCGGAAGATCCCTCCGGGCGCGCCGGCCGGCGTGGATCCGGCCCTGCGGGAGCGTATACGCCGCGAGATGTCGGAAACGGAGAGCCCGTGAGCCGCGCGCAGTGGATCGCCATGGCCGCCATCACCCTCCCCGCGCTCGCCATCGTCCTGTGGCCGCTCGTGCGCGGAGGAGCGGGAAGGGCCGCCCCATCGAATGCCGCCCCCGATCGACGGCTCGAGCTGGCCGAGGAGAAGGCGGCGACCTATCGCGCGCTCAAGGAGCTCGACTTCGATCACGAGACGGGCTCCCTGTCGGACGATGACTTCCAGGCGCTCCGCGACAGGTACGAGGGCCGCGCCGCCGAGCTGATCACCGCGCTCGACACTCTCGGTGAGCCCGCCCCGCGCGCGGTCGCGGAGCGTCCGCCGCCCGCGCCGCGCTCCTGGACGAGAAGCCCTGCGGCCATGGTGGCCGGCGGCCTTTCCCTCTTAGCCCTCGGCATCGCGTTCGGGGTCGGGGTGACCCGCTACACGCAGCCGGACGACACGATGGTTCCACCGGGAAGCCGCATCCCGGTGCCCACGTTGCCGGACCCCGGGCCCCTCCTCCCCGGCGCGCCGGGTACGGGCGCCTCCAGCATGAAATCGATACCGCCGGAGATGCTCGCGCGCATGCTCGAGGCGGCGCGCCAGAGCCTCTTCGAGGGGCGATACCAGGAAGCCATCGCCGCCTACCAGGCGGTGCTCAAGAGGGATCCGAAGAATGTGGACGCCATGACACATCTGGGGCTGATCGTGGCCATGGGCGGCCACGCCGACGCCGCGCTCGAGACCTTCAACAAGGCGCTCATCCTCGACCCGAAATACGGCCCGGCGCTCCTCTACAAGGGGCAGGTGCTCTACGAGGTGAAGCAGGACTATCCCGGCGCCGTCACGGCCTGGGAGCGCTATCTCGCCCTGGGTCCCGCCGGCGAGGACCGCCAGCGCGTGGTCGCGCTCATCCAGGAAGCCAAGAACAAGGCTCCCCGGCGCTAGCCGTCTCGGGGCGGCGTGATACTCTGAGCCCCGCCATGACGAAGGACGCGGAAAGGATCGAGGCGCTCCGCGAAGCCATCCACCGGCACAACTATCTCTATTACGCCGAGGATCGTCCCGAGATCTCCGACGCGGAGTACGACGGCCTCCTCCGCGAGCTCCGCAAGCTCGAAGAAGCCCATCCCGAGCTCGTCACCCCCGATAGCCCGACCCAGGCCGTGGGCGGGCACGTGGCCCAGGTCTTCGCCCCCGTCGAGCACAAGGGCCCCATGCTCTCGCTCGACAACGCGCTGTCCCCCGACGACCTGCGCGAGTTCGAGGGGCGTCTGCGCCGCTCCCTGCCCAACGCCGAGTTCGAATACGTCTGCGAGCCCAAGATCGACGGGCTCGGGGTGGCCCTCCTCTACTCGCGCGGGCGCTTCGTGCGCGGGGCCACCCGTGGGGACGGCCGCGTGGGCGAGGACATCACGCAGAACCTCCGCACCATCAAGGTCATTCCCGGGTCGCTCAAGGGCGAGCTCGCGCGCCCCATGTCCCTCGAGGTGCGCGGCGAGGTGTTCATGCCCCGCGACGCCTTCGCCCGCTTCAACACGTCGCTGGAGGAGGCAGGCCAGGCCACCTTCGCCAACCCGCGCAATGCCGCGGCGGGCGCGGTGAGACAGAAGGATCCGTCGGTGACCGCGTCGCGGCCCCTCGACATCTTTCTCTATCACGTCAGCCACCGGGAGCCCGGGGAGTTCGAATCCCACTGGGAAGTCCTCGAAGCGCTCACCGCCGCCGGCTTCCCCGTGAATCCCCGCTCCGAGCGTTGCCGGGACATCGAGGCCGTTCTCGACTACGCCCGGCGCCTGGAGGCGGAGCGCGACAGCCTCGGCTACGACGCGGACGGCGTGGTGGTCAAGGTGAACAACCTCGAGCAGCAGCGGCGGCTCGGCGCCACCTCCCATCACCCGCGCTGGGCCATCGCCTTCAAGTTCGCCGCGCGCCAGGCGACCACGCGCGTCCTCGACATCACCATCAATGTCGGGAAGACGGGCGCCCTCACCCCCGCGGCCAGCCTCGAGCCCGTCGAGCTGGCCGGGGTGACGGTGAGCAACGTGAGCCTGCACAACGAAGACGAGGTCAAGCGGAAGGACGTGCGGATCGGCGACACCGTGCTCATCGAGCGCGCGGGCGACGTCATCCCGTATCTCGTGCAGGTGGTGACGGCGAAGCGCCCGCCGGACGCCCGGCCCTTTGAGATGCCCCACCAGTGCCCGGCCTGCGGCGCCCCCGCCGAGCGCCCGGAAGGCGAGGCGATCTGGCGCTGTACCAACGTCGCGTGCCCCGCCCAGCTCAAGGAGCGGCTCTTTCACTGGGGCTCGCGCCGGGCCATGGACATAGAGCACCTGGGGGAGACCGTCATCCAGCAGCTCGTGGACCGCGGGCTGGTGCGAGACGTGGGCGACCTCTACGAGCTCGGCATCGAGCAGGTCGCCGGGCTCGATCGCCTCGCGAAGAAATCTGCGACCAATCTGGTGGACGCCATCCAGTCGTCGAAGAGGCGCGGGCTGTCGCGCGTGCTCAACGGCCTCGGCATCCGCATGATCGGGGAGCGCGCGGCCCAGCTCCTCGCCGCACGCTTCGGGTCCATGGACCGTCTCGAGAACGCCGGCGCCGACGAGATCAACCAGATCCCGGGCATCGGGCCCAAGATCGCCGAGTCGGTGGCGCGGTTCTTCCACGATGAGCGGAGCCGGAAAACCATCCGTCATCTGCGCGACGTGGGGCTCGATCTGACCGAGAAGGGCGTGTCCGATCAGCCGGGTCCCCTCACCGGCAAAGTCCTCGTGCTCACGGGGAGCCTCAAAGGGCTGACCCGAGATCAGGCCAAGGATGCCATCCTCCGCTCGGGCGGGCGCGTGACGGGGACGGTCTCGAAGAAGACGGACTACGTGGTGGTGGGCGAGGATCCGGGCTCCAAGGCCGACGACGCGAAGCGGCTCGGCGTCGCCGTCCTGGACGAAGGGCAATTCCTCGCCCTCATCGGCCGCTCCCCATGAAGGCGCTCGTTCTGGTCATGGCCGTCGCCCTCGGCCTCTCCCTCGTCGCCTCGTCGAGGGCGCAGGACAAGCCACGCCCCACCCACGAGCAGGCCCTCCACGATCTCACCTCGCCCGACGTGGAGGCGCGCCGCCTCGCCACGGCGTGGCTGGGCGAGCTGGCGACCCCCGACGATCTCCCCGCGCTGTTCCGGCAGCTCCGCGATCCCGACGATCTCGTGCGCGCCCTCACCGAGAACTCCATCTGGCAGACGTGGAGCCGATCGGGCGACGCCAAGGTGGACGCCCTCTTCAAGGTCGGAGTGGAGCAGATGAATCAGGGCCGCACCGAGGCGGCCATCGACACCTTCACGGAGATCATCAAGCGCAAGCCGGACTTCGCCGAGGGCTGGAACAAGCGGGCCACCATCTACTTCCTCGTCGGTGACTACGACAAGTCGCTCGCCGACTGCGACGAGGTGATCAAGCGCAACCCGCAGCACTGGGGCGCGCTGTCCGGCTACGGGCAGATCTACGTGCAGCTCGACCGGCCGGAGGAGGCCCTGACCTATTTCCAGCGCGCCCTCGCCGTCAATCCCAATCTCCAGAATGTCGAGAACATGATCCAGCAGCTGAAGCAGGTCGTGATCGAGAAGCGCCGCGGCACCATCTAACTCAAGGAGGATCACCCGTGCCCCTGACCACCGAGCAGATCGAAGCGCTCAAGAAGATCACCAGTCCCAGCGTGGCCAATGCCATCGAGGTCTTCAAGGTGCGCCCGCGCCAGGAAGGCAACGTCTCGTCGGAGATTCGCGGCCTCTTCCCCGAGCTGGGGCCGCTCGTGGGCTATGCCGCCACCTGCCTCGTTCGCGCGGAGCAGGGCCCCATCGACGGGCACCGGGCCAGCCTCTACGGCTGGTGGGACTTCGTCATGAGCATTCCCGCTCCGCGGGTCATCGTGGTCCACGACCTCGACGAGCCGCGCGGCCAGGGCGCCCAGTGGGGCGAGGTGCAGGCGAACATCCATCGCGCTCTCGGCTGCGTGGGCGTGGTCACCGACGGGTCGGTGCGCGACCTCGACGAGGTGCGCGCCCTCAAGTTCCAGTTCGCGGCCGCCCACGTCTCGGTGTCCCACGCCAACATCCACATGGTGGACTTCGGCATTCCCGTCAAGGTGGGCGGGGTGTGGATCAAGCCGGGCGATCTCGTGCACTTCGACCAGCACGGCGTGGTGACCATTCCTCCCGATGTCGCCGCGGGCATTCCCGAGGCCATCGCCAAGGTGGAGGCCGACGAAAAGAAGATCATCTCCACCTGCCAGGCCCCCGGCTTCACCCCGGACAAGCTGAAAGAGCTCTACAAGCAGATCCGGCCCGGGACCTACTAGAAGGCCGACGCTCGCCAGGCTCCCTTCAGCGTGTTCCGGCTGCCGCCCACCGCGGGGTGATCCGCCGGACCACGGCGGCGAGCAGGCGTCCGTCGATGGTGGCCAGTCCCACCGCGATCAACGCCATGCCCGCGACGTGGCGCGGCTCGACATGCTCGCCGAGGAAGGCGATGCCGAGCAGCACGGCGTTGACGGGCATGAGCAGCGTCACGAGGAGCAGGTTGCTCGCGCCCGAGGTGGCGAGAATGCGGAAATAGATGACGTAGGCGAGGGCCGTGCACAAGAGGGCGAGGCCGGCGAGGGCCGCCCATGTCCTCGCTCCGGGCGCGGGCAGGAGCCACGGCCGGTCGGCGAGCAAGGACAGGGGGAGAAGGGTCAGGCTGGAGGCCGTCACCTGCCCGGCTGCGGTGACGAGGGGCGGCGTGCCGGCAAAGCGCCGGCCGAAGATGCCCGCGCACGCATACGAGATGGCGGCGCCCACCATGGCGAGCTGGGCGAGGAGCCCGCGATGGAGCCCGCCCAGCGCGGCGGGCCCGATCATCCCGGCCACGCCGGCCAGGCCGAAGACGATGCCCCCGACCCTCCGGCCCGTCATGCGCTCGTCGCGGGTGAAGAAATGCGCGAGGAGCACCGTGAAGAGGGGTGTGCTCGCGTTGAGAATGGCGGCGAGGCCGCTACCGATCGTGGTCTGGCCCCAGAGGATCAGGCTCATGGGGATGGCATTGTTGAGGAGGCCCATGACCCAGAACGCTCGCCACGCTCGGATCGAGCCGGGCATACGATGCCCCGCCGCGCGCACCACGACCTGAAGCACGAGCGCGGCCAGACCGAGGCGACTCACCGCCACCGTGAAGGGCGGCAGCTGGGCGAGGGCCACCTTGCCGAAGAAGTAGGACCCGCCCCACAGAGTGCCGAGCACGAGAAGGAGCATCCAGTCCGCGGCGCCCATGACCGTCCGTATCTCTCCGCGCATCCATCCTCCCCCGGTTCGGGCCTCCCATGTCCGTGTCGACGCTCGTCCTGTCATCAGGTGTACGAAGCACGGAAGGCAAAAGGGCGGAAGCGCGCCTTGGTCGCATTGCCCCGACCCGCGCGGCGGTGTATTTTCAGCGAGAGCCCATGATCGAGATCCGACTTCCCCGCACCACCGATGCCCCCGGCTGTGCCGAGCTGGCCGCCGTCGTCATCGGGCCTGATCGGGCCGGGCCGTTCATCAAGTCACACCTGGAGCGGCATCACCTGATGGTGGCGGAGGCGGCCAAGGAAATCGTCGGCTTCCTCGCCTATCGCACGGACTGGTTCCAGTGCACCTTCGTGAGCCTGGTGGTGGTGCGCGACGACTTCCGTCGCAAGGGGATCGCCCGTGAGTTCTTCAAGTCCGTGGAGGCCGTCTCGTCCTCGCCGCGCATCTTCTCCTCGACCGAGGAGACCAATGCGCCGTCCATCCGCATGCACACCGCCCTGGGATTCCAGCCCAGCGGCTACATCGACAACCTGCCCCAGGGGGTGCGCGAGCTGCTCTTCTACAAGCGCACCCCGCCGCGGTCGCTTCGCTGATTCGCGCGGAGGCGACGGGAAGAGCGCGCGATGTCCAGCCGCCGCCTCGCCCTCACTCCTGAGGGCGTCGAGCTCGCGTATCGCCACGGGATCTTCCCTATGGCGGACGAGGCATCGGACGAGGTGCTGTGGTTCCGGCCGGATCCCCGGGCCATCATGCCCCTCGACGGCTTCCACGTGTCCCGCTCTCTCGCCCGCACGATCAGACGCGCCCGCTTCGAGATCCGCATCGATTCGGACTTCGAGGGCGTGATGCGCGGATGCGCGGACCGGCGCGAAGGGTCGTGGATCTCCGAGCGCTTCATCGAGGTCTACGGCGCGCTGCACGCGGCGGGCAAGGCCCATAGCGTGGAGGTGTGGCGGGAGGGCCGGCTGGCCGGCGGCACCTATGGCGTGGCCCTGGGCGGCGCCTTCATGGCGGAGAGCATGTTCCACCGCGTGACCGACGCCTCGAAGGTGGCTCTGGCCGCCCTCGTCGAGCGCCTGCGGGAGCGGCGCTTCACTCTCCTCGACGTCCAGTACGTCACGCCTCACCTGGAAAGCCTGGGCGCGGTCGAGATCACGCGCCACGAGTACGAGCGGCGCCTCGAGGCCGCGCTCGCCCTCGATCGTCTTTTCGCCTAGACGACCTCGTCCTTGCGGGAGAGGACTTCCCCGAAGCGGCCGAGGGCGGGCGGAGGCAGCGTCTTGTAGACCTCGTCGATGCGCAGGTTGATCTCGCGATTGGCGAGGGCGAAGAGGCTTCGCCCCGTCGCGTCGCCCTCCACGAGGAACGGCCCGATCTTCTCCACCTCGAGGACCCAGAGGGCCTGGGCGAGACCGAGCTCCTTCAGCCAGTGGACATCCAGCACCCGCTTGATGGTGCGGCCGTACATCGCCCCGAGGCCGTAGCCCACGGTGGTGAGATAGACGGCCCCGTGGGGCACGAACCACTCGCGATAGGCGAGCTCGGTCAGGCCGGCCTTGCCCACGATGACCTTGGCGCCGGATCGCTCGAACCAGGCCGCCATCGACTTGCCGAAGCGAAAGGAGGCGGTGGCGGTGACCGCCTCCACGGCATAGGAGCCGTCGGGCCGGACGGAAGCCGCGGGCGAGCAGTGGAAATTCACGTTGGTGAGCGCGCGCACGCCCTCCGGCAAGGGCACGCCCTTGTCCACGACCTGGCGATACACGCCTTCGCGGCCCGTGTAGAGGACGCCCGAGAGATAGACGATATCGCCAAGCTTCAGCGAGCGGAGCGCTTCCGGGGAGACAGGCGTGGTGAGGTGCACTTCGTCCATCACCACGTCGTCCAGCCGCCGGATCTCCGTCACTCGATACCCTCGCGACGGTAGTAGTCGGTGAACCACTGGGGATCGCTCCGGAATTCCACGGTGCCGCTGGGGAAAATGCGCGCGGTGGAGCGACGGGAGGAAAGGCAGAACTGGTGGATGGCGATGGGCATGCCCCCGGTGTGAGTGTGGGCCAGCTCGACGTGGGTCGCCACCACCATCGAGGTGCCCGCGAAGCCCATGGCACCGATTCCGATGTGATTACCGAGGGCGGTCAGCTCCGCTTCGAGGGCGGCCGCGGACGGATCGGGATTGCCGCTGCCCACCGCGCGGAGGCACGCCGCTTCCTTGCCCAGGCGCATGCAGGTGTCCTTGGAGCCGCCGATACCCACGCCCACGATGGCGGGCTGGCAGGCGAGCCCGCGCTTCCCCGACTCGATCAGCGTGTCCACGAAGAAGCGCTTGATACCGGGCACCCCGTCGCCGGGGAAGAGCATGCGCCAGTCGGTGCCGAAGAGCCCGCCCTTGTGCACGGTCGTCACGTCGATCCACTCCGCATCCGGCTCCACCGAATAGACCACCTCGGGCGCGTGATAGCCCACGTTGTTGTTGTGGTCTTCGCGCGTCAGCGGGTGCACGCGATTGGGGCGGAGAGGAATGGACGCGGTGGCCTCCGCGGTGGCCCGCCGGAGCGCCCGCTCGAGGGCGACCAGCCCACCTTCGACGGCCGCCTCGTTACCCAGCTTGACGTAGTAGCGTGGCAACCCGGTGTCCGCGCACATGGGGCGCCGCTCGGCGGTGGCGATGTCCCAGTTGATCAGCATCTCGTCGAGGACGAAGCGGGCGATGCGCTGCGTCTCGCGATCGCGGGCCAGGCGTACGCCGTCGCGATAGTCGGGAGGAATGTCGATGGCCGCGCGCGCCGTCAGCTCGCGCGCCGTGTCCTCGATCAGCTTGGCGGGGATGGTCGTCATCTGTGTCTGGAAACCGTCGGGCGCCCCTCACCCCTACCCTCTCCCCAGAGGGAAGAGGGAGCGAGTTAGCGCTTGCCCTTGCGCTCGTCGCGGCGGAGCTTGTACTCGATGGAGTCCACGAGCGCCTGCCAGGAGGCCTCGATGATGTTGTCGGCCACCCCCACCGTGCCCCACGTCTCGTCGCCGTCGCCGGAGGTGATGAGCACGCGGGTCTTGGCCGCCGTGCCCTTGCTCTCGTCGAGAATGCGGACCTTGTAGTCGAGGAGGCTCATCTCGCGCAGGTTCGGGTAGAAGTCTTCCAGAGCCTTGCGGAGGGCATGGTCGAGCGCGTTGACGGGACCGTGGCCGGAGGCTGCGGTGTGCTCGGCGATGCCGCGGACCTTGAGCCGTACCGTCGCTTCCGCCACCGGCTCCGAGTTGCCGCGCTCCTCCTCCACGATGACCCGGAAGCCGTCCAGCTCGAAGTAGGGCCGGTGGTTGCCGAGGGCGCGCTCCATGAGGAGCTCGAACGACGCCTCCGCGCCCTCGAACTGGAAGCCTTCGTCCTCCATGCGCTTCAGCATCTCGAGGATGCGCCGGGATTCCGGCGTATTCTTGTCGAGGTCGATGCCGTATTCCTTGGCCTTCCACAGGATGTTCGACTGGCCGGCCAGCTCCGAGACGAGCACGCGCCGGTGATTGCCCACCACCTCGGGATCGATGTGCTCGTAGGTCTCGGCGTGCTTGAGCACGGCCGAGACGTGGATGCCGCCCTTGTGGGCGAAGGCGGAGTCGCCCACGTACGGCTGCGAGCCCCACGGCTTGCGATTGGCCAGCTCCGAGACGAAGCGCGAGACGTCGCGCAGCTCGCGCAGGCCGTCGCGGGGAATGCAGTCGAGGCGCATCTTGAGCATGACGTTGGGAATAATCGACACGAGGTTGGCGTTGCCGCATCGCTCGCCGTAGCCGTTGATCGTTCCCTGGATGTGATTGACACCCTCTGACACCGCGGCCAGCGTGTTGGCCACCGCGCACTCGGTGTCGTTGTGGACATGGATGCCGAGCGGAGTCTCCCCCTTCACGTGCTTCTTCACCTCGCGGACGATCTCCGCCACCTCGTGGGGCAGCCCGCCCCCGTTCGTGTCGCAGAGCACGAGGCAATGCGCCCCCGCCGCCTCCGCGGCCTTGAGGGTGGTGAGCGCATACTCGCGGTTCTTCTTGAAGCCGTCGAAGAAGTGCTCGGCGTCGTAGATGACTTCCTCGAAGTGCTTGAGGAGATAGGCGACGGAGTCACCGATCATGGCCACGTTCTCGTCGAGGGTCGTCCCCAGCGCGTGGGTCACGTGGAGGTCCCACGACTTGCCGAAGATGGTGACCACGGGCGGTCCCGCCTCCACCAGCGCCTGGATATTGCTGTCCTCCTGCGGCTTCACCCCGGGGCGTCGGGTGGAGCCGAAGGCGGTGATCTTGGCGGACTTGAAGACGGCGTCCTGCACGCGCTTGAAGAAGCGCAGATCCTTGGGATTGGAGCCCGGCCACCCACCCTCGATGTAGTGGATACCGAGCGCGTCGAGGCGCTGGGCGATGCGGACCTTGTCCTCCATGGAGAAGGACACACCCTCGCCCTGGGTGCCGTCTCGGAGGGTGGTGTCGTACACCTTGATTTCCCGCGGCATGGGACGGTCATCATCCCTCTCGGCCGGCCCCGGTGTCAAGTTTGGGCCGTCGAGTCGCGTCGGAATGATGGTTCCCAAGGCTAGCGTTCGCGGGGATCGGCCGCGGCCCGCGCATGCGAGCCAGCGGTCTGCTACGCCGGGTTGTCCGGCGCGTCGAGATCGCCCGGTGGATCATCGGAGACCTCGTCGCCGTCTCGCCTCGTTGATTTGACGCTCGCGGCTGGTTGCCCACTCAGCCAGCCATTCCTTCGGCAGATGCTCGCGAAGGACTCGGAGCGTGAGCGGTTCGCCGCTTTGATGACGGCCACCACCTACCACGTCAGCGAGAAAGATGGTCAACTCCTCGGCATCCAGCGTGCCCACGACACGGGCCTCCACGTAGGTGAGCGTCTCCTCCAGAATCGGAGACCCGGTCACACCGGGCCGTGCCGCAATTCCCGCCATCTTGTCTCCGTCGTGGCCGGAACGCATCCCCAGCGTGTGCACGAGGGACAGTGAGGTGGTGAGGGCATCATTCGGCGTGGCCGGCAGGGTATGGAGCGCAAAGACGCGCGAGGCGAGCACGAGGTCATGAGTCAGGCTCGTCTTGGTGATCTCGATGAGAACGCGCGGGGCCTCGGGCACCAGGCTGGCGAAGATGCCGGTCCCGGCCACCATCCCATTGCTCCGGCCCTCGTGGTAAGTGGTGATCGCGAGCAGCGGGGACCAGAGAGCGGCAAGTGTTTCGGCGATCGGATCAGCAGGCAACGTGGCGTTGGGCATCTGGTACCGTCTCCCATTCGAAATACTGGCTCTCCAGGCTTGCATAGGCCGCCGAACGCCCGCGGTGAGCTGCCGGGGCGAGCGGACGCGAGCCGACGGTCACCTCGACTGCGAAGTTAGCTACTCCAAAGAAACGCCCAGAGGGCGACATTTCCTAGAGCTCCAAGGCCGAACACAGCCATGCGGGGTGGTAGCTCCTGCTTCAGGTAAGCAGACCTAAACAGCTTCTGTCTCTCGATTCCAGGAGACATCATCCGAAGCTCGCCAAACCTGGACGAAAACACTCCAAACGCTAGGAACAGTACGGGCAGCGGCTCGGTCTCCTGCGGTTCGGGCTGCGAGATAAAGAGCCGATAGAGAAATGGCGTCGCCATCTTATGAATCATCAAAGCATCGATTGCGAGAGCCAAGATCGGAACGATAGCGGCCAAGAGCGCCACGGCGGGTCGCTTGTTGGCGATCGCATAACCAGCGATGGATACAGTGGCGACCACAAAAGCCAATGACAAGGTTATTCTTGTTTTGTAGACCTCGACCACCTTGTCCCAGAGCCACGAGTCCTCGCTGGTCATTGGGGTCATCGCGAGCTAACGCCCGCTTCAGCGGCGGCGCCGAGCAACGCGAGGTGCCGGCCGCTGCAAGCTGAAGTTAGGGTTCGAGCCGTCACCGGTCGCCACACGGACGACGGTAACTTGCCCGTCCCTTTGCCTTGTAGTTGGAATAAGGGCTGGTCCTGAGTTGTCCATTGATCACTCGATGACCTGGTCTGCTCGCGCCAGCACCGACGGCGGGATCGTCAGGCCGAGGGCCTTGGCGGCCTTGAGATTGATCACGAGCTCGAACTTCGTCGGTTGTTCGACCGGCAGGTCCTCGGGCTTCGTGCCCTTGAAGATCCTGTCGACGTAGGCGGCGGCGCGCCGAAACAAGTCGGCAAGGTCTGGTCCATAGGACATGAGGCCTCCGGCATCGACGTATTCCCTGAACGAGAACACCGTCGGCAGCCGTTGCTTCGTCGCCAGGTCCACAAGGCGCCGTCGCTGACTGGCGAGCATGGGGGTCGACAGCACCGACAGCGCGCCGGCTCGCTCCTTGGTCATGTCCGAGAAGGCCCGGTCGATATCGGCCGGACCTCGCGCGTCGACGATTTGAAGCCGCACCCCCAGCGCTCGCGCCGCCCCGTCTGCTTCCCTCAGGATGTCCTGCGCCGCGCGCTCAGGGACGGCACCTGGCTGCCAGAGAAGGGCGATCCGACCGACGTGCGGAACGACCTGCTTCAGGTGTTCCAGACACTTGCCGACCAGCTCCGGGAAGAGAAGGGACAACCCCGTGACGTTGCCGCCCGGCCGCGCAAGGCTGGAGACAAGCCCGCTCGCTACCGGATCGCCTGCGCTAGTGAAGACGATGGGGACGGTCTTGGTCGCTTGCTGGGCGGCGAGGGCGGGGGTTGTGCCTGGACCAATCAGGATCACCTCGACCTTGAGCGCAACCAGTTCGGCCGTGAGGGCGGAGAGCCGCTCGGGCTTCCCCTCGGCCGATCGGTACTCGATCACCACGTTGCGGCCCTCGACGTAACCGAGGCTGCGCAGTCCTTCACGGAAGGCGCTCAACAGGCGGGGGTTCGCATCAGCCCGGTTGAGCTCCAGGTAGCCTATTCGATGGACCATGGCCACCTGCTGCGCCTTCGCGGTGAGTGGGCTGAAAAGTCCGCCGAGGAGAAGCGTCATGCTGAAGGCGAGCCTCAGCCCTTTCATCTCGACTCCGGGCCTTCGGCATTTCCGTGGCGCAATCGGATTAGACCCCTTCACTCTACTCGTTCTCGAAGCCTAACGTTTGTTAGGCGTCACGCTCGGCGTCCTGGACGATTGCATAAAACGCGTCCACACAGGAATCTCAAAGAGCAGCACCGATGTCAAAGCAACGTGGCAACAGTATGCGTCGGAAATTCCGGCGCAGTCAGGTGCAACGGCTGGTGCGGCGCGTCTCACATCTCACGACCTCAGCGTCGCTACCGGGGACAACGTGTGGGCATCGCGGGCCAGGAGCCAGCGGCCGTCGGGTTGTTTGCGGTACACAGTGATACGGTGACCAGCGAGCTGCATCGCTTCTCCGCCGGCGCGCGGGGTCACCGATAGCGAGTCCCGGCTCAGCGTGTAACCGACGTCGCCGACGACGACGACGTCTTCCAACTCACTGATGCAATTGATCCGAGTCTGTTGGTGGGCGGCCAAAAAGCCGGGGGAAAATCCATCCCGGCCGATCGGCGCTTGGCCCGGATTGAGAAACACGGCATCGTCCGCCATCAAGCTGAGCAAGCAGACTAGATCGCCTGCATTGACGGCATCGATCCAGGTCGAATGCACCTCGCGGATTGCTCGTTCATCAGGTTCCATCTGCAACCTCCGCCGCCTAACTATAAGTAGACAGACCTGTATATCCAGTCGCATAACACAGCAGACGCTGCGACGGCAGGTCGTATATCCGGTCGGTGGTCCCGCCCATGATTCCCGCATTCCTCCTTCAGTCAGGGCCGCTTACGCCAATGTGCGGCCCCGCCGGGCCGGGCGATAGGCAGCGAAGCTTCGCGGTCTATCCGGACAGCCCTAAAATTTCTGGCGGCGAACCAGGCTAGCGCCCGGGCTTGATCTTGAGGTCTTCGTAGGGGGCGGAGTAGGAGAAGCCCTTGATGTGGTCCACGCAGGCCTCCTCGACGCGGGGCCCGATGCCCCAGAGGAAGGCCAACTCGTAGATGGGCACGTACATGACCCGGTCGTGCATGATCTGCTGGATCTGCCCGAGCAGTGTCTCGCGCTTCTTCCGGTCGAGCTCGCGGGCCTGGCGCTGGTAGAGGTCCTCGATCTCGGGCACGGCTCCCGCCGCGTAGATCCCGTTCTTGGTCACGTAGACCTCGATGCGCGTGGCCGCGTTGCCCGCCGGGGCTCCCAACCCCATGATCACGCCCTTGATCTTCTTTTCGCGCCACGCGGTGAGGAAGGCTGCGCGCTCCATCGTGCGCAGACGCGTCCGGATGCCAACCGTCTGAAGATAGTTGCCGATGCCCTCGGCCAGCGAGAAGAACGGAGGAAACGGGGTCAGGTCTCCGGCGTCGAAGCCGTTGGGATAACCTGCCTCGGCCAGGAGCTTCTTGGCCTGAGCGGGATCGTATGCCGGCGGCTCGTAGGCCCGTGAGAAGTCCAGGACCCGTGGAATGAGAGCCCCAGTCGGGCGCGAGAGCCCGAGGGTCTCGGCCTGATTGAGGGCGTTGCGGTCGAGGGCATGGCTGGCCGCCAAGCGCACGCGCCGGTCGTGCCACGGCGATTTCGGATCCCACTGCTCGGGCAGATCGAGGAAGACGACGCCGGGCGGCATAGCGGCGGCCAGCCTGAACCCCGGCGTGCGCTTGATCTCCGCGGCGGTCGGCCCACTCAGCAGATACACGATGTCCACGTCGCCCGCCTTGAGAGCGGCGGCGCGCGTCGTCTCGTCGGCCATGCTCCGGAAGACCAGTCGCTTGACAGCGGGAACCTTGCGCCAATAGCCTTCGTACGCCTCCATCACGAGCTCCACGCCGGGTGAGAAGCTCACCACGCGGTAGGGACCGGCGCCCACGGGCGCCTTCAGGAAGCCGTCGTCACCCACCTTCTCCACGTACTTCTTCGGCACGATCCACGCCGCCCCGGTGGCGGACGTGCCGTAGAAGGTCATGAAGTCCGGCCACGGCTCTTTCAATTGGAAGCGGACGCGGCCGGGGTCGACGATCTGGACCTCGCGCACCCGGTCCTTGAGGAGCTTGGCGGCGGCGCCCCGGTACCGATCGAAGGAGAACTTGACGTCCTCTGCCGTCACGGGGTCGCCATTGTGGAACTTCACGCCCTTGCGAAGGACGAACTCGTACGTGAGACCGTCCTTCGACACCGTCCAGGATTCGGCCAGGCTCGGCGTGTTGTCGCCGGCCGGCATCGGCTTCACGAGAGCGTCGTGGATCGCGTACAACACCATGAAGGGGTTGATGAACGCCTCGGTGTCGCTGGGATCGAGCCAGCGCGCGGCCAGCGTAACGTGGAGCCCCCAGGTGAGGGTGCCCTCGGGGGCGGCTGCGGCCGGCCCGCTTGTCCACCTTCGCCTTCGGCATTCTCAAGAGGCCCGTCAGGATCTCGTCGGTGTGCTGGCCGAGGAGGGGCGCGGGCGCCTGGGCGGCTCCCGGAGTGTCCCAGAGCCGGATGGGCACGCCCATGGCGGTGACCGACCCGGCCTTGGGATGCTGGACGCTCACGAACATGCCTCGCGCGCGCAGGTGCTCGCTCTCGCACACCTCGGCCACCGTCTTGATGCGGCCGGCGGGCACCCCCGCGTCGTCGAGACGCTTGAGCCATTCCGCGGCCGGCCGCGTGGCGAACTCCGCGTTGAGGGCGGGAATGAGAACGTCGCGATGCTTCACGCGGTTCGCCTCGGTGTTGAAGCGCGGATCCTGCGTGAGGTCGTCCCGGCCGATGGCCCCGCACATGCGCTCCCAGAGGGAGTTGTTGGCCACGCCCAGGGTCAGGTAGGCGTCCTGGGCCTGGAAGACTTCGTAGGGCACGATGGAGGGGTGCTGGTTGCCGCGCCGGGTGGGCTTGCCTCCGGCATTCCAGTACAAGCCGGCCTGGTAGGAGAGAAGCGAGGCCATCACGTCGAGCATGCCGATCTCGACCTTCTGCCCCTTCCCCGTCTTGGCGCGCGAGAGAAGGGCCAGCACCACGCCCTGGGCCGCGGCCATGCCCGACACGAGATCGCCGATGGAGTTGCCCACCTTGACGGGAGGGCCGTCGGGGAAGCCGGTGAGATCCATCACGCCGGACTCGCCCTGCACGATGAGATCGTAGCCGGGCCGGGAGGCCTCGGGGCCGCTCTCTCCGAAGCCGGAGATCGAGCAGTAGATGAGCCGCGGGTTCAGCTTGCGGAGCGCAGCGTAGCCGAAGCCGAGGCGCTCCATGGTGCCGGGACGGAAGTTCTCGATCACCACGTCGGCCTTGGCGAGGAGACGGCGGAGAATGGCCTGCCCGTCCGGCGCCTTCATGTTGAGGGTCAGGCTCTTCTTGTTGCGGTTGACCGACATGAAATACGTCGCCTCGCCCCCCGCGAAGGGAGGCCAGCCGCGCGTGTCGTCGCCCTTGCCCGGCTCCTCGACTTTGATGATCTCTGCCCCCATGTCGCCGAGCGACATGGCGCAGAAGGGCCCGGCGAGGACGCGGGTGAGATCGATGACGCGAAGCCCCGCGAGGGGCGGCCGGGGCTGTTTCTTCACGGGGGTCTTCTTCTTAGCTGTCGCCACGCGAGCGTCCTCCCCAGATACCCTTGGCCAGGCTCTTGGTAATGGCTGCGACCTTCTCACCGCCGGCGCCCGCCCGACGCCAGAAGAGCCGCGCCCGGTCAGCGAAGCCCATGTTGGAGAAGTAAAACACATTGTCGAGCGACTCGACGCCCACACTGGAGCCGATCTTGATGCCGCGCGTTCCCTCGCCGTGACAGAAGAGGCGCGCTCCGCCCTCGAGCTCGATGAGGGCGATGTGCAGCGGCGCCTTGAAGCCTTCCGGCGGAGAGTGCAGCGTGGTGAAGGAGACGACCTCGCCCACCCCGGGCACGCTCGCCGGCTCCATGGACACGGGATGATCGGGACAGTGGCGGGCCGCCGGGACGACCAAGCGCTGGCAGCGCGGGCAGCGCGAGGCCGCGATGGGCTTGACGATCACGCCCGCGCCTCGAGCAGGGTGACCCAGTTGTTGGTGGCGAGGCCGCCGATGGACTGGGCGAGGGCCACGCGCGCCGCCACCTGTCGACCTTCGGCCATGCCGCGGAGCTGCCAGCAGAGCTCCACGATCTGGGAGATGCCCGTGGCGGCCAGAGGATGACCGCGCGCCTTGAGGCCGCCCGACGGATTGATGGGCAGCCGGCCGTCCAGCGCCGTCTCGCCGTCGAGAGTCGCCCGCCCCGCCTTGCCCACGGGCAGGAGTCCCGTGTCCTCGAGCGAGATGATCTCGAACGGCGAGAAGGCATCGTGGATCTCCGCCACCTCCACGCGCTCCGGGCCGAAGCCCGCCATGGCGTAGGCAACCTGCGCCGCCATCTGGGTAGCACGGAAGGAGGTCAGGTCGCTCCGGTAGCGCACGGCCATGGTGTCCATGCCCTGTCCGATGCCGGCGATCTTCACCGCGGAGGGCTCGGAGGTCAGCACGAGCGCGGCCGCGCCGTCGGAGATGGGGCAGCAGTGGAACAGCCGGAGCGGGTCGGCCACGAGGCGGCTCTCCATCACCTTCTCGAGCGTCACCAGCTCCCGGAAATGCGCGAGGGGATTGCGCATGGCATTGGCGTGGTTCTTCACCGCGACCTGGGACATCTCCTTGAGGCTGAGCCCG
>WNFK01159180.1_pt1 | contig 17302 bp, 11 predicted proteins | sample 5400281 | NCBI WGS metagenome assembly WNFK01 (sample SAMN13153350, study PRJNA577476) | soil metagenome | isolation source: 20 cm soil on Douglas fir-dominated hillslope | place: USA:California | collected 2013-09-17 | reverse complement strand
GCTGGTGGAACAAGCATGTCGAGACTTTGAGGTCACATACACCGAGCACAGATCGTTCCGGGAAGGCGTGATTGCCCATTTCCGTTGGTTGCGGCGCATGGGGATGCCGACCACGAATGGCCTGCTGCGCCGGCCGGGACCCGCCCTCTCCGTCTAGCCCCTGCAGGAAAAACCCTGAAGAAAATCCGCGTGAGGATAGCTCGGCAGTCCCCCGACGACCCGATCCGTGCCGAGCTCTTCGGCATCGAGCGACTCGAGCAGCACGCCGAGAGCCTGGCGGCGGCCCAGGGCGTCATGCGGCGGTCGGGTCGGGGGCGGCGGTTGTTGCAGCGCGTGGAACACAACGGCCGCGTGCTTCGCGACTCGTACCGCGTGATCGCCAACGCCATCCGCCAGGAGCGCGCGATCACGCCGGCGGCGGAATGGCTCGTCGACAACTTCCACGTCGTGGACGAGCAGCTGCGCGAGATCCGCGACGACCTGCCGCCCGGGTTCTATCGGAAGCTGCCCAAGCTGGCCGAGGGGCCGCTCGCCGGCTATCCGCGCGTCTACGGAATCGCCTGGGCGTTCGTTGCGCACACCGATAGCCGACTCGATCCCGAATCGCTCCGGCGGTTCGTGCGTGCCTACCAGCGCGTGCAGCCGCTGACGATCGGCGAGCTGTGGGCAGTGGCGATCACGCTGCGCGTCGTGCTCGTCGAGAATCTTCGGCGCCTGGCGGAGAGCATTGTTCGCGGGCGCGCGGCGCGCCAGGAGGCCGACGTCCTCGCTGACGAGCTGCTCGGCGTCGGCGCGGACGGTGCCGTCGCGCCGACGGCGCTGGGCCTCGCGCGATTCGAAAGCGACGCGCTGATCACTGCCTTCGCCGTGCAGCTCGTCCAGCGGCTTCGCGAGCAGGATCGCGCGGTGACTCCGGCCCTGCGCTGGCTCGATCAACGGCTGGAGGTACAGGGGACGACATCCGACGACATCGTTCGTGTCGAGCATCAGCGGCAGGCCGCGATGAACGTGACCGTCCGCAACGTGATCATGAGCATGAGCTTGATGTCGGCGTTCGACTGGACGGAGTTCTTCGAGAGTGTCAGCCTCGTCGACGAGGTGCTGCACGCGGGCCCGAACTACGCCGCGATGGACTTCCCGACCCGCGACGCCTACCGGCACGCCGTCGAGGAGCTCGGACGGGGCTCAGGCCGGCCCGAGCTGGACGTCGCTCGCGCAGCCGTGGCGCGCGCGCAGCCCGGGGCCGCGGCCGCCGACGATCGGCAGACCGATCCCGGTTTCTATCTCATCGGCAACGGGCGCCTGGCCTTCGAGGTGGCGCTCGGTTACCGAGCGTCGCCTTTGCGCCGACTGCTTCGCCTCTATATCGCGGCAGCGACGCCCGGATATCTTGGAACAATCGGCGTCCTCAGTGGCCTCGTGTTCACACTCGCTCTCCTTGCGGGCGGGGCATCCGGCGTCGGACCGGTGGGCCTGCTCGTGCTCGCGCTCCTGGCCGTGGTCCCGGCCTCGGACCTGGCGATCGCTCTGCTGAATCGAAGCGTCACCGCGCTGGTCACGCCGGCAATTCTGCCTCGGCTCGAGCTACGCGACGGGGTGCCGCCGCATCTGCGAACCATGGTCGTCGTGCCGATGCTCTTGACGGACCGCGCGGAAGTCGAGGAGCAGCTCGAGCGGCTCGAAGTGCATTACCTGGCGAACCCGAACGGCGATCTTCGCTTTGCCATCGCTTCCGACTGGCTGGACGCGCCCGCGCAGAGCATGCCGGGTGATGACGAAACTCTAGCGGCCACGCGCGACGGGATCGGCCGCCTGAACCGGCGTCACGGTGCTGGAGCGGGCGTGGATGGGGTGGGAGCGCAAGCGAGGCAAGCTCCGGGAGCTGAATCGCCTCCTGCGAGGGGCGACGGACACGAGCTTCGTGGCCACCGGGGCCGTCGCGCCGTCCGGCATCCGCTACGTCCTCACTCTCGACGCCGATACGCGGCTACCGAGAGGGGCGGTCGATCGGCTGGTCGGAACGATGGCGCATCCCCTCAATCGACCGCGGCTCGATCCAGGACAGCGGCGTGTCGTCGAAGGATACGCGGTGCTGCAGCCGCGAGTGACACCGCCGCTGCCCGGACGCGAGGGCTCGTTCTTCCAGCGCCTCTCGTCCGGCCCGGCCGGCATCGATCCGTACGCGGCGGCGGTGTCCGACGTCTACCAGGACCTTTGGGGGGAAGGCTCGTATACCGGCAAGGGCATCTACGACGTGGACGCGTTCGAGGCGGCGCTGGTGGGACGGGTGCCGGACAACGCGCTGCTGAGCCACGATCTCTTCGAGGGTGTGTTCGCGCGCGCCGGTCTGGTGACGGACGTCGAGCTATTCGAGAGCGCTCCATCGCATTACGGGGTCGCGGCGGCCCGCCAGCACCGATGGGCGCGTGGCGATTGGCAGCTCCTTCCGTGGATCCTTGGATGCCGGATCCCGGTGGTCGGACGCTGGAAGATGCTGGATAACCTCCGTCGCACCCTATCGGCGCCCGCAGCCTTTCTGACGCTCGTGGTCGCGTGGGTGATGCCGGGCACCTCGCCCACGATATGGAGTGCCTTCATCCTGGCGACCGTCGCCGTGCCCCCCCTCCTGCCAGTGCTGGGCGGCTTGGTCCCCCGCGCGCGCGGCATCTCGAAGCGCAGCCACATTCGCGCGGTAGGCCGGGATCTCTTCCTGGCCGGCTCACAGTTCGGGCTCACGGTCACGATGCTGACGCACCAGACCTGGCTGATGAGTGATGCGATCGTGCGGACGCTCGTCCGCGTCTACGTCACGCATCGTGGGCTGTTGGAATGGGTGACCGCGGCGCAGGCGAAAGCCGGGCTCCGTCTGGATCTCCTTGGCTTCTGCCGTCGAATGGGCGGCGGAGTCGCGCTCGCCGCCGCCGCGGCGAGTGCCGTCGCGTGGGGGCGACCAGAGGCCTGGCCCGCCGCGCTGCTCTTTCTGCTGCTGTGGGCCGTGTCGCCGGCCGTCGCGCGATGGATCAGCCTGCCGAGGAGCACCGAGCCCACCCAGCCGCTCTCGGCGGCGGATGCCCGAGCCCTCCGCCTGATCGCGCGGCGGACGTGGCGCTTCTTCGCGACGTTCGTCGGTCCGGCGGACCACGCATTGCCGCCAGACAACTTCCAGGAGACACCGAGCCCGGTGGTTGCGCACCGCACGTCGCCCACGAACATCGGACTGTATCTGCTGTCAACGGTGGCCGCTCGCGATTTCGGCTGGGTCGGCACGCTCGACGTCGTCGAGCGTCTCGAGGCCACGCTCGAGACGCTGAACACCCTCGAGCGCTGCCGCGGCCACTTCTACAATTGGTACGACACGAAGCACTGTGACGCTCTCGAGCCGAAGTACGTCTCGTCGGTCGACAGCGGCAATCTCGCCGGTCATCTCATCGCACTCGCACATGCCTGCGAGGAGATGATCGAACGCCCGCGCCTCGATCGGTCGGCGCTCAACGGAATCGAGGACACCGCGCTGCTCGTCCAGCGGTCGGCCATCGTGGCGGCCGGCGATGCGCGCCGGGGTTCGGCCAGCCGCGAGCGCTTGGCGGGCGCTCTCGACGCCGTCACGAGCGCGGTCCGGGAGCCTCCACGCGACGCGGCAGAGTGGGTCTCACGGCTCACGACGCTGAAGGCCCGCGCTCAGGCGGTACTGGACATCGTGCGAACGCTGGTCGACGAGGATGCGCAGAGCGCGCAAACAGACGTCCTCGTCTGGGCGGAGGCGCTATGCGCCACGGTTGAAAGCCATGCGCGTGATCTCGACATACCCGAGACGCTGGTTCGTCGCCTCACGATGCTGGCTCGGAACACTCGAGCTATGGTCGGCGCGATGGACTTCGGCTTTCTCTTCGATCCGATGCGGAAGCTGCTCGCGATCGGGTACCGCGTCACGGACGGAAGCCTCGATCAGGGTCGGTACGATCTCCTCGCATCGGAAGCCCGCCTCGCGAGCTTCGTCGCGATTGCGAAAGGCGACGTGCCCGTCTCGCACTGGTTCCGACTCGGCCGGTCCCTCACGCCGGTGGAGCTGGACTCGGTGCTCGTATCCTGGTCGGGATCGATGTTCGAATACCTGATGCCGGCGCTTGTCATGCCCACGCCGGCGGGAAGCCTGCTCGAGCAGACGTGTCGGCTTGTGGTGGCCCGACAGATCAGGTATGGCGCGGAGCGCGGCGTGCCGTGGGGTGTGTCGGAGTCGGGCTACAACGCGCGCGACCTGGAGATGACCTACCAGTATTCCAGCTTCGGCGTACCGGGGATGGGACTACGACGCGGACTCAGCGAGGACGTCGTCATCGCGCCCTACGCGACGGGGCTGGCCGCGATGATCGATCCGGCCGCGGCGGTACAGAATTTCCGGCGCCTGGCGGCGGCCGGGGCCAGCGGCGCCTACGGCTTCTATGAGGCGCTCGATTACACGGCGCCCAGGCTTCCGGAGGATACTCCGGTCGCCGTGGTTCGCGCGTATATGGCGCACCACCAGGGCATGGTGATCGTCGCGATCTCGAACGTCCTCCACGACGGCGCGATGCGCGCGCGCTTCCGCGCTGAGCCGCTCGTTCAAGCCACTGAGCTGCTGCTTCAAGAACGGACGCCACGCGACGTGGCGGTCGCGCGGCCTCGCGCGGACGAGGTGCAGGCGGTCGGCGACGTGCGAGAGTTCGTTCCGCCGATCGTGAGGCGCTTCGACTCGCCGAACGGCTCGCTGCCGCGTACCCAGCTGCTCTCGAATGGACGGTATGCGGTGATGCTGACGACGGCCGGCTCTGGATATAGCCGCTGGCGCGATCTCGCGGTCACGCGGTGGCGGGAAGACGTCACGCGCGATGCCTGGGGCACGTACGTGTTCCTTCGCGATGTCGAGAGTGGGGAGAGCTGGTCGGCGGGCTACCAGCCGCGCGGCGGAGCGCCGGACAGTTACGAGGTCACGTTCTCCGAGGATCGGGTGGAGATCGTCCGACGCGATGGCGCCATCGGGACCACGCTCCAGGTGATCGTGTCGCCGGAGGACGATGCCGAAGTCCGGCGCATCTCGCTCACGAACCTCGGGACGAAGAGTCGCGAGATCGAGGTGACGTCGTACGCCGAAGTCGTCCTGGCGCCGCCGGCGGCCGATGCGGCCCACCCGGCGTTTTCCAACCTGAGTGTGGAGACGGAATGCGTCCCCGAGCTCGACACCCTGCTGGCGAGGCGCCGGCCGCGATCACGCGGTGAGGTTCCGGTCTGGCTGGCCCACGTCGCCGTCGTGGAAGGCGACTCGATCGGCGAGCTGCAGTGGGAGACCGACCGGGCACGGTTCCTCGGCCGCGGGCGCGGGATCCGGACACCCGCGGCGGTGATCGACGGCCAGCCCCTCTCCGGCACGACCGGCGCGGTGCTCGATCCGATCGTGAGCCTGCGACGCCGCGTGCGAGTGCCGCCGGGGGATACCGTACGCCTCACCTTCTCGACGCTCGTCGCACCGTCGCGCCCCGAGGCGCTTGGCCTCGCCGAGAAATATCGCGATCCGTCGACGTTCGACCGCGCTGCGACGCTGGCATGGACGCAGGCGCAAGTTCAACAGCACCACCTCGGCATAGGCCCAGATGAGGCACATCTCTTCCAAAGCCTCGCCAGTCGCGTTCTCTACTCGGATCGGACGCTGCGGCCCCCCGCGGCGGTACTCGCACGTCAGACGGCAGGCCCGGAGGCGTTGTGGGCGCACGGGATATCAGGAGACCTCCCGATCGTGCTCGTTCAGGTCGAGGAGTCCGAGGACGTGGGCATCGTGCGGCAGTTGCTCCGCGCGCACGAGTATTGGCGAATGAAACAGCTCGCCGTCGATCTCGTGATCTTGAATGATCATGCGCCGTCCTATGTTCAGGATCTGCAGGTGCTGCTGGAGACACTTCTCCGCACGAGCCAGTCGGCACGGCCTCACGATGGTCACGAGCCAGAAGGAAACGTGTATATCGTGCGGGCGGACCGCCTCACCGCGGCGCAACGTGAGGTGCTCCAGTCCGCGGCCCGCGCGGTGCTGTCGAGCTGGCGCGGGACACTGGCCGAGCAGGTGGCGCGGGCGCAGCGACCCGACGCGGCTCCGCTCGCTCTTCCACGGCGGGCGGCGGCGCGGCCGCCGGGGCCCAAGGCCCTGGCGCCGGGTCGTCCGGATCTCGAGTTCTACAACGGGCTGGGTGGCTTCGCGGAGGATGGATGCGAGTACGTGACGGTCCTCGGCGAGGGAGGATGGACGCCGTCGCCGTGGATCAACGTGATCGCCAATCCGGGCTTCGGGTTCCAGGTCTCCGAGTCGGGCTCGGGGTACACGTGGTCGGTCAATAGCCGCGAGAACCAGCTCACCGCGTGGTCGAACGATCCGGTCAGCGATCCGCCGGGCGAGACCATCTACGTGCGGGACGAAGAGACTGGGAATGTGTGGGGGCCGACGGCGCTCCCGATCCGTGAGCACGCCTCGCCCTACGTCATCCGCCATGGCCAGGGCTACACGAAATTCGAACACCTCTCGCACGGCATCTCGCTCGAACTGCTGCAGCTGGTGCCGCTCGACGACTCCATCAAGATCTCGCGTCTCACTCTGACGAACGAGTCGGGACGGCCGCGGCGGCTGTCCGTGACCGCCTACGTCGAGTGGGTCCTTGGCGTGTCGCGACCTGCCGCCGCGCCGTTCGTCGTCACCGAGATCGACGAGAAGACGGGCGCGTTGTTCGCGCGTAACGCGTGGAGGCGCGAGTTCGGCGCGCGCGTCGCTTTTGCCGATCTCGGCGGGACCCAAACGGCGTGGACCGCCGACCGGGTGGAGTTTCTCGGACGCAACGGCTCGCTGGATCATCCGGCGGCGCTCGCGATACCACATCGGCTCTCGGGACGGGTCGGCGCCGGTCTCGATCCGTGCTCGGCGCTTCAGGCGACGATCGCGCTAGCAGCGGGAGGCCACGCCGAGGTCGTGTTCTTCCTGGGCGAGGCCGAGAGTCCGGAGCAGGCGAGGGAGCTGATCGTTCGCTACCGGACTCGTGACGTGGCGGCGGTCCTGCGGGCGGTCGGCGAGCGCTGGGGCGAGCTGCTCGGCACGGTGCAGGTCAGGACGCCGGACCGCTCCCTGGACATCCTGCTCAACCGCTGGCTGCTGTACCAGACGCTGACCTGTCGCATATGGGCACGGTCGGCGTTCTATCAGGCCGGCGGCGCGTACGGGTTTCGCGATCAGCTCCAAGACGTGATGGCCCTCGCGGTGGCGGAGCCCGCGCTGGCTCGGCGGCACGTGCTGCGCGCGGCGGCTCGGCAATTCGGCGATGGCGACGTCCAGCACTGGTGGCATCCGCCCAGCGGCCGCGGCGTCCGAACCCGGATCTCCGATGACCTGCTCTGGCTGCCGTACGTCGTCAGCCGTTATATCGAGGTCGTCGGCGATGGTGCCATCCTCGACGAGGTCGTCCCCTACCTCGAAGGAGCCAAGCTCGCCGTCGGACAGAGCGAGTCGTACTTCGAGCCCCGCGCCTCCGACGAGCGAGGCACGCTCTTCGAGCACTGTGCGCGCGCGCTCGACCACAGCTTGACGGGTGGAGCGCACGGTTTGCCGCTGATGGGTACGGGGGATTGGAACGACGGGATGAACGAGGTGGGCGCGGGAGGAAAGGGCGAGAGCGTCTGGCTCGGGTGGTTCCTTCACGCCGTTCTGTCCGAATGGGCTGACCTGGCTGACGCTCGCGATGAGGGCAAGCGCGCCGAGCGGTGGCGCGCGTATGTGAGCGCTCTGAAGGAGTCCCTCGAACGGGAAGCGTGGGATGGCGGCTGGTATCGGCGTGCCTACTTCGACGATGGGACCCCGCTCGGCGCCGCCGTCAACGACGCGTGCCGCATCGATTCGATCGCCCAGTCCTGGAGCGTCATCTCGGCGGCGGGCGACCCGGTACGCCGAGAGCGCGCCATGGCGGCCGTCGACGAACACCTCGTGCGTCGCGCCGACGGCGTCATCCTGCTCCTGACACCACCATTCGGCGACACGCCCCTGGAGCCCGGCTACATCAAGGGGTATGTGCCCGGCGTCCGAGAGAATGGCGGGCAGTATACGCATGCGGCCATCTGGTCGGCGATCGCTTTCGCGGCGCTCGGTCACGGGGATAAGGCCGCCGAGCTCTTTGCGATGTTGAATCCGATCAACCATGCCATCACCCCAACGGGTGTCCACCGCTACAAGGTCGAGCCGTACGTCGTGGCGGCGGACGTCTATACCGAGGCGCCGCACATCGGCCGTGGGGGATGGACGTGGTATACGGGGTCAGCGGGGTGGATGTATCGCGCCGGGCTCGAGTCGATCCTCGGGTTTCGGCTCCGCGGCACGCAGCTCGTGATCGACCCATGTATCCCGTGCGCGTGGCGCGGCTTCGAGCTGGTGTTCCGCTATCGCTCCGCGCGGTATGATCTCGTCGTCGAGAACCCTCGAGGTGTGTCGCGGGGAGTGTCGTCCGTAGAGGTCGATGGCGTCTCCCTCGCAGGCGATCTCAGCATCCGGCTCGTCGATGACCGGAAGGCACATCACGTCCGAATCGTCCTCGGCTGACCGTGGCCAGCGCTAGTTCATGTTCCACAGGGCGCATACCGCCCTATCACGCCACCATCGAGCGTCATCGACTCGCCCGCTCTTGGCGGCCCGACTTGCCTGACCTACCATCCACAGCATCTGCGATCGCGCCGCGTCCCGCTGGGTCGTCTGCGGGCTCCGCCGTCCGGTCCCCACGGTGACGACGTTTGTCTCTTTATCGGTGTCTTCGATGCTCGCGATCCTGCCCGTTATGGATTCAACGATGGCTTTGGTTATCTTCAGCCATAGAGAATCCCTCCCCATCGGACGTAGTCTCACGGTGTCTCCCCAGTCGAGCGCACGACCATGGCGAAAATAATGGTTCTGTCTCCTGTTGTCGCACTCCGGCTCCCCGCGGATATCGGGGATTGCCTATATCATATATATCTTGTATAATAAATAAATCCTACAACAATCAGACACTTGGGGATGGAGGATGGCATGCTCAGATGCCTAACCTGCCGGCGAGAGCTCAAGGATGAAGCGCAGAAATTCTGCAACGAGTGCAACCGGGGCTACGGCAAGAAGCCGGGTCAGGGCACACCTGCGTCACCTGGAAGAACTGCGGCGCGAAGACGACGCAGGCGCGCACGTTAGCCGGCACGCCGACTCGTCGGTGTCGGGCCGCTGAGCCGTCGGCGTCTCACGTCGTGTCGCCGTTTCGATTCGGAAACATCGTTGACCCTTTCGAGAAGGAGTTTGCCGTGGTGAGAGAACTCAGGTGCGCCGATCTCATGTCCGGCTGCGACTTCGTGGCACAAGGCAAAGATGACAGCGAGGTCATGAAGAAGACGGCCGAGCACGCCAAGAGCGTTCACAAGATGATAGCGATTTCGATGGATGTCGAGAAGAAGGCGCGAGCGTCGATTCGGGATGCCGCAGGCGGCGCCGGATAGGCTTTCCGACTAGAGCGCCAGGGAAGTCGACGCTCGCCGGCGGAGAGAAAAGGTTCGGGACTCGTAGCCTCCAGGCCGGTTCGGGGAAATCCCCCCGGGCGCTCTGGCCCGTGAGGCGTGCGGTCGAGTCGTTCTAGGACCAAAGGCCCAATGGCCGTTCGCCCTGGAGAGTGTGGCGATCCATGCAGTAGTGTGGGCAAGGGTGCCCGCGGCGGCGGCAACGCCGGTGACCAGAATGGCCGAGCAGGGAGGACACATCAATGCGAGCAACGAAACTCATGACGGCGTTCACGTTAGGCGTCGCGTCTCTCATCGTGGCGGCCACGGCACCGGCACAGAGCGACACGAGCGGCAAGGTCACGATAGAGTCCAAGGCGGTGGCGATCGGTGTCGGAGTCTCGTGGGGCGAAGGAACGCTCGTCTACCGCGGTAAGCAGCACAAGTTCTCCGTCGAGGGACTGAGCGTGATCGATCTTGGCGTTTCGAAGGTGAGCGCGAAGGGCGACGTGAGTGATCTGAAGAAGGTCGAGGATTTCGAGGGCACGTACACCGCGGCCGGTGCGGGCGCCGCGGCCGGCGGCGGTGTCGGCGTCGTCACAATGGTGAACCAGAACGGTGTGAAGATGACGCTCGAAGCGACGGCTCAGGGCGTCAGGCTCACGGCGGCGGCAGCCGGTCTCAAAGTCAAGCTCAAGAAATAGATCGGGCTCTCGGGGGCCGGGGAGCCGGCGGACTACCGGAATGCGGGCATCACCTCGTGGGTGAGTAGACGCAGGCTCCGCGTCTCCAGCTCGAGCGGGATGCGCCCGCCCGGATTCAGCTCGGCGATGATTCCGTCCAGCCCCAGCTCCTCCCGGAGCCCGGTCAGGCGATCGATCACGCCGGCCGGGGTGCCGAAGGCGACCTTCCTGGCGAGGACGTCGTCGTAGGAGAGATTGGCCATGCGCTCGGCGAGCGCGCGGCGGCGGTCGGCGGGTCCGGCGCCGGCGCGGCCGACGACCGCGCGCGCCAGCTCGGTCTGGCGCCCGAAGAAGTGCGTGAGACTCTCGCGGGGCTCGTCGATCGCGCCCTGCTCCGTCGTCGAGACGTAGACCGGGATCCGTAGATATACGCTCGGATTGCCGGCATGGCGCGCCTCGCGCCACGCTTGCCGGTACAGGGTCAGGTGGGCGCGCAGATCGGGGATCTCGGCGGCGCGCAGCCCGACGAAGATGGACAGGCCCATCTTGCCGACCGCCGGAAAGGTCTCCTCGGTGTTAGCGGCCATCCGGATGGGCGGATGCGGCGTCTGGAACGGGCGCGGCGCGACCGTCGTGTTCTGAAACCGGTAGAACTCGCCCTCGTAGCCGAACGGCTCGCCTTTCCAGGCCTCCCGGATGATCTCGAGCGCCTCGCGGAACCGCGCCTGACTCTCCCCGTATGCGATGCCGTAGCTATCGTACGAGCGCGCGACGCCGCTGCGGCCGATCCCGAACTCGAGCCGGCCCTCGCTGATGTGATCCAGCGTCGCGATCTCCTCGGCGATGCGCAGCGGGTGGTTGAGCGGGAGCACGGTGACGGCCGTTCCCACCCGGAGGCGCCGGGTCCGGGTCGCGATCGAGCTGGCGACCTGGAGGGACGCCGAGATCACCGAGCGGTTCGGCGTGAAGTGGATCTCGCCGAGCCAGACGCAGTCAAGGCCCCAGTCCTCCGCGCGCTGAGCCAGCTCGAAGGCGTCCCGGAACGCCGAGACCTGGTTCGCTCCGTAGCGCATCTCCTCGACGAAGATCCCGAAATGCATGGCTGTTGGCCTCCTCGAACGCGCGCTGCGCGACCCCGCGGCGCCCGTCATACTCGCCCGGCGCCCTCGGTTCCGTCAAGAGCTTGACACCGGGACTCCATTGTGAAGAATGGCCCGCACAAAGGAGAATCGATGCCGACACGAACCCTGCTATCTCTGGCGCTCGGCGGCCTTCTGGTCGCCGGGGCCGCGTTCGACACGAGCGCCGCCGACAAGGACACGCTCGTCATCGCGCTCGACACGCTGGGCGCCCAGGTCATGGACCCGATCATGGACACGCGCGCCCCGCACGCCCACTATCACGCGCCCATCTGGGACTCGCTGGTGGGATTCGACCTCGAGAACGGCGGCATCGGCCCCGGCGTCGCCGAGCGCTGGGAGCAGGCCGCCGACGGCAAGAGCTGGACCTTCTATCTGCGCAAGGGGCTGCGCTTTCACAACGGCGATCCGGTCACCGCGCAGGACGTGAAGTTCAGCCTCGAGCGCGTCATGTCGCCCGAGTCGATCTCCTCGGGCGCCGCGGCGCTCCGGCGCGCGGTCGATCGGATCGAGGTGGTGGACGACCTCACGGTGCGTGTCTACACCAAAGGCGTCATTCCGCAGTTCGCGGCGAGCCTTTCGCGGGCCGTCTTCATGGAAGGCTCGGTCATGCCGAAGAAGTACATCGAGACGGTGGGCGCCAAGGGATTCCGCGACAAGCCGGTCGGCAGCGGCCCGTGGAAGTTCGTCCGCAGCGTCCCCGGTGACCGCATCGAGTACGAGGCCGTCACGTACCCGCACTGGCGGGGCACGCCGCAGTTCAAGCGGCTGACGCTCCTGCTGGTGCCCGAGCAGAGCACGCGCCTGGCGATGGTCCGGACCGGTGAGGCCGCGATCGCCAGCATCGGCCCCGAGGCGGTCAAGGAGGCACGCGCCGGCGGGATGAAGGTCGTCAGCGTGCCCGGCACGATGCAGGCCGTCTATCAGTTCTGGGGGCTCTACAGGCCCGAGGCGAAGTCGTCGCCGCTCAACGACGTTCGCGTGCGCGAGGCGCTGTCACTCGCCATCGACCGGCAGCAGATCATCGATCACGTCATGGGCAAGGAAGCGCGCTGGCCGATGCCGTTCGCGTCGTTCAAGTACTCGAGCGACATGACCGTGCCCCGCTGGGACGACTGGTCGCGGACGGCGCTGCGCTACGATCCCACTCGGGCCAAGCAGCTCCTCGGCGAGGCGGGCTACGGCGGCGGCTTCCGGATGATGTTCTGGAACACGGCGCTCCCCGGCACGCCGTTCATGGTGCCGATCGGCGAGGCGGTGGCCGGCTTCTGGGAGAAAATCGGGGTCAAGGTGGAGATGAAGACCGTCGAGTGGGGCGCCTTCGATCCCATGGGGCGCGGCGAGCAGAAGGGGCTCGTCGGAACGGCCTCGATGTATCGCACCGCCGGACGGCCGGAGCCAATCCCGCGCTACGCGACGGCGTTCGTCTCCAAGGGCGTGCAGCATCTGTTCGGCGATCCGCAGAGCTGCCCGGCGCTGTGCCAGGAGGCCGACAAGGCCTACGAGGCGGTGGTGGCCGAGCGGGACGACGCGAAGCGCACGGCGGCCACGAACCGGATGATCGAGCTGGTGGCCAAGAGCTGGATCGCCGTGCCGATCATCGAGGGCCTGGGCACCTGGGCCGTGAACCCGAAGAGCGTCGGCTACTTCAAGCCGATCCCCGGCCGGCACGAGTTCGGCGACGTGGCCGAGCGGATGCCGCGACCGGAAGGGCACCCCTGGCCCTGAGGCCGGGCGAGCGTCGCCGGTGCAGCGGTTCATTCTGAGGCGGATTCTCCAGAGCGTGCTGCTCCTGTTCGTCCTGGCGCTGGTCATCTTCGCCATGGCGCGCGTGAGCGGAAATCCCGCAGATCTGCTTCTGCGTGAAGATGCCACGCAGGAGGACCGCGCCCATCTCATGCGCGCCCTCGGGCTCGACCGGCCCCTCCACGAGCAGCTCTACATCTTTCTCGCGGGCGCGGTGCGCGGGGACCTCGGCGATTCGATCCGATACCGCAAGCCGGCCACCGAGGTGTTCTTCGAGCGTCTTCCCAACACGCTGCGGCTCCTGCCGCTCGCCATGGTCGGGGCCCTCGCCATCGCGATTCCCCTGGGTGTGCTGGCGGCGGTCTATCGCGGAACGCTCATCGACCGGGTCTCCGGCGCCATTGCCGTGCTGGGCATCGCCACGCCGTCGTTCTGGCTCGGCATCATCCTGATCTACGTCTTCAGCATCAAGCTCGGACTGTTGCCGTCGTCGCGCATGGGCGGGCCGAGTCACTATGTGTTGCCCGCCATCACCCTCGGCGTGTTCCTGGTGGCCGGCATGATGCGGCTCGTTCGTTCGAGCCTCCTCGAGGTGATGGGGAGCGAGTTCGTCAAGCTCGCCCGGCTCAAAGGTCTCTCGCAGACCGTGGTGATCTGGAAGCACTGTCTTCGCAACGCGCTGATCCCCGTCACCACGCTGTTCGGCGTCTACTTCGCGCTCTTGATCACCGGCGCGATCGTGACGGAGACCGTGTTCGCGTGGCCGGGCGTCGGGCGGCTCACGTACGAGGCGGTCATCTTCCGGGACTATCCGCTGCTCCAGGCGGTCATCTTGCTGAAGGGAATCATCGTGCTCGGCGTCAACCTCGGCGTGGACATCCTCTACGCCTACCTGGACCCGCGGGTCCGGTTCGCCTGAGATGGCGAGGGTCAGCGAGCCGATCGACGCCGGCGTCCGGGCGGCTCCCGAGGTCTCGGCGGAGCCCCGGTCCGGCGGCGATCTGGCCCGGCTGCCGTGGGGCTCGTTCTCCATCATCGTCGTGCTGGTTCTCGTCGCCCTGCTGGCGCCGCTCATCGCGCCCCACTCGCCCACCGAGCAGTCGCTACCGGACAAGCTGCTGCCGCCCGCGTGGCAGGAGGGCGGGAGCACGAAGCACCTGCTCGGCACCGACGTCCTCGGTCGCGACGTCCTGAGCCGGCTGATCTACGGCGCGCGCGTGAGCCTGATCGTGGCGGCGGCGGCGCTCCTCGCCGGCGGCGGCGTCGGGCTCGTCGTGGGGATCGTGTCCGGCTATCTCGGAGGACGGACGGACAGCGTGCTCATGCGGGTCGTCGACGCGACGCTGACGTTCCCGACGATCCTCATCGCGCTGCTGCTGGCGGTCAGCCTGGGCCAGGGGCTGGGGACCATCTCGATCGCCATCACCGTGCTCATCTGGGCGCGGTTTGCCCGCGTGGTCCGGGGCGAAGCGCTGGCCGTCAAGACTCGCGACTTCGTCGCGCTGGCCCGCGTGCACGGCTGCTCGCACCTGCGCATCATGGCCGTCCACATCGTGCCCAACGTCCTGAACACGTTCATGGTGCTCCTCACCCTGCACATCGGCTTCGTCATCATCGTCGAGGCCTCGCTCTCGTTCCTCGGCGCCGGGATCCCGCCGCCGACGCCGTCCTGGGGCCAGATGGTGGCGGACGGGCGCAGTCACATCGCGAGCGCCTGGTGGCTGTCCGTCGTGCCCGGCGTCGCCATCATCCTGGTCGTGCTCGCGTTCAACCTGTTCGGCGACTGGCTCCGCGACTGGCTGGACCCGCGGCTCAAGCAGGTCTGAGGACTCGCGCGCGCATTGAGTGCCGCGGCTCCGGTCGTGCTCGAGGTGAGGGATCTCCGCACCTATCTCTACACGCGCTGGGGCGTCGTGCGCGCGGTGGACGGGGTGAGCTTCACGCTTCGCGAGGGCGAGACCCTCGGGCTCGTGGGTGAATCGGGGTGCGGCAAGACGATGACCGGGCTCTCGGTGCTGCGTCTCTTGCCGGAGCCGGCCGCCCGCATCATCGAGGGCCAGGTGCTCCTCGAGGGCGAAGATCTCGTCACCAAGAGCGAGGCGGAGATGCGCCGCGTCCGCGGGCGCCGGATCGCGATGATCCTGCAGGATCCGCAGACGTCGCTGAACCCGGTGTTCACCATCGGCGACCAGCTTGTCGAGGCGCTCCGGATGCGCTTTGCCGGAGGAGCCGCGGCGCTCCGGCGCCTGGCCGAGGAGGCCCTGCAGCGGGTGAAAGTCGCGGCGCCGGCCCAGCGGCTGCGCGCCTATCCGCACCAGATGAGCGGCGGCATGAAGCAGCGCGTCGTGGGGGCCATCGCCATCGCCGGCGAGCCGCGCGTGGTCATCGCCGACGAGCCCACGACCGCCCTCGACGTGACGATCCAGCTCCAGTACCTGACGCTCCTGAAGGAGATCCAGACGCGGACCCGGCTCGCGATGCTCTTCATCACCCACGACTTCGGGATCGTCGCGCGGATGTGCGATCGAGTCGCGGTGATGTACGCCGGGCGCATCGTGGAGAGCGGGCCGACCCGCGCGCTCTTCCGCGCCCCGCGCCATCCGTACACGGAGGCGCTGATGGCCTCGGTGCCGCGGATGGAGGCGACGGTGGAGCGGCTGCCGTCCATCGAGGGCCAGCCGCCGCCGCTGCACGCGCTACCGGTCGGCTGCCGCTTCGCTTCGCGTTGTAGCTACGTGGACGATCGCTGCCGTCGCGAGTATCCCCCGACCATTCCGGTCGGCCCCGCGCATGAGGTCGCGTGCTGGAGGGCGGAGCCATCGCCGGCGAGCCGCTGATCCGGGTCGAGAACCTCACGAAGCATTTTCCAGTCACCCGGGGCCTGCTCGTCGCCCGGACGACGGGCTACGTGAAGGCGGTCGACGGCATCAACTTCACGATCGGACGCCAGGAGACGCTCGGCCTGGTCGGCGAGTCGGGCTGCGGCAAGACGACGACCTCGCGCCTCTTGCTCCGGCTCGAGCGGCCGACCGCCGGGCGCGTGCTCCTCAACGGCCGCGACGTCCACGCGCTCGCCGGCTCGGAGCTGAGCGAGTTCCACACCCGGGTCCAGGCGGTGTTCCAGGATCCGTGGTCTTCCCTGAACCCTCGCCTCAGAGTGCGCGACACGATCGCCGAAGCGCTCGTGGTGAACCGGCGGGTCACCCGCAGGGGCAAGCTGGAGCGCGTCGAGGAGGTCCTGCATCAGGTCGGCCTTCCGCTGGACGCGGCCAGCCGCTATCCGCACGAGTTCAGCGGCGGCCAGCGTCAGCGCATCGCGCTCGCGAGCGCGCTCGCCTCGTTCCCCGAATTGATCGTCCTCGACGAGCCGGTCTCGGCCCTCGACGTGTCGATCCGGGCTCAGATCATGAACCTCCTCAAGGACCTTCAGGCGCGGCAGCAGCTCAGCTTCCTGCTGGTCGCCCACAACCTGGCGACCGTGCGGTACATCGCCCATCGCACCGCGGTCATGTACCTCGGCCGGATCGTGGAGCACGCCGACACCGAGCGGCTCTACCGCAACCCGCTTCATCCGTACACGAAGGCGCTCTTCTCGGCGGCGCTGCCGGCCGATCCGGACGCGCCGCGGGCTGCCCGCTCGCGATGGAGCAGTGCTCGCGGGTGGCGCCGGAGGTCAAGGCCGTCGCGCCGGGCCATCTGGTCTCCTGCCACCTGTACTGAGCCGACGGCGCGGCCGCTTACCGCTCGCCGAGATACCAGCGCGGCTGCACCCACGGGCTGTAGGTGAGACCGAAGCGGTGCTGCGCGATATCCGTGACGGCCCGGACAGCCTCCGCCGGCGAGTCGGTGAGGGTCAGCCGCTCGAGGTCCGCGGGGCCGATCGTTCCCTCGGCGAGGGGTCGTGTCCGCAGGAACTCGACGAGCGGCTGCCAGAAGTCGCGAACCAACAGCACGATCGGGAACTCCTTGATCTTGCCGGTCTGAACGAGCGTCACCGTCTCGAAGATCTCGTCGAGCGTGCCGAACCCGCCGGGCAAGGCGATGAACGCGTACGAGTACTTCACCAGCATGACCTTGCGGACGAAGAAGTGGCGGAAGGTGACCCAGCGGTCGAGATACTGATTCGGCCTCTGCTCCGCCGGCAGCTCGATGTTGCAGCCGACCGAGCGTCCTCCCACTTCCTTGGCCCCACGGTTGGCCGCTTCCATGATGCCTGGGCCGCCG
>WNFK01183199.1_pt2 | contig 17309 bp, 17 predicted proteins | sample 5400281 | NCBI WGS metagenome assembly WNFK01 (sample SAMN13153350, study PRJNA577476) | soil metagenome | isolation source: 20 cm soil on Douglas fir-dominated hillslope | place: USA:California | collected 2013-09-17 | reverse complement strand
AGCGCCTGCTCGCCGAGGCCTTTCGCGACTACTACCGAGCGATGACCCTCACCGAAACCAAGGCACGCGCCGAGCGCATGCTCCTCGCCGCCCTTCGCATCGGCCTGCACGAGCAGACCCGGCTGCAGCCGGAGATCGAGGAAGCCCTCAACGCTCCCCTGCCCGATCCCGCCGAGCTCAGGCGGCGCCTCGTCCAGGCGCTCGTTCGTGGAGCGAAGGGGAGAATGAACGAGCGCGTGGCCGAAAGCCTCACGCGCTCGCATGGAGTGCTGGAGGAGGTGGCCGGGCACCTGGCGGAGAGGCTGCGACCACTCGTGCGGGCGGTGGTGACGGAAGAGCTCATGACGCTGACCCTGGACGAGACCACGCTCCACCTCGGCGCCGATCTTCGCGGCTCTTTCCCTGAGCCGCTGGCCACCATCGCCGACCGGGAGCTCGTGGAATTCGTAGGCGGGATCGACCCGACCAAAGACACGCTCCGCGGCTCCGGCACCGAGGACTGGGGGGCCCTTCCCGACCGCATGCACTTCATCGCCGATCTGTTCCGACTCTACTTGGACACCCCCGGCCTGTTCCGTCCCCCGTTCACTCCAGCGCAGCTCGGGATGATCGCGGACGGACGCACGCCCGATGGCCGGCTCTAGCCGGACGCCGCGGGCGCTTCAAGCGTGCCGGTGCCCGCGCTCGTAGTGCGCGCGGAGGAGGTCGGCGCCGAAGACGTTCCGCGGATCGTGCCACACCGAGTGGATGTGGTTGGCGTCGTTCTGCGAGTTGTCGAATTCGATGAGCACGCTCGGCCCGTGCACACGGTAGTAGTGCGCGTGCCCGGGATCGATGGGGCCGGCCCACGCGAAGTGAATGCGCTCGATGCCCCCCTCCCGGATCCGCCGAAGATGCTCATCGGCCACCTCGGAGCGCATGTTGCGCACGTACTCCTCGATGAGCTGCATCAGGAGATCCCGCTGGGCCGGTAGCAGATCGCTCGCGGGCAGGCCCACCTGGGAGGATAGGCTTTCCTCCCGGCCGGGCCCGGAGACGATGTCGCCGAGCGACTGGGCGGCGATGATCATGCGCCGGCGCTGCGAGGCGTCCATGCCCTGGGCGAGCGCTCGTCCCAGATCCTGCTCGCGTGCGAGGGTGCGCAGACCCTTCAAGGGACCCGAGCGCACCTCGGCGGGGTTGGCGCCGAAGAAGGTCGGGGTGACCGCGACCGGCTTGCCCGGCACCAGGGTGAAGTTGAGCGACATATGATGCCCTTCGAGGCGCCAGCCCCACGGCGCCCCCGATGAATCCGGCGTCCCGAACACGCTGACCGAGTAGTTCTCGGGGTCACGCATGAGGCCACCGAATGTCTCGAGCTGGCGCAGGACGGTCTCGAGGCGGATCACGTTGATGGCCTTGGCGTAGCCGACAGCGGAAAGGCTCGCCTTCATCAATTCCTGGGCGGCGGCCCGGGCGGGCGCAGGCATCGCCTTGAAGGGCAGCCCCTCGCGCCCGCGGGGAACGTAGTGCCAGTTGACACGCTCCTTGTCGCCGAAGGCGATGACGGCGCGCCGCCGCGCCGCCTCGGGGAGCGCTCCGAGAAACGCGGTGGCCGCGCCGGCCATGGCCGCGCGACCCGCGTCGGTGACCTGGGCGAGGGCGGGCCGCGGCAGCGCCGCCGCGGCCGCCATCGCCGTCGCCCCGTGCAGGAGCCGGCGACGGGAGATCACGCGTACTTGACGGTGCAGCCGTAGGCGCGGGTGATGGGCGTCTTCACCGGCTCGCCCGCCGCCACAGAGGCGAGAGCGACGCGCACGTAGTTCTGAGCGGCCGGCACGTCACTCTTCCGCGTGGTCGGCCGGTCGTCGATGGCCCCCGCGTACTGGAGCACTCCCGCCTTGTCGATCACGTACATGTGCGGGGTATTGGTGGCGCCGTACATCTTGCCCACCACCCCGGTGGGATCGAAGAGGACGGCGGTGGGCGCGGCGCCGCGGGTCTTGGTGAGCTCATCGGCCTGGCTCGCGCTCACGTAGCCCTGCTCGTTGGGCGCCGAGGAGATGATGGTGAGCCAGATCACTCCCTGGCCGGTAGCCTCCTTCTGGAGCGCCTGCATATTGCTCGTCTCGTAGTGCTTCCTCACGTACGGGCACTCGTGATTCGTCCACTCCAGCACCACCATCTTGCCGGCATAGTCGGCGAGGCTCACCGTCTTTCCCGTGGTGGCCGCCGCGGAGAACGCGGGCGCAGGCGAGCCCACCTTGGCGGCGGCGGCTGCCCATGCAGCCCCGGTCCGGGCGAGGCCCAGTCCGGCGAACACGGCGAGACCGGTGGATGCGAGAAATGCGCGACGACTCAGGCTGGGCTCGGACATGACGTCTCCTTTTCTGTTCGATGGACGGTGCATCAGATCTTGTTCACCGCGTCGATCACCGCTCCCTCGGTGAGGATCTGAGGGAGCACGACGGGGGCGCGCGCCGGAGAGCCGCCCGCGGCCGCCGGTGCATACAGCAGGTAGAGGGGAACGCCGCTGCGCCCGAATGATCCCAGCATCTCGGCGATGACGGCGTCGCGGCTGGTCCAGTCGGCCTTGAGGACGACCACGCCCTTTTTTTCGAACGCCTCGGCCACCGCGTCGGAGCGGAGGGCCACGCGCTCGTTCACGAGACAGGTGATGCACCAGGCGGCGGTGACGTTCACGAACACGGGCCGGCCCTGCGCCCGCAGCTCGGCGAGGCGCCGCGGACTGTAGGCTTCCTCTCGGCCGCCCGGTGCCGTCACCGGTGCCCGGGCGGGGGCCGTGCCGGCGAGCGGGCCGAGAGCCACCGCGCCCACCACGAGGGCGGCCACCGCGGTTAGACCAACGCGACGCCGAGCCGCGCGCGCGTGACGGGAAGCCTGGTAAAGCCACGCCGCGAGCCCGATCAGCACGAGGCCGGCGAGGGCGGCCGCCACCGCCGTCGGCCCAGCCTGCTGGCTCAGCACCCAGACGAGCCACGCCACCGAGGCATACAGCGGAAAAGCCAGCAGCTCCTCGAGCCGCTTCATCCAGGCACCGGGCCGGGGCAGGAAGCGCCGCCAGGCCGGGATCATGGTGAGAAGCAGATAGGGCAGCGCGAGGCCCAGGCCGAGTGCCTCGAATACGAGGAGACCGGTCGTCCACGGCTGGGTCACCGCGAAGCCGACCGCCGTCCCCCGCCCGTGAAGAAGGATCCACTATAGCCCGATCGCCCGGCCAGCGACTGCCCCGCGCCGCTGAGCCGGCCGCCGATCACAAAGACACCCGACAGGGCCAGGGCCATGGCGAAAAGAAGATAGGCGAGCAGGGTCACCACGAGGGGCGACTGGAGCTGGAAGCCCCAGCCGATGCGCTCGCCTCCCGCGCGAAGGGCGAGCAAAGTCCCCGCCACCGCGGCGAAGGAGGCCAGCACCCCCGCGGCGTAGGCAAGGCCGTGCCGGCGCATCGCCGACGCCGAGCCGGCGGCGTGCTGGATCAGGCCGAGGGCCTTCACGGACAGGACGGGAAGCACGCAGGGCATCAGGTTAAGCAGGATGCCGCCGGCGAGGGCGAGGGCCAGCGCCTGGAGCAGCGCCGCGGCCGACGTCGCGGCGGCGGGAGCGGCCCGGAGCGTGAACGCCTGGCGCACAGGGCCGCCGTCCAGCCGCTCCGTCAGCACGAGTACACCGTCGATGGGCGCGGCGGTCGCTTCGGGGAGCTGTCCCCGCGCCACCTCGATGGTGATGCCGCGAGCGTCGACCCGCGCCTGCTGGGGCGCCGCGTGATCGATGGCTCCCCAGCGCGCCGGATAGAGCCACACCTCGGCGATGCGGTCGGGCGCGAGCCCTCGAGCGGCGACGGTGAAGGTGACAGTCTCCGGGGTCGCGGTGAAGGAGGCGGGCCAGGGGCTCGCCGAAGGCACCGCCTGTCGCGCCCGCGCGATGAGCGGCGCTCCCGTCGGATGAGGGCCGGGCTCTCCCGCGACCACGGGCAAGCTCAACGAGACCGGCGCTTCTTCGGGAATGCATTCCTTCTCGCAGACCAGCCAACTCGCCCGACCGGACAGGGTCACGCGCGTGCCCGGCACGAGATTGGCCGGCGCCGTCATCTGGATGGGGAGCGTCACTTCATTGGAGTAGCCGTAGCTCATGGCCGGCCCGAGGCGAATGCGCTCCGGGTTCGGCCAAGACATCTCCGCCGCCGCGAAGCCCGCGGGCAGCATCCAGTCGATCTGGGGCGACTCGCCCGAATCGCCGGGATTGCTCCAGTACGTATGCCAGCCCGGCGCGATGGTCTGGCGGAGCCCGATCCAGAATGTCTTGCCGGGGGCGATCGCATCGCCCTCGCTCACGAGCTCGACGGTGACCCTCGGAGTGCCGGACCACGCCGCCCCCGCGGACGCCACGATGAGGCAGGCCGCGAGGAGAGGGATCGCGAACAGCCTACGCATGGGCCCCATTGTGCCCATTACCGCCGCCCGATGCCACCGTCTCCCACCACCGCAGAGCGCCTGCGAAAGGCCTCATCATCGGCTGCTTCGGGCGGGGCCGACGGTGAACCGCAGCACCCCGTCGGTCACGTGGGTGTCCACGGACAGGACGCGCCACTCGATGGTGTAGCTTCCCGGCCCGAGCGTCTTCAGGCCCACGGTCAGCGTGTTGCCGGCGGGCTGCCGGATCGGCCCCGTGCTCACCCTCTCGCCGGTTCCGGACTTGACGGTGATGCGGCTGAACTCGAGCTCGACGCTCTCCGTGAATCGGACCGTCACCTCGCCCGGCGCCTGCCGCACCGTGCTGCGGTCGGCGGGAACCGACGTGTCGACGAAGGCGTGCGCGGAAGCCGGTCCCGCCGCCGCGACCAGCAAAGCGAGAGCGCCGAGCAGCCTACGGACGGTGGACCACGAACACATGGCGGCACCGGTCCGCTCCTCCAGCGAGGCGCGGGTCAGGTAGTAGTCCGCGGGGCCAGCTATGATCTTCACTTGGCCGCGATCGTCGGTGGTCACCGTCTGGGCAGAGAGGGCGCCCTCGATCCTGCGGACGATGGACACCGGGAGGCTCTGCAGAGGGCGCCCGCGATGGCGGATCTCGACGGTCAGCACGTCGCCGGTCCGAAGGGCCAGCGGGTTCGTCACGGGAATGATCTCGAGGGCGTCGGCGCCCGCCACCGCCCGGTCGAATCCGGTGAGACGCTGCGCCGCGACCACCACCGGGCTGGCGAGGGCGGCGAACACCACCTTCGCCGTACCGATGGACTGGAACTTCGCGCCTTCGACCTGGAGCTCCCGGCTCTGCGTAACGAGCGCGATGTAGGCGCCGTCCTGGGCGGGAGCGAAGGTGGTCACGTGAAAGCCCTTGGGACCCTTGGGACCGACGTCCTCGGCGTCACCGAGATCCGTGATCTGGCTGGTGAGATCGACGGGCGGACCGGCGGGACCGGTGACGACCACCGTCGCGTGGTGATCGTTGCCGTGGTTACCGTACATCAGGAACAGCGAGACGGGTTGCCCCCGCTCCACAAGGATCGGATGAGCCTCCAGCCACCCGTCGTGGGCTTCGACGGGCGTGGCCAGCGCGAGAAGCGCGGCGAGGAGGCTCAACCGCAGTCGCTTCGTCATGGCTGCTCCTTGTGAACCGGGTGAGGCGCGTGGCTCGAGTGATGCGCGAGGTTGTGCGTCGATCGTGCCAGAGGACGTCGGAGCGGTCAAACGGGAGGCGGTCAGACTCAGGGATGGCTGGACAGGAGCTCTCGCTCCATGGCCAGCGCGTCACCCACGACATCTTCAGCCTTGTTGATGACGCCATAGAGGCCCGCGTACACGATCGACAGGTCCTCGCCACGCGCGGCCGTCGCCTTCACGGCCGCGTCGAGGCGCCGGCACGCCTCCTCGTAGCGGCTCCGCGGATCTCCCTCGGGCAGCGCCTCGTCGAGAGCCGCCGAGTACAAGAGCTCCGAGCGGGCGACGTGGTGGAAGACACGCCGCAGGGGCCAGCCCTCGTCGGGCGGCTGCCAGTCGAGCTCCGCCTCGGTGAGCCCGGCCGCGCGCTGGACGAGGAGGCGCGCCGACTGATCGATGCGCCAGAGCCATGCCTCGAGATCGGCCAGCCGTCGGTGGGCGTGGGTACGACTCCATCGTTCCTCCACGCGAGCCACTGGTCGATCTGGTTCAGGTGATCCAGGGTGTGGTCGAGGACGCGGCGAAGGGCCTTGCGCGGGGTGTAGGTGTAGCGGTGGACGCCCGCGGACGCGGAGAGAGGCGCCGGCCGCGCGTCGGTGAGCCGCGAGAACAACTCGTTGGTCATGACCGAGGGAATCTCGCGCGCGGCATCGTGAGCGGTGAGCCGGGCCAGGTGGCTCCGGGCTCGAGCGTGGGCCGCCTCGAGATGACGAACAGGATCCCGCGGCGCGGGGACGAGCGTCCACGCGGCCACCATGCGGGCTCCCGTCGCCTGGGTGAGGATGGTCTCGACGTTGTTTACCGTGGCGAGGACTCGCTGCCGGGATTCCGTGAGGGCCGCGCGACCCTCGTCCATGCTGATGGCGATGCCGCTCATGAAAACAGCTCCCCCCACGTCGCGACGCGGCGGCCATGCCAGATCGGCCCTTCCCGCACGAACGCCCACTCGGGGTTCTTCGCGACGTCACGCAGGCTCGCGCAAACCTCGTGGAAGGTCGGGACGTCGGCGTCCGTGCACTCGAAATACGTCACGAAGTCGTAGCGCCCGGGGGGCGCGGGCTCCGTCTCGTGCTTGTAGGTCCGGCGCATGAGGCAGGCGATGCCCGCCGCGGACGCCAGCGCGTGGCCTTCGTTCACCATGCGCCCGTCCTCGTAGCGCGGAAGGAAATAGGTGTGGCGCTCCATCCAGTCCTTCGCCCACCACGCCGCCGTCTTGCTCATGGGAAAGAGGAAGGCATTGGGCATGAGGGCGCCGGATTGCTGGAGCACCCGGTGCGCGTAGGCAAAATTGTGCATGGCGTTGCCCGTGTAGGTCATGGGCTTCGCCACGCCGCCGAGGATACGCGGCTCGACGTTCTGACCGACGAGCCGCGTCACCTCGGCGCAGAACTCGGCCACCGGCGCGGGCGAGGCCGACGCGACGTGGACCACGGCGTCCGCGCGCAGCAGCCCCTCGTCCTCGATGGCGGCGGGGGTCGCCCCCACGCGGCGCAGATAGGCGATGGCCTCAGCGGGGGGACCGTCCTTGGACTCGAATTCGTTGCGCAGGCCGAGGCGCTCGGCCAGCGCGGGCACCGCGGCGGCGGCTACGCCCCGGCGGGCGCCGTCCCCCAGGCGGAGGCAGACATAGGCTCCGTGCCGAAGGGGCTCCGTCGACTTCTCGTCGTTGGCTCTCATGGCTACCTTCTCGGAGGCCCTCATGGTTTTTTTCTCCTTGGGCTTCACCATAGCCGGGCGGTCATTCATGTGTCCAATGCATAGCTCTTGTCGTAGCCATCAGCTATGCTGATGGCCGTCATGGAGCTCGACCACGTGGAGGCGTTCGTGGCCATCGTCCGGCGAGGCGGCTTCACCCGCGCCTCCGCCGCCCTCCACCTGTCCCAGCCCGCGATCAGCCGCCGCGTCCACCTCCTCGAGGGGGAGCTGGGCGCGCCGCTGTTCGAGCGCATCCGCGGCGGGGCCGTGCTCACCGAGGCCGGGCGCGCCTTTCTCCCCCACGCGGAGGCCCTGCTCGCCTCCATGCGCGACGGGGTCGAGGCGGTGGGGGCACTGCGTGGCGCGGATCGCGGCACGGTCACCCTGGCCGTGGTGGGGACTCTCGCGAGCACGTCGCTCACCGCGCGCCTCCGGCGCTTCCGCGACGCCTACCCCGCCATCGACCTGCGTGTGCGCACCGCCCTCAGCCGCGAGGTGAGCGAGCTCGTCCGGCGCGGCGACGCCACCCTCGGCCTCCGCTATGACGACGACCCGCATCCCGATCTCGTGTCCATCCCCGTGCACGACGAGCCGATGGTCCCCGTGTGCTCGCCGCACCATCGCCTCGTGCACGCCCGCCGCGTGGACGCCAAGGCGCTGGCGGGCGAGCGCTGGATCACCTTCCCGGTTCGCCCGGGCGCGGCCCCGGAGCCATACGCCTCCGCCCTCGAGCGCGGGCTCGCCCTGGTGGGGGCGAGCCCCTCCGAGATCATTCCCATCGACAGCCTCACCGCACAGAAACGCATGGTGGAAGCGGGGTTCGGGCTGGCCCTCCTCCAGGAGAGCAGCGTCAACGAAGAGCTTCGCGTGGGCACCCTCCACGCGTTGCGGATTCCCGCCATGCTCGTCACCATCCCGGTGGTGCTGATCCACCGCCGGCGCGCCTTCCTGTCCGGCGCGGCGCGCGCGCTCATGGCGATACTCACCACCTGGCCGGCCACGGCTCTGCCTACGCGCGCACCGGCCAGCCGAGCGCCCAGGCCCGCCGCGTCCGTTCCTCGACAGGGGCCGCCGGCACGAGGCCGCTGATCAAGTATTGGCCCCGGCGTGACTTTGACCTTGACTGCCGGCAGCTCCCCGACGGAAAATCCGCGGCACGATTACTCATAAGGGAGGTCTTCAATGCGCAGTTCGCCTCACCGTATCGCACTCCTTCTCCTGGCGGGCATTCTCGCGATGGCCGGCACGGCCCGCGCGCAAGGCATCACGGACATGAAGAAGGGCGAGGGCGGCAACGCGGTCCAGGGATCAGCCGGCCCGAGCGGGGCCCCGGGCGCCGCCTCCGACCTCGAGCGCTGCGACAAGCCGATGGGCGCGGTGGCCGTGGTGGAGCCGCAGGACTACGTGGGGCGGGCCCTCGCGCGCTATCAGCTCGGCTCGCCGGTGGGCCTCATTCGACTGATGATCCAGCAGTCGAACTGCTTCATCGTGGTCGAGCGCGGCCAGGGCATGAAGAACATGATGCAGGAGCGTGCGCTCGAGAAGACCGGCGAGCTCCGCCAGGACTCGAACATGGGCGGCGGCCAGATGGTGACGGCCGACTACATCCTCACTCCGGCCGTGGCCTTCTCCGAGAACAACGCGGGCGGCGTGGGAGGCGGGCTGGGCGGGCTCGGTGCCCTCCTCGGTCGCAGTGGGTCCATCGTGGGAGCGGTCGGCGGCAGCGTAGCCGGTGGCCTCAAGTTCAAGGAGGCCCAGACGAGCATGCTCCTCGCGGACGGCCGCTCCGGGGTCCAGGTGGCCGCGGCCGAAGGCAACGCCAGCAAGGCCGACTTCAAGCTCGGTGGCATGCTTGGCGGCGTGGGCAGCGGGGTCGCCGCCGGCGTGGGGCTCGGGGGCTACTCGAACACGAACGAGGGCAAGGTGATCGCGGCCAGCTTCGCCGACAACTACAATGGCATCGTGCGCGCCGTACGCGCCAACCCGAGCCTCCAGCGCAACGTGGGCACCCTCTCCCAGGAAGCCGCCGCGGGCGGCCAGAAAAAGTCCGGGTCCGTCTTCAACGAGGGCGACGTGCTCCGGCCCAAGATCGGCAACGTGCGGATCATGGCCAAGCCGACGGACGCGGGCCAGGTCGTGACCACCCTCGGCAAGGGCGAGGAGATGATCTTCCTCGGCAAGGAGGAAGAGGGCTTCCTCCAGGTGGAGTCGGGGAAGGGCAGCGGCTGGGTGAAGAAGATCCTCGTCGCCCGCTGAGGGGCGCGATCGACACCGTCCGCATTCACCTGCGCGTTCCCGGCACGTCGCCCATGCCGGAGCTCGTGCGCCTCATCCAGGGCATCGAGTCCGCCGGCTTCGACGGCGCGGGCATTCTCGACAGCCAGATGCTGAGCCGCCAACCCGTTCACCCGCCATGCCTCGGTGCTCGCGGGCGCCATCCAGACGGTGGAAGAGCTCGCGCCGGGCCGGGTCAAGTTCGTCATCGGAACGGGCTACACGTCGGCCAGCACCATCGGACGGCCGCCGGCCACCCTCGCGGAGATGCGCGAGTGCATCCGCGCGGTGAAAGCGCTCCTCGCGGGGAAGACGGTGGACTTCCACGGCACGCCGGGACGGCTGGGCTACGCGTCGGGCCGGGAGATTCCCGTGCTCATGGCCGCCTCGGGAGCGAAGGCCATCGAGCTGGCCGGCGAGATCGCCGACGGCGTGCTGCTCCTCGTGGGATTCAACCGGGGCATCGTGGAGCGGGCCCTCGAGCACGTCGAGCGAGGTGCGCGCCGAGCCGGACGCCGCCTCGAAGACCTCGAGATCATCTGGGCGGTGCGGACGGCGACCAAGCCGACGGCGGCGGAGGCTCGTCGGGTGGCCCGGCCGAGCCGGCGGGCGTCCGGCTACCCAAGCTCGAGATTCCCGACGCGGTGAAGAACGTGTATCCGGATCTCTCCCATGCCCACGACTGGGAGGCGGCCATCGCCGCGACCTCCTTCGTGTCCGACGCGGTGGTGGCGGAGCTGTGTGATGCCCTGGGCCTCGTGGGTACTCCGGCCGATTGCGCGGCGCGGATCGTCGAGATGACCAGGCTCGGCGTCCGGAATCTCTATCTCATGCCGCTCCTCACCTTCGCTCCCCCCGACGCCGAGATCGCTGCCTTCCGCGACACGGTGTTTCCGCAGCTTCGCGCCGCCGGTCTCCGGCCGCCCTCATAACGCGACCGCTGTCCAGCGCCGATCAGCCGCTCCGGCGGCGGCCCGCGCTCATCGCCGCCATGGCCAGGGCGATGACCACGCCCAGCGCGCCGGCGGCGGCCAGCACCGGCGCGACGGCCACGGGAAGAGCGGTGCCGAGCCGCCCGGCGATGGCTGTCCCCAGCATGGTCGAGGCTAAACTCAGCGCGGCGAAGGCAATCCCGCGAGCGATCTGGACGCGCACGACCCGGGACCCGACGGTGGCCGCGCGCGTGCAGCGTCGAAGGTCGGCGGCCTGCAGCAGGCCGAGCTGGGCCAGGCCGAAGCAGGACGCGCCGAGGATGCTCACCGGTGCGTCCATGGCCCAGAGGGCGAGCGCGTGGTTCGTGGTGAAGAGGCAGGCCGCGCTGATGGTCGGCCAGCGCCAGGGCATGACCATGCCCACGATCACCAGGAGTATCCCCACCAGCCCGATGACGGCCACCGGCTCGATGGGCGACACCCGGAAGGTCAGAGCGCACAGCAAGAGAGCGAACGCGGGAACCGGGACGTGCCTCATCGCGCGACGATGGCCCGGTGCCGCCGCCGCCGTGGCGGCGCATCTCGTCGAGCCGGGCCCGGCGCTCCAGTGTCCACAATCGGCACGCGAGCTGATCGAAGGTCGAGGCGCCCACGGTGGCCCGCATGAGCGCCACGGGTGACACGACGAGGACCACCACATCGAAGCCGCGCCCGACGAGATCCACCGCGGCCTGGGTGAAGCGCCGGTCGAGGAGCGGCGTGAGGGCCACCACGAACGCGTGGGGCGGCAGCACCCGCGGCGGCACCAGCTTGAGATCCTTCGTCACGTAGGTGAAGACCACATCGGCTCTGAGGAGCGAGTCGGCGATGCGCTCGTAGTGCGCGCGCCCCGATCCCGGCCTGACCCAGTCGATCACGCCCCCGTAGACGATGAGGCCGACGCGGTCCTTCCGCGCGAGATAGGCGGTGGCCAGCGAGGCGGCGGCGCGCACCGCCGCGTCGAGGGTGGTGACGGAGGCGGTACCCACCTGGGCCATGGTGTCGAGCATGAGCACCACGTCGGCATTGCGCTCCCGGTGGTGCTGGGTCACGTAGAGGGTTCCCAGACGGAGCGAGGCGCGCCAGTTCACCTGCCGGATCCGGTCGCCGGGGGCGAACTGGCGAATGTCCCCCGGCTCGATGCCCTCCCCGAAGGCGCGCGACACGTAGTCTCCCACCGAGCTCTGGGTGCGGCGAGGGCGCGGCAATCCTCGCAGGGGGGCGCTCCGGGGATGCACGCGCACTCGCTTGCGGTCAACGTGGCGCCGCTCCGTCCACCGGAGGCTCCACGCATCGCGCACCCGGACCACGAGCGTCCCCAGATCGTAGACGCCGCGCACGGGATAGCTGACCTCGTAGCTCCAGCGTGCCGTCTCGGCGGGACGGAGGGTCATCACCGCGCGATGGTTCCCGGAGACGACCGCGCCGGCCGCGGTCAGCGGCTCGTAGAGCTCGATGAGCGGAGCGGCCGTTCGCGCCGTGACCTCCACCGTCACCGTGACCGTATCGCCCTCGAACACCCGGTCGCTGGAGATCCGGTGCGTCACCGAGTAGTCGGGGGACGACGGCCGCACGGCCAGCGTGGCGAGGACGAGGGCGAGGGGGAGGACGGCCACGAACAGGTCGGGACGGGCGGTGAGCACGGCGAGGGAGAGCATCCACGCGATCACCGTGAGGAGGGAGCGGGTGAGCGGCGTTACCCGCCAAGTCATCGCGCGTCCGGGCCGGGGGCCGCCACCACCGTGAGCAGGTTTTCCACGACCTGCATCGCCGACACCCGCGCCGCCCACAGCTCCGGCTTGAGAATGAGGCGGTGAGCGAGGGCGGGCCCGGCCATGGTCTTCACGTCGTCCGGCAGCACGAAATCGCGACGGCGCAGCGCGGCCAGAGCGCGCGCGAGCTTGAGGAGGGCGAGGGCGCCCCGGGGCGAGGCGCCGAGGGCGAGCCGGTGATCGGATCGCGTGGCGCGGACGAGATCCACCACGTAGCGCTCGATCACCTCCGCCACGTGCACGTCCTCCATGGCCGCCTGCATGGCCAGGAGCTCGGCGCGCGACGTGACGGGGGCCACCGTGACGGCGTCGTCGCGGCGGAGCCGGCGCCGGGCGAGGATCTCCACCTCGTCTTCGAGCTCGGGATAGCCCACGGCCACCCGCATGAGGAAGCGGTCGAGCTGCGCCTCGGGCAGCGGATAGGTGCCCTCCAGCTCGATGGGGTTCTGGGTGGCGATCACGAGGAAGGGCGGCTCGAGCGGGAAGCGCTCGCCGTCGATGGTGACCTGCGCTTCCTGCATCGCCTCGAGCAACGCGCTCTGCGTCTTGGGCGCGGCGCGGTTGATCTCGTCGGCGAGGAGGAAATGGGTGAAGATCGGGCCCTTCCGGAACTCGAAGCGGCCCTGGCGCTGGTCGAAGAGAAAGGTGCCCGTGATATCGCTGGGCAGGAGATCGGGGGTGAACTGTATACGCTTGAAGCTCAGATCGAGGGTTTCCGCGAAGAGACGGGCGATGAGCGTCTTGGCCAGCCCCGGATAGTCCTCGATCAGGATGTGCCCGTTGGCGAGCACGCCGGCGAGGATCTGCTCGAGCACGGCGGCCTTGCCCACGATGGTCTCGCCGAGCGCGGCGAGGATGCTCTGACAGCGGTCGGCCACGGCGTCGATCTTCACGGCCGCTTCTCCGCCTCGGCGATGAGGGCCTCGAGGGCGTGGAGCGACGGACCGCGCCGCCGCGTCCGGCGCCCCTCCCGTGGCTGGGGCAGATCGCCGCCAGCCAGCCCGAGGAGCCGGGGCCAGAGTATCGCCTCGAAGTACTGCTGGCTGCGATGGCTGAAGACGAGGTCGTCGCGCAGCCGGCGATAGATCTCATCGCGCTCCGAGGCGGGCGGGGCGGGGCGCGGCACGTCGAGCTCGGAGGGCGGCTCCTCCTCGATGGCCCGCCGGACGGCGCGCAGGGCGCGGAGACAGCCCACGATGACGAGGGCCGTGCAGGCGAGGCGGACACTGAATGGGCGCCAGCCCGGGGCCATGGTGAGATAGGCCACGATGGCCACGAGAGCGAGAAGGGCGACGGCTATGCCATGCGCGAGGAGACGGCGTGACCGTTCAGCGCGCGACGGCATCAGCCGGACGCTCCTCGATGACGGTCTTGATCTCGTCCAGGGCGTCGAGGGCCTGCCCGCGCTCCCGGGAGCCCAGCGCGCGGTCGCTGAATCGCGCGAGCTCGAAGAGGCCGGTCAGGACACCCGCGGCCGTCCGCGGCATGGGCAGCCGCTCCAGGGCCTCGCGCAGGAACTCCATCGGGGTGAGCCAAGGCTTCCGGGCGAGGCCGGAATCCGCGGCCACGCGCTCGAAGCGCGCATAGCAGCGAATGATGGCCCGGCGCGGATCGGGCTCGGTACGGAGGTCCTCGAGGCTCTCCTCCACCGCCTCGGCGAGGGGCGGCGGCGTCCACTCGCGTTCCGGCCCCGCCCACCACTCGGCGAGGCGTTCGCTCAGGGCGACCCACAGCGCGAGGGCGAGAGCTCCCACTCCCGCCACGAGGGCGAGGACCCCGAACGTCCAGGTCACGAGGGGCGGAGCGTCGGGAAGCTCCTCGGCGAGCAGCGAGCCGCTCGCCGACAGCCCACCCTGCCCCAGCATCATGGCCACGAGGGGGAGCCCGCGACTCCACAGCACGTAGGCGAGAAGGACGAAGTACGCGAGGGTAGCAACCTGCGTCACCGCCCGAAGCCACGCGGGGACGCGGGGCGGCTCCGGGGCGAGCGCCGCCTCGCCCTCCTCGGCTCTCCGCGACCGTATGCGGCGGATGAGATCGACCAGGAACACGAGGGCGGCGAGGCTGAAGAGAGCGACGATGGTCCGGGTCAGCCCTTCGGCGAGACGAACCGCTCCCGTCAGATTGTCGGTGCCGAGGGCGGTGGGATCGGACATGCGCACGAGCGCGGCCAGCCCCATGACGAGGCTCACAGCGAGGAGCGACCAGGTGAGAAGCGGCATCACGCCCGACACCATGACGTGCCCGCCCGCGGAGCGCAAGTCCCGAGGTGCGGCGCCCCGCGGTCAATGCCACGGTGATCGACTGCGTCAACCCGCGGCCGGTGCCGGGGGCCAGCGTCACCATCGAGCAGGGCCGCATCGTGGAAGTGCTCGACGCGGGCCGGTCGCCCGACACCCGCCAGGCCGAGGTGATCGATCTGGGCGGGGCCTATCTTCTCCCGGGGCTGTGGGACGTCCACATCCACCCGGACTACCTCGCGTCCACCGGCGCGTCGATCGCGGAGCAGACGGCGATCTTCGGCTATCGCATGATGGAGGCCCTCACGGAAAGTGGGGTGATCGGGCTCCGGTGCGCGGGGTCCGCGCATTTCATGGACGTGGCGTGGAAGCGCGCCTTCGACGCGGGCCAGTACGTCGGTCCCCGGCTCTTCGCCTGCGGGCACTTTCTCACCACCACGGGCGGCCACTTCCTCACCTCCGGCCACGCGCGGGAATGCGACGGGCCTTACGGATTCGTGCGCGCCATCCGGGAGCAGATCAAGAACGGCGTCGACCACATCAAGCTCAACCTCACCGGAGGCATCATGGGCCCGGCGTGGGATCGGCACTGGCAGTCGTTCCTCCTCGACGACGAGCTCGAGGCGGCCTTCGCGATCTGCCGCAAGCGCGGCTTCCCCGTCATGGCCCACGCCGCGAGCCCGGAGGCGGTGCAGGCGGCGGCGCGCCTCGGCGCCCACAGCGTGGAGCACGGCTACATCATGGACGCGGAGAGCGTGGAGAGCCTGCGTGCGAACGGGACCTGGTACGTTCCCACCCTCGCCATCTCGCATCTCACTCCGGAGCAGGCCTCCGATCCGTGGGAGAAGCGCTGGGTCGCCGAGCGGAATCTCGCCGCCGACCTGTGCCATCGCGCCGACCTGGCCGCGGGCACGCACCGCGCGTGCTTCCAGCAGGCCCTCGCCGCCGGGGTCAAGATGGCCCTCGGCTCGGACATCCGCCCCCTCAAGGACGCCGCCCTCCTCGAGCTGGGGCTCTGGGTGAAAGCGGGCGCCACGCCGTGGCAGGCCCTGCAGGCCGCCACCCGTCATGCCGCGGAGCTCTGCGGGGTGGGCCAGGACCTTGGCACCATCGAGCCCGGCAAGCTCGCGGACCTGATCGTCGTCGCGGCGGATCCGCTCGACGACATCACCAACCTGCGCCGGCTCCTCCTCGTCCTCAAGGCGGGGCGCATCGTCTCCGACAAGCGAGGCGGCGCGCCGAGACCCTAGGCCGCAGGCCTACCCACACACCGCCGGCCTAGCCACGCGTTCTCCGCGTGCGGGGGAGCGGGCCGAGCGCTCGTATCACCTCGGCCGCGATGAGCTTGCCCCGGAGCCGCATTACCTTGATCGCCGTCTCCGCCCTCGCCGCCGCCGGCCAGCCGAAATATCCCCGAGTCTTCGCGTCGATCTCGCGAAAGCGGCGGGCGCCGCTATGGAGCCGCCCGCGAAAATCCACCCAGGCCGGGGGCAGCGTGCGCATCAGCGAGCGACGGCCAGTTTGGGTCGGGCGGCCAGCACCATGGCCGTCTCGAGCTCGCCGGAATGCCATTCCGACTCCGGGCGAGGGCTTCGGAGCAGCCGGAGCACGCGCGGATTCACCATGGCGGCGTTGGCGGCGGGATCGGGCGCGAAGCCGGCGAAGACCACCCGTAGCTTCCTTCCCCGCGCGAGGGTGCGCCTCGCCGCGTCCATGGCGGCCAGATGATCGGGATCCGCCTGGTAGTTGACGAGCACGAAGCTGCGAAAGCCGTGGCGGGCCAGCGCACGAATCACCTCCACGATGAGCCGCGTCACCAGCGCTTTCGAGAGCGACACCGTGCCCGGCCATTCCGCGGCGAGCGTGCTCACCCCGTACGGCAGCGAGGGGACGAGCACGGGGGTGAGACCCGCGCGCTCGAGATGCGGGGCGATGCGCCGCGCGAGCTCCTCGGCGCCCAGCCAGTCCACGAGGAGCGGCAGATGCGGGCCGTGCTCCTCCACCGCGCCCAGGGGAAGCAGGATGACGCTGCGGGGATTGCGCGCGAGCCGCGCGGCGTCGAGGTGGGTACATTCGCCGAGCTTGATCATGCTGCCTCCTTAGGAGCGGCCCGCATGGACGCTGGCGCCGCCCGCGGATTATATGCTGCGGCGTCTCGCGACGCGCTTGCGGGGCGAGGAAAAGTCGCCATAATGCCCGGATACGAAAGCGATCGGTGGCCAGCAAGACGTTCTGGCTGGGCCTCGCCACACCATCCACGCGAACGGGGGCACGAGATGACTGAGCGGGCGGCCACGACACTGGAGCTGGTGCACACCATGATAGACGAGAGGGAAGCGCTGCGCTTCCTCGAAGGGCAGCGGATCTCCCTCGGCGGCCGCACCATGGATCCCAAGGCGCAGATCGTCGGCGAGTTCGTCAAGTCCATCCGCGTGCCTGGATACTTTCCGCCGCTCGCCGAGCTGCGCCAGCAGCTCCGCACCATGGTGACGCTCATGGACGTGCCGGCGCCACCATTGCCACGCATCGAGGACATCACCATCCCGGGCCCGGCGGGCGCGATTCCCGCCCGCGTCTACGATCCCGTGGGCAAGGCGGGAGCCACCCTCCCCGCCGTCGCTTATTTCCACGGCGGCGGCTGGGTGCAGGGCGACCTCGAATCGCATCACGGTCTCTGCGCGCGCCTCGCCCTGCAGGCGG
>WNFK01201797.1_pt1 | contig 17313 bp, 18 predicted proteins | sample 5400281 | NCBI WGS metagenome assembly WNFK01 (sample SAMN13153350, study PRJNA577476) | soil metagenome | isolation source: 20 cm soil on Douglas fir-dominated hillslope | place: USA:California | collected 2013-09-17 | reverse complement strand
GTGGTTGAGGGAGTGCGAAGCATCACCGGGCGCAATCCCCGTGATGCTTTTTTGTCTCTAGACCACGGGCTCAGGACACGACCATGATCAACTCGGAAGAAGACAGGCATCTCAAGCTCGCGGGGGAGTCGGACTGTGCCCCCGAGCCGCTCCCCACGCTCCGCCACTCCACCGCCCACCTCATGGCCCAGGCGGTGAAGCAGCTCTTCCCCGAGGTCAAGGTCACCATCGGCCCGGCCATCGAGGATGGCTTCTACTACGACTTCGCCAAGCCCGCGCCGTTCACGCCCGAGGACCTCGAGCGGATCGAGAAGCGGATGCGCGAACTCGCCAAGGCGGACCAGCCCTTCGTGCGGACGGAGATGTCGCGCGACGAGGCGGTGCGGTTCTTCGAGGAGCGCGGCGAGCCGTTCAAGGTCGAGATCATCCAGGGGATCGACGCGCCCACGGTCTCGCTCTACAAGCAGGGCGACTTCATCGATCTCTGCCGCGGGCCTCACGTTGCCTCCACGGGGCAGATCCAGAACTTCAAGCTCCTCTCGTCGTCCGGGGCCTACTGGCGCGGCGACGAGAAGAACCCGATGCTCCAGCGCATCTACGGGACGGCCTGGCTCACCAAGGAAGAGCTGGACCAGTACCTCTGGCGCCTCGAGGAAGCCAAGAAGCGCGATCACCGAAAGCTCGGGCGCGAGCTCGAGCTCTTCGAGTTCCATGACATCGCGCCCGGGGCCGCCTTCTGGCTACCCGGCGGTATGGTCCTCGTCCGGGAGCTGGAGAAGTTCGCGCGCGAATCTCTGGATGCCCGCGGCTACCAGGAAATCTCCACGCCCATGCTCGTGAACAAGAAGCTGTGGGAGCAGTCGGGGCACTGGGCGCTCTACAGCGAGAACATGTTCAAGGTCGAGGTCGAGGAAGAGACCTTCAGCCTGAAGCCGATGAACTGCCCGGAGTCGAGCTACGTTTACAAGCGGGCGCTCCGGTCGTATCGCGACCTGCCCCTCCGTTACTCCGAGATGGGACGCTGCCACCGGAACGAGCGCTCGGGCACGCTCACCGGCCTCATTCGGGTACGGCAATTCACCCAGGACGACGCGCACATCTATCTCCGTCCGGACCAGATCCAGGCGGAGATCACGGACTTGCTCGACCTGGTGCGGGAGTGGTACGGGACGTTCGATCTCCGGCCGTCGTATCGGCTGGCCACGCGCCCGCCCGACAAGCTCGGCACGGAGCAACAGTGGGACCAGGCGGAGGAGGCCCTTCACGAGGCGCTGCGCGCGAATGGTCTCACCTACGACCTTGACAAGGGCGGCGGCGCCTTCTACGGGCCGAAGATCGATATCGACGTGGAGGACACGCTGGGGCGGCAATGGCAGCTCGCGACGATCCAGGTCGATCTGACCATGCTGCCCGAGCGCATGCAGTGCGAGTACATCGACTCGGACGGCCAGCCCAAGCGCGCGGTGGTGATCCACCGCGCCATCTTCGGCTCCTACGAGCGCTTCATCGCCATCCTCACCGAGCACTTCGCGGGCGCGTTCCCCTCGTGGCTCGCCCCGGTGCAGGCGCGCGTCCTGCCCATCAGCGAGAAGCATCTCGAGTACGCGAAGAGCGTGCATGCGCGCCTGCGCGGCGCCCGATTCCGCGCCGGGCTCGACGACCGGAACGAGAAGCTGGGCTACCGCATCCGCGAGGCGCAGATGCACAAGGTGCCGTACACCCTCGTGGTGGGCGAGCGCGAGGCGCAGCAGGGGACGGCCAGCCTTCGCCAGCGCGGGAGCGATCAGTCCGTGGTGCTGCCCGTGGATCAGATTCTCCACGACCTCGCCGCCGAGGTCGGCAACCGTTCCGCCACCCTCACGGTGGGTCGCTCAGGTTGAGCGCCCACAGCTAGGAGCCACGCCCATACAGTCCAAGGAGATCCGGATCAACGAGGGGATTCGCGTTCGGGAAGTTCGCGTGGTCAGCGCGGACGGCGAGCAGCTGGGGATCCTGCCCATCACGCAGGCGCTGGAGCTCGCGCGACAGGGCGAGATGGATCTCGTCGAAGTGGCCGCGGAGGCAGTGCCCCCGGTGTGCCGGATCATGGACTTCGGGAAGTACAAGTACATGCAGGCGCGCCGGCAGAAGGACGCGCGCAAGAAGCAGACGATCATCCAGGTGAAGGAAGTGAAGCTGGGGCCGAAGACGGACACGCACGATTTCGATTTCAAGGCCAAGCACGTGCGGCGGTTCCTGGAAGAAGGGAACAAGGCGAAGGTGACCGTCCGGTTCAAGGGACGTGAGATGGCGCACACCGAGCTCGGCTGGAAGATGCTGACGAAGATGACGGAGATCATGTCCGATGTGGCGGTGATCGAGAATCATCCGCGGATGGAAGGACGGATGCTGTCGATGATTTTGTCGCCGAAGCCGCATTAGCTCTTCGGGTCCCTCGCCCCCGGAGGGGGAGAGGGTAGGGTGAGGGGGCGGCGAGAATGCGGATCAGGTGTTTGTGAATCGAGCAGGCTAGAAAGACGCTGAGGGAAAGCACACTAAGGGACCCCTCATCCTACCCTCTCCCCGGAGGGGAGAGGGAATGAGGAGGAAAGGCTCACCTATGCCGAAGATGAAGACGAAGCGGGCCGCGGCCAAGCGTTTCAAGGTCACGGCCAGCGGCAAGCTCAAGCGCAGGAGCGGGTGGAAGCGCCACAAGCTCGAGGGCAAGAGCCCCAAGCGGCGGCGCAAGCTCCGCAAGGCCTATATGATTTCGGCAGCGGACCAGCCGAGGCTCAAGCGGCTCGTCCCGTACCTATAAGGCAAAGGAGAGACAGAGATGCCACGGGCAAAGGGCGGGTCGAAGACCCGCCAGCGCAGAAAGAAAGTACTCAAGCAGGCCAAGGGCTATTTCGGCGGGCGGCGCAAGCTCTACCGCACCGCGGCCGAGACGGTGCTCCGCGCTGGGGCCTTCGCCTACAAGGGCCGCAAGCAGAAGAAGCGCCGCGCGCGCTCCCTCTGGATCATCCGCGTCAACGCCGCCTGCCGTGAGGTCGGCCTGTCCTATTCCGTCTTCATGAACGGGCTCAAGAAGGCCGGCATCACCCTCGACCGCAAGATTCTCGCCGAGCTTGCCGTGTCGGATCCGCCCGCCTTCGCCAAGCTCGCGTCGGTCGTCTCCGCCCAGCGAGGCTAGCCGGTGGCGGCGGACCCGCGGGTCCAGGACATCCTCGACCGGGCCCTGGCAGATATCGCCGGGGCCCGATCCACGTCTGCGCTCGAGCAGGTGCGCGTCCGTGTGCTCGGGCGTTCCGGTGAGCTCACCGCGCTCCTGAGAGGCCTCGGCAAGGTGCCCGCCGCCGATCGCCCCCGGGTCGGCCAGGAAGCGAACGAGGTGAAGGGCCGGCTCGAGGAAGCCTTGGCTGTGCGGCAGGACGCCCTCAAGACGGAGGAGCACCGGCAGACCCTCGCCGCGCGGCACCTCGACCTGACCCTGCCCGGCCGCACCTCCCCCGTCGGCGCCATGCATCCGATCATCCGCGTCCAGGACGAGATCATCTCGATCTTCGAAGGGCTCGGCTTCTCGGTGGCCGAGGGTCCCGAGGTGGAGAGCGACTACTACAACTTCGCCGCGCTCAATTTCCCCGACGATCACCCCGCGCGCGACATGCAGGACACGTTTCACGTCTCCGCCGACACCGTGCTGCGCACCCACACCTCGCCCGTGCAGATCAGGGCGATGAAGGCGGAGAGCCCGCCCGTCCGCATTATCTGCCCGGGCAAGGTCTTCCGCCACGACATCACCGACGCCACGCACTCGCCCATGTTCCACCAGGTCGAGGGGCTCGCGGTGGACCGCCACATCACCATGGCCGACCTCAAGGGCACCCTCGATCTCTTCGCGCGGGAGATGTTCGGCCCGCGCTCGCGCGTGCGCTTTCGGCCCTCGTTCTTTCCGTTCACCGAGCCCTCCGCCGAGGTCGACGTGCTCTGCTTCAAGTGCGGCGGCGATGGGTGCCGGTTCTGCAAGCAGAGCGGCTGGATCGAGATCCTCGGCTCGGGGATGGTGCACCCGAACGTCCTGCGCAACGTAGGATACGATCCCGAGGATGTCACGGGCTGGGCCTTCGGCATGGGCGTGGAGCGGGTGGCCATTCTGAAGTACGAGATCGACGACATCCGCCTCTTCTTCGAGAACGACATGCGCTTCCTCGGGCAGTTCGCTTCCTCTGCCCAGGGGCTGCCGTGAAGATCTCCTACCGCTGGCTTCGCGAATTCGCGGAAACGGAGTTGCCGCCCGCGGCCATCGCGGACCGCCTCGTCAACGCGGGGATCGAGGTCGCCTCCGTGCAGCCGCTCGTCGAGGGCCTGTCCGGCGTGGTCATCGCGGAGATCGAGGCCATCGAGCAGGATCTCGGCGTCACCCCCGCCGGGCATCACAATCGCCTGTGCCGGGTGGCCCTCCCCGACAAGAGCTTCTCGGTGGTGTGCGGCGCGCCCAATGCCGCCTCCGGCCTTCGCACCGCCTTCGCTCCGCCGGGTGCGACCTTGCCGGGTGGCCGAACCATCAAGGCCGCGAAGATTCGCGGCACCGTGTCCGAGGGCATGCTCTGCTCCGAGCAGGAGCTCGGCATCGGCCAGGACGGCAGCGGCATCCTCGAGCTGCCCGCCGATGCGCCGCTCGGCGCCCCCCTCAGCCGATACCTCGGCCTCGACGACACCATTCTCGAGATCGAGATCACGCCGAATCGGCCGGACGCGCTCTCTGTGGTGGGCGTGGCGCGCGAGGTGGCCGCCCTCACCGGCGCGCCCTTCAGCTTCCCGCAGATCGCGGTCAAGGAAGGCGACATCGACGCGGCCCGGATCGCCGAGGTGGAGATCGTCGATCCCGATCTGTGCCCGCGCTACACCGCGCGTGTGATCACTGGGCTCACCGTCAAGCCGTCGCCGCCCTGGCTCGCCCAGCGCCTCCGCTCGGTGGGGCTGCGCCCGATCAACAATCTCGTCGCCGTGACCAACTACGTGCTGTGGGAAATGGGACAGCCGCTCCACGCCTTCGACTACGACACCGTGGCCCAGCACAAGATCGTCGTCCGCCGCGCCCAGCCCGGGGAACGCATCACCACCCTCGACGGCCAGGACCGCGCCCTCACCCCCGGCATGCTCCTGATCTGCGATCCCGAGCGGGCCATCGGCATCGGCGGCGTCATGGGCGGAGCGAGCAGCGAGGTGACGGCGAAGACGACCACCGTGCTGCTCGAGAGCGCGTTCTTCAATCCGGGTTCGATCCGCTCCACCTCTCGGACCCTCGGGCTCCATACCGACGCGGCCTACCGCTTCGAGCGCGGCGCCGACATCGAAGGACTCCGCGAGGCCCTCGACCGCGCCGCCCAGCTCATGGCCGATCTGGGCGGGGGCACGGTGGCCAAAGGGGTGTTGGACGTCTATCCGGGCCCCAAGCCCCGGCCGCGCATCGCCCTGCGCCGCTCGCGCATCGAGCGTGTCATCGGTGTCTGCCCACCCCATGAAGACGTCGTGCGCATTCTCCAGGCCCTCGGTTTTGCCGTGGACGAGTCGGGCCTCGCCCTCCAGGTGGTGGTCCCGAGCTTCCGGCGCGACATCGTCCAGGAGGACGATCTGGTCGAGGAGGTGATTCGCGTCTGGGGCTACGACAAGATTCCCTCCACGCTCGCGGGCGGGGGCGTGCTCCAGCCCGTGATCCACCCGCCCTCGCTCGTGCTCGCGCGCGCCGTCACGCGGTCCCTCACCGCGGCCGGACTGTCCCAGGCCGTGACCTACGCCTTCGTGGATCCCGCGCGCCTCAAGGTCATGGGGTGGGATGCGCCCGAAGGGTTGATCGCGCTCCAGAATCCCATCTCGGCCGAGCGCTCCGTGCTGCAGCCGTCGCTTACCCCGGGTGTTCTCGAGGTGGTGGCCCTCAACGGAACGCGCCAGATTCCCGACGTGCGTGTCTTCGAGATCGGCCAGACCTTTGCCCCGCACCGTGAGGAGGACGGCGACCGTCCCGCCCACGAGGAGCTGTGGCTGGCCGTGGCCATGACCGGGCTGCGCGCTCCTCGCGCCTGGCATGCCGCGCGGGACCGGATCGACATCTACGACGTCAAGGGCGCGGCGGAGCTTGCCGTGCAGGCGGCCGGGGTGGGCGACGCGGAGACCACGCCCTACGCACCCGGCGAGGGCCCCCGCTACCTCGAGCAGGGCCGCGCCGCCGCGCTCAGCGTGGGCGGGCGCCCCGTGGGCTGGTTCGGGGAGGTCGCCCTCGGCGTGCGCGAGGCCTTCGACCTGCCCGCGCCCGTCTTCCTCGCCGAGCTCTCGCTGAGCGCGCTCCTGGACCTGCCGCGGCGCGAAGTCCGCTATCAGCCGCTCCCGCGCTTCCCCGCCGTGCAGCGCGACCTGGCCATCGTGGTGGCGGCGGAGGTGACGGCGGGCCAGATCGAGGCAGCGATCCGCTCAATGAAGCTGCCGTTGCTCTCTCGTCTGACCCTTTTCGATGTCTACGAGGGCGGGCAGGTGGGCACGGGCAAGCGAAGCCTCGCCTGGAGCTTGACCTTCCAGGCGCCCGACCGCACGCTCACCGACCGGGAAGTGAACGAGCTGCATGCCAGGATCGTGGCCGAGATCAGCCGCCGCTTCGCGGCCGAGATCAGGGGGGTGTGATGACCGAGCCGCTCGGAGAGCGTCTGGAGGATCTCGAGAAGGCCGTCCGGCGTGCCGCGGAGGTCATTGCCATGCTTCGCAAGGAGCGCGAGACTCTCCAGGCCAAGCTCGCGGCGGGGGAGGCCGACCGGGCCGAGCTCGCGCGTCTCCGGCAGGAGCGCAAGGAGATGCTGGGCCAGGTCAACACCATGCTCAAAGAGATGGAGAAGCTCGACCTATGAGCGAGCCTCAGCGCGTCGAAGTCGAGATCCTCGGTCAAAAGTACACGATCCGGAGCGAGGCGGACCCCAAGCACGTCCGCGACATCGCCGCCTACGTGGAGAAGCGCGCGAAGAGCGTGGAGGGCCAGCTCCGGGGGCCGGATCCGGTAAAGGCGCTGGCCCTCGCCTCCCTCTACATCGCCGACGAGCTGTTCCGGGCGCGGGAGGAGCTGTCGAAGTACGAAGGCGACCTGCCCAAGCGCATCGGGGCCATGGTGGACCTGCTCGACGCCATCACCCCCAGCAAGGGTCAGCGGTAACAGAAGTACTTGACGGGGCGGGGGCGTCGGGGTACACAGGAGAAACCCTGCGCTGTTTGTGATGTCGGGGGAAAGTTTCAACCTCGATACACAAGAGGACGCCGCTCACGAGGGTGGTGCGCAAGCCCCTCACCAGAGGGGAAGCCTGAAGCCCTCCATTTTGGCGCCCACCTGGCTTGCCAGGTTCGAAACACCGTCGGCACACGGCAGAGGCGGGGTGCCTCCCTCGTTGACTTTGTCCCCTCGAAGAGCCTATACTTTCAGCGATTTTCGCCGTTCCGCAGCACCTGAACGTTCCGATCGGTCCGGGGTGACGCCCCGGTTTGGAGATAGCGATGGACGTGAAGATCGTCCTGGTAGTTTTGCCTTTGGTTGCCCTCCTCGCCCTGTTCATCGGCTACATGGGCCACAAGCTCACCATCGCGCGGACTCTCGGTGACGCCGAGACTCGCGCCAAGCGCATCCTCGACGACGGTCGCCGCGCGGTGGAGCAGGCCCGTGCCGACGCCGAGGGGAAGCTGCGCGAAGGCGAGGCGCGAATGCGCACCGCCGAGCTCGAGGCCAAAGAGGCCGCGCTCAAGGTGCGGAGCGAGCTCGAGCAGGAGACGCGGGAGCGTCAAAAAGAAATACAGGCCGTGGAGCGCCGCGTCGTCCAGCAGGAGGAGCAGCTCGCTCGCCGGTTAGACCAGCTCGACCGGCGGGAGCAGGAGCTCCAGACCCGCGACCGGGGACTCGGGGAGCGGGACAAGGCCATGGTGGCCGCGGAGGCCCGGCTCAACTCGGCCCTCGACGAGCAGCGCCGCAAGCTCGAGGGAATTGCCGGGCTGACCGCCGACGAGGCGAAGCGCCAGCTCATGGCGCAGGTCGAGGTCGAGTCCCGCCGGGAGGCCCAGCTTCTCGGTATGCGCCTCGAGGAAGAAGCCAGGGAGACGGCCCAGGTCAAGGCGAGGGAAGTGCTCGCCTCGACCATCCAGCGCCTCGCCCCCGACTACACGGTGGAGACGGCGGTGTCCATCGTGGACCTGCCCTCCGACGACATGAAGGGACGAATCATCGGCCGCGAGGGGCGGAACATCCGCGCCCTCGAGCTCCACACCGGTGTGGACCTGATCGTGGACGATACGCCGGAAGCGGTCCTGATCTCCGCCTACGACCCCTATCGGAGAGAGATCGCCCGCCTCGCCCTCCAGAAGCTGATCGCGGACGGACGGATCCATCCCGCGCGCATCGAGGAAGTGGTGGAGAAGGTCAAGAAGGACATGGAGGAGCATCTCAAGGAGGAAGGCGACAAGGCCTGCTTCGAGGTGGGCGTCCATGGCCTGCACCCCGAGCTCGTCAAGCTGGTCGGCCGCATGAAGTACCGGACGTCGTACGGCCAGAACTGCCTTCAGCACTCGAAGGAAGTGGCGTGGCTCGCGGGCATGATGGCGGCGGAGATCAAGGCCGACGTCAAGCTCGCCAAGCGCATGGGCCTTCTCCACGACATCGGCAAGGCCCTGACCCACGAGCAGGAGGGAAGCCATCCCGAGCTCTCCCTGCAGGTGCTGACCAAGTACGGCGAGTCGCCGCAGATCATCAATGCTGCGCTGTGCGGCCACGAGAACGTGGAGCCCGAGACCATCGAGGCCGTGCTCACCGAGGCGGCCGACGGCATCTCCGCCGCGCGCCCGGGGGCCCGGCGCGACGTGCTCGAGAGCTACATCAAGCGCCTGGCCAAGCTCGAAGAGATCGCCATGTCCTACAAGGGCGTGGAGATGTGCTACGCGATCCAGGCCGGGCGCGAGCTCCGCATCATGACCAAGTCGGAGCAGATCTCCGACCTGGACGCGCATCAGCTCGCCAAGGACATCTCCAAGCGCATCGAGGCGGAGATGCAGTACCCCGGACACATCAAGGTGATCGTGATCCGCGAGACGCGCGCCGTCGAAGTGGCGAAATAGCCTTGACCAAGCCGCTCACCGTCATCTGCATCGGCGACGTGTTCGGGGAGCCGGGGCGCAAGGCGGTGCACGCGCTCCTGCCGCGCCTCCGCAAGCAGCACGAGGCCGACCTGACCATCGTCAACGTGGAGAACGCGGCGTCGGGCTTCGGCGTCACCCCGCTCATCGCGCGGACCTTCCTCGAGCAGGGCGTGGACGTGATGACCTCGGGCAACCACATCTGGGACAAGAAGGAGATCATCGAGTACATCGGGAAGGAGAACCTGCTCCTCCGCCCGGCCAACTTCCCCGCGGGCACGCCTGGGGTTGGGCACGTCACCGTGAAGGCCGGCCCGCACAAGGTCGCGGTGCTGAACCTGATGGGGCGCGTGTTCATGTTGCCCATCGACTGCCCGTTCCAGAAGGCCGACGAGGTTCTGCCCGAGCTCCGCAAGGACACGCCGATCATCATCGTGGACATGCACTGCGAGGCCACGAGCGAGTCGCAGGCCATGGGCTGGCACCTCGACGGACGGGTCTCCGCCGTGGTCGGCACGCACCGCCACGTCCAGACCGCGGACGAGCGCGTGCTGCCGCAGGGCACGGCCTATATCACGGACCTCGGCATGACGGGGCCCACCGACTCGGTCATCGGCGTGGACAAGGACCTGGCTCTCCAGCGCTTCCTTTCGCAGATGCCGAACCGTTTCGAGCCGGCCAAGGGGCCGGTCTCGCTTCACGGCGCGGTGATCCGGATAGATCCCGAGACGGGCCGGGGCCTGTCCATCGAGCGGCTGCGCGTCCCTCTGCCCGACTGAGCACGGTGCAGATACTCTCAGGCAAGGAGGTCGCGGCGAAGGTCCTGGCCGAGGTCAAGGCCGGCGTCGCTGCCCTCCGCGCCAAGACCACGGTGCAGCCCGGGCTGGCCGTGGTCCTCGTCGGCGATGATCCTGCCTCCCAGATCTACGTGCGCAACAAGAAGCGGGCGGCCGACGAGGTGGGCATCGCCACCCGGGACTTCCTTTTCCCCGGCGGCTGCTCCCAGGCCGAGCTGCTCGAGACCATCCGCACGATCAACGCCGACCCGACCCTGCACGGCATCCTGCTCCAGCTGCCGCTGCCCAAAGGCATGGACGAGGACCAGGCGGTGGCCGCCATCGCGCCCGACAAGGACGCGGACGGCCTCCACCCCATGAGCCTCGGAAATCTGCTCGGAGGCAAGCCTTCGGCAGTCCCGTGCACGCCCGCGGGATGCATCGAGATCCTCGATCACTACGGGATTCCCATCGAGGGCGCGGAGGCGGTGGTGGTCGGGCGTTCGCGCCTGGTCGGGAAGCCCCTCGCGCAATTGCTCCTCGCGCGCAACGCCACCGTGACCATGTGTCACACGCGCACCCGCGACCTCGCCGGCCACTGCCGCCGCGCGGACATTCTCTGCGTGGCTGCGGGCCGGCCGCGCTTCATCACCGGCGACATGATCAAAGAGGGCGCGGTGGTCATCGACGTGGGCGTAAACCGTCTCGACACGGGCAAGCTCGCGGGCGACGTCGATTTCGACTCGGCCGCGACCCGCGCCCGCGCCATCACCCCCGTCCCCGGCGGCGTCGGCCCCATGACCATCGCGATGCTCATGAAGAACACCTGGCGTGCCACCGCCCGCCAACTAGGTGTGGCATGAGAGCCCTCACAACCTTCTCCCCCACCGGGGGAGAGGGCAGGGTGAGGGGCAGGTTTGCGAAGAGCGAGAACCCTACGCAAGAAACCTCCGTCGGTCACAAACAGCCGCGGAAAGAAAACTCTGGCTGCTGCTCCGGGACCGGCGCCTGGCCGGCTTCAAGTTCCGCCGTCAACACCCACTCGGTCCATTCATCGTGGATTTCTGCTGCACGGAAGCGAGAGTGATCGTGGAGCTCGACGGTGGGCACCACGCCCTCACTTACGACGGCGATGCGGCTCGGAGCCGCTATCTCACGGATCAGGGCTACCGAATACTGAGATTCTGGAACAACGAAGTTCTGGGAAATACCTCGGGTGTGCTCGAACGTATTGTCGAGGCTCTAAGGCGCACCCAGCAGCGCCCCTCACCCTGCCCTCTCCCCAGAGGGGAGAGGGGATCAGGATCGTCATGAATACTGCGGAGCGGAGGGTTTATACGGTTTCGGAGCTGACGGCGTCTATCAAGACGACGCTCGAAGAGGGGTTTCCCATGATGTGGGTGGAGGGGGAGATCTCGAACCTCCGCACCCCCGGCTCCGGCCACGCGTATTTCACCCTCAAGGACGAGGGCGCCCAGATCTCCGCCGTGCTGTTCAGGGGTCGTGGTCGCCGCGTGCGCTTCGAGCTGGAAGACGGCATGCAGGTGCTGGCCTTCGGCGGCCTCGATGTGTACGCGGCCCGGGGCCAGTACCAGCTCGTGGTCGAGATGATGGAGCCGAAGGGACTGGGCGCGCTCCAGCTCGCCTTCGAGCAGCTCAAGCGCAAGCTGGAGGCGGAAGGGCTCTTCGAGGAGTCGCGCAAGCGTCCGCTCCCCGCGTTTCCGCGAGTGATCGGCATCGTGACCTCCCCCACCGGCGCGGCCATCCGCGACATGCTCAACATCATCGGGCGCCGCTTCGCCGACCTGCACATCCTCATCACCCCCGTGCGTGTCCAGGGTGACGAGGCGCCAGGGGAGATCGTCCAGGCGCTGGCGCACTTGCAGGAGATCGCGAACCTCGACGTCATCATCGTGGGCCGCGGGGGCGGCTCCATCGAGGACCTGTGGGCCTTCAACGACGAGCGGGTGGCCCGCGCCCTCGCGGGCTGCCGCGTGCCCGTCATCTCTGCGGTGGGCCACGAGACCGATTTCACCATCGCCGATTTCGTGGCCGACCTCCGCGCGCCGACCCCATCGGGGGCGGCCGAGCTGGTCGTCCGCGAGAAGCTGGCGGTGATGGAGACGCTCGCCGATCTCTACGCGCGGCTCAAGCAGGCCATGACGGCCGAGGTCAGCGCGCGCCGAGAGCGCGTGGACTTCCTGCTGCGCCGGCGCGTGCTCACCGATCCCGCCCGTGCTCTCCGCGATATCTATCGACGCCTGGACGATCTGCAAGGGCGCCTGCGCCTCGGCCTCCGCGCGAGCCAGCGCCACATGACCCATCGCGTGGCCCTCGCCACCGGCGCCCTGCGCTCGCGCAATCCGCTGTCCCGGATTGCCGCGGCCTCCGCCCTCCTGTCGCAGCTTCGCGTTCGCCTCGCCTCGTCGGCCGCCCACAATGCCAAGACGTCGCGGGCTCGCTTCGCGGAGCTGGTCGGCCGTCTCGAGAGCCTCTCGCCCTTGGGCGTGCTGGCTCGGAGCTACAGCGTGACGCGGTTGCCCTCGGGCGAAGTGGTGCGGAGCGCCACTCAGGTCGGGGTGGGCGATGCGCTGGAAATACTCCTCCATCAGGGCGCCCTCGGCGCCCGTGTCACCGAGGTGCGGGAACGGGATGAGCGACATCAAGTTTGAGGACGCGCTGGGACGGCTCGAGCAGATCGTGGACCAGCTCGAGTCCGGCGACCTCGCCCTCGAAAGCTCGCTGAAGGTGTTCGAGGAAGGGGTGGCGCTCGCCCGCCGCTGCGCGAAGTATCTCGAGGAAGCGGAGAAGCGCATCGAGCTCCTGACCAAGGACGAGTCGGGGCTGCTCAAGGCCGAGCCTTTCGAGTGGGACAAGGATTCGCAAGGATGAGTTTCGATCTCGCCGCCTACATGGCCGAGCGGGCCCGCGCCGTCGACCAGGCTCTGGCCCGCTTTCTTCCCTCCGAGAGCGCGCCGCCCGAATCGCTGCACAAGGCCATGCGCTATAGCGTGTTCGCGGGGGGCAAGCGTCTCCGCCCGGTGCTGGTGGCCGCGGGGGCCGAGGCGGTGGGGGGAAGCCTCGACGCAGTGATGCCCGCGGCGTGCGCGGTGGAGATGATCCACACCTATTCGCTGATCCACGACGACCTGCCCGCCATGGACAACGACGATTTCCGCCGCGGCGTACCCACCAACCACAAGGTGTTCGGCGAAGCGATCGCCATCCTCGCCGGCGACGCGCTCCTCACCCTGGCCTTCCGGCTGCTCGGGAACAGTGCGGCTGTCGGCGCGGACGCTCAGACATCGAGTGCGAGGGCAAACCCGCCGACGCGGCGATGGTCGACTACATCCACACCCACAAAACGGCGGCGCTCATCCGCGCCTCCATCCGCTCCGGAGCCATCCTGGCCGGCGCCACCCCGGAGGAGCTCAAGGCCCTGGGAGTGGCCGGCGACGACCTGGGCCTGGCCTTCCAGATCATGGACGACATCCTCGACATCACGGCCACGTCGGAGGAGCTGGGCAAGACGGCGGGCAAGGACCAGGCGCAGCAGAAGGCGACCTATCCGGCCGTGCACGGCATCGAGACCTCGCGACGGCGCGCCCAGGCCTTGATCGCCGACGCCCACACCTCCCTCGTGCCCTTCGGCGAACGGGCCCTCCCGCTGCGCGCCCTCGGCACCTTCATCATCGAGCGAAAGGCCTGACGTGTCAGAGATCCGGACCGTTCACGCGCGAGAAATCCTGGATTCACGCGGCAACCCCACCATCGAGGTGGAAGTGTGGCTCGACTCCGGCGCCTTCGGCCGCGCCATGGTGCCCTCCGGCGCCTCCACGGGCACGCGCGAGGCCGTCGAGCTGCGCGATGACGACGACGCGCGCTACGGCGGCAAGGGCGTGCGCCAGGCCGTGCGCAACGTGACGGAGACCATCGCCCCCGAGATCGAGGGACTGGAGGCGACGGAGCAGGCCGCGGTGGACCGCGCGCTGCTCGAGCTCGACGGCACGCCCAACAAGTCGGGGCTGGGCGCCAACGCTCTCCTCGGCGTGTCGCTGGCCGTGGCGCGCTCGGGCGCCGACGAATGCGGCCTGCCCCTCTACCAGTACCTGGGCGGGCCGGGGGCGCGCATCATGCCCGTGCCCATGATGAACGTGCTCAACGGCGGCGCCCACGCCGACAACGGCCTCGACATCCAGGAATTCATGATCATGCCCGCGGGCATGGGCTCCTTCGGCGAAGCCCTGCGCGCGGGCGTCGAGATCTTCCACATGCTGAAGAAGATCCTCAAGGACAAGGGGCTCTCCACGGGGGTGGGCGACGAGGGTGGCTTCGCGCCGACCCTGTCCGGTAACGAGGCCGCCCTCGATTTCGTCATGCGCGCGATAGAGCGCGCGGGCTACCGCCCCGGCGACGAGGTCTTCCTCGCCCTTGATCCGGCGGCGAGCGAGTTCGGCAAGCGCGGCCGCTACACCCTCAAGGCCGATCGCGTCACCCGGACGAGCGAGGAGATGGCCACGTGGTACGACACGCTGGCCGGCCGCTATCCCATCTGCTCCATCGAGGACGGGCTCGGCGAGGACGACCACGATGGCTGGCGGAGCCTGACCCAGCGCCTCGGCTCCCGCGTCCAGCTGGTGGGCGACGATCTCTTCGTCACCAATCCCGCCATCCTCCAGGAGGGCATCCGGCACCGGCTGGCCAACGCCGTCCTCGTCAAGGTGAACCAGATCGGCACCCTCACGGAGACGCTCGAAGCGGTGGAGCTGGCCAAGCGGGCGGGGTGGGGGACGGTGATCTCGCACCGCTCGGGGGAGACCGAGGACACCTTCATCGCCGACCTGGCCGTGGCCGTCAACGCGGGGCAGATCAAGACGGGCTCGCTCTCTCGCGGAGAGCGCACGGCAAAATACAACCAGCTCCTGCGCATCGAGGAGGAGCTGGGGCCCTCCGCGGTATGGCCGGGGCGGGCGGCCCTCGGAAACCGGGAGCCATGAGCGTCCGCTCGCTGCGCCTCCTGCGCACGGCCATCATGATGGTGCTCGCCGTCTCACTTGCCGCCTATGGCGGGCAGAGCCTCACCCGCGTGTGGGCGCTCAAGAAGGAAGTGGCCAGCCTCGAGCGGGAAGTGGGCGTGCTCCGCGCCGACACGGCGAAGCTCACCGCAGAGGTGGACCGGCTCCGCACCGACCCCGAGTACATCGAGCAGATCGCCCGCGAGAAGCTCGGGCTGGTCAAGCCCGGGGAGCGCGTGTACAAGCTACCGCCGGCCACGGGCAGCCGCTAGGCCATGGATACGCTCTACGAGCTCCTGCCCGTGCTCTTCGTGATCGCACTGCTCCTGAACATCCGCGCCTCGTTCAAGCTCGGGCTCGACTGGCGCGGCATGCTCACCACCGTGCGCTTCGTGCGCGATGCTTACGCGCGCCGATCCGAGCTGCCCACCGAGGAGACCATCGAGCGCGAGCCCCAGGCCCCGGTGTTCCTGCACCTGGTGCCCGCCTATCAGGAGCCGGACATCGACGGCACGGTGAAGGCGCTGTGCGCCTCGCGCTATCCGCACCCCGGCCTCCACGTGGTGGTGGTGACCAAGGAAGAGGAAGAGCGCGCGCCGCACCCCGCCATGGGCGTGAGCACGGGCGAGCTGGTGCGCCGGATTCACGAGACACTGCCGCCCTACCAGCAGAAGCGCCTCTCGCATCTGGTCATGCTGGGGCCCGGCCGCAAGGCCCATCAGCTCAACTGGGCGCTCCGCCCGGAAGCGCTCCGGGAGATCCTGGGCGAGGCCCACGATCCCGCTCGCGTGTTCGTGGGCGTGAGCGACGCGGATTCCATTCCCGACCCCGACACCTATCGGTGGATCGCCGAGCGCGAGCTCGCGGGCGAGGGCAGCCTCGCCTATCAGGGCATCACGCTCTCCCTCGCCAACTACGACCGGCTCGACATCCGCGGCAAGATCTGCGCGATCCAGCAGTCGTCCATCTTCATTCGCGTGTCCATTGCCCGGCTCATCAACGAGGTCAAGGGGGTGCGGCTCTTCGGCGCGTTCTGTGCGCGCTTCCCCCGCCTCGGACGCGCGGTGCGCCCGGCCTTCGAGCTGTGCTTCCGCCGCTCGCAGATCTGCCTGGGGCACAACCAGTTCGTGCGCCTCGACGTGCTGCAGTCGGTGGGCGGCTTCCCGACGTCTGGTGCGACTGAAGACTCCACGCTTGGCTACGCGCTGGGGGCGCGGGGCATTCTCATCCGCGCTCTCCCCATGGTGGAGCTGACGGACCTGCCGGAGACGCCGGCCAAGATGGTCCGCCAGAACGCGCGCTGGTACCTCGGCGTGCTCGACGACATTCCGTTTCTCCGGCACATCTTTCACGAGCACCCGTCCGCCTTCAACTTCGCCCAGCTCGTGCGCCACGTGGGCAACAAGGTCGTGGAGTGGCCCATCGCCGCACTGGTCTATCCAGCCATGGGCTATCTGGGATGGTGGCTCGCCTACATGTATCGCGACCGCCACCCGTGGCTGTTCTACGCGGCCACCGGCGCGCCCACGCTCTCGCTGATTCTCACGGTGTGGGTGGGCGGCATCGCCACCCAGAGCCTCGTGGAAGCGCTCCGGCCCTATCTTCCGCGCCCCGTGGATCTGCGCCGCAAGAGCCTGCGCGAGAAGTTCTTCGGCACGTTCCGCTGCCAGACCTACTGGCTGCTCGCCACCCGCGGCGCCTGGCGGGTGCTCCTGAGCGTGGCGCGAACGGGCCGCTACGAGCCGGGCAAGACCGATCGCGTGACGCGGCCCCGCCACGCCTGAGCCCCGAGGAGACCCGCATGGCGGACCGCATTCCCCTGATGGAGATCGGCAAGCTTCAGATGCGCGTGAGCGAGCTCAAGGCGAAGAAGGGCGCCGCGCCGTGGTCGGAAGCGCTGGTGATGACCGACGACATCCAGGCCTTCATCATCTGCCAGGCCCCCGGCCATCCCAACGACACCCACTATCATCTCCACGACGAGTGGTGGGTGATGCTCCAGGGCGAGATCAACTGGTACATCGAAAACGAGCCCACGCCCATCCGCGCCCGCGCCGGCGACTTCGTCTTCGGCCCCAAGAACCGCTGGCACCATCTCGAGCCGGTGGGTACCGAGCCCACCATTCGCGTGGCCATCAACGCCCGCGGCGAGTTCCACCGCTACGACCGCCCCGGCTGCAAACCCCTCTAGGTCTCACATCCCTCTCCCCCAAGGGGGAGAGGGCAGGGTGAGGGGGCCAGGTCACGCGCGCTCGGTTGACACATCATCATCCGTCGGGTACATTGCAGAGGTCACCGCGGGGTGGAGCAGCCCGGTAGCTCGTTGGGCTCATAACCCAAAGGTCGCTGGTTCAAATCCAGCCCCCGCAACCAAGTAAAACGAAGGGTTA
>WNFK01200675.1_pt1 | contig 17315 bp, 13 predicted proteins | sample 5400281 | NCBI WGS metagenome assembly WNFK01 (sample SAMN13153350, study PRJNA577476) | soil metagenome | isolation source: 20 cm soil on Douglas fir-dominated hillslope | place: USA:California | collected 2013-09-17 | reverse complement strand
CTCGAGCGCGCCAAGTTCGACTACGTCCTGATCGAGGACAAGCTCATGGTGTCGACCGCCTATGGGGGCACGATGGAGCACGACCTCAAGCACGGTGTGAATCCCAAACACGACCCGGTTCCGCTCGCCGTCCTGATGGCCAACGCCACCACCCGGCTCGGCGTCGTGCCCACCATGTCGACCAGCTTCTACCCGCCGTTCCTGTTGGCCCGGTTGTGCAGCACCATCGACCACATCGCCCGCGGACGATTCGGCTGGAACGTCGTCACCTCCGGCGAGGACCGCGCCGCGCAGAACTTCGGGCTCGACAAGCTCTACGAACACGATGAGCGCTACGTCCGAGCCAGCGAGTACCTGGAATTGGTGAGCAAGCTCTGGGAGTCGTGGGAGCCCGACGCCATCGAGCGCGACTACATGACCGGGACATACGCCAACTACAAGAAGGTCCACACGATCGACTTCGAGGGCAAGTATTACAAGTCCCGCGGCCCACTGAACACCGCGCCGTCGCCGCAATACCGCCCGACCATCGCCCAGGCGGGCGCGTCGCCGCCGGGGCGCGAGCTTGCCGCGCAGCACGCCGACACGATCGTCGCGCCTGCCAACGGGGTCGAGGCCATGAAGGCCTACCGTGACGACATCCATGCCCGGATGAAGGCCAACGGTCGCGATCCAGCGCACTGCAAGCTGCTCTACCTCGTCACCCCGATCGTCGCCGACACGCACGAGGAGGCGCTGGCCAAGCAGGAGCGGAGATCGACTTCGCCCAGTTCGATCTGGACGAGCCGTTGCCGGAGGACGTGACGACGAACGGCGAGCGCGGCGCCCTGGAGAGCTTCATGGCAAGGGGCAAGGGCAAGACGCTGCGCGAGATCGTCACCGGCAGCGGCCTTTCCGGCAACGTCCCATTCGTCGGCACACCCGTCGAGGTCGCCGATGAGATGGGGGCGGTAATGGACCAGGTCGGTGGCGACGGCTACCTGATCACCAGTCCGGTCATGCGGCTGAACCGCCGCTACGTCACCGAGATCACCGACGGCCTGGTGCCCGAGTTGCGGAAGCGCGGCCTCGTCCGGTCGGAGTACACCACCACCATGCTTCGCGACCACCTGCGTGAGTTCTGATGACCGACAAGCGATTCCACCTGGGCTGGTTCATGAACTTCACGGCCAACGAGTGGAATACGCCGTTTGGCAACGACGGCATGCCCTGGAACGGCAAGTTTCACATCGAGATGGCCCAAACGATGGAGAAGGCGTGCTTCGACTACATCATGATCGAGGACACGCTGATGGTGTCGGAGGCATACGGCGGCACCTCGCCGCGATCATGGCAGCGGCCACTTCCAAGATGGGCATCGTCGCCACGATGTCGACGACGTTCTATCCGCCATTCCTGCTCGCCCGGCTCTGCTCCACTCTCGACAGCATCGCCGAGGGTCGCTTCGGTTGGAACATCGTCACCTCCGGTGAGGACGGCTCGGCGCAGAACTTCGGAATGGACAAGCTCACCGAGCACGACCTGCGCTACGACATCGCCGACGAATACCTCGACCTGGTGTGCCAGCTCTGGGAGTCCTGGGAGCCCGACGCGGTGATCCGCGACCGCGAGACCAACACCTACGCCGATTTCAAGAAGGTTCACGCAATCCACTTCGCAGGCAAGTACTTCAAGTCCCGCGGACCGCTCAACACGGTGCGCTCACCGCAGGGCCGCCCGAGCTTCGTCCAGGCCGGCGGTTCACCCAAGGGCCGCCAATTCGCGTCGAAGTACGCCGACTCCATCATCGCCGTCGCCAACGGAGTGGAGGGCATGAAGGCCTACCGCGACGACGTCCGTGCCAGAGCGGCGGCTCAGGGCCGCAACCCCGACGACATCAAGGTGCTGTTCGTGGTGAGCCCCACGCTGGGCTCCACCGAGGATGAGGCGCGGGCGCGCAAACGGAATTTCGTGCAGAGCGACCAGTTCTTCGAACAGTCGCTGGCCAGCATCTCGTCGGTCACCGACATCGACTTCTCGCAGTTCGACCTCGATGAGCCGTTGCCGCCACTGGAGACCAACGGCGAGCGCGGATCGCTCGATAAGTTCGCCCAGTGGGGTAGCGGAAAGACGCTGCGCCAGTTGGTTATCGAGGCGGGCGGGACATCCGACTCGATCGAATTGGTCGGTACCCCCGATCAGGTAGCGGACAAGATGGGCGAGACCATGGAACAGGTCGGCGGCGACGGCTTCCTGATCAGCAAGAAGAAGGTCAGCACCCACTACATCACCGAGATCTGCGAGGGCCTCATTCCTGCACTGCAGCGCAAGGGATTGGCCCGCACGGAATACCAGCACGCACACCTGCGAGACACCCTGCGCGAGTTCTGAACATGGGGGTGATCGGGATCCGCCGGCGCGCAGACCGCACCGGCGACCCTGTGGGGGCGGCGGTCGCCGCGCTGCGCGCCAGCCGGATGGTGATCGTGGTCGACGCCGAAAACCCATACGATGACGGCGATCTCATGCTCGCCGCCGCACACGCCACGCCGGAGCGGGTGGCGTTCATGGTGCGGCACACCAGCGGCATCCTGTGCGTACCCATGCCCGCGCCCGACCTCGATCGGCTGCACCTGCCGCCGATGGTCGCGGTCAACGAGGATCCGCGGGGCACCGGCTACGCGGTGTCGGTCAACGCGCGGACGGGAATCACCAGCGGAATCTCGGCGGCCGACCGGGCACGGACGATCTCACTGCTCGCCGACCCCGACACCCAGCCGAGTGACCTGAGCCGGCCCGGCCACGTGTTCCCGCTACGGGCAGTCGACGGCGGCGTGCTGCGGCGCGCCGGGCACACCGAGGCGGCCATCGACCTGGCGCGGATGGCAGGACTGCCACCGGTCGCCGTGATGGGCGAAGTCGTCGACGACCACGGGGCGGTCGCGCGCGGGGCGCGGTTGCGCGCATTCGCCGCCAAGCACGCGCTGACGATCGTGACGATGTCGGAGTTGATCTCCCATCGACATCGCACCGAGCGCCTGGTGGAGTGCAAGGCCCGCAGCCGGCTGCCAACCGAACATGGTGAGTTCCAGGCCTACGGCTTCCGCTCCGTGCTCGACGGACGTGAGCACATCGCTCTGGTGATGGGCGACCCTGCCGGACATGGCGTTTCACCTACGTTAGTGCGGGTGCATTCGGAGTGTCTGACGGGCAACGTCTTTGAATCCGCGGGCTGCGACTGCCACCTTGAACTGGAGTGTGCACTGCAGATGATCGCCGCCGAGGGGTGCGGTGTCGTGGTCTACCTACGCGGACACGAGGGCAGGCACGCGCATCACCTCCAGGATACCGACGCAGACGCGCGTGACTACGGCCTCGGCGCGCAGATCCTCGCCGATCTCGGGGTGCGGCGGATGCGGCTACTCACGAACCATCCGGTCAAGCGCATCGGGCTGGAGGCCTTCGGTCTCGAGGTCGCCGATACTGTGCGCCTGCCGTTCACCCCTACCTCGCACAGCCTCGCGTCGACGTCCTGATGTTGCGGGCACGGTGCGGGCCGATCCCGCAGTCGCGATGGTTCCTGCCCTTGATGGCGGCCAGCGGGGTCACGATGAGCCTGACCGCTCCGCTGGAAGTACTTTTCGTGCGCGAGTTCTGGCATAGCAGCCTCTACGTCGGCGTCTTCATGCTGAGCGCGGCGATGGGCGTGATCGTCATCGACGTATTCGGCACCAGATTCGTCCCGGGTTTGGACGCCCGGGCCGCGCTCACCGTGGGACTGTGCCTGTTCGGCGTGGCATGCATCGGCATGGGCATTGCCTCCGGCGGCATCCTGCTGATGGCATCGCGGGTAATGCAGGGCTTCGGCGGCGGCGTGGTGCTCGGCGCCGGACTGCAAGCCGCGGTGCGCGTCGATCCGACCACCGGCGATATCGCGCGGTCCCTGGGACGGTTCAACGCGGCCTTCCTTTTCGGCGGCGCCGTCGGCTCGCCCGGTGGCCTGCTGGTTGCGGGCATCATCGACGGACGGGCGGGCTACCAGGTCGCGTTCGTCGTCACAGGAGCGCTGGCAGTGGTTGTCGCCGCCGCGCTGGCCGCCGCGCTTCCCAGCCTGGCCGCCCCGCCCGGACTGCCGCCTCCGCGGATCGGCCTGCCGCGTTTCGACAGGGCACCCGGCAGCGGTGCCGCACTCGTGCTGGCGATGAGCGGCGACTTTCTGCGTGGCGGCGTGTTGTTCACCGCCCTCCCCCTCGCAGGCGCCGCCCGGGAGTACTCGACGATCACGATCACCGTGGCCATTGCGCTGATGTCCGGCGTGGAAATCGTCGTCCTTGCGGTGGCCTACCGGTTCATCCGGTACACGGGCGTCGTCGCGGTGCTCATCGCATCGTTCGCATTGGGGATGCTGTGCGCGACGCTGCTCGCCCTGATTCCCAGCGCGACAACCTACCTGGTGGCGTCCGCCCTGTTTGGTGTCAGCCTGGCCGGCGCGACCGCCAGCCTGCCGGTGATGGTCGTGGCTCAGGTCGGTGAGTCCTCGGCGGGTCTGGCGAAGTTCCGGATCTCGGCCGGAATCGGCCTGCTGGCGGGGTCGGTCGGCTGCGCGGTGCTCGAAGCCCAGATCGGGATCGCCGCGCTGTTCGCCCTCATCGCGGTCGTTCTGTTGGGCAGCGCACAGCTCGCGCACATCGTCGGGCGGCGGATGGCGGCAACGTAACTCGGGCGAAATCAGCCACGCCCGGACCTGTTAACAATCGACTGGTGCAATCAGCACGTGTCAACACGTGAACCAGCACTGTACTCAGCATGCCGCGCGAGGCTGCGGCCAACCGGCCAGATCCCCCCGGAGGTGCTCTACCAACGGCAGCGACAGAGCCCGGACCGGCTGAACAACTCCGCGCGGCGCACCTACGATCTGCTCCGCTCGACACTTGTCAGCACGGGCAGGCACATGCCACTCGTGGAACGCGAGCTCACCGACGCGCTGTCGGCGAGCCGCAACACGGTCCGGGCGGTTCTGCAGCAGCTCGCCCGCGAGGGGCTCGTCACCCGCGAGCCCAAGAACGGAACCCGGGCCACCGGTTCGCTGCTATTGCGCATCGACGAGCTCAGTCCGGTCGCTCAATTTGCGACCGAACCGTCCAGCACCGTCGAGGCCCGCACTCTCGAGCGCCGACCGCTCGGCTGCCCGCCGATGGTGCGCGACCGACTACGCCTGCCGGTCGGCTGGACCGTGCTGATGATCGAAAGCCTCGTGTTGGAAAACGGTCTGCCGCTGGGGCTGTCGGTCAGCTACATCGCCCTCGACGAGGAGCAGTCGCCCGACTTCGACATCGACGAGCCCGACGTCATCCTGATCCTCGAGCGGCAACTTGGGATTCGCATCGGCGGCAGCCAAACCACCATCGGCGCGGTCGCCGCCGACGAGCAGACCGCCGAGCTCATCGGTGTTGACGTCGGCGCTCCCTTGGTCTGGCTCGAGGACGTCATCGAGGACGAGAACGGGCAGCCGCGTGCGCTCGCCCAGCTCCGGCTGCGCGGCGACCGAGTCGCCTTTTCCGCCAACGCTTATCGCTCCGCCTGAGAACGCCAGTGTCACGGCCAGCGCCACCAGCCCGACGAGGGCCGACACCAGCATTGCCGGCTGCGCACCGAGCACGCTCGACGTCACGCCCAGGACCACCATGCCCGTAGGCAGTGCCACACCGATTGTGGTGGCGAGCAGTCCCAGCGCCGCCGCCCGCTCGTGTGGGACGACGGCGGCGACCGGCAGCGTCGCCTGCGTCGAGCCGAATAGGGCCTGGCCGATCCCTGCTACGCCCAAGGTGAGCAGGGCTGCGGTCACCACCGGCGTGTAGGCGAGTATCGCGAGGCAGCACAGGCACAGCGCCACCCCGAATGTGTACGCGCCGAGTGGGCGTCGCACCGGCCGGACGATCAACACCGCGGTAATGAGGAGCTGCACGACACCGGCGGTCGCCCCGATCACGCCGGCCATCACGGCGCCCGCATTGAGGTGTTTGGCAATGACGGGGACAAGCGGCAGAAACGCGAAATAGCAGAGATTGCAGATCACGGTCACCAGCAAGATCACGACCAGCGCCCGCGAGCGCCGCAACAGTCGCCAGTCCATCATGCCCCGGCCGCTCGGCGCTGCACGGGGTGTATCTGCCGGCAGTTCACGTGTCGAGATCCACAGCAGTGGCGCCGAAAGGGCGAGCAGCACCGCCGGAACTGCGAATGCGACGCCGAGGCCGAACGCGGCGATGGTGAGTCCGCCGACCAACGGGCCCAACATCATTGCGCTCGCCATCACCGTCAGTTCGACGTTGAGCACCCGGGTCGAGCGTTGCGGGTACCTCCCGCCCGAAGGGCAGGGGGAGGGCATACCGATCCGAAACAGCAGCTCCCGCTGCGCGGTCATGTTGACCATGCCGCCGAACCCGTACGCGAGTTCGAACGGGTAAACCATCCACATCTGGACCACCCCTGTGCCGACGAGAACAATCATCAGCACCGAAATCGGCAGCAGGACAAGCTCGGTGACGAAGACCAGCTTCCGCGGCACTAAGTATGCGCGCGAGGATACATAGCTTCCATCGGCGCGAACATTGCGACGCCGACGAACTGGTTGGCGATCGGCGGGCCGCCGAGGGGCGTGACCAGATACGTGCCGAGGAAGAGTCCGTCCCATCGCGTCAGATGCCAGAGCCATGAGCTGACAAGCAGCCACGGCAGCCAGCGGTGCTTCAGAGTGCGACTCTCGGATCAGCGATCGACTGCATGACATCGACCGCGATGTTGGTCAGCACGTAGAGCAGGCCGACGGCCAGCGTCACGCCGGCAATCGCGTTGAAGTCGGCCTTGTCGATCGCCCGGGAGATGTACAGCCCGATACCCGGGCGGGCGAAGATCAACTCGACGAGAATGCAGTTGCCGACCATCACCGCGAGTTGCAGCCCCATCAACGCGAACACCGGGCCGACGGAGTTGCGCAGGGAGTGCATGACCAGAATCCGCTTTTCGCCCAAGCCTTTTGCGCGGGCAGTGCGCGTGTGGTCGGCGCGCTGCGTTGCCTCAAGGCTGCTGCGCAATACACGTCCAACGGCCGCCGCCGGTGTCAATGCCAGGCAAAAGGCCGGCAGCACAAGGTGATACAGGTCGTCGAAGAACACTTCGGGTCGCCCGGCCAGTAGGCTGTCGACGAGTAGGAAGTGTGTCGGACCGGTGGGGGCATCGACGTACGATGTTTGATCGGTGACCGGCAAGATGTTCAGCCAGCGGTAGAACACCAGCATTCCGAGCAGGCAGGCCAGAAAGACCGGCACCGACGCGCCGGACACCATCAGCACTCGCAGCACTCCGGATCCACGCCAGCCCTGTGCCGTGGCCAGGCCCATGAAGAAGCCGATGATCACGGTGAAGATCAGCGCCACTAAAAGCAACTCGAGCGTGACCGGCAGGAACTGTGCGAGGTCAGAGAGAACGGGGGTGCGAGTAACGCTCGACTGGCCGAGATCCCCGTTTGCCGCGTGCTTCAGGTAATGCCAGAACTGCAGCGGCAAGGGCTGGTCGAGCCCGAGCTGATGCCGCGCCGCCTCGTACACCTGGGGCGAGGCCTTCGCGCCGACGAGCGCGGCAACGGGGTCGACGGGCGCCACCTTCTGCAGCGTGAACACCGCGAGGACGAGAACGAGCAGGACGGGGATCGCGCCGAGCAGGCGCCGCGGCAGGACGGTCAGCATCAGCGGTCGCGGATTCGGTCACGGAGCGCGTCTCCGGCGAAGTTGGCGACGATCGCGATGACTGCCACAGCGACCGCGGGCATGATTGGAATCCACCACGCGCTGAAGATGTAGGTGACGCCCTGTGCGCTCATCGAGCCGAGTTCGGGCGCCGGCTGCGGCGCCCCGAGGCCGAGGAACGACAGGCCTGCGACCATCAGGACGAGCGCCGCGATATCGAGGCTGGCGGTCACGATCGTGACAGGTACCGCCCCCGGCAGCAGGTGGCGGTACATCAACCGCCACCAACTCGCGCCGCCGACCCGGGCCGCTTCCATATGTGGCGACGCTTTTAACCTTCGGACCTCGGACCGCACGATCCGCGTGTACAGCGGCCACCAGACGATCGCTACGCCGATGAGTGTGTGGGTGTAGGACCGCCCCAGCGCGGCCACCACGGCCAACGCGAGGATCGGCCCGGGAAGCGCGAGGAAGGCGTCGGTCACGCGCATGAGGACGGCGTCCAACCAGCCGCCGCAGGCTCCGGCGATAAGCCCGACAAGGCCCCCGAACACCACGCCGAACGCGCATACCGCCAGGGCGCCGAACCAGCTGCTCTGCATGCCGGCCAGCACTCGGCTGAGCACGTCGTGACCGACGGTGTCGGTGCCGAGCAGGTTGGCGGCATTCGGGGCGGTCATCGGCTGGCCTACTGCGGCCAGTGGATCGTACGGCGCGATCTGCCGGGCGAAGATCGCGATGAGGAACACCGCGGCCAGTGCGCCGAACGAGACGTAGCTTCCCACCGTGGTGCCCTGGAAGTACTGCCGGATGCCCAGTCCGATGCGGCTCTGGTATCGGACCAGTGGCGTTGGCACGTAATATTCCGCGACCGCCATTGACGCCTCCTCCTGTGTGTCTTGCTAGAACTCGCGCAGTGTCTGCCGCAGTGTCGTCTGGGTGTACTCGGTGCGGGTCAGGCCCAGCCGCTGCAGCTCGGGCACCAACCCGTCGGTGATCGACGAGATGTAATTGCGGTTCAGGTCCCAGCCCGGCTTCATGATCAGGAAGCCGTCCCCGCCGATCTCCTCCATCGTCTCGCCCATCTTGCGGGCGACCTGCTCAGGTGTCCCGATGAACTCGACGCCGGTGGTGGCCCAGTCAATCGCGAGCTGGCGCAATGTCTTTGGTCCCGGGCTGCCGTCCCCGCGCATGAAGTGCTCGAGCGAGCCCCGCTCCCCGTTCGTGGTCAGGTCCTCCGGAAGCGGCTTGTCCCAGTCGAACTGCTTGAAGTCGATCTCGGTGTTGGATGAGATCCCGGCGAGCTGTTTCTCGATGTAGCTGTCCAGCGCAGTAAGTCGGTCGACCTGCGCCCTGGCCTCTGCCTCACTCGCCGCGACCACGGGCGATACGCAGAACATCAGCTTGATGTCGTCGGGGTTTCGTCCGGCCGCCTTGGCGCGGGCGCGGATGTCGTCGCGGTAGGACTTCATGCCGTCGGTGCCGGTCCCGACGGCGACGATCGCGTCGGCGGCGCGGGCCGCGAAGGCGCGGCCCCGCGGAGAGGCCCCGGCCTGCAGGATCGTCGGCTTGTGCTGGGGGGACGGCACCGTGTTAAGCGGTCCACGTGACTTGAAGTACTTGCCGACGAAGTCGATCGTGCGCACCTTCTTGTAGTCGGCATAGGTGTGGGTGTCGCGGTCCATCACCACCGCGTCGGCGTCCCACGAGTCCCACAGTTCGGAGACGAGGTCGAAGTACTCGTCTGCGACGTTGTACCGCTCGTCGTGCTCCGGCAGTGCGTCCAGCCCGAAGTTCTGCGCGGCGCGGTCCTCGGCCGACGACACGATGTTCCAGCCGAACCGGCCCTCCGCGATCGAATCCACCGTCGAGCACCCAATCTCGACGTGTTCGCAGCGATCAACACCGCCAACGGGACCGGATCGTGCTTCGGCGCGAACACGGAGTTCTTCAGCGACCCCTCCATGGTGCCGCCGTAGGCGTCGGCCACCATCACCGTGTCCTCGATCATGATGTAGTCGAAGCAGGCCCGCTCCAGACTCTTCGCCATGTCGACGTAGAACCGGCCGTTGGGCCATTGCGCCACGTCCGGTGACGCCCACGGTGTATCCCACTCCGGCGGAATGAAATTCATGAACCAGCCAAGGTGGAACTTCTTCGTCATCTCCATCTCCTGATCAAATGACGGGACTGTGTCGCGACGGATGCGCCTCCGTAGCAAGGCAATTACGCCACCTGTTCGGCAGCCCCTTCGTGCGGGGTCAGCAGGCATGACGCCAGATGCTGGCTGGTGCCGTCGGTGGACACGAGTGTCGGAACCTCGCCGGTGCATCGGTCCACCCGTTCTGTACAACGGGGGTGGAATACGCAACCGGACGGGATCGCGAGCGGGCTGGCCGGTTCGCCGGGCAGCCGCACCGGTTCGGTTCCCGGGTTGGGAACGGCGGCGAGAAGCGCCTTCGTATATGGGTGTTGCGGGTTGCTGATGAGCTCCTCGGTTGGCGCAAGTTCGACGATCTGGCCGAGATACATGACCGCGATCCGATCCGAGATGAAGCGGGCGGCGGCCAGGTCATGCGTGACGAACATGACGGCCATTCCGAGCTCGCGACGCAGTTCCTGCAAGAGGTTCAACACCGACGCAGCCAGCGACGCATCGAGCGCCGACGTCGGTTCGTCGCACAACAGCAGGCGCGGCGGCACGATGATCGCACGGGCCATGGCGACGCGCTGGCGCTGACCACCGGACAGGCTCGTCGCCTTCACGCCCGCGACGTCCGGTGGCAGGCCAACTTGGCGAAGGGCTCGATCGACGCGGTCGCGGCGCTCGGATCGGGTTGTCGTCTTGAGTAGCCGCTCGCCGACGATCTCGCCCACCGACATCCACGGCGTGAGCGATGCGCCCGCGTCCTGGAACACCATCTGCGGCCGCGCGCCGTCGTACTTGACGCTGCCGCCATCGGGCTCCATCAAACCTGCCACGACGCGCAACAGCGTCGACTTACCCGAACCGGACTCGCCTACGACGGCGATGGACTCGCCGGCGCCCACATCGAGGATGACGTGGCGCAGCGCATGCAGGGTGTCGCGCGTAGCCCAGCTACGGCGCACCGAAAACCGTTTGTCAATCCCGTTGATTTGCAGCGCTGGTCGGCTTTCGTCCAGTTCGATCATCGGCCGAAACAGGGAAGTGTCCTGGCGACGCTGTGCGATGGTCGTCGCGTTTTCGACAATGCAGGCCGACGTGCCCGAGTGGGTCGCAGCGGGCAGCGGCTCGGGCAGCGCATCCGAACATGCGGCGGTCGCCGACGGGCAGCGCGGTGAGAACGCGCATCCCTTCGGGTGCTCTCGCGGGTCGGGTGGCTGACCGGGCAGGGCGTGAATCGCCCGGCCGAGGGGTAGATCGAGATCCAGCCGCGAGTTCAGTAACCCGACCGTGTAGGGATGCGACGGCGCCCGCAGCACGTCTTCCATGGCGCCGAATTCGGCCACCCGGCCGCCGTACATCACCGCGACGCGGTCGGCGATCTGGGAGGCCACCCCGATGTCGTGTGTGACGACGATGAACGACGTCCCGAGTTCGTTGCACAGGTCACGCAGGAGGCCAAGGACCTGCGCTTGGACGGTGACGTCCAGAGCCGTGGTGGGTTCGTCGGCGATGACCAGGTCGGGCTTGCCTGCGACCGCCATCGCGATCATCACCCGTTGCCGCAATCCTCCGGAAAGCTCGTGCGGAAACGCCTTCATGCGCCGGAGGGGGTCAGGCACGCCGACGAGTTCGAGCAGGCGCCGGGCCTCCTCGGAGTCTCCGGCCGCCTCGATCACCTGCTTGCCCACCCGCATGGTTGGGTCCAGCGACGTCATCGGATCCTGAAACACCGCACCCAAGTGGGACTTTCGCACCCGACGCCGCTCTTCCGTGGTAGCCGCGACCATGTCGATGCCGCAGACCTCGGCCCTACCGCTGATGGCGGGCGTGGGCTCCCCCGCGAGCAGACCGAGCAGCGCCAGGCCCATCACACTCTTGCCGGACCCGGACTCCCCCACGAGCGCGAGCACTTCGCCGGGTTGAATGTCCAGGCTGACGCCTCGCAGCGCGTGCAATGGGACTCCGCGGCGCTCGAAGGTGACGCGCAGGTCGTGCACCCGGGCGCGGGGGGTCGTCTCGTCCGGGCCGGTTGGCAGGCCCAGCTGCGCGATGTCTTTCGCGGCAATGCTCATGGTTAGACCCTCAGTTCCGGTGTGGGGCCGCCACAGCGGTGTGGGATAGCAAAAGGAAAGCGGTCACGCGTGACGGCGCTACTGCAGCTTGGTGTCCACCAGATTGCGCCGATGAACGACAAGGCACAGACGCCGCGGGCGGCCAAGGCCCCAGTCGTGTGTCGTTTGTTGCGCCCTCTTCCCGCGTTTCGCCGCAACAAACGACACAGGGGGGAATCGGCGGTGGCAGTTGTGGCCGCTGATGCTCTCCAACTCCCGTGGCGCAATACAAGGTTTACCCCTTGGCCGGGCCGAAGAAATTCGCGCCTTGTTCACTGCAGGCTTGACTGTCGTCGTCGTAGGAAATCCCAAGCCGATGTCGCGAACTCGGGCCGCGGCCGAGTTGGTCGCCGAGAGGCTGACCGGCGTTGCGCCTCAACACGTTATCGACGTCGTCGACCTCGGTGCCGGCCTCCTCGGGTGGGGCGACCCGAAGGTGGCCGAGGCCAAGGCGATCGTGAAGACGGCCGACTCGCTGGTGGTGGCCTCTCCCACGTTCAAGGCCACCTACACCGGCCTGCTGAAACTATTCCTCGACCAGTTCGGGGCCGGTGAGCTCGGCCAAATCACGACGTTTGCGCTCATGCTCGGCGGCTCCTACGCCCACGCGCTCGCCCCCGAGTTGTCTCTGCGCCCAGTCCTTGTCGAGATCGGTGCCAGCTGCCCGGCACCGAGCCTGTATCTGCTCGACTCCGACTATGAGACGTCCGAGGATCTGGAGAAGTGGCTCGCGGTCGCTCGCCGGTTCGTCCCGGCGGTGTCGTCGTGATCGCCGCGGTCGACGACCAGTTCGACCAGGCGCTGCTGCGCCAGGCGTTCGGCTGCTTCCCCAGCGGCGTAACGGCTTTCTGCGGTCTGCTCGACGGCGTCGCCGAGGGCATGGCGGCTAGTTCCTTCACCTCGGTCTCGCTCGACCCGCCGCTGGTGTCGGTGTGTGTGGCCAACACGTCGAGCACCTGGCCGAAACTGGCGAGGCTCAATCGTCTCGGCCTATCCGTGCTGGCCGGTGACCACGCACCCATTGCGCGTGCACTCGCATCCAAGACCGGTGACCGGTTCAGCAGCGTCGACTGGATGGCGACCGACAGCGGCGCCGTGTTCGTACACGGCGCGACGCTGTGGCTCGAGTGCGCGCCCTGCAAGCGCGTCGCGGCAGGCGACCACGAGATAGTTGTGCTGCAGATCGTCTCACTGGCGATGTATCCCGACGTCGCACCGATGGTCTTCCACCGCAGCAACTTTCGCGAGCTCGCGCCTACCGGCTAGGCCCGCTTGAGAGCTTGCGGCCAGAAGATCGGCGAATAAAACGAGTTGTCCTCGACCCCGGTCACGTAACTGTGTGCGATCGTGGAGTTCGGCGGGATGCAGAGCGGGATCCAGATCGCCTCGTCAACGATCATCTGGCTGCACTTCTGGTAGATCTGTTCGGCCTGCGCCCAATCCCGCTGCTTGACCGCCTCGTCCATCAGGTTGTCGAGCTCGGGGTTCGAATACTGGTAGAAATTCAGGGGTTTGGCGCCGGTGCGGAGCAGGATCCGAAATGTCGTGTCCAGGTGCAGCGCGTCACCGCCGAGGAAGGACACCAGCAAGTCGGGGCGCTTCTCGGGTGGCTGGTTGGGCAGATCGAATTCCTCGGCCACCGGCATTGTCCGCACCGTGACGTCGAGCCCGAACGCCGCGAGCTGGTTCTGGATGAGCTCGGCCATCTGCTGACGGGGCGCCCCGCCGTCGGCGCTCCACGCGAGGTCGATCTTCTTCGACGGGAGTGTCGGCACTATCGCCTTGAGCGGCGCGGTGTCGACCTGAGAGGGGAAGGGCGCCAACGCCGGGTTGAGTGTGTTCTCCGGCCACATCGCCTCCTGCACCTTCGCCAACCCGCCCCAAGCCGTGTCGACGATGGCCTTACGGTCCAGGGCGGTGAGTACGACCTTGCGCAGGGTCTTGTTCGCGAAGATGCCCGAGGTCGGGTTGAGCCAGATCGCCTCGCCGACACCTCCGAAGGAGTTGACGACGGCAAACTTCGTGTTCTTCTGGTAAGCCAGCACGTCGGGAATCGCGAAACCCTTTGTCACCATGTCGAATGCGCCCGAGTCCAGCTGCAACTTCTGGGTCGCGACGCTCGGCGTGATGTCGATGCGGATGGATTTGAACACGGGCTTCTCACCCCAGTAATCGGGAAACGCCTCCAGTGTGTAGTGGCTGCCGGTGACGAACTCCTTGAAGATGTACGGCCCGGTGCCTGCGTCGTGGGTCTTCAGCCAGTCCTGGGCCAGGTCGTCGCCGACGGCGTTGCGGGCCACTGCCGTCGGGCTTACCGCAAACGGCTGCCATGGGCAGGCCAGGTAGTGCAGGAACGCGTTGTTGGGCTCCTTCAGCGTGACGACGAACGTCGTCGCATCCGGTGCCTCGGTCTTGACGATCCCCGCAACCATGTAGGCCGGGCCCTGGTTGATCTTCCCGCGGCGGTCGAAACTCTTGGTCCATGCCTCCGCGTCGGCGATCGTTCCGTCGTGGAACTTCACGCCTGCCTGCAGTGAGAACGTATACGTCAGTTGGTCTGGTGAGATCGTCCACGACTTCGCCAGCCCGGGGACGAACTCCGACGTTCCGGACTTGTAGCGCACGAGTCCCTCATAGGCCGACTCCATGACCTGCACGCCCTCGCCCTCGTACATGATGTCGGGGTCGGGAACCTGCATGTCGGCCAGGAACGGCATGCGCAAGACGAGTGTCCCGCCGCTCCCTCCGCCGCTTGGAGCCCCGCCGCATGCCGCGATGAACGACGCGAGGCTGATGCCGCCGACGGTGAGTCCGCTCGCCCTCAGGAAGGTGCGGCGGTCCCACCGCGGACCGGACGGGACGCAGTGCGGGTGTGTCGTGTCGAACACGAATGCCTCCTACTTGGGTCATCTCTCGACCTGAGAGCCACGGCATTCGCTGGCGTGCCTTTCCCGGCAGTAAATCGGCGACGTGTGACGCAACCGCGTCGCATCAATGCCCCGTGTATTACGCCGGGATTTCGGCGGTGGCTAGAACTCCAGAAGGTTCTCGCGAAACGTGCTGTGGTTGTAGCCGTCCCGGATGAGGCCGCGCTTGCGCAGCGCAGGAGCAAGGCCGTCGGCGATCTCGGCGATATTCGCGGCCACCGTGTCCGGCGAGCCGACGAAGGCCAGACCGGCATGGGTGTCGACGGTGGCGATCGCCTCGCGCAGCGTCTTGCCCCTTGCGCCTTCGATGAACGTGCGCAGCGTGCTCGTTTCGCCGTTTCCCCACACGTCAGGGACCTCCTCGTCGAGATCGAACGTGGAGAAGTCGAATTCGCCGCCCGAGGTGTAACTCAGGCCCCACAGCGCCTTTTCGATCGCGTCGTCGCTGAACCGCGCTGCCTTCATGTCCTCCTCACGGGCCTGCGCAACACGGTCGGTGTCACCGAGGATCGGGTCGATGAGGAAGAGGATCTTCAACGTGCCGGGGTCGCGGCCGTACTCCTTCATCCGCCGATGCATGTCGAGCCGGAACGCCTTCATACCCTCGATGCTGGTGCCGTGCGCGAGCATCGACTCCGCATACCTGGCGGCCAGATCGCGCCCGGCAGGCGAGGCACCCGCCTGCACGATGACCGGACGGCGCTGCGGGCCGGGAATGGTGTTGAGCGGCCCCCGGGTCCGGAAGTACTTACCATCGAAGTCGACGGTGTGCACCTTCGTGTGATCGGCGTAGCGTGGAGTCTCCTCATCGACGAGGACTGCACCCTCTTCCCACGAGTCCCACAGCGCTCCAACGGCTTCCATCCACTCCTTGGCCATCTCGTAGCGCTCGCTGTGCAGCATCAGCTCGTCGTAGCCGTACTGCTGCGCCGCGCGGCTCGAGCTCCCTGTGACGACGTTCAGCCCGACCCGCCCGTCGGTCAGGTGGTCGAGCGTGGTCATCGTCCTGGCCGCCATGAACGGGTGGTAGAAGCTTGTCGACAGCGTGACCGCGATGCCGATGTGTTTCGTGCGCTGCGTCAGCAGCGGGATCAGCGGGACGGGATCGCACTTCGGGGCCAGCAGCCCGTACTTGAGCGTGGTCTCCATGGAGCGGCCGTAGGCGTCCTCGACCATGCTGGTGTCCTCGACCAGCAGGTAGTCGAAGCGAGCGCGCTCCAGCGAAGCGGCAAGGTCGACGAACAGGTCGCCCTTCATCCAATCGTGGCCGGTGTTGCCCGCCCACGGATCCAGCGCCCAGGTCTGCACGGAGAAGCCACTGCCCATGAACCAACCCAGATGAAACATGCGACGAATGTGGCTTGCCGATGTTTCAGGATGATGGGGCGGACGATTCCGCCCGCATTACGCTGCCTGAGATGAGTGATCCGCATCACGCCGTGTCACATCTCGACGATCGGCGGTGTCTTGAGGGCATGACTGCACACAACACACCAGACTCTTCGCGGCTCGCCCCGGCAACCAACGTCGTCGTCATCGGCGGCGGATACGCAGGCACGACCGCGGCCAACCACCTGCGGATGCGCGCCGACGTCAACATCACGCTGGTCAATCCGCGGCCGAAGTTCGTCGAGCGGATCCGGCTGCACCAACACGTGGCAGGCAATTACGACGCGACGGTCGATTACGGCACGCTGCTCGGCGAGGGCGTCCGACTGGTCGTCGACAACGCCACCCGCATCGACATCGCTGCACGCAAAGTGGAGCTCGCGTCGGGCGTGGCTCTGGACTACGACTACGTCATCTACACGGTCGGCAGCATTGGCGCAATACCGGCTTCGGTCCCGGGAGCGGCCGAATTCGCCTATCCCATAGCGGAACTCGAGATGGCGCAGCGGCTACGGGACGCGGTCGACGAATTGCACCCAGATGCCCCGATCACCATCGTCGGCGCCGGGCTGACCGGCATCGAGACGGCCTCCGAGCTGGCCGAACAGGGTCGATCCGTCACGCTGGTGTGTGGCGGGCAGTTGGCGCCGTCGCTGTCCGGGCCGGGTCGGCGGTCAGTGGCCAAATGGCTGGCACGGCACGGGGTCGCTGTGCTCGAAGACGACGTAGTGGCCGAGGTACGGCGCGACGCCGTGGTGTTCGCCGACGGTGCGGTGCGTCCCAGCGCGCTGACCATCTGGACCGCCGGTTTCGGCGTCCCGGACCTGGCGGCGACCAGCAGGCTACACACCGACGCGCTGGGCCGGCTGCTCACCGACGAGACACTGACCAGCGTCGACGACCCACGCGTCGTGGCGGCGGGCGACGCTGCCGCACCGTCGGGCCAACCGCTGCGGATGAGCTGCCAGGCTGCAGGGCCGCTTGGCGCGCAGGCCGCCAACACCGTACTGAGCCG
>WNFK01171376.1_pt1 | contig 17315 bp, 16 predicted proteins | sample 5400281 | NCBI WGS metagenome assembly WNFK01 (sample SAMN13153350, study PRJNA577476) | soil metagenome | isolation source: 20 cm soil on Douglas fir-dominated hillslope | place: USA:California | collected 2013-09-17 | reverse complement strand
CTTCAAACAACTGGCCGACGCCCTTTCCTTTTTATCCCAGCATTGTTTTTTCTTCCGTGATGACCTTCTGTCTTCTCTCCTCGAGCTTGACGATGGTCTTTGGCGTTTCTGCTTCAAGCAAAGGCGATAAAGCAGGAGCGCGAAAGTGGATTCTGGCGACAATATTCTTTGGCCTGGCTTTTATCGTCTTGCACTTGATCGAGTGGAACCACCTGATCGGTGAAGGGCTACGTCCGTTTTATCTGCCCGAGCATTGGGTCAAGACCTTCACCCTTGCTGATGGCACCCCGCCTTCCCAACTGTTCGGCGCCACCTTTTTTGCCATCATCGGACTGCACATGTTTCACGTTGCCACGGGCGCCATTTATCTTGCGGTGGTCGCAGGCCGCGTGAAGAAACTCAAACACGAAGACGTCGAGATCAGCGGACTCTACTGGCACTTCGTTGACCTGGTCTGGATGTTTGTGTTCCCCTTGATCTACATCATGTCTGTTGATGTTGGCGGACACCTGGCTCGTTAGTTTCCCTGGAGGAGTGAGAATGAGCGCACACGCTGAAGAGCATTTTGCCGGTAGCAACAAGCTGTTTATCTCCATTTGGGTTTGGTTGTTGTTTTTGACCCTTATCGAGATCGGTCTTGCCTACAAACCAATGGCGACCCACATCATGTTGACAATCCTCCTGGGTCTTTCGATCATCAAAGCAGCTTTGATTGTCGCTTATTTTATGCACTTGAAGTTTGAGCGGCTGAGCCTGGTGCTCACGATTGTGCCCATGCTGGTGATCTGCATCGTGCTCCTGTTCGTTTTCTTCCCCGACAGTTTTCGCTCCTCAACGCTGCGCTACAAGTTTCAGGAGTCGCCGCCAGTGGCTCCCGCGGCGGAGGAACCGTGATGCGTCAGACAACTGGATTGCGAACGCTGCTGTTTATTGCTTTGGCGATAGGCCTGATCTTGTTCGTGCATTCTCCCGCTGCAGCCCAGTGCTCGATGTGCAAAGCAGTTCTTTCAGGGTCAAACAACGCGCGTTTTATCAGAAACTTTAACATCGGCGTGCTCGTCTTGTTGTTACCGCCAGTCTCGATTTTCTGCACGATTTTTGTAGTGCTGAAGCGACACCGGGGAGAGAGTCCGGAGTCCGGCGGCCAGAATCTGGATTCTAAAAAAGACGCTCAATAGTAATCTGAGTTCTAACAGATTGTTTTATGGCTGAAGAAAACTTGTTGCGGATTGACGTGGAAAAGCGTACCACTCGTGGCCGATCTTGCCCTCGTTGCGGTGGAAAGATCATCCCGTCCGATCGGGCAGTCTATCAATCGACCGGAGATCCGGACACACTGTTTCCCGTCTGGCAGTGTGAGAGATGCGGCTATGAGGAGTTGGGAGAGCGGAAGAAACCGGCGCCGAAATCCAAGCATTGAATGCGGAGTAGTTTGTCAAAGTAATGAATAAGGAACTGAGACTGCTAAATATTATCTGTATTATTGCGGCCATCCTCTTTCTTGGGTTTATTGTCGTTAATGCGCTCACTTCCAGGGACGTACTTTCGACAGATAACCTCTTCGTTACTGCTGTCTGCCTGGTGATGGCCTTGACCTTTGCCGTCAACCCGCTGCTCTATCTCAAGTCGGAAGGCAAGTTGCCGATTCCTTTCAGCAAGAAAACTGTGGCGCGTCCCGCGCAGATCTCGGGTGGAACGACGACTGCGACTCCTGTTCTACTCGACGCGAAGGGACGAGCCGTTCCACCGGATGTGCGAGCTATGGTTTCGCAAATGGGCCAGGCTAAGACAAAGGACGCCTGACAATTACTTCCTTCATCGTGGACGAACTTACAAAACGAGTACTGCAGAGTTTTGCTCTCTGGAAAAAGGAAACTCTCGATCTGCATGAATTGTTTGAGGCGGGAGGGAACGAACCTGAAGCACGTACGGCTGTATTCGACATTGTGGAACAACTTGTGGCAGAGGGATTACTCTCCGAGCAGGGAAATGATTTTTACTCACTGACGGACAAGGGACGAAAAGCCCTTCAATCAAGCTGAGAACATTTGCAGATTGGGAAGGTATTTTGTGCTTTGTTCTTATTGCTTTGTGCAGGTTGCTCGAAAAGAACCTTGTTAGTAAACCTGAAAGTACAAAGTACCAAGAACAAAGTACCAATTACCAATGTCTGAATACATTTCATACCTGCCGCACATCAATGCGTTTCTAAACGGGACCTGCGCGCTCCTTTTGTTTGCCGGTTATTCCTTCATCCGTACGGGAAGGGTGGCGGCCCATCGTGCTTGTCAGCTATCTGCAGTTGTGGTGTCAATTCTTTTTCTCGCTTCTTACCTTACTTATCATTATCACCATGGTGCTACGCGGTTTGCCGGACAAGGATTGGCTCGTCCCCTGTATTTCACGATTCTTATCAGCCATACGATTCTAGCGATCGTGATCGTACCGCTAGTAGGGATTACTCTCTACCGCGCTTTGCGTGCTGACTTTGTGCGCCACAGGAGGATTGCCCGCATCACCCTACCTCTGTGGCTGTATGTCTCAGTCACTGGCGTTATTGTCTATCTAATGTTGTACCAGATCTACCCCTCCCCTTAGTCTTTGACCTTCCTTAATGTCCGACAACGGAAATAATCCAGAAGTAAAGATCGCTGCTGCCCGCAGTCGCGTGCGTGGCTCTGGTCCCATACTGATTGTTGCCATTCTTTTTGTCGTCGCCTCGTTTCTGGCCTGGTACTTCACCTGGTTTGGCCGCGGTCTCTCAGACCAGGAAATAACGTCCTATCTTTCTGACGAGACGCACCCCCGCAAGGTGCAGCACGCTCTCGTGCAGATTGAGCAACATATTGAACGCGGCGACCCCAACGCCAGGAAATGGTATCCGCAATTGGTGTCGCTGAGCCGTCACAAGGAGACAGAGTACCGTCTGACGGTGGCGTGGTTGATGGGATTCGATAATCATTCGCAAGAGTTCCATGATGCGCTGCTGACATTGGTGCGCGACTCAGAGCCGATTGTGCGAAGAAATGCTGCACTGGCGCTGGTGCGGTTTAACGATCCGAGCGGGCGCGCAGAGCTTGTCTCGGTGCTGAAGCCTTATGACATAAAATCGCCCACAGACGGGGCCGTTGATAGCACGTTGCGCGCAGGCTCGCAGGTAAGCCGTGGCGCATTGCTAGCTCGAATTCTGCAAACGGACGGGAAGGTCGCCGAGATTAGGGCGCCATTCTCTGGCGCGATTACTAAGCTCTCGAAAGAGAATGGCACACGGGTAGTGAACGGTGATGAGATCTTGAGTATCGACTCGGACGAGGCAAGTGTTTGGGAAGCTCTACGGGGTCTCTCATTAATCGCTGAAACGGAAGATCTGCAAGCGGTTGAAGCCTATGCTTCCGGAAGCAAAAGCGTATCTCCTCGCATAAAAGAACAAGCGACTCTAACGGCGAAGACCATTAGGAGTCGCTACAATCCAAAATAACAGGTTCGTTAAGCTGCAGGCGGCGCCGGGGGAGCGTCCGGAAGCACTATCCCGTGCAACGCTTCCCAGTCGTCGGTAGGTACCATCTCGATCGCATCCCAGGGACAGCCGTCCAGGAACGCGCCATCGGGGCCTTTGCTCGTACACTTCTGACAGCCGATACAAAGATAAGGATCAACTTCGATGCGGCCGAACGGAGGGTGGTCTTCGTCTGGGATCCAGAACATGCAAGCTTCAATCGGGCAATACTCGATGCATGCCGGCGAGCCGGCGCAACCGGTGCAACAGTCAGTGGTGATAGCGAGTATCCGTGGCCGCTTCTTTCGAGTAGCTTTTCCGTCGCCCTCGGACATCGGCCAGTGCTTGTCTACAATATCGAACATCCGTTCTTTAGCCTCTTGTTGTCGGAGATAGCCGTCAGTCGACTCTAACATAGCTTTGCGGAATTCCTCAACGATTTGTGTCAGAAGCGCTCGTTGACTAATGAACACTTGATGACGATTGCCACCGGGGTTAAAAGGTAACTGATTCTGGAGAGGAGGGAACGAGCATGGAAATAGTTACCGGTGTTTTTCAATCAAGAAGAGAAGCTGAGGAAGCGCTTCAGTTACTGAGTTCACTGGGAATACCAAACGATCGGATCGGGCTGCTGACGCCGGACATGACCGAGCGACAAGTAGAAACGAGCGTCCGTACTACTGACAGCGAAGCCCCGGGCATGGGTGGAGCGATGGGTAGTGCAGTTGGGGCAGCATTGGGCATTGCGGGCGGAGCTTCGCTCGGGCTCGCGGCCGCTAGCCTCGTAGTACCGGGAATCGGGCCGGTGCTTGCTGTCGGTTTGATTGGTGCGGCCTTACTGGGGGCCGGCGGAGCAGCGACAGGATTGGTCGTCGGTGAGTCTTTAGAAGAAGCCTTGGGCGAAGGTCTACCACACGAAGACCTTTATGTCTTCGAGGAAGCCCTGCGGCGAGGTCGCTCTGTCGTCATCGCCTATGCGGAGGAAGGCGATCAGTCGGACCGCGCGCGAGACGTAATGCGCCGTTTGGGCGCGGAAGATATCGATGCTGTCCGCGAGAATTGGTGGCGTGAGCGGAAAGACGAAGAGCGACGCTATTACGAAGCCAATGGTAGGGACTTTGCGCACGATGAGCTAAGCTACCGCCGCGGTTTTCAGAGTGCTCTCCACCCTAAACGAAGAGGGAAATCGTTTGCTGAAGCAGAACAGGAACTGCAAACCGCTTACGAAGAAAGTGAGGTTGACTCGGCTTTCAGACATGGGTATGAACGTGGCCGCAGTTATCAGGAGAAGGTCGGGGAGACACGGAAAGTTTGAAAGCCTTCTTACTGAACGCCGCCGTCTTGATTGGAATTCTCGGTGTTAGTGCGCTCGTTACTAATTGGTTTGCTCACTCAATGTATGTCCGCTGCGAGGCGTGTGGCACTCTGAACGCACGCCGTCGCAGTCAGTGCCGTTCATGTCAGACGAAGCTTTGATAGTCCATGTCACAAAACATCGTACCCTCCGAGTGGCAGACGCACGCGGAGAAAACTAATTACCGCGAAACAGCCCGCTACTCTGAAACAATAGCTTACGCCGAAAAGCTGGCACAGGCTTCATCTCTAATCGAATATCAAACCTTCGGCAAGAGTGGTGAAGGCCGCGATCTTCCCCTCCTGATAGCGTCGGATGGTGAAACACATACCTCAACTGCCGCTCGCAGAGCCGGCAAAGCAGTAATCCTGATTCAGGCATGCATCCACGCAGGGGAACCCGACGGAAAAGATGCTGGTCTGGCCTTGCTGCGCGACATTGCGATCACCAGGAGTTTGCCGGGACTATTGAATCAGGTTGTGCTCCTGTTCATTCCCATCTACAACACTGACGGTCACGAACGATTCAGTCCTTATAACAGAATTAACCAAAACGGTCCGGCGGAGATGGGTTGGCGCACTACAACGTCCTATCAAAACCTGAACCGCGACTACATGAAGGCCGATACACCCGAGACTCGCTCGTGGCTAAGGCTTTGGCGTGAATGGCAGCCGGATCTCTTCATTGATTGTCACGTGACTGATGGCGCTGACTATCAATACAACATCACCTATCAATACGAGCATCATGAAGGCGTTGCGCCTGCTGTGCTCGCCTGGGAGCAAGAAGTCATAGACGGCAAAGTAGCACCGGCAACTGAGGCAGCCGGAAACATCGTGTCATGGTATCTGGAGTTCATAGATAATCGAGACTTGTCTCAGGGAATTAGGGATTTCAACGGGTCGCCGCGATTCTCGACTGGCTACACGCCCTTGAGAAATCGTCCCGGTATATTGATTGAAACGCACATGCTCAAGGACTACCGCTCGCGCGTTATCGGAACTTACGACTTTCTTCGCTTTACTCTGGCAGAGGTTAGTCAGAATCCGGATCGCTTGTTGAGAGTGGGGCGCGAGGCTGATGAGCAGACCGTGGCAATGGGAACCTGGTATAACGCTAGTCGCCGCTTTCCACTCGATTACGAACTCACCGATGTTCCGACTCCTTATCATCTGAAGGCCGTCGAATATTACACTGAAGAGAGCGAAGTATCAGGGGACTTGCGTGTGGTGTTCGGCAAGAAAGCTCTGGATCTGACAGTGCCACTCTACCGAACATTTCGCGTGAGAACGGCAGTAGTTCCCCCACTCTACTACGTAGTACCACCGCAATGGCAATCAGTAATCGATCTGCTGAAGGAGCATGGCCTGCATCTCAAGACTTTGGCGCAGCAGACAGTGCTTACCGTTGAAAGCTACCGCTTCAGCAATGCGAAGTGGCCATCCGGTCCGTTTGAGGGTCGCCAGATGCCATCCTTTACAGCAGAACCGATTCAGGAATCACGCACCTTTCCGGCCGGGTCGGCTCTTGTTTCGTTAGCGCAACCGCTGGCGAAAGTTGCGATGAATTTGTTAGAACCGCAGGCTCCAGATTCACTGGTGGCGTGGGGATTCTTCAACGCGATTTTCGAGCAGAAGGAATATGCTGAGCACTACATTCTTGAAGACCTCGCGCGGGAAATGATGGCGCAGGATTCAGCGTTGCGTCGTGAATTTGAACAGCGGTTGGCAGCCGATCCAGAGTTTGCCTCAAATCCCGGCGAGCGCTTGCAATTTTTCTATCGGCGCTCACCTTACTGTAGCCCGCGTTATGATCTCACCTGATCTGAGTCTTGCTGATGAAAAATGAAGACGCCCGAACTCGCCAACGGTTTTCGCTGGCCAAAGGTTCGGGCGTCACGCAGGGCAAACAGTGTGTTGGTTTGCCTAGATGGCCGTGCGACGGCCTCCAATTATGTTGATTAACAACACCACTAGTGCGAGCACCAGCAATATGTGAATGAACCCGCCGATCGTGTAACTACTAACAACGCCGAGTAGCCACAAAACCAAGAGAATTACAAAAATGGTCCACAGCATTTCTTTTCCTCCTTCTTTGTTGACCCCGCTCCGTCTTTTCAAACTTCAGTTAAACCTATCGCTTTTGAATTGAGCAATGTTCATGCCAACTGGGCCTGAAGTTTGGACGTTCCGCCGATAACTCTAAATATCCAGCAAACTTAGGATGACCGCCAGAGTGAGTCAGAAACAAACGCCAAAGGCGTCTGGTGAAGTTGGCGTACGAAAACATGGCAGTTTGTCATGACACGACATGATTTAATTCATCTAAAGCCGCGGCGTAAATGAGGGTCATCCCACCGGGCTTCAGCCGGGAGTACTTGAGCTTTAACCTCGACGTGCTGCGGGTCTAGTAATCTCTTGGATACCAGGAATCTCTACTGTTTTGCTCTCTAGGTTGAATCTCAAGTACCACCGGCTGAAGCCCGTTGGTATCTGCGTTTTCGCACAATCTTGGTAGTGGTTGGATTTCAAACTGAACCAATGCCCAATAAGATCTTCTTCTGGACTTCTAGTTATGTTGACTGTTAAAGTGGTTTAGACGTTCGCCCAGTTTTGCGGACGTTCGTGGTGTTAAAACCTTTCCCGGTTTTCGCGTGCGGTTCGCTCCTTCCGACGCTCCGTCGCATTCTTAACCCCGATTCTTTGTCGTTTTAGAAGTTTCACGATTCCGGCGCCCCTGGCCGATCGTATTGGAGATTTTGTATGCCCACCCCCGTCCCTAAAGTGTTTATGCGTGTTCGCAGAGTTGTCTTCTGCGCATCCGTTGTTTTTATCGTGGCCTTCGTGGCGGCCGCTTCCGTGGTTCTTTACCAACATTATCAACCGGTAGTAGAGAGAATAAACTATTCACAACTCTACCAGCTTGCCGAAACAAACGCGGGCGCTTCATTAACAGTTGAAGGCGAGACGCTGACTGTCAAAAGACAAGATGGTTCGATCGTTGAAGCAACAGTTACGGGCGAGGCAGCTCAACACGAAGTGGTGGAGCTATTCCGAAAGCATAGCGTTCCGGTTGAGTTCCGACCGTTGCAACCTGGTTTCCTTGTTACTACTTTGAATTGGGTATTGCCACTGGTTAGTCTGGCACTCGTGGGTATCATTGGGTGGCGGGTGTATGCGAGCATGAGCGGTCGAGGCTCGTTTGAACTCGCTGATCAGAATGGCAAGCAGAACGTCGGTTTTGCCGAGGTTGCTGGCGTAGATGAAGCGAAGGCCGAGCTTGCGGAAACGATTGAGTTCCTCACTGATCCCGGGCGGTTTGGTCGTCTTGGCGGAAGGGTTCCGCGAGGCATCCTGCTCTATGGCCCTCCCGGCACCGGCAAAACTCTACTGGCACGAGCTGCCGCCAACGAGGCGGGCGTACCCTTTCTTTCAGCTTCGGGTTCCAGCTTTCAGGAAAAATTTGCAGGACTAGGTGCGGCTCGAGTCCGCCACCTGTTCGCCAAGGGTAGAAAGCTGTCACCCTGCATCATCTTCATCGATGAGATTGACGCGCTTGGTCGCCAACGTGGCCGCGGCGGCGATTCCGCTTCCGCAGACCAGGATCAAACGCTTAACCAGCTACTGGTAGAGATGGATGGATTCGATCAGGCTAGCAGCGTGGTCGTGATTGCATCGACTAACCGCCCGGATATCCTGGATAAGGCGCTTACCAGGCCCGGAAGATTCGATCGTGAGATTGCAGTCAACCTGGCCGACGCGGGCGGCAGAGAATCAATTCTGAATGTTCACGCGCGAAATCTAACGCTTGAACCAGGACTGGACCTGCGGTGGATCGCACGTGGTACGCCAGGCTTCTCGGGTGCTGACCTCGCAAACTTGCTTAATGAAGCGGCGATTGCCGCCACTCGCGATGGATCGGAAGCCGTGGGTCGCAAGCACGTGGAATATGCGCGTGACAGGATTCTGATGGGTGCCGAGCGCCAGGGATTCGTCATGGACGAGGATGAGCGCTACGCCACCGCCATTCACGAAGCCGGACACGTGGCTGTCGGCCTCGCGGTAGAGAATGGTGATCCTATCCATAAAGTTTCGATCCTTCCGCGTGGCAGAGCATTGGGTGTTACGCAGTCGCTCCCTGAACGCGATCGCTTTATGAAGAAGCGGGAGTATCTGGAAGATCAGATCGCTCTGCTTCTGGGCGGCCGCGCTGCTGAGCAGATCTTGCTGGACACAATGACGGCTGGCGCGTCCAACGATATAGAGCGAGCGGTCGAGATCGCCAGACGCATGGTCAGCGAATTTGGCATGAGCCCGCTAGGCCCGATTTATCTTGGCACTGATCAGACCCATAGTCAGAATCTTCTGGATAGGATAGAAGCAGCTACGAACGAGATCATCGGCAAGCAATTGGAAAGAGCCTGTGTCATAGTCACCTCAAGGCAAGAGTCGATTGCCCGATTGGTGGAACTTCTCATGGAGCGCGATACACTCGACGCAGATGAAATCCTGGGATGTTTCCAGGAACGTGAAAACGTTGCGGCATAGAGCGAAGGCGTATCTGAGCAATAACGCTTTGAACCCGCTTCTCTTTTCGAGACGAGCGGGTTTTAGTGTGCCCGGGCGTCCGGATGTTCACTGATCATGATCCGTGGTTAAACGACAAGATACAACGGATTCTCAAGAATCTTCTTGAAGGTTTGTAAGAACTTCGCTCCGGTTGCCCCATCAATAACCCTGTGGTCGCATGACATTGTCACGCGCATCATCTGCTTTATAACAATCTCGTTTTCGCGAACAACTGGTTTAGGGGTCACCGCTCCGACTGCGAGAATCCCGCCCTCCGGAGGATTTATTAAGGCCGTGAACTCATCGATGCCAAACATTCCCAAATTGCTGATGGAAAAGGTCGCGCCCGTATACTCTTCCGGGCGAAGCTTGCGTGAACGCGCTCTTGCCGCGAGTTCACGGACCTCGTTGGCAATCTGGCTTAGCGACTTCTGATCAGCCGACCGTACCACGGGCGTTATTAACCCCTCTTCGATTGCCACCGCAACACCGACGTCGGCGTGCTCATAATACCTGATCACTTTTTCCTGAAATGACGCATTAACCTGTGGATGTTGGATGAGAGCGGCTGCCGCGACCCTTATTACGATGTCATTGATGCTGATCTTTAATTCAGGATCCAATGAATTGATACCGCGTCGCATTTCCACGGCCCGATCCATTTCAATCTCGCTTGTGAGAAAGAAATGGGGGATCGGTCCCAGCGAAGTCACCAGCCGTTTGGCGATCGTTCGGCGTATCTCGCTTGCTGGTTCGTCACGGTACGGTGAAGCTGCGGCGGTCGCAGCCGGTTGAAAGGTCCTGCTCTCCACCGCCCGTGGAAAACCTTGCACGACCTGCGTTGTCGGTGCAGCTTTAGGTTGGCTCGCAGCTGCTTCGATGTCCCTCTTGACAATCCGTCCACCGGGTCCGCTGCCGTGTAAAGACCGCAGATCTATTCCAGCTTCGGCAGCCATTCGCGCCGCAAGAGGTGAAACGATCAATCGACCGGCGGCAGCTTCTGCTACTTCCACTGTCTGTCTGCCATTTCCTTCCGATGCCGGGCGAGGTGTCGCAGGTGGTTCAACCTCAGGCTTGGCTTCAGCGACTGGCTATGGCAATCAATTGGCCGAGCGGAGCTGACTCCCCCTCTTTAACCAGAATCTTCCGCAGAACTCCATTAGCGAGAGCCTGCATCTCCATCGTAGCTTTATCAGTATCGATCTCGGCAAGGGGCTCACCCATCGACACTTTGTCTCCCTCTTTCTTCAACCAACGGGAGACTTGTCCCTCTTCCATCGTAGGAGAGAGTTTCGGCATGATTACCTGACTGGCCATGCTGCGTTCCTTAGCGACAATACCGAGGTTTGGAAGAACGTTTCAATCCAGGTACGCAACTTCACGTACTGCGGCGACGATTTGATCGACACCGGGTATAGCAAGATTTTCGAGATTCTTGGCGTACGGCATGGGCACGTCAGCGCCAGAAACCCGCTTTACCGGAGCGTCGAGATAATCGAAGGCTCGTTCCATTATCTCGCTGCTGATTTCGGCGCCAACGCCGCAGAATGGATGCGACTCCTCGGCGATAACAACACGATTCGTCTTCTTTACTGACGCGACAATTGTTTCAATATCAAGAGGCCTGATCGTTCTCGGATCGATGACCTCGCAGGAGACTCCCTGTTGTTGGAGGGCTTCTGCCGCTTTCAGAGAAAGCGGCACCATTAGCGAGCGCGCCACAATCGTAACGTCGGTTCCTTCTCGCTTTATGTCCGCCACACCCAGCGGGATGGTGAAGTCATTATCGTCGGGGACTTCGCCTTTGTTTCCATACATTCGTTCTTGCTCGATGAATATCACGGGATCGTCGTCTCGTATGGAAGATTTCAGCAAGCCCTTAGCGTCCGCGGGCGTTGAAGGCATGACCACCTTCAGGCCAGGGAAGTAGGCAAACCAGGATTCGAGCGCCTGAGAATGCTGCGACGATACTTGAAATGCGGAGCCACCCGGTCCACGAAAGACGATGGGGACCTTAAACTGGCCTCCTGACATGTAGAGCATCTTGGCTGCGGAGTTGATGATTTGATCCGTGGCGAGAATAGAAAAGTTGAAGGTCATGAACTCCACGATGGGTCGTAGGCCAGCCATAGCCGCACCCACTCCCAAACCGGCAAAGCCCAGTTCAGTAATCGGCGTATCGATTACTCTCTTATCGCCGAATTCTTTGAGCAGCCCTTTTGTGACTTTGTATGCGCCGTCATAGGCAGCTACTTCCTCGCCCATGAGAAAGACGTTCTCGTCGCGAGCCAACTCCTCCCGGATCGCCTGATTGAGCGCCTCGCGTATAGTGATTATCGGCATATAGACATTGCTTTCTGACCCTTTCCGCTAGCTCTTATTCCGGTGTGCAGTGATTGGATTTGCGTAAACGTCGGAATAAAGCGCGTCAGGCGGCGGCTCCGGACTCTCATCGGCAAAGCGCACTGCACGTTCAATTTCTTCGCGCACTTGCTGCTCCATTTGCTCGAGACCTTTGTCGTCGATGATTCCTTCTTCCCTCAAACTTGCGGTAAAGAGTTTCAAGGGATCACGCTCCTGGTGCTTCTCGATTTCTGCCCGAGTGCGATAATTCCCCGGGTCAGACATTGAATGGCCCATAAAGCGATAAGTGCGAACCTCCAGCAAAGTCGGCAAGGAGTCTTTGCGAGCTCGCTCGACAGCGCGTATGGTCGCTTCCCGCACGGCCAGCACGTCCATGCCGTCGACAAATTCTGCGGCCACCTCATACGCGCAGGCTTTCTGTGCGATGTTTTGCAGCGACATGGCCCGAGCCAAAGAAGTACCCATCCCATACTGATTATTCTCGCAGATGTAAACACAAGGCAGTTTCCAGAGTTGGGCCATGTTAAGGGACTCGTGGAAGGCGCCCTGATTTACGGCGGCCTCGCCAAAGAAACAAAGGGTCACGCGGTCAGTACCCTTATACTTCGCCGCGAAAGCAGTTCCGGTAGCCAGGGGAATCTGTCCCCCGACGATTGCATGTCCGCCCAGAAAATTCACGCGGCTGTCGAACATGTGCATCGAGCCACCTTTGCCTCGAGAACAGCCCGTTTCCTTGCCAAACAACTCCGCCATTACCGATTCGGGCGTCATTCCTTTGGCCAGCGCGTGCGCATGCTCCCGATAGCTCGTCAGGACATAATCGTCTGTCCGGATAGCGGAGATAGCGCCTACTGCAACAGCCTCCTGCCCAATGTAAAGATGACAAAAGCCGCCAATCTTGCCGGTGCTGTAAGCTTCGGCTGACTTCTCTTCGAAGCGCCGGATCAGCACCATCTGATGAAGCAGCTTAGTTAGGGTTTGAGGATCAAGGCCGCCCAGCCGATTCTTCTGGCGCTCTTTCGCAGCCTTATGTTCACTGCGTGGATCTTTGCCGTCCGTATCGGGCGGGGCGTCCATTACTCCGGTGGCGCTCTTCTCCTCAGCTCCCACGGTTGATGATGGTTCTGCTGTTTGTTTACTCATGTTTCAAGCGAACTGTCCAGACACGCAAATCTCTTTTCCGCCAAGAGGGCGAGTTTGGTCCATTGAACTTTCCGATGTGAACTACTCAAAGTCCAGAAGCGTCGAATTATACGCGACATATGGGAAACCGTGCAAAAGTGACTCTCTTCAAAGAAAAAGCGCACATCGTGCGGTGATGTGCGCTCTTTCAGATGTGTTGACGTCTTGCGCTCTATCGCATCATATCGATGGCGTTCACAGGAGTATTCGTCAAAGTTAGCACAGTCTTGCGCCCGTGTTTGTCGTGCTGCATCTTGCGGGCGGCGGCCGTTAACAATTCCTCCGTTGTCTCGCCGTCCTCCGGGAAGCAAGCGACACCAAGGCTCACGCCAAGGCCGACTAATGTGTCCGTGCGTACGGCAAAACTGTGTGCCTCAACCGCCTTACGCATTCTTTCGCCAACCTGGATCGCCATAATGCTGGAAGCCATCGGCATTATCGCGACAAACTCGTCTCCGGCATAACGGCTGAGAATATCCATCTGCCTCAGCTCGCGACGAAGAACGCCGGCAACGGTAGCCAGCAGCCGGTCGCCTACCGCGTGGCCAAATTCATCATTGACCGCCTTGAAGTTGTCGATGTCCATACTAATCAGCGCCAGCGATTCGCGGTTCATACGCTGACATTCGGCCAGCCTTTGCTCGAGCATCATGTAGAAGCCGCGTGCATTGGGCAATTCAGTGAGCGGATCAACCAGCGCGCTCTCCTTGGTCTTCTCAAAGGTTAACGCATTATTCAATGCGCTCGAGGCATGCTGGCATACCGACTCCAAGAGACGAACATGTTCAGTTGTGTAAGATGTGCGGCTCTTCGAATACAAGGTTATGGCGCCGAAAGCTCCATCTTCACGAAGAAGCGGTGAAACTAAAACGCTACGGTATTGTTTGACGATCTCCTCGGGCATCCCGACTAAATCCAGCTCGGGAGAGGCATTGCACATGGAACGCGCATTGGCGATCACCCAACCGGTGATTCCGTCGCCCACATTCATTCGACGCCGACCGAAAATCTCTGCGTCGTCACCGACAACGTGGGCCGCAGTCGCTTTTCCGGACCGATCGTCAACGACGAAGATAGTACAACTGTCAAAAGGAACTATCGCTCGTAGCTTGTTTGAGACGAGGTTAACGGTATCGTTCAGATTTAGAGAAGATCCGATAGTTTGGGCTATCTCATGTAGCGCAAAGACCTCACGCTGTGCCTCGCTGATCGATCTAAAGCCAGAGGCATGGTCAGGCGTTCCCATCACATCTGACGCCAGACCAGCATCAGGACGGGTCTTTGTGCGGTCGATGACTTGTGTTTCTGAAGCCACCTGCTCCTGGATGTCTTCCGCGTCGATGAGTCGATCAAATTCCTCAACGTGTTCAATGAATTTGTCGACGACACGGCGATCAAACGCGGTGCTGGTCATACTCCTCAGCAGGGTGAGGGAATCCTCACGCTTCATTCCTTTGCGATAAGGACGATCGCATCGAGTGGCATCGTAGAAATCCACAACAGAGATAATTCTGGCCACGAGCGGAATACTTTCTCCTCGCAGGCCTTTAGGGTACCCGCTTCCATCCCATTTTTCGTGGTGATAACGGACAATGTCTTCGACAGGATAGGGAAAGTTCACTCGCCTCAGAATATCGCCACCAACTGTAGGATGAATCTTCATTTTGGCGAATTCAGCCTCGGTCAGTTTGCCGGGTTTGTTCAGGATGTATTCCGGAACTGCGAGTTTCCCAATGTCATGCAGCAACGCTCCCGCTACCAGCGCCTGCAACTCGGCTTCGGTCACAGCGAACAGTTTCCCCATCTGCGTCGCGTAGATCTGCGTCCGACGAACGTGTCCATGAGTCGTTTGGTCTTTCGCATCGATTGCGATAGCCAACGACTCGATAGTATTCATGTGAATGGTCGCCATCTCCTCGATGTGCCGACGTCGTTCGGCCTCGGCAAGTTTTACATCTTCCAGCCGCCCCTCATTAAAGCGATAAAGAAGATGGACCAGGGCCGTTATCAGCAGACCCAACAGACCGTAGGAAAAACTCTCGCTTCGGACAGCCGAATAAAACAGCACCGCTGAAGCGGCTCCTGCGAGTTGCGTGGTCAGAGTCCAAACAATAGTGTCTGTTGAAGGGATGAGTTTGAGTTTCCCTGCATCAATGCTCAGGAACCAGGCCGTGGCTATTGTGTTTAGCGCATATTGCAATGCTGCGAGCGTGAACAACGGAACGAGTAACACGTTGACTGGAAGATTCGGATCCGTCGCCAGATCAAAATGTCCGGCAAACATTCCAACCAGCAGGCTGTAGAACGATGCTGCAACAAAGGTCGAAATTACGGCCATTCCGGTGGTGAAGATAATCTCTCGACGGTTAGTGAGGCGATACGTGGAGACGAACCCAACAATCGCAGCTAGTAGCACGGCAGGACCAACAGTGTTCGCCGGCGGAATGGCGTAGAGCATTACCGCCAGAAACACAAAGGCATCGGCTATCGACTTACGACTGCGCCGGATCCCGTCGGTGCTCGTTACCGATACTGTGAAGCGGCTGGCGGCGAGCGTGAGTAGAAGCAGCACTAGCCAGGAAATAATTCCGGCACTCTCGAAAAATGGCAGATCAAGCGTTCCGATTGCAGCAGCGACGAGGAGTGTAGCCGCGACTATCGAAATGCTTGTTAAGAGAGTCGTACTCTTCCACTTATTGTTCAGCACAAACGGTTAACCCCTTCCCAATGAACGGGTGTTGCGGGTGAGGCAAGGTATGACGAATAACTGTTGCCGGAGAGGGAGTAAAACTAGAACCCTTAGCTGGACGGGATCTCAAAGGAGAGTGCCAACATTGTTTGGCACGTCGCTAAATATAGCGTCTGCAGAGGGTAGGGGTCAAGCTCTTTTCTAGCGCACCGGGAAGTGGAGCAGTTTGAGGTTGTAGGCTCTCATCTAGGACACGAACGTCAACCTCAAACATCAATTTGACGCGCGCGCAATTCAATCTGACCAGACTCATTCACCTTCTGGCTTATAGAACCTGCCGAAATCCCCGTAGATCTTAACCATTCGCGATCTTTCATGAAGACAGGGGATGCGGCACAGAGATTGTGAGTGTCGTTGCCTGGGCGCTGTCATAGCGTTCTCCAGAATGAGTATTGGACATGGAGCGCCGACCTAATCGCAAAACAGACTTGGAATCTTCGAACCTCTTGAATTGAGACCAGACATGAAAATGCTGAATCCGAATCTGGCTCACGCACACCCGGCGCGAGGGGACGCGCCATAAAGAAAGACAAAGTGGCGCCAGATCTAAGAGAACTCCTTCAGAGCGGTCATGGGTCCCAGCGCATCAACGTTATCATTCAATCTAAGGGCACGTGGAATGACTCGGACGATGTGCTCGTGCAGAGCTTCGGTGCTCAGAAAAAGCAGACGTTTGAGAATCTAAATGCCAGTTTGGTGGAGTTGCCTGCTAATGCGGCCGACGTGTTGGCATCATTGGACGAAGTTTCCTATATCTCTTTAGACAACGAGATTCACTCACTTGGCGGTCATGTGGCCACCACTACGGGTGCTAATCTTGTTCGCCAACAGTCTTCTCCAGGAGGCACTGCCTACACTTTGGACGGCAAGGGTGTCGGTATCGCCATCATGGACTCCGGCATCTTCACGTCTCACCAATCCTTTCTCGATGCAAGTGGTAAGTCGCGCATTACCTATAATAAAGACTTTACCGGTGAAAAGATCACCAATGACAAGTATGGTCACGGCTCACATGTCGCTGCTCTTGCCGCCGGTAATGGACTGATTGCCGCCGCCGCGTATATCGGTATTGCACCTAATGCCTCGCTGATCAACCTGCGCGTCTTAAACTCCCAGGGAACCGGAACAATCTCGAGCGTGTTGAGTGCTATAAATTGGACGCTGACTTACGGGGCAACCTACAACATCAAAGTCGTCAACATGAGTCTTGGTTCGTCTGCCGTCAATTCCTACAGAAATGATCCACTTTGCCAGGCTGTACGAAAGTTAGCTGATGCCGGGATCGTAGTCGTTGCGGCCGCTGGAAACGATGGTAAGGATAGCTCCGGCCAGAAGCGATACGGAAGTATTCACGCACCGGGCAATGAGCCTTCGGCTATTACTGTAGGTGCCGCGAATACTTATGGAACGGACGCGCGTAACGACGATACAGTGACTACTTATAGCTCACGAGGGCCGACACGAAGTTACTGGACGGACCTCGTTGGTGCCAAACATTTCGATAATCTCGTTAAGCCGGATCTAATTGCGCCGGGTAACAAACTTATCAGTGCTGAGGCGGACAAATGCACGCTGGTTACAAACTATCCGCAATTGGATGCG
>WNFK01169838.1_pt1 | contig 17328 bp, 14 predicted proteins | sample 5400281 | NCBI WGS metagenome assembly WNFK01 (sample SAMN13153350, study PRJNA577476) | soil metagenome | isolation source: 20 cm soil on Douglas fir-dominated hillslope | place: USA:California | collected 2013-09-17 | reverse complement strand
CGCGCATTATGCGCTGCACTCCACCCACGGGCGATGCACCGTTGCCGCCATCTGTGCGTGTCACCGTTGCCGGGATGGTCTTGTTGGTCGCGGTCATCCCCGCGGGCTGCATGGTTCTCGATGCCCTCGCGCCGACCGGGCCGCGCGCGGTGACCTTCACGTACGCGGGCGCTACCACGCTGAGTGTCGGTGACGTCAGTCCCGTTGTTGTTACGGTGATGGCCGGTGGCGCTCCCCTTCCGCCGCAGCGCCTGCGCCTCGCGATCATTCCCGATTCCACCAGAGCTACGTTGAACGCCACCGGAGACAGCGTGATTGCCTGTCGGGCGGGACAGGCCTCGCTGCTCGTGCAGCTGCTCCACTCGAGCGCGTCCGGCACGGAAGCCCCCGACACGTCCATCGCCCTACACATCACCGGCGGCGCGCCTCCAGGCGCCCGCTGCCCATGAACTGCTTCAAGTGCGGCGCGACGGTCGCCGACGACCAGCGGTTCTGTGGACGCTGTGGGGCAGTCGTGTCGGACCCGGAGGCGGGGACGGTGATCGTCGAATCGCCCGAGGGAGGTCTTTTCGAGCGTGTCCGCACGGTGCTGGGGGGCGACTTCGAGGTGCTGGAGGAGCTCGCGCGGGGCGGGATGGGGGTCGTGTTTCGCGCCCGCGAGCTCGAGCTGGGACGGGCGGTGGCGATCAAGGTGCTCGCCTCCGAGTTAGGCATCACGCCGCGCGCCGCGGAGCGCTTCAAGCGTGAGGCGCGCATGGTCGCCGAGCTCGAGCATCCCAACATCGTTCCGGTGTATCGCGTCGGGCAGATCGCGGACATCCTGTTCATCGCGATGAAGTTCATCGAGGGCCGCTCGCTGGGCCGGATTCTCGAAACGCATGGAGCGCTCCCGGTGGCCGTGGTCCTGCACGTGCTGCGCTCCGTGGCGCGCCCGCTCTCCTACGCGCACGACCGGGGGATTGTCCATCGCGATGTGAAGGGCGACAATATCCTCATCGATGGCGACGGGCGCGTGCTGGTCTCGGACTTCGGCGTGGCGCTCCGCTCCGCGGACGTCAACCTCACGATCGACGGCACCGTCATCGGTACGCCGGCGTTCATGAGCCCCGAGCAATGCCGCGGGAAGCGGGCGGGCCCGCAGAGCGACCAGTATTCCGTCGGCATCGTCGCGTTTCAGATGCTGGCGGGGCGAGTGCCGTTCGAATCCGAGACGCTGGCGGGTTTCATCCAGCAGCCCCTCTTCACGCCGCATCCCGATCTCCGCGCTGCGCGCGATGACCTGCCGGCCGAGCTGCTACGGACGATCAATCGCGCCCTCGCCAAGGATCCCGACGCGCGCTTCGGCAGTACGCGCGACATGATGTCCGCGATCGAGGCGGTGCCGTTCTCGGAGGCGGACCGGCGTCACAGCGAAGAGGTGCTGCGGAACCTGGCTCGTGGCGCCGACGTCGCGAAGGTCTCGACGCGCGACATCCGCGCGTTGCCCCACGCCCGGACCATGGCGCTGGCCCCGGCGCTCCGGTCGCGGCGTACCGCCCTAGCGGTCGCGACGGCCGCCGCGCTCCTCGTGGGTGCGACGGTTCTGACGTTCGCGCGGCGCGGCAGCCCTCCGCCCGCGGCGGCGACCGATAGCGTCGACGTGGTTCCAGCCGCCCGCGACAGCGTCGCTCCGCCGCCCCAGCGCCAGCCGCCGGCCCCGCGCGTCGCCACGGGCACGCTGCGCATCCTCACGACCCCACCCGACGCCGTGATCCTGATCGACGGACAGCGTGCTGGTGTGGGCTCGGTGATCGATAAGGCGGTCCCGGTCGGCTCCCGGCGGATCCAGGCCCGCGCCCCCGGCTATGCGTCCTACGACACGATCGTGGACGTCGCGGCCGGCACGCTCGTCAACCTGCGCCGAGTCACCTTGCGCGCCGCTCACGACGGGCCATGAGGCGTCTCGCGCCCTCCGCAGTCCTCGTGGCGCTGGCATTGTGGCTGGCGTCCGCGTCACCGGCTGCCGCGCAGGACAGCACGGCTGCGGTGCTGCGCAGTGCCCGGAGCTACTACGAAGGGCTCGACCTCGAGCGGGCGCTGCCGTTGCTGCGCCAGGTCGTCTCACCGCAGTGGCCCTTCGAGGTCACGACGGCGCAGCGCGTCGAGGCCTACACGTACATGGCGGCGTCGCTCGTGCTGGTGGGACAGCGCGACTCCGCCGTGTCGTACTTCGCCGCCGCCCTCGCCCGCGATCCCTTCGCCGATCTCGATCCGCTCGAGTTCACGCCGGCGCAGACGGCGGCGTTCGCCGCCGCGCGGCCCCGGGTCTTTGCCGTCGCCGCCCGGCCCGCGCCCGCCGCCCGCGTCGATGCGCGGACGGAGCGGATTCGCTTCACCGTGGCTACGACGCACAGTGCCGCCCTCGAGGTGCGACTGCAGCCCTTGGAGGCGGGCACCTCCGCGTTCGCGCTCTTCGAGGGCGAGAGCGAGGGGTCGAGGGAGATCGCGTGGGATGGGCTCACCCCGGATCACCGCCTCGCGGCCGCCGGCCGCTACATGCTCTCCGTCGTCGGGCGCAGCCGCCTTTCGGCCCGCACCGACTCCGCGCGCATCTTTTTCCTCGTGGCGCACGAAGCTGTCACGCTCGAGGACACGCTCCCGGACCTCGGTCGCGGGGCACGGCTGCGAGAGCGGGCCGGGGTGGCAGGGGCGCCGCGCGAGCTTGCCAAGGGCGTGATCGTCGCGGCCGGAGCCCTCCTCGTGTCGGGCGCCGTGGTGAATCGCGAGCTCGGTGGTGGGGAGCGCAGTGGCGCGAGGCTCGTCGCCGGCATCGCGATGATTGCTGGGGTGGCGGGGTTCCTCACCCTCAATCGGCCGCACGACGTTCCGGCGAACATCCAGGCGAACCTGCAGCGGGAGGCGGAGCGCCGGGCCGCGAATCAAGCCGTTCGGCAGCGCAACGCGGATCGGCTCGCGCAGGCGATCCTCATCATCACACCCGCCGCGGGAGTCGGTCCCTGAGCGCGGCCGGGCGCGTCACTGCCGGGGCGGCCCTTGCGGCGCTCACTCTCCTGGTCTCCCCGCCCGTCGCGATCGCCCAGGTCAGGGGCCTCGTGCTTACCGGCGAGATGGCGTTCGCGGAGCATCGCGTCGCTGATCGCAGCCTGGGCCTTGGGGGGGGCGTCGAAATCTCTACCGGGACCCTGTTCGGCGCGGGTCTCAAGGTGCGGCTCGGATCGCGCGGGACGATCGCCGCGGCGGGTCGCACCGGCGTACTCCATCCCGGTGGCGGCGCGACGCTGCCGCGCGACGTCGCCGAGTTGGGGGTGGACGGCGCATTCCGGATGCATCCCTGGTTCGATCTGGTCGCGGGCGTGCGCGTCCGCAGCTACACGACGGCGCTCGCCCGCCAGCGCTGGACCGCCCCGTATCTCGGGGCCGCAGCGCGCGTGCCGTTCGCGGTCGAGGGATTGCGGGGGCTCTTGGACGTGGTCCTTCATCCGTTCGCGAGCGTCAGCGGCCTGACCCGTCCCGAGCTCGCGATCAGCAGCGGCGCGGGCGTGGCGTATTCCCGCGGCCGGCTCGACGTGCAGCTGCGCTATGTTCTCGAGCGCTACGACTTTGCGCGTGGGACCGCCGTCGAGCGGCTCGAGCAGCTCTCGTCGCTCACGCTGCGAGTCGAGGCGCGGGCGTGGGGGCAGGGACCCTAAAACGACAACGGCGCCGCCCCGGGGGGCGGCGCCGTGATGCTGCAGGTGCCGTGTGTGGTTAGAGCTTCACGACGTTCTGCGCCGCCGGACCCTTCTGGCCCTGGACGACTTCGAACTCGACCCGCTGGCCTTCGGCCAGCGACTTGAACCCTTCCGCTTGAATCGCGGTGTGATGCACGAAGCAGTCCTTTTCGCCGTTCTCCGGGGTGATGAACCCGAAGCCCTTGGCGTCGTTGAACCACTTCACGGTACCGGTGATGCGTGCCATACTGATGATACTCCTAGCTTAGTAGTGTTCCCGACGACGGGCGTTTTTGACCTTGCGGCGAGCAGCCGCCTTGTCCTTCCGACGCCGGCGAGTGGCCGGACTCTCGTAAAACCGCTTCTTCTTCATATCCTGAAACAGCCCCGCTTTGGTAATCTGCCGGCGGAACTTCTTCAGTACGAAGTCGAGACGGTCGTGCTCGGTCAGCGTGACTTCCATGAAGCCCCTTTTGCCGAGGAGAGTGCCGATCCAGAAACGACAAAGGACCCGAGGCGGCAGCCCAGGTCCTGTGACAGTCTCTGGTGTTCAGCGCACGGCACCATTGCCGTGGCCCTTTCGCTCGCCCCAAAAGTGGTAGAGGGTACACCAAATGTCAACCGTGGGGGGGGGCCACATGAGGCCTAGCCCAGAACCTCGCGCACGCGGCTCGCCAGCGCGCTCGGGCTGAACGGCTTCTGCATGAACGCCGTCCCGGGGGCGAGCACGCCATGGCGCTCCACGGCGGCGTCCGCGTAGCCAGACAGGAACAGCACCTTCGTGTCCGGCCGCCGATCGAGTACTCGGCGCGCCAGCTCCGGGCCGTTCATCCCCGGCATCACCACGTCCGTCACGAGCAGGTGGATGGTGCCGGTGTGGCGTTCCGAGAGTTGCAAGGCTTCGGGCCCCCCACCGCCCAGCAGCACCGTATACCCCGCCTGCTCCAGCACTTTGCGGATCAGGACGCGGACGATCTGCTCGTCCTCCGCGACGAGAATCGTCTCGGTGCCGGTGGCCGGGGCGGCGACGGTCGGCGCGGCGTTCGCTGGCTCCACGGGTGCGTCGACGCGGGGCAGGTGGATCCGGAAGGTGGTCCCGGCGCCCGGCGTGCTGCTCAACCCGATCTGGCCGCCGCTCTGGCGCACGATCCCGTAGACGGTGGCCAGTCCGAGACCGGTGCCCTTGCCGCGCTCCTTGGTCGTGAAGAACGGCTCGAACACCCGGGTCACCGTCGCCTCGTCCATCCCGGTCCCGGTGTCGGCCATCTCGATCAGCACGTAGCGTCCGTCCGGCAGCTCACCCGAGTCCGCCACCACGACGTTCTCGGTGCGAATGGTGAGCCGGCCGCCGTCCGGCATCGCGTCGCGCGCGTTGACCGCGAGGTTCACGAGCACCTGCTCGACTTGCCCCGGATCCACGCGGACGGCGCCGAGGTCGCGGGCGAGCTCCGTGACGAGCACCAGGTCCTCGCCGATCAGCCGTCGCAGCATGCGGCCGAGGTTTTTGATCAGGCCGTTCAGGTCGATCACGGCCGGCTGCAGCACCTGGCGGGCACTGAACGCGAGGAGCTGGCGGATCAGCTCTTGGGCACGCACGGCCGCGTCGCGGATGATCCCGATCTCTTCGCGCGCCGTGGCGCCGCGGGGCGCGTCGAGCATCAGCAGCTCGGCCGAGCCGAGGATGGCCGTCAGCACGTTGTTGAAGTCGTGCGCCACTCCCCCGGCGAGCCGGCCGATCGCTTCGAGCTTCTGGGCCTGCGCGAGGTCCCGCTGGAGCTGCACGCGTTCGCGCCGCACGCCGGCGTCGGCGAGCGCGCGCGCCACGGCGGGCGGCAAACGCTGTAACCGGTCTTTCATGATGTAATCCGTCGCGCCGGCCCGCATCGCGGCCACGGCCGTGTCTTCCCCGACGCTTCCCGACACGACGATGAACGGCAAGTCGTTGCCTGACTCTTGCAGCACGGCCAGTGCCCGGGGAGCGTCGAACGAGGGGAGGTAATAGTCGCTGAGCACGATGTCCCAGCCCTGGCGGGCGAGGGCGGCGCGGAGCGCCTCCTCGGTCTCGACGCGTTCGTAGGCCGGCGCGAAGCCGCCGCGCCGCAGCTCACGCAGGATCATTTCCGCGTCCGCGACGCGATCCTCCACGATGAGCGCGCGGAGCGGGATCGGCGTGGGAGATAGGGGATCGGGCACGATCTACTATACGGAGCGGCGCGCCCTTGCTTCAAGGCCGCCGTGCGCCAACTTATGTGCCCATGCGCCCCCTCCTTGTCGCTTCGCTGGTCGTCCTCTCGGCATGCCGGTGGTGGCACTCCGGATCCACGACGCCAGCGAAGCCGCCGCGCGACCCGGCCCCGGCGCGCCGGCCGCCAACCCAGCCGGTGGTCGCCCGCGACACGCAGCTGGAGCAACGGGTGGCGCGCCTCGAGCTGCGCCAGCTCGAAAAGGAGGCGCAGGTCGAAGAGCTGCAGGCGCGGCTCGACGACGCACGGCGCGAAGTGGTGCGCGCGATGGCCAAGCTGCAGTCGCTCGCGACACGGGCGGAGGCGGCGTCCGGAATGGCCGAAGCCGAGATTGCGCTGCAGACCCTCCGCACCGGCGGCAATGCGCAGGGCGTTCCCGAGCTGGGCCAGGCCGCCCAGCTGCTGCAGCTTGCGACCGCGGAGTTCGACAAGCAGAACTATGGCGGGGCGCTGTACCTGGCGAATCAGGCGAAGGACGCCGCGGCCGCGGGGCAGGGACGCGTCGCGAGCGTCGAGCGGGGTTCCCTACGGCAGGGCGAGGTACCGTTCGCGCTGCCCCTGCGGCTGGAAACCGTGGGACGCGCGAACGTGCGCGCGGGGCCCGGGAGCCGCTTCGACCTCTCCTTCACCCTCGATGGCGGTGCGCCGCTGACGGGCTACTCCTACGTCGATCAGTGGGTGCGCATCACCGACGAATCGGGCCGGGCGGGCTGGGTGTACCAGACCGCTCCGGGCGCCAGGACGACGCGATCGCGCCCTTCCCGTTTCGCCTGGTACAGCGCGGCGTCGGCGATAGCGATCAGCGTTTCTCCGATGTCGCCGTGCGCCGGGAATTCCGCCACGCCAAAGCTCAACGTCACCGCCCCACCCGGCAGCTTTTCGGCCGCCAGTCGCTCGCGCACCCGGTCGGCCACGTCGGCGGCGCCCGCGCCCTCGGTCTCCGGCATCAGCACGAAGAACTCCTCGCCCCCGTAGCGCGCGACGACGTCCACATCACGCGTCGCTTCGCGCATGATGGTGGCCACTTGCTTGAGCACGGCGTCTCCCGCGGGGTGGCCGTTCGCGTCGTTGTAGCGCTTGAAGTGATCCACGTCGGCCATGATCACCGCGAACGTGTGTTTGAGGCGGCGCGAGCGGCGTACCTCGTGATCCAGCGCCTCCATCATACGCCGGCGGTTGAAGAGCCCCGTGAGCGGATCGGTGGCCGAGAGACGCTCGAGCTCCTCCCGGCTCTCGCGCAACCGCGTCACCATGTTGTTGAACACGCTCGTCAGATACCCGACCTCGCCGCCCGTGACGGCGGGCAGGTCCACGGCGAGGTCGCCCGCGGCCACTTTGGCCGCCCCTTGAGTGAGCCGGTCGAGGGGCCGGACGATGAGCAGGCCCAGGAAGTAGCCGAGGGCGCCGACCGCCGCGAACAACGACGCTACGATCATGGCGGTGACGTTGCGGAGCTGCGCCACCTGCCGGAACGCCTCCGTCGTCGGGATCTCCGTGACGACGAGCCAATCGAGTCCCGGCAGCCGGCGGATGCTCCCGACCACGCGGTCGCCCGTGACGCTCGCGAATTGGACCGCGCGCCCTTCCCGGGCGAGGAGCCAACGCAGATCAGTCGGCTGGTATCGGAGGTTCATCACGGCGGCGGAGGTACCGCGCGAGGTCACGATGAGGCGGCCCGTCTCGCCCATCACGTACACCTGACCGGCTTCCCCCGGAGCGAACCGCTTCAGCGTATCGGCCATGCCACGCAGATTGACCTTGGCGGCGATGGCGCCGAGGAGCTGGCCGCTGGCAGGCCGGATCGGCACCGCGACCACGACCTCGGGTCGCGCGGCCGTGGAATCCCAGTAGGGCGCGCCCAGCACGAGGTTGTCGCCTCGCATCTGGGCCTGCCAATCGGCCGGGAGCACGATGGCGCGCGACTGCTTATCGCTCGACGCAATGACGTGCCCATGCGTGTCCAACACGAGCAGCTCATCGTAGTCCGGGAACCGGTCGCGCACGGAGTTCACGTAGTCGGTCAGACGCTGATAGGCCCGCCCCGATCGAACCGCTTCGCCATTCACGCGCGGGATTCGATCGAGGTTCTCGGTGACTTCGTACGAGCTCGTGAACACGCGCAGGTCGTAGCGCCGCTCCTTGCTCCACAGGTCCAACTCGCGGGCCGCCTGCGTACTGAGGCCCAACAGCTCCTCCGACGCCTTCGCCGTGAGGGCGCGCTTATTCTCCACGTAGGAGATGTACGCGGTGGTGAGAGAAGGCAGCAGCGTCGCCAGGACCGCGAACATCAGGATCTTGCTCCTGATGCTGCCGAGCCGCAGGGCGCTGAGAAGCCGCGAAATCGTTTGTTCCCAGGAGCTCAAAGGGCGCTTACCCTCCTCGGGTACCAGCAAGATTCACGTCGCGCACGCTAAAGCAAGTCGACGCTAGGCACCGTGCGGAGAATCACGCACCGGCCTGGCGAACGATCACGGCTCGGCGCAAACTTGCCGCTTCCAGCCCTCACACTTGCGAGACCCCGATGCGCCGCTCCCACACCCTGGACCGCCGTTCATTCCTGCAGTACGCCGCGGGCGCGGCTGCCGCCACCACGCTCCGCCCCGCTCCCGCGACCGTCCCCCGTGCGCCCCAGGCGTTCGCGCTCGAGGAGGCGACGATCGCCTCCTTGCACGAGGGATTGCGCGCCGGAAGATACACGACGCGCTCGCTGTGCGAAGCCTACCTCGCGCGCATCGAAGCCATCGACCGCTCGGGTCCGACCCTCAAGGCGGTGCTCGAGACCAATCCCGACGCACTCGCCATTGCCGATCGGTTGGACGCGGAACGCAAGGCGCGGCGCGCGCTCGGCCCGCTGCACGGCATTCCCGTGCTGATCAAGGACAACATCGCCACGGCGGACCGGATGATGACGACCGCCGGATCGCTCGCCCTGGCCGGCGTGACGCCGCCGCGCGACTCGGTGGTCGCCGAGCGGTTGCGCGCCGCGGGCGCGGTGATCCTGGGCAAGACCAATCTGAGTGAGTGGGCCAACTTCCGGGGCAACCAATCGTCGAGTGGCTGGAGCGGTCGGGGCGGGCAGACCAAAAACCCGTATGCGCTCGATCGCAATCCCTGCGGCTCGAGCTCCGGCACCGGCGCCGCGATCGCGGCGAGCCTCGCCGCCGTGGGCGTCGGCACCGAAACCGACGGCTCGATCGTCTGTCCGTCTTCGGCCTGCTCGTTGGTCGGCGTCAAGCCGACGCTGGGGCTGATCGGCGGTGCGGGGATCATCCCGATCGCGCACAGCCAAGACACCGCCGGTCCGATGTGCCGCACCGTCACGGACGCGGCGATCTTGCTCGGCGCCCTCGCCGGCAAGGACTACGCGGCGAGTCTCGATCCCAATGGCTTGAAGGGGGCCCGCATCGGGGTCGCGCGCAAGAAATGTTTTGGATACAGCCCCGAGGCGGATGCGCTCGTCGAAGCGGCCATCGACGTGCTACGTCGTCAGGGCGCGATCATCGTCGACCCGGCCGACATCCCACACATGGGCGAGTACGATGACTCGGAATTCGCGGTGCTGCTCTATGAGTTCAAGACGGACTTGAACGCCTACCTTGCCGCATGGGCGCCGCGCAGCCCGATCCACACACTCGCCGATCTCATCGCGTTCAACGAGGCGAACAAGACAAAGGAGTTGCCGTACTTCGGGCAGGAGATCCTGATACAGGCGCAGGAAAAAGGTCCGCTCACCGATCAGGCCTACATCGACGCGCTCGAGAAGGATCGCCGGCTGTCGCGCACCGAGGGGCTCGATGTCGTGTTCGCGCAGAACACCCTCGACGCGATCATCGCGCCGACCGGGAGTCCGCCGTGGCCCACCGACCTCGTGAACGGCGACCACTTCCTCGGTGCGAGCTCGACGCCGGCCGCGGTCGCGGGCTACCCCAGCGTCAGCGTTCCAGTGGGCTACTCGTTCGGTTTGCCCGTGGGCATGTCGTTCATCGGACGCGCATCGAGCGAGGCGATGCTCTTGAAGCTTGCCTACGCGTACGAGCAGGCGGCGCAGCCGAGGCGCGCGCCGCGCTTCTTGGCGACGGCCGAACTGTCTTAGCGCAGCGGCGCGCCGGCCGCGATCCAGCGCGCGAGCAAGGCCCGTTCGGCGGGCGTCATGCCGGTCTTGTTGGCGAGCGGCATCGTCTGCGTCTCCACGGCGCGCACGCGAATCCGCTCGGCGAAACGCGCGATCCCTTCCGGCGTGTCGAACGCGACGCCCGCGGGTACGGCGCCGAACGTCGGATCGCTCGGGAACCGCGAATGGCATGGGAGACAGCGTTGCGCGACGACCGCGCGCACCGTTGCAAAGGTGGGCACGGCATCGGCCATGGCGACCGGGGGGGGGGCGGCGCTGCCCTTTGGCGCCGAGAAGAACACCGCGGCCGCGAGCGCGGCCCCGGCTGGGACGAGGCCCCAGCGTGCCGATGACCCACGGCCGATCATCGCGTGGCGCGCCGCCGCCCCGGCGACGAACAGCAGGAGCAGCACCAGCCAGTTGACCGGGCTCGCGTACGTCGCCGGGTAATGGTTGCTCAACATGATGAAGAGCAGCGGGAACGTCATGTAGCTGTTGTGCACCGAGCGTCGCTTGGCCCGCTCGCCCAGCGTGAAGTCGGCGGAGCGGCCCGCCTTCGTGGCATCGATCATCGCTTGCTGGGCCGGCAAGATCCGCATCCACACGTTGGCGACCATGAGTGTGCCGAGCAGGGCGCCCACGTGCATGTACGCGGCGCGGCCGGAGAGCAGTCGGCACGAAGCGATCGTGACCGCCGCGAGCAGCACGAGCGAGATCGCGGTCGCGATCCCCTCCGCGAGGCGTGACCGCCACAACAGGTCGTAGACGACCCAACCCACCACGAGGAGCCCGATGCCGAAGGCCGTGGCGGCACCGCGCCCGATTCCCGACACGGCCGGATCCAGGAGGTACGCCTCACTCAGGTAGTAGACCAGCACTAGCAAAGCGATTCCCGTGATCCAGGTGAACAGGGCCTCCCACTTGAACCAATGGAGGACCGATGGCATCTCACCGGGGGCGGGGCGGCGCTTCTCGGTCTGATAGAAGCCGCCGCTGTGCACCATCCACACGTCCCCCTCGACGCCGGGGCGGGGTGGTCTCGCGGCCGTGAGCGCACGATCCAACCAGATGAAGTAGAAGGAGCTACCGATCCAGGCGATGCCGGCGATGAAGTGCGTCCATCGCAGCAGCAGGTTGGCCCAGTCGCCCAGCAGTCCGGTCATAGGGGCTGTAATTTCACCGTGAAACCGCACCGGGCCAGTCCCCGTCAAGTTAGGCGGACCATCTTCCCGCCCCACAACACCCGGAGCCGCTCCATGAAGCCTGCGTGGGTTCTGACCGCCTTGCTGTCGCCCGTTGCGCTCGCCGCATGCGCCAAAGCCGGTGCGGACGACGGCTCGAGCCGTCCGTACAAGGTCGGGGTCGTGGACCGCGGCGAAGTGCGCGTCACCGTGGAGGAAACAGGAGTGGTCGAGCCCGAGCGCAGCATCGTGGTGAAATCGCCGATCTCTGGTGTGGTGCAGCAGCTGTACGTGCGCGAGGGCGACCGGGTGCAGCCGGGCCAAGGCCTCGCCCGCATTCTCCCCGATATCGCGCAAGCCAACAGCCTCGCGCAACTCCGCAGCGAGATCGCGCGCGCCCAGATCGCGCGTGACAACGCCCGCCGCGATTTCGACCGCGCGCAGTCGCTCTCGGCGATTGGCGGGATCACGCAGGCGGACCTCGACCAGCGGCGGGTGGCGTACGAGCAAGCCGACAACCAGTGGCGCACGGCGCAGGATCAGCTGCGGCTGGTGCAGATGTCGGGCGTCACGGCGGGCGATTCCGGCGGTGGCGGCGCGCAGTGGGCGCGCATCATCGCGCCGGCGGCGGGCGTCGTCATCGCGCGCGGCGTCGAAGAAGGGGAAACCGTCGTTGGCGGGACGAGCGCGTTCGGCGGCGGGACCGCCCTGTTCACGATCGCCGACCTTTCCACGCTGGTCGTCAAGGCGGCGATCAACGAGGTCGACATCGGCAAGGTGAAGCGCGGCGACCACGTCGCGCTGACGGTCGATGCCTTTCCCGGCGACACAGCGCAGGGCGTGGTGCGGCTCGTGCCCCCGGCGGCGCGGCAACAGGAGCGCGTGCGGGTCTTCGACGTCGAGATCGTCGTGACGGCGGGCCAGCAGCTGCTCCGGCCCGGGATGACCGCCAACGTACGGATCTCGGGGCCGGTGCATCGCGAGGTCGTGCGCGTACCGGTGGAAGCGGTGCTGCTCCAGGAGGGAAAACCGATCGTTTACAAGCTGGGCGGCGGTGGCCCGCAGCCGGTCGCCGTAACGCTCGGCCTTTCCGACCTCTTCTACGTCGAGCTCACCGCTGGACTTGCCCCGGGCGACTCGATCGCGCTCGAGGATCCTGTTGCGGCGGGGGAGCGCGCGCGGAACCCGGCGCGGCGGCGTTGATGCGGAGCCTGATCGAGGCGCGCCAGATCGCGAAGACGTATCGCTTGGGTCAGGTGGACGTCGCGGCGCTGCGCGGGGTGGACGTGGACGTGGGCGCGGGCGAGTTCGTTGCGATCACGGGACCGTCAGGCTCGGGCAAGAGCACCCTGATGCACATCCTCGGCTGCCTCGACACGCCGACCGCGGGGACCTATCGACTCGACGATGAGGACGTCAGCGTGCTCTCCGGCAAGCGGCTGGCGCAGGTCCGCAACCGCAAAGTCGGATTCGTGTTTCAGACCTTCAATCTGATGCCGCGTCTGACGGTCGAAGAGAACGTGGCGTTGCCCCTCAAGTATCGTGGCGGGGTGTCGCGTGGGGAGCGCCGCGCCCGCGCGCTGGGTCTGCTCGAACGGTTGGGGCTCGCGCCGCGGGTCGGTCATCGACCCGACGAGCTGTCGGGAGGCGAGCGGCAGCGAGTGGCCATCGCGCGCGCGCTCGTGGGCGAGCCGGCGATCCTGATGGCCGACGAACCCACCGGGAATCTCGACTCCGCGTCCGGCGCGGAGGTGTTGCAGACGTTCGCGGAGCTGCACGGGGCGGGACATACGATCGTCCTCGTCACCCACGATCCCAACGTGGCGGCACGGGCGCAACGCGTCATCCAGATGAGCGACGGACGGGTCGTGTGAACCTGCTGGAGTCGCTCCTCACCGGGCTCGACGAGGCGCGGCGCCATTGGGGCCAGACCGTCCTCTCGCTGCTCGGCCTCATCCTCGGCACGGGCAGCATCGTCACGGTGCTGGCGCTCTTCGGTGGGCAGACCGCGCTCACCGAGCAGTTCCTGAACGAGGTCGGCGGCCGGAGCACGATCATCGTGTCGGACCGCGACCGGTCCGCCCATCCCGGCGCCCGCGAGCTGGCCTCGAAGCGGCTCACCTTCAAGGACGCGCAGTACCTGCGCGACCGTGCCGGCGCGCTCGCCGCCGTCAGCCCGGGATGGGCCCAGCAACTCCCCTACCACGTCGGCAGCACGAGCTTTGACGGCCAGGTGATCGGGACCGTGCCCGACTACATGGCGATCAACGACATCAAGCCCCTCGTGGGGCGGTACCTGAGCGACCTGGACGTGCGCCACCAGGCGCGCGTCGCCGTCCTCGGCTGGAAGTACGCCGACTCGCTGTTCGGCGTCGCGACGCGCGCGCTCGGCCAGCTGGTGAGCATCGGCGGGAAGCACTACACGGTCGTGGGCGTGATGGAGCGTGAGGAGTTCTACTTCGCTGCCTGGGAGGGCAACGCGCTCGAGTACCGGAATGAACGCGCCTACATCCCGATCAGCACGGCGATCGCACAGCACAGCGCCGTCGATCACCTCGACTTCCTCACGCTGAAGGCCCGGCCGGGTGTGGGCGCCGGCGTGGCCCAGGCGCAGGTGCGCAGCCTCCTCTTCACTCGGCACGGCGTCGAGGACTTCGACATCCGGGCCTCGGGGCAGGGCGCGGGCGGCGAGGCCGGCCAATTCCTGCTGCTGTTCAATTTCATTTTCCTCGTCGTCGGCGTCGTGTCGCTCATTACCGGCGGCATCGTCATCGCGAACATCCTGCTCGCGTCGGTGGTGGAACGGGTGCGGGAGTTCGGCACGCGGATGGCCCTCGGCGCCACGGGCGGTGCGATCTTCGCGCACGTCCTCGCGGAAGTCCTCGTCGTGACCGTGATGGGCGGCCTGCTCGGCCTGGGCCTCGGCACCGCGCTGACCGGGGTAGTCGCGCACTTCATGCAGATGCCCGCGGTCGTGAGCCCATTCATCGCGGCGGTCTCGAGCGTGACCGCGCTGACCGTCGGGCTTCTGGCCGGACTCTTCCCGGCGCTGCGCGCCGCCCGCCTCTCGCCGGTGGAGGCGCTGCGGTATGCGTGAGTGGCTCGAGCTCGTCGGCGACGCGTTGCGCGAGATCCGGGGGCACAAGCTGCGCTCGCTGCTGACGCTGTCGGGGATCGTATTCGGGGCGGCATCGGTGGTGTCTATGACGTCGCTCGCGTCGGCGATGAAAACACTCGTGTACGACGATCTCATTTCGATGGGCCAGGCGCGCAGCTTCATCGCCCGGGACCAGGGTCCGCGGTCTGACGCGCGCGGCGCCGCGGCGTTGCGCCACACGGGATTGCGGATCAACGACCTCGAAGCCCTGCGGGCGCTCCCCGGCGTGGCGAGCGTCCACGGACGCGATTGGGGCGACGAGTACGTCGTGAACGCACCTGCGGACCGCCGTCAGGTGCGTATCGACGGGGTGGACGCCGGGTATCTCGAGTTGCGGAACTATCGCATTACCGCCGGCCGCAGCATCCGGCCCCTCGATCTCGAAAACCGCGCACGCGTCGCGGTGGTCGGTTCGGAGCTGGTGCACGATCTCTTCGGGACTACGCTCCCGGTGGGTCAAACCATCACGGTCGATGGCGTGCGCTTCCAAGTCATCGGGATCGTTGCACCAATCGAGTTCGACATCATCCCCGCGGACTTCTCATTCGTGGCGCGGCGCATCTACATCCCGTACACCTATCTCACGCGCTACCGGGAAGGCGAGGGCCGCATCAACGAGGCGCTCGTCACCGCGGCGGCGTCCGCCGACTTCGGGGACGTGCTGCGGCGCGGCGTGGCCCTGTTGCGTCAACGCCACGGTGGGACGCAGGATTTCGAAATCGACAACCGGGCGGCCGACGTGCTCTCCGATCTCGCCATGGCGGACAACATCCTCGGGGGTTGGAACGCGGTCATGTTCACGATTGCCGGCGTGACGCTGATCGTCGGGGGGATTGGGCTCTTCAGCGTGCTGCTCATCTCGGTGCGTGAACGCGTGCGGGAAATCGGCATCCGCAAGGCGCTTGGGGCCGATGATGGCGCCATTTTGCGGCTCTTTCTCGCCGAGTCGCTGACGCTGGCCTTCCTGGGGGCGGTGACGGGCATCGGCGGCGGCGCCGGCCTGACCGTCGTGACCGAGATGATCGGCCGCCAATTCGGCAAACCCTTCGTGATCCCTGTGAATGTGCCCGGCGTATTCCTGGCGGTCATCTTCGCCCTCGTCGTGGGCATGCTGTTCGGGTGGTATCCCGCCCGGCGTGCGGCGAGGCTCGACCCGATCGAAGCCATTGGCGGAGTCTGACGCAGCGGGTTCGCCAAACTGCGCGTAGTATTTCCCACCATGCGCGCACTCACATTCGCGGTATTGCTCGCCGTTCCCGCGGCCGCCGCTGCTCAGACGGCCGACACGCTGACCGGACGCGTCACCGACGCGGTCGGTCAACCCATTGCCGCCGCCACCGTCGAGATCACGGAGCTCGGCCGCCGCACGACCACTGCGACGGACGGCTCGTTCCGGCTCGCACTGCCGCCGGGCCGCTACACCGTGGCCGTGCGCAGGAGCGGGTTCGCGCCGGTCGTGCGCGACGTGCGGCTCTCCGGCTCCGTCGCGGTCGACGTCGCTCTGACACCCAGTCCTTTCCAGCTCGAGCCCGTCACCGTGACGGCGACGCGCTCGCCAGTGGCGGCCGACGCCTCGCCGCTGCCGTTCTCGGCGCTCGCGGGCGATCAGTTGCGCCGCGCGCAGGGGGTTTCCCTGGCGCACGTGCTCGAGGCCCTGCCGGGTCTCCGCACGCTCAGCACCGGTGCGCAAATCGGGAAGCCCGTCATCCGTGGACTCTCGGGGCCCCGCGTGCTGGTGCTCGAGAACGGCAGCCGGCTCGAGGACTACTCGTGGAGCGACGAAGACGGACCGTCGGTCGAGACCGGCTTCGTCCGCCGGGTCGAAGTGATCCGTGGACCCGCCAGTGTGTTGTACGGCTCGGATGCCCTCGGCGGCGTCATCAACGTGATCTCGGAGCAGCTCCCGGACGCCGCGGGTGGGCCGAAGTTCATGCGCACGGGCTACCAGCTGTCACTCGCGAGCAACAATGCGGAGATCGGCCTCGGGGGCCGCGCCGAGGGCGCGCGCGGAACGTTCGGGTGGCGGGTGGCGGGAGTCGGACGCTTCGCGTCGGCGCTGCACACGCCCGCCGGCGAGCTCGAAAACACCGGCTTCGGCTCCGCGAGCGCGGAAGCCGTGGGCGGGTGGCGCGGGCCGCGGGGCGGCCTGTCATTCCGGGTCACGCACTACGGCGGAGAGTTCAAGCTGCTGGAGGCAAACGGGCCCGATACGTCGAGCACCGAACAAGGGGGACCCGAGCGCAAACTGGGAGATGAACGGCTCCAGGTTCGCGCGGAGCGGGCAGCCGGTACCTGGCGGCTCGTCGCCCAAGGACAGTTCCAGAACCACTCGCTGATCGAGGTGTCGGACGATACGGTCCCCGGGGGCGGCGGCTCGCAAACGGAGACCGAGGCCTTCAATCTCCTGCTGCAGACCGCGTCGCTCGACCTGCTCGCCCATCACGGCACCGGCGCGCTGCGCGGAACCCTTGGGTTCTCGGGCGTCGGACAATGGAACGACGCCAGCGGGCGCATCCCGCTGGTGCCCGACGCGCGGATCGCGTCCGGGGCGGCGTTCGCGTTCGAGCAGTTGGCACTCGCGGGCGGGCGGTGGAGCCTGCTGGCCGGCGCGCGCGTCGACGCCCGTCGTCTGAGCGCCGACGCCGACACCGCTCTGGCGATGACGGCGCAGACGCGCAACGCCACGGCGTGGTCCGGGGATTTGGGGGTCGTGTTCCGGCCGGCCGCGGACGTCGCGGTGAGCGCGAACGTGGGGCGCGCATGGCGCGCGCCGACGTTGTTCGAGCTGTTCTCCAATGGGCCGCACCTCGGTGAGGCGCGCTACGAGCGCGGCGACGCGACGATGGTCCCGGAAGCGGGGCGCAGCGTGGACGTGGGCGTGCGGCTGGGTGGGCATCGCGTGCGTCTCGAGCTGGCCGCGTACCAG
>WNFK01187679.1_pt1 | contig 17332 bp, 20 predicted proteins | sample 5400281 | NCBI WGS metagenome assembly WNFK01 (sample SAMN13153350, study PRJNA577476) | soil metagenome | isolation source: 20 cm soil on Douglas fir-dominated hillslope | place: USA:California | collected 2013-09-17 | reverse complement strand
GGGAGGTCTCGGTCCCACAGGTCGTGATGCACCGTCTGGAAATGCCAGAGTCGTCTGCCGGTTTGCGCGTCGAGCGCCACGAGCGAATTCGCGAACAGGTTCGCGCCGGCGCGCCCTCCACCGTAGAAGTCGGGGGTCGCCGATCCGGTCGGGACGTACACGATGCCGCGGTTCGTGTCGACGGACATACCGGCCCAGGAGTTGGCGCCGCCGGCGGTCTGCCAGGCGCCGGCGGGCCACGTGTCGTAGCCGAATTCCCCGGGCTGGGGGATCGTGTGGAACGTCCAACGTATCGCGCCGCTGCGCACGTCATAGGCGCGCACGTCGCCGGGCGCCGAGCCTTCTTCTTCTCCGACGCGCGTGCCTTGGATGAGGAGGTCGTTGTAGACGGCGCCCGGGCTGGTCGCGACGAGGTACGCATCGCCGATGTCGCGCGACAGACCCGCGCCCAGGTCCACGGAGCCGGAGTCACCAAACGTGGTAACGAGGCGTCCGGTCCGGGCGTCGAGGGCGTAGAGGCGGCGGCCCGCCGTGCAGAAGATCCGCCGGTCGCCGCCTTGCGCCCAGTAGACCACGCCGCGGTTGACGTGCGACGCCCGCTCGCGGTGCGCGAACGGATCGAAGCGCCAGATCAGCCTGCCCTTGTCTGCCTGGAGCGCGATGACCGCCAGCGCCGGGGTCGTGGCGTAAAGGACGCCCTCCACTACGATCGGCGTTGCCTGGATCTCGCCGTGCCCGTTGGGGGCAAGGTCGCCGCTATGGTAGGTCCACGCGAGCTGCAGCTGCGCGACGTTGCCGCGATTGATCTGGTCGAGCGCCGAGTAGCGCGAGTTCCCCGGGTCGCCGCCCGCGACGCGCCAGTCGTCCGTCGCTGGACCGCTCGTCGCGCAGCCCAGGGCGACGAGGACGACGGCGACCCTCACGACTGGCGGCCCCTCCTGCTCTGCTCGCCGAACAGGCGGCGCCCGGTGGCATCGTCGAGGATCTCGTACATCCCCAGAATGCCAATCGTCTCCTGCGCCGTGCGGACGGGCGCCTTCCCGGCGCGCACCCAGGTAATCGTTCCGGTGGTGCCTCGCTGGCGCTCGATGATGTCGAGCTTCGGCGTCCCCGACTTGAATACGGCTTCGTCGTCGTCGCGGTACTTCGCTGCCTGGCGCACCCACGGCAGCTTGGGGTCGAAGTCATCCTTGCCGAGCAGGACACCCACGGGCATCCCCGCGTCGTGCGCGAAATGTTCATTGCAGCCGGCGAACTTGAAGTCTGGGCCGATCTTCCAAAACACTCGCACGGGGCAGCTGGGGTCCGAGGCCTGGCGCACGTAGCTTTGCAGCTCCGCGTCCAGCGCGTCGGCGCCGGCCGAGGCCCAGTGCGGCGCGCGCTCGAGCATCTCCGGATGAAGCGTTGGCCAGGAGGCGGTCATGACGAGTTGGTAGGCGGACAGGACCGCTCGAGTTTGGTCAGCGCTCAGGCTCATGGTTCGGTGCCCTCCAGAGGTCGATGGGTTTCGCGACGCCCTTCGGACGAAATGGCAGCACGATCTTGCGCCCCTGTCCGGCGGAGGCGTACGCCGCGCAGAGGACTTCCTGCACCACGCGACCGGTCTCGCCATCGGAGATCGGCGTCTCCTCGCCGCGCACGCAGCGCGCGAAGTGCCGCAGCTCCTGCGGGAAGCCGTAGTTCCAATGCTCCTCGAACACGGGGTACGTCCACCCCTTGGTCGTCGCCGCCTTTTCGACGGCGTAGCCGAAGCCCACCTCTGAGTAGGTCGGGAGCGCGTTGCCCATGAGCAGGTCGGCGTAGGTCTGGCCCTTGTCGCCCAGCACTTCGATACAGTCGTCCATCCCGCCGGGCCGGTTCCAGCTGCTCTCGACCATGCCGATGGCGCCGGTTTCGAATTCGAGGATCGTGACCGCTTCGTCCTCGCCCTGCGTGCGGTGCGCGTGTACCTGCCTCGCCATCTGGGAGTAGACGCTCTTGATCTGCGGCTTGCCGAGGAACCACCAGCAAAATGCGATCCCGTGGCACCCCAGATCCATGAGCGCCCCGCCGCCCGACTGTGCGACGTCCCAGAACCACTCTGAGTGGGGACCCGAGTGCTTCTCGCCCTGCTTCACGAGGTGCACGCGCCCGAAGGCTCCTTCGTCCGCCATCTGCTTCGCCTTTACGTATTTTGGCGCGAAGAACAGCTCCTCGGCGTAGAGGAGCAGCACGCCAGCCTTGCGACACGCCTCGATCATCGCGTCGGCTTCTTCGAGCGTGAGGCACAACGGTTTCTCGCAGACGACGTGCTTGCCGGCCTTGGCCGCGTCGATCGCGATTTGCGCGTGCACCCGGTTCGGCGCCGCGATCCAGATCATCTCGACGGCAGGATCGCGCAGCACCTCGCGGTAGTCCGTGTACGCCTGCGGGATACCGTGTCGCTTCGCGAAGTCCGCCGCATGGCCTTTGGTCGGCGACTCCACGGCAACCACCTCGGCGTCGTCGGGGGCAGCTTTCGCCGCCGCCGCAACGCACTCGGCCTGAAAGCGCGAGCCGACGATCCCAATCTTCACTTTGGACATGGACGCGGGTCAGCGACCCGAGACACTAAAATCGATGGGCAATACCACGCACGACCGGATCAGACGGGTGTACAAGCGGCCGGGCGTGAATAACGCCCGCTCGAGGTACCGCTGGACCGCAGGACCAAAGTCCCGATGCGGCGTGCTGACGATCTGAACAGTGTGCCGTTCCACATGGCCTGTTGTGTCGACGATCGCCGCCACGATAACGCGTCCCTGTATCCCGCGCTCGCGTAGTGACCTCGGATACTGCAAGAACGCCACGGTGGAGGAAGAGATCTGGGGCTGCTCGAGCTCCTTCACTCGATTCGAGACGACAGCGCCGGGGCGAAGCGGCGACAATGGGTGTTGGAGGATACTGTCATCGTCCAATGGACCGCAGAGCGCACGGGCTTGGGCGACCTGGGCACTATCGAGGGGATGATGCGCCTGGCCGAACAGCGCGCCGGGAGCGGCGAGCAGCGCGGTGATGAGCGTCAGCCTGCGGCCATCAGCGAGCATGGTGGCAGTGATGGTATCCCGAATTCGGACATTCGCTAGTCCGTCTCCGGCACCCAGACGTAGGTACGCCCGTTCCAGACGATCCAGGCACTCGTGTGCCAACCCACGACGTGCACGCCGGAACGATTGCTGAGCAACTCCTCCACATTCCACCCCGCGGTGCTGGGGAGTTGATCGGGCCCGTTGCCGACGGGCTGCCCCGCCCCAACGACGTGCACGGATCGATCGATCTGGTGCACGATCGCGATCCCGCGCCGCCGCCCGCCGCGGTCGACGATCGAGACCGCCAAGTCCCAAAGGCCGTCTCCATCCAAGTCGCCAAGCGCGAACTGAGGACTGGTACGAGACGAGAGGTCGTAGCTGCCCCAGAATCCGGCACGCGTGAGGGCGCTATCCGCCCACAGGGGTAGCGGCGGGTTCATGCGTGAGAACCACTGCGCGTTGAGCGCGCTCGGGGTCAGCAGGAGGGCTGAAACGGCGAGCAGAGTCCGGGTAGGCATGATGGGCGTCCGGAAGGTCGTTAATAGACTATACGCGCCGACCGCGTCCCGTGCTGGTTCCCAGGGACCTTAGGCAGCGGCGAAGTGAGAATTTTCGATCAGCCCCATGAGATTCCCAAACGGATCAGCAACGGTCGCAACGCGGATTCCATCCCCGACGTCGCGAACGGGCGACTTGAGATTCGCACCCCCTTTAATGAAGTGCGCGACGGCCTTGTCGGCGTTCGGCACGCCCCAGTAGGCGACGCTGCCGCCGGGGCCGGGCTTCACGCCCTTGAGGTCGGGGTCCAAGCCGAGCTCAAAGCCCCCGATGTTGAACCCGACGTAGAAGGGCTCATCGAAGTACGGTTTGACGCCGAAGACCGCACTGTACCACTCCTTGGCGCGCTTCAAGTCGGGGACGTGGTAGATGACGGTGCGGAGGCCGAGAACCATGATGCTCCCTACCTCTCCTCAATAGGTGACACGGCCCAGCGTGACGACGCGAAGCACTGCCTCCTGACCGAAGCGGCGCTTGTACTCGGCGATGATCGCCAGAATCGCCGCATCCATGTCCGGGGAGCGGGGCGGATGGACTACCTCGAGGACAAAACTGGGCTCGCGCCGCGACCGGCCATCGGCCCCGCGCCACTGCCCTTCCGCTTTCCAAACCGTGAACCCTCGCGGCAGTCGGGCACTCACGACGTCCGTTACGAAGACCGTCCAGGCGGAGTCGCTGACGCCGAGCGTGTCGCCGATGTTGCGGCCGAAGTAGAGGCGCTCCGCGACAACGGGCTCCATGCCGCGCGAGGGCATGGCCGGCGCGCAGGCGAGCAGCAGCGCGATGGGAAAGAGCGAAAGCCTCAAGAGGCGTACGTCGGCTTGCGTGGTCATCACGAGGCCGTCGCCACCACCGCGACTTCCATCCACACGGGCGTTAGCCGCCGATCCGCCGCTGTTCGCGCGCCGCGCTGAGCAAACGCTCCGCGAAATCGAGCCGCTCTTGGGTTTCAGCTAACTCCTGTTGGACGCCTTGGACGCTCCGCTCGAGCTCCTCGAGCCGCTCCGCAACATCTGCCGCGGGCAGTTGGCGTCGAGTGGTAATCAGGCGAGCGACCTTGACGATCGTGAGGGCACCGATCCCCAACGTCGATAGGAGTGCGATCAAAAACACGGCAGGGGACATAGTACGGCCTTCCGCTACGGCGTGAGGTACGGACTGCTCGCGAGGTTAAGGATCCCACTCGGCAGGCCGCTGGTGTGGTAGTAGTCGTCCTGGCCCACATCGAGCGTGGACGGCGCCCACGGGAGCGCCCCCGCGTACATCAGGTCGGTGGGGCTGTCGCTTACGTGGCCGGCCGCCGTGAAGTGCGGCGCGGCGCTCGAGATGAAGCCGAGCGTATGCATGAGCTCGTGAATCATGGCGAACTCGAGGTACCCTGGCGCGCTGGTCGGCGAGGTTGCGAACGCGTTGGTGTTGCAGGCGGAGGCGCCCGGCGGCGTCCCTTGCAGGTAGAGGGCCCCGACGCGCCCGGGCAGGGTCGGCGGCCACGCGCCGCCGCCGCACGCGAACGTGCTCCCGCCATCATAGTAGACGGCGTAGATCTTTGACGAGATCACCAGACCGCGTGCGGTGAGATCCTTCTCGATGGTATCGCGCACGTAGGCGCCGTAACTCGTCATCGTCACGTTCGAGCGCGCGAGCCGCACGAAGGTGATGTCGAGCGCCCCCTGGTAGGTGTCGAGCCGGAACACCCGCCCGCCAGCCTGGCCGCCGAGCCACGTTTGCCAACTCCCGACAGTGTTCAGCAGCGTGCCGTTGGTGTCGAGCTGCCGATCCTGTCCATCACTCGGCAGCACATATACCACGTGCACTTGTGCGCCGGTGATGTCGTCGGCGCGATCGATCGTGGAGCGGAGGCCGTCCGTCGGGTGGACAGGACCGCCACAGCACACCGTCACCAGCGACAACAAGGCTGCTTCAGCGCGGTTCCTCATGGAGTCCGAACGCATGTGGTCTCCAGGACTTTATCCGATCCCATCACGGGCGAATGGGGAGCGGCCGTCGCGATACTTCACGTAGATCGTTCTGCTCGGAGGCATCGCGCCCACCTCGTGCATGCCGAGCTTCGTCGCGATGGATCGCGCGCCCTCGTTATCGTCATCGATGCACGCGAGCACGCGCTCGAGTTTGGCCGTGTCGAAGGCCCACGCGAGAATCAGCTGGCAGGCGCCCTTGGCGAGCCCGCGGCGTTGCGTTTCCGAGCGCATCGCACACAGCACTTCGAGATCCTTCCCGTCGAAGGCCTGCGACTTGACGAGGCCCCCGATGCCCACCGCGACGTTGCCTTCGACGACCGCGAAGAGGCGGTGGGTGTCTCCCTCCTCCCGCTCCGGTAGCGGCCCGACGAACTCCCATACGTCGTCCTGCTCTTGCAGGGAGCGGAGCAAATCATCGTCAGACGCGTCCAGGGGCCGAAGCTCCACAGCTCAATCTCCGTGTATAGTTCGCCTGGCAGATACTACTGCAGCGGTTGCGCGCTGTCAGGAGCGGCCTAACGTCACCTCTGGATGAGGTAGTAGACCACGACGGCGATGCCTCCGAGGGTGAACGCACCTCCCCCGATCCCGTAGGCCGTTAGCATTCAAAAAAGGGCTAGACCGGCGCTTCCTCTCGACGCCGGAGCAGCAACGATGCAAACGCAATACCGGCAACAAGGATGAGAATGTTGCCGATCTGGCTAAGGCGAACTTCCGCCAGGATGATCTCGCCCATGATCAGGATTGCGCCGAGCGCGAAACAGAGTGCCGGCCAGCGAAATGGGCCCGTCGTGGCAGCGAGCGGCGTTACGAACAGGGCGGTGCCGATGAAGAACGCGAGTAGACCCGGCATCAGCGCCCCGAGGACCGCACCCGACTGGAAGGTCTCGAAGAGGGCGACTGCGACCGCCTGGTCAGCGCCCTGGGAGACAAAGCGCCCGAGCAGCATCTCAGACACGAAGACCGCCGACAACGCGCCCACCGAGGCGACGAGGAGCACGCGCGCCGCGTAACCGGCCGCTGGGCGGCGCTTCGCCACCACCTCGCTCAGCGCGAGGATACCCGGGACGAACACGAGCATTCCAACGAACAGCAGCAGGTGGGCTACGTACCATCGCGAGGCGGACTCGGCGATGATGGCGACCTGTGCCGCGGGGTCCCAGCTCTCGTGCGGATGCATGAGGTCCCCGACACTCATCAAGGCTGGGGCCACGATGAGGCTCGCGGCTCCTATTACGGTGCGATACCGGCGGGGGGGCGGTGCGGCGTCCACGTCAACCTCCGGTCGGGCGACCACCAAAGGAGAGGATGTAGCCGTCCGGATCTTCTACGTAGAAGTCCTTTGTGCCCCATGGGGTGGCCTTGAGCGGCTGGGTAATCGTTGCGCCATTTGCTACGCATTGAGCGTAGAACGCCTCAATGCCGTCCACGCCCGCCGCCGCGTCCAGATGCTCGTTCTCCCGCCGAAAACGGCGCTCCGGCTCGTACTTCGGCGCTTCCTTCAGGTGGAGCTCCAAACCGTCTAAGTGGCCGATCACGTAAAACCCATCCCAGGGTTCGCCGAATGCGAACCCGAGCTTCTCATAGAATGCGATCGAGCGCGCAAGATCGTCCACAAGGAACTGGGGCGCCAATGATGTCACGCGGGGCTTCGTGCTGGCTTTGGTCATCGCGTGTTCGCCTCCAATCGGGCGCCGACCTTGTCCGTTGCGACTCCGAAACAATGAGAGTACCCGTCGTCATCCGTCACAAAGAACTCGGTCTGGCCGTAGTCGCGATCGGTGACCTCGGAAACGACATAGCCAAGACTTTGCAGGCGCTTCCTCAGCGCATGAATGTTCGTGGGCGCCCAGTAGAGCCGAACCCCTTCATAGTTCTCCGGTGGAGTAGGAACGCCCGCCCGTTGATTGAGCCAGAAGTGCAAATGCTCGTTGTGTACCATGCACCCTACGAGCTTGCCGTCGTGACGCATGGCACGGTCCATGGTGAGGCCGAGGCCGTCAACCCAAAAGCGAAGACTCTTCTCGAGATCGGCACTCGGAATAACGGGAATGCAGGACTCTACGAGCACAATTGTACCGTAGCAACAGGCGTCATTAGAACCCCTTGAGCGCCTCGGGTTCCGTCGCGAACACGGCGAGAATCGTGGAGAACCCGGAGATGTCGAACACCTCCCGGACCGTCTCGTTCAAGCCGAACAGGCGCAGCGCGCCCCCCGCGCCCCCCGCGCCGCCTAGCCGCTTGGTCGTCCCGAGCAGGACCCGAAGTCCGGCGCTGCTGATGTAGTCGAGCGCCGCGCAATCGACGACCATTTTCCGCGCGCCGGCCGCGAGCAGCCCGTCGAGTGCCTGTTGGGCCTTGGGGGACGTGTTGCTGTCAAGACTCCCCGCGAAGACGACGAGGGTGACGCCGTTCTGCGTGCGTGTGGTGATATCCATGGACCGTCCTTGCGCCAGGAGCTTCGTCAGGCTGACGACGTTGCGATCGCCTCGGCGGTGATAGGAGACGTCATCCATCATCCGCCGGGCCAGGTGAATGCCGAGCCCGCCGATCTGCCGCTCCTCCACGGGAAGCGCGGTGTCAGGGGCACTTATCTCCAACGGGTTGAAGGGCTGGCCGTTGTCGGTGAGCGTGACGCACAACCGATCCGAGCGCAGCTCCACTTCGATGCTCAGCGCGCCCCCCCCTCCCCCCCCTCGCCCGGGAAATCCGTGACGAATGGTGTTGCTCAGGAGCTCGTCGAGGGCAATGCTCACACTCCGCCGGATCGGGGCCGGCACTACGTGCGCGTCCGCGAACTCGGCGAACGCGGCGCAGACCCCGGCTACCTGGCCGGGATCGGTGCCGATCGTCATGCTGAAGCTGGGCCGCATCTCCTCCACCGTCACAATATCGCCTTGCCGAGCGGCGCCGCGAGATGCACGTTCCCCTCCCCCAGACCCTCCAACCTTTGGCGATCTGAGTTGTAATTGAAAGAGACCCCTTTGGCGACGGACGAACAGGACCGCGCCCTCGTCGAGCGGTACCTGGAGAATCACCGGGACGCGGCCGGCGCTCTCGTTGACCGCTACCAGCAACGCCTGTTCAATGTCGCGCTTCGGATGCTGGGCAACGCACAGGACGCCGAGGACGTCACGCAGACGGTGTTTTTCAATGCGTTTCACAAGCTTGGGACGTACGACCCGAGGTACAAGTTCTTCAGTTGGATCTATCGCATGACGGTGAATGAGTCATTGAACATGCTCAAACGCCGGAAACCGACGGAAACGCTGGAGGACGAGCTTGATATCCTGGCCCCGCAGAGGGGCGCCGCAGCCGATCGTGCGGAAGCCGAGGACCGCGTGGGGAGAGCGTTGCGGAGTCTCAATCCCGATGATCGCGCCGTGGTGGTGCTGAGGCACTTCGTGTCCTTCTCCTACCAGGAGATCGCCGCTGTGCTGGAGATCCCGGTCCAGACCGTCAAGTCGCGCCTCTTCACCGCACGGGAACGGCTGCGGCTTTCGTTAACTGAAGGAGTCCGGTAGCGATGCTGAGCCGTGAGCAAGTCGAGCTGATCCAGCAGGAGATCGACGGCGCGAACACTCCGGAAGGGAGTGCCGCGGTCCGGTCGCTGCTGCAGCAGGATCCGGAGGCGAGAGCGATGGCGGCCGAGTTGCGCCGCGTCGCCGCGCTGTTCGGGCAGGTAGCCGAGCGCGAAGCGCCCGCGCGCCTGAAACGGGCGATCCTCGATGCGCTGCCGCAGCCGGCCGGCGCATCACCCGGCGCGCTGCTGCGGTGGGCCGTCCGAGGGTTGAGAGCCGTCACCAAATCCATGGAGGAGCCGATCATGACCAGGAAAGCAATGCTCATCACCAGCGCCGCGGCGGCCGTCGTCATCGTCGCCGTCGGGCTCATCACCGGCTTCCCCCCCGTTGGCCGCATCGCCGGCACGATCGGCGGCGTCCAGGCGGCAGCCCGGTATCATGGCAAGGCCATGACCGAGGCCGACGTGTCCCTCAAGAATCCCGAGATCCAGGCGCTGTTCCAGAACGACCAGGTCCTGCACCTGGTGCAGAGCGACGCGTTCCGCCAGGTGATGGAGAACGACGCGTACCGGAAGCTCCTGGCCAGCGACGCGTTCCGCCAGCTCCAGGACAACGAGATGTTCCGTCAGCTGCAGGACAACGAGATGTTCCGCCAGCTGCAGGACAACGAGATGTTCCGCCAGCTGCAGGCGCAGGGGGCGTTCCGGCAGATGCAGTCGTCCGAGGCGATGCGCCAGCTGCAGGACAACGAGCTGTTCCGTCAACTCCAGGCCAACGCGGCGTTCGCCAAGGTGATGGAGAGCGACGCGTTCCATCAGGTGATGGAGAACGACCTGTACCGCCAGCTCCAGGACAACGAGATGTTCCGCCAGCTGCAGGACAACGAGCTCTTCCGCAACGTGCTGGCCAGCGACGCCCTCCGCCAGCTCCAGGCGGCCGAAGTGTTCCGCTCCCTGTCGCAGAGCGAGGCGCTCTCCCAGGCGTTCATGCGCGAGGCGACGCGATCGCAGAACTAGGCTCACCCCACGGGGATTCCGGCTCGCTCTAACCGGCGCCGGGATCCCCGAGTAGTTTCGTCCCCTGCTGACAATGCACCGACTCCGATTCGCCCTGGCCCTCCTGGGTGGCGTGCGGCTATGCGCGCCCCCGCCGCTCGCCGCGCAGTTCCAGAGGCTCGAGACCAGGGATATGCGGCTGGTCTTCACGTCGCCGCTCCAGTCCTACCTGGTCCCGCAGGTGGCCCGGAGCTTCGAGAGCTCGCTGCAATTCCACCGCCGCCTCTTCGACTACACGCCGTCGGGCCCGATCAACGTGCTGATGCACGACCTCTGGCAGTACGGCAACGCGGGAGCGAGTCCGATACCGGAGAACCACATCACCGTCGGGATCGCGCCGTACGGCCACGACTACGAGTCCGCGCCCGCCCCCGAACGGATGACCTCTTCGTTCAACCACGAGATGGCGCACATCGTGACGGTGGACAAGGCCAACGCCGCCGACCGGTTCTACCGGTCGCTGTTCTTCGGCAAGGTCACGCCCAACCCCGAAGTCCCGCCGTCCATGCTCTACGGCTACCTGACCACGCCGCGGTGGTATGCGCCGCGGTGGTACCTGGAAGGGATCGCCGTCTACCTCGAGACGTGGATGAACGGGGGGCTGGGGCGCGCCATCGGTCCCTACGACGAAATGGTTTTCCGCACCTTGGTCCGGGACAGCGCCAGGATCTTCGACTTCGTCGGCCTCGAATCGGAAGGGACGACGATCGATTTCCAGGTGGGCGTGAACTCCTATCTCTATGGAACGCGGTTCATCAGCTACCTGGGGCTGCGGTACGGGCACGACAGCCTGATCGCGTGGTACAACCGGACCGGAGGCAGCCGACGCTACTTCTCCACGCAGTTCCGGCACGTGTATGGTCGATCGCTCGAGGACGAGTGGTCGCGATGGATCGCGTGGGAGCGCGACTGGCAGGAGGCCAACCTGGCGGCCATCGGCCGGCAACCGGTCACGCCCTCCCGTCCGCTGACCGATCGCGCCCTCGGCTCGGTCTCCCGCGCCTACTACGACCCGGCGACGCGGGCCATCTACGTGGGGATCCGCTATCCGGGCCAGGTCGCCCACCTCGCCGCCATCGACGTCGCGTCCGGCAGGATCACGAACTTGGCGGAGATCCTGGGCGCATCAGGATTCTACGTGACCGCGCTGGCGTACGATCCGGCGTCACGGACCCTGTTCTATACCACCAACAACGCCGACTGGCGGAACCTCTGCGCCCTGGACTTGGCGACGGGCCGGTCACGCGTCCTGCTCCGGAACGCACGCATCGGCGATCTCGCCTTCGATGTGGCGGATCGATCGCTGTGGGGCGTCAGGCATGACAACGGGTTCTCGACGCTGGTCCGCCTCGCCCCGCCCTATCACGAGTGGAACCAGATCCAGACGCTGCCATACGGGCGCGACCTGTTCGACCTGGACATCTCGCCGGACGGCTCGACCCTCATCGCATCCATGTCGGAGATCAGCGGGAGCCAGAAGCTGGTGCGCCTGGACGTCGCGGCGCTGCGGGCGAAAGCCGCCGCCACGCCCGAGGTCCTGTCCGAGTTCGGCGACTGGCCGCCGTCGAACTTCGTGTTCTCGCCGGACGGCAAGTACCTCTTCGGGTCCTCTTACTACTCGGGGGTCTCCAACATCTTCCGCTACGACCTCACCCGGCGGGTCATGGAGCCCCTGAGCAATACGGAGACGGGATTCTTCAAGCCCGTCCCGATTTCCGGAGACTCCGTCGTGGTCTTCCGGTACAGCGCGCGGGGGTTCGTTCCGTCGATGATTCCCAACGCCGTGCCGGACAGCGTGAGCGCGATCCGCTTCCTCGGCAACGAGATCGCCGCGACGCGGACGGAGGTGCAGTCGTGGGTCCCGCATCGGGATACGACCCTCAACGTCGACTCGCTCACGACCTCGGCGCGGACCTACCGCTCATTCGCCCACATCGCACTGAACAGCGCCTACCCGGTCGTGGAAGGATACCAGGACGCGGCCGGCACCAACGCGGTGGCCATCGGCTGGCGCGCGAACTTCTCCGATCAGATCGGCGCGACGGCGCTGAATCTGACGGCGTCCTACTCGCCCGATGGGGCCCTGCCCTCCTCCGAGCGCCTCCACCTGCGCGGAGACTTCCAGTCCTGGAACTGGCGCGTCACTGCGGCCCTGAATCGTGCGGACTTCTACGACCTCGTCGGGCCCACGAAGGTGAGCCGCCGAGGCTATTCGCTGGCCGTGCAGTACAAGCGCAATCTCCTCATCGACGAGCCGAGGAGCCTGACGTCTACGCTGCGGCTGGCGGCGTATGGCCATCTGGCGACCCTCCCGGACTACCAGAACGTGGCGGCGCCGGTCGACCGGCTCGTGTCGTCCTCCGCCGACCTCGCGTATCGATCCTTCCGTCGCTCCCTCGGCGCCGTCGAGGACGAGCTGGGGACTGGCGCCCGCGCGGCCGTTTACGGCACCTACGTCGGCGGGACGCTCTTCCCCCTACTGCAGCTGGAAGCGTCTCATGGCTTCCTGCTGCCCCTCGACCACTCGTCGCTGTGGCTCAGGGCCTCGGCGGGGTCGGCGCTGGCCGGAAACCGGGGCAACCCCTTCGCGAGGGTTTTCTTCGGAGGGTTCGGCAACAACTGGGTCGACTACCGGGACATCCGGCAGTTCCGGGAGCTCGCGAGCTTCGCGGGGCTCGAGATCAACGCCGTCGGCGGCGCGAGCTACGGCAAAGCCCAGGTGGAGTGGGTGTTGCCGCCGCTCCGGTTTCGCCGCGTCGGGATCCCCAGCTTCTACCTCCGGTGGGTCAATTTGTCGCTCTTCACGACGGGACTCGTGACCGACGTAGATGACCGGGCCGCCCGGCGCAGGCTCGCGAGCGCGGGTGCGCAGGTCGACTGCAGGTTGGTCACGATCTCGCATCTCGAGTCCACGCTCTCGTTCGGATTCGCCATGGCCCTCGAGGCAGGGGCCCCGCCCCACTCCGCAGGGATGTTCTCGTTCAAGATCATGTGACGAGCGTCCTCGCAGTCGCCGTCAGTGTCCTGCCGGTCTTCCTCTTCCTCGGCGCACTGGTGCTCATCGACAGCTACAAGCTCGTCGCGCTGCGAGCGACGTTGCTGTCGGTGGCCGCCGGGATGGTCGCCGGGCTCGCCGCGTACGGGGCGAACGTCTGGCTCAGGCCCGCGCTCGGCCTGGGAGGAACCGCTCAAGGCCGCCTTCGTCGTGTATCTGCTGCAACGGAACAAGGTGGGTTTCGTCGTGGACGCCGCCATCCACGGCTTCGGTATCGGCACCGGCTTCGCGTTCCTCGAGAACCTGTACTACGTGCAGGCGAGCCCCGACGCGACGCTCTGGACCTGGGTCGTGCGGGGCTTCGGCACGGCGATCATGCACGGCGGCGCCACGTCCATCGTAGCGATGGTCTCCAAGGCGCTCCAGAACCGCTCCGACGCGTTCAGACTCTCCCTGGTTCTGCCCGGACTCGGCGTGGCCATCGTGCTGCACGCGGTATACAACCAGTTCGTGTTGCATCCGGTCCTGGCCACGGCGCTGATCGTCCTCGTCTTTCCCATCCTCTGCGTCGCGGTGTTCGAGCGGAGCGAACGCGAGACGAAAGCCTGGCTGGGAACCGGATTTGACACAGACCAGGAGCTGCTGCGGGCGGTGCACCGGGGCCAGGTGTCGGGCACCCCGGTTGGGCGGTACATCGCCACCGTCAAAAGCCGCTTCCCCGCCGAAGTGATCGTCGACATGATGTGCTTTCTCAGGTTGCGCGCCGAGCTCGCCATTCGCGCCAAGGGGGTCCTGATGATGCGTGAGGCCGGATTCGACGCCGCGCCGGATCCGGCGGTGAAGGGCAAGTTCCAGGAGCTCGCATACCTGGAAAAGAGCATCGGGAAGACGGGGCTGCGCGCGTTGCACCCGTTTGTCCACACCAGCACCCGGGACCTCTGGCAACTGACCGTGCTCGAGGGAGAATGACGATGGACGCTGAGAGATTCGCGCGCGAGATGGAAGTGGCGCGAAACATCCAGCGCGACTTTCTACCTGAGACGCTGCCGGTCGCGAGGGGCGTGCAGCTCGAGGCCGCGCTGGAACCGGCGCGCGACGTCTCGGGCGATTTCTACGATGCGTTTCTGTTGCCGCCGGCGGGCACGATTGTACTCGTCGTCGGCGACGTGTGCGACAAGGGCGTCGGCGCGGCGCTGTTCATGGCCCTGTTCCGCAGCCTCATCCGTGCGTCCGCCGATCCCGTCGGGGGCGGTGCGATCCAGATGATCGGCGGCCGTCGCACCCTGGTGCGGCAGGCGCTGGAATCCGCGACGCCGGCCGACCTGCTGACCCGCGTGGCGGGTTTTACCAACGACTACATCGCCAGGCTACACGGACGCACCAACATGTTCGCGACCGTCTTCCTCGGGGCGCTCGATCCCGGGAGCGGGCACCTCGACTACGTCAACGCCGGTCACGACCCGGCCCTCGTCATCACGCCGGATGGCGGCACCAGGGAGCTGCGCCCCACGGGTCCTGCGCTCGGGCTCCGTCCCGACGCGGTGTTCGCGGCGGGACAGGCAACGCTCGAGTGTGGCGACGGCCTCTTGGCGTTCACCGACGGGCTGGTGGAGGCGCGGAGCCCGGGCGGCGAGGCCTTCGGTGCCGAGCGTCTTCGGAACGCTCTTCGGGCGAACACGAGCTCCGCTACGACGCTCGTGCGGGGAGTCCTGGACGCGCTCCACGCGTTCACCGGAGAGGCCGAACCACACGACGATGTCACGCTTCTCGCCGCGTCGCGTACGATCGGTTGACGCGGAGGTCCGCGACGAGTTCAGCGAATAGGACGATGGCCTTTCGACGCCAAGTGCTCATGAGACAAGTGCAGCCGTCTAAAGAATGACGTAACGAATCAACAGCGTCCCCCTCATCAAAACGACAGGAAGACCGGACCACTCAGTCCGGTGGTCGGTCCGGCGATCGTTGCTGTCGGTGCGACATTGCCGTTCGCGCCGGCGGCGTAGACGGTAACCTTGTACTGGTGACTGCCGAACGCGGAGCTCGCGACGTACAGTTTCCCAGCCTGATCCACGACCATGCCGTACGGACCGTCCAAGCCGGTATTCGCACCCATGATGATCGCAATCGGAGTGGCGTCTCCCGATGCGCCGGCGCTATAGACCGTAATCCGGTGATTGGGACTGGTCCCATTGGTGTTGGAGACATACAGCCGACCCCCGGCGTCGAACGCCAGACCAACCGGTCCATTGAGCTGCGTACTGGCACCGACGATCGTGTCCACCGGCGCCATGTTGCCGCTCGCGTTTTCTGCATAGATCGTAATGCGATTGCTCAACACATTGGCCACGTAAAAACGACCCGTTGCATCGAATGCGATTCCGAAGGGACCGCTCAGCCTTGTGTCGCTGCCAGCGATCATCGCGACGGGAGCAACGTTACCTGTAGCACCTGCCGCGTAGATCGTGACGGTATCGCTGCCTCCATTAGAGACATGCAGCCGGCCCGTGGCGTCGAAGGCGAGGCCGATCGCTTGCCCGAGATGCGTGTTGCTGCCGGTGATGACCCGTATCGGCGCGACGTTTCCGTTCACACCCGCGGCGAAGACGCGTACGCCGGGTGGATTGAATGTCGTCACGTAGAGGCGGCCCGTCGCGTCCCGCGCGACGCCGTACGGCTGGTCCATTCCCGTGCTGGCTCCCGCAATCGTCACGCTCGGTGTGACATCCCCGTTCGCGTCCCGGGCATAGGCGGTCACCGCACTGCTCGTCTGGTTGGCGACGTAGAGGAGAGTGCTGCTCGCGGACGGACCCGTGTTCGAGGAGCATCCTGCGAGCAGCACAATGAGAAACAGGGTTGGACGCACGAGGCCTCCTGGGATGTCGGCCATCATCTGCGGCCTCACGACGGTACCGCCGGGCTGCGTGGTGCGCCAGCTACCCCGCACCACAGGTCATAACGCCGCCTTAACCCACCGCGCCGCGGCCCGCTGCATCAACGACTGGGTATGCCACAAGGGCGCTCGGGATGGCATCACACCGCCCGGGCAAAATGGCCCCGCGTGTACTCCCGACCCGTCACCGCCCGCACTGCTCCGGGATCGGGCGCGCGACCCTCGGCCAGTGCATCGAGCGACGCGCGATACGCGGCCGTCACCCGCGCGACGGGATCGCCCGGGACGTTGAACACCAGCCGGTACGAGCGAAAACCGGCGCGCCACAGCTCAGGCAGGTACGCGGAGCCATCCACCGGACGTGAATGCAGCAGGCGGTTGCGACAGGCGTAATCAGTGGCCACCGGGAAGACGTAACCCGCGGGATCGGTGAGCTCGACATTGGGATGCTTCTGCACGCAGAGGTCACGGCAAGTGGCGACCTGGCGGTCGAACGCCGCCGACAAGACGCAGTGCTCGATCGTCATTCCTTCGGGGCGGCCGTAGGCGAACACCTCGAAGCCTTGGGCCTCCCATGGCGCCGCCACCTGCCCCATCTCTTCGCCAGTCAGCTCGACCGACAGCACGATGCGACGCGCGCCCAGCCGGAACACTTCGGCCGCGCTGTGCTGGTTGAAGACGTTCACCGCGTAATCCGCGACAACGTCGCGTCCCTCGGCCGCCAGCTCGGCGACCATTCCCAGGTGGCCACTGACCAGCGGTGTGCCGAGGGCCAGCCACTTCTCGACCTGCTTCCGGTCGGCGGGCCGGACGATCGTAGGCGTGCGGAGCCGGAGTGTGACGCCCCGCTGCGACAGCTCGGTGGCGAGCTGCCTGACTCGCGCGACCGGAGGCATCGGATGTCGGAGAAATAAGTCGAGCGAGATCTCCTCGGCACCTGCTTCGGCCGCGGCCCGCGCATCCTCAAGACGCCAGACTTCGGCGACGAGTCGTGGCGTGAGATCGTGGTGACGGTCCGTCGTCGCCACATCGGCGATCACTTCATCGATCGCGCGATCGCGCTTCTCGTGGCGCTCGCGAAGGAGGGTCCCCGTTGCCTCCCGTCGCATTTCATTGAGGATGCTGATCGGCATAAAGAGGTCCTTCGCGAGGCCTGAAACCTCGACGTCGCCCAGTGTGAAGGGAGTCTCGCCGAGGCGGCCGAGCTGGGCCCGGAGGCGCTCTTCGTCCAGCCCGTGCTGGGTCGCAGGCGCGAGGGCGGTCGTGCTCTTCACGGTCGCCTCG
>WNFK01161128.1_pt1 | contig 17341 bp, 11 predicted proteins | sample 5400281 | NCBI WGS metagenome assembly WNFK01 (sample SAMN13153350, study PRJNA577476) | soil metagenome | isolation source: 20 cm soil on Douglas fir-dominated hillslope | place: USA:California | collected 2013-09-17 | reverse complement strand
CCCTTCTTGATCTCGCTGATGCGCTTGTGGATCAGCTCTTCCTTGATCGGCTCGCTGTAGATGCCCTGGATGATCTTGGTGGCTTCTTCGAGGCTGGCGGAGGTGATGCGGTCCAGGACCGCGTCGGGGTTCTCGTAGCGGGAGAAGATGCCTTCGAGATTGAGGACCGCGAGGCCCCCGACCCGACCCATCTCGATCGCGAAGGAGGGGCTCACCACCCCGTCCATGGCCGCCGCGATGATGGGGATGGGGAAGCGGTGGCCGCAGAGCTCCCAGGTGATATCCACCTCGCTGGGGTTGATGGTCAGGGCGCCGGGAACCAGCGCGATATCATCGAAGCCGTACGCCGCCCGGGCCTTCCGGCCCCGCCCGACCCACATGCCCATACGCGCCGCCTCCTGGCCTCACCCGGCCTGGGTCCGGGGCCGGCTGCCGGCCGCCTGAACCCTGTATGTAGAGAACCGCCCGCCTCGACCTACTGTATTTAGGGGGCAAGTATACGGGCGGGTCGCCCCGGGTGTCAACCGGGGGTCGCGGGATTCGCCCGCTCCCAGAGCATCCGGAGGCCCTCCAGCTTCAGCTCGGGATTCACGAACTGCAGGCACTGCACGACCTCCCGCATCTGGCCCACCAGCCCCCCGGTCCCGACCACCTTCACGTCGCCTTCCATCTCCCGGCGCATCCGCTCCACGATGCCGTCCACCAGCCCGGCCCAGCCGTAGATCATTCCGGACTGGATGTTCGTGATCGTGTTGCGGCCGATCGCGTCCTTGGGCCGCACCAGCTCGACCCGGAAGAGCCGGGCGGCCCGCGAGACGAGGGCCTCGGCCGCGGTGTTGATGCCGGGCGCGATCGCGCCGCCGATGAACTCGCCGCGGCGGTTCACGCAGTCGAAGCGGGTGGCGGTGCCGAAGTCCACCACGATGAGCGGGGTGCCGTAGAGCGCGATCGCGGCCACGCAGCTGACCACGCGATCGGCTCCCACCTCGCGCGGCGTGTCGACGTTCAGGGGCAGGTCGACGGTGACCCCGGGCTCCACCGTCAGCGGGTTCACGCCGAAGTAGCGCTCGCACATCCACTCGAGCGCCTGCTGGATGGGCGGCACCACGTTGGAGATCGCGACGCCGGTGATGTCCTGCTGGGCGATGCCGCGCGTGCCGAGGAGGGTCTGGATGAAGACGCCCCACTCGTCCGCGGTCTGCTCGCGTCGCGTGGTGAGCCGCCAGGAGGCGCGCAGGCGTGCGTGGTCGTAGATGCCCATCGACGTGTTCGTGTTGCCGACGTCAATCACGAGCAGCATGCGCCACCCCCTCCTCGACGGTTCCACCCGACACGATCTGGACCAGCCGCCCGTCCGCGGCGCGGGCCCGTAGAATCCCGTCGTCCCCGACGTCCACGCCGATCCCGTCGGAGCCATCCGGCAGCCGTACGATCTGACCGGGCAGCGTGGACCGCTCGAGCCACGCGGCCCGGAGCGCGGCGAAGCCGCCCGCGCGCCAGCTCTCGTAGTGCCGGGCGAGCTGCTCGAGCACCGCGGCCAGCACGAGGCTCGCCTCGGGAGCGCCGCCGGTGACGAGGCGCAGCGAGGTCGCCCGGTCGGCGAGGGCGGGCGGGAACGCGGTCTGCGCGAGGTTCACGCCGATGCCCAGGATCACGTGATGGAGGCCGCCCCCGCTATCGGACGAGGCCTCGGCCAGGATGCCGCAGATCTTCCGGCCGTCCACCAGCAGATCGTTGGGCCACCGAATGCGCGCGGGCACCGCGGCCGCCGCGGCGAGCGCGTCGGCCACCGCGAGCCCCCCGACCAGCGAGAGCTGGGGCGCGGTCGTCACGGCTCCGCCCGGGCGGAGCAGCACGGAGGCGAGGAGGCTCTGGCCGGGCGCGTCCCACCAGTCGTGGCCGCGGCGCCCGCGTCCCGCCCGCTGGTGGCGCGCGGTCACCACGGTGCCCTCCGGAGCGCCCGCCGCGGCCAGCCGCTGCACCTCGGACTGCGTGGAGTCGGTGGTGTCGAGCGCGTGAACCGCGAACTCCACGACGCCGGGTCCGCCCTACCCGAGGGCCGCGAGGCTCGTGGTGAGCTTCTGCTCGATCTGGCGCTGCTCGACCAGCCGCTCACGCTCCCGCTCGACCACCTCCACCGGCGCGCGCGCGACGAACTCGGGCCGGCCGAGCTTGCCCTCGAGGAACGCGATCTCCTTGCGCGCCCGCTCGATCTCCTTGCGCAGGCGCTGCCGCTCCGCCTCGAAGTCCACCACGCCTTCGAGGCGCACGAACACGTCGCCGCTCGGCGTGGTGGCCACCGCCGCGCCGGCCGGACGGACCCCGTCGCGGGACACCATGATCGCGGCGCGGGCCAGGCTGCCGATCACGGCCAGGCCGCTCTGGAGCGCGGCCGCCACCTCCGCGTCCGCGGGCTTGACCGTCACCGCGAGCTCCACCGCCGGCGAGATCCGGCTCTCGCTGCGCACGGTCCGGATCGCGCTCACGAAGTCGAGCACCGGAGCCATCAGCCGCTCGGCCTCCGCGTCGCGCCCCTTGCGGGTGGCCTTGGGGAACGGCGCGATCATGATCGACTCCCCCTTGTGCGGCAACCGTTGCCAGAGCTCTTCGGTCATGAACGGCATGAACGGATGCAGGAGCCGCAGGGTGGTCTCGAGCGTCTCCACCAGGGTTTGCTGGGTGACCGCCTTCGCCTCCGGGCTCTCCGGCTGGTAGAGGCTCCGCTTGGCGATCTCCAGGTACCAGTCGCAGTACTCGTGCCACAGGAACTGGTAGACCGCGGAGGCCGCGTCGTTGAAGCGATAGGTATCGATCGCCTTGCGGACCTGGGCGGTAGCCTCGGTGAGCCGGCTCTTGATCCAGCGATCGGCCACCGACGGGCTGCCCCGACGCGCGAGCGCGGGATCGTAGCCCTCCAGGTTGCTCAGGACGAGACGGGCCGCGTTCCAGATCTTGTTGGCGAAGTTCCGGTAGCCCTCGATCCGCTCCTCGGCGAGACGGATGTCGCGGCCCTGCGCGGCGAGCGCGGCCAGCGTGAAGCGGAAGGCGTCGGTCCCGTACCGGTCCATCACGCTCAGGGGGTCGACCACGTTCCCTTTGGACTTGGACATCTTCTGGCCTTCGGCGTCGCGGATCAGGGCGTGAATGTACACGTGGTGGAATGGCACGTCGCCCATGAACTTGATGCCGAGCATCGCCATCCGCGCCACCCAGAAGGTCAGGATGTCGAAGCCGGTGGACAGTACCGAGGTCGGGTAGAACACCTTCAGCTCGGGAGTGGATTCGGGCCATCCCAGGGTAGAGAACGGCCAGAGTCCGGAGGAGAACCACGTGTCGAGCACGTCGGTGTCTTGGCGGAGCGGCCCTTTGCACTGGGGACACTCGCTGAGATCGGTGCGGGAGGCGTGCATGCTGCCGTCCCGGTCGCAGTACCACACCGGGATACGGTGCCCCCACCAGAGCTGGCGCGAGATCGTCCAGTCGCGGATGTTCTCCATCCAGTGGAAATACGTCTTGCTCCACGCGCGCGGGACGATCTTGATCTTGCCGGAGCGGACCGCCTTGATCGCCGGCTCGGCGAGCGGCTTGGTCTTCACGTACCACTGCTTGGACACGAGGGGCTCCACCACCGTCTTGCATCGGTAGCACACGCCGACCGAGTGCCGGTAGGGCTCGATGTGATCGATGAGGCCGAGGGCCTGCATGTCCTCCACGATGCGCTTGCGGGTCTCGAAGCGGTCGAGCCCCGCGTACTTGCCGGCGAGCGCGGTCATCTTGCCGTCGAAGCCGATGACGCTGCGGATCGGCAGGTCATGCCGGCGCCCGATCTCGAAGTCGGTGGCGTCGTGGCCGGGCGTGACCTTGATGACACCGGTGCCGAACTTGGGATCCACCGCCTCGTCGGCCACCACCTTCAGCGTGATGTTGCCCTCCACCGAGGGCACCTCGAGCGTCTTGCCCACGTACTTCTTGTAGCGCTTGTCCCTGGGGTGGACCGCCACCGCGGTGTCGCCCAGCTTGGTCTCGGGTCGCACGGTGCCGAGGGTCAGCGGGCCGTACTTGATGTAGACGAACTCGGCGTCCTGGTCCTCGCGCTCCACCTCGATGTCCGACAGCACGGTCTGGCAGCGCGGGCACCAGTTGACGATGTAGTCGCCCTGGTAGATCAGCCCGTCTTCCCAGAGGCGCACGAACACCTCGCGCACCGCCGCGGACAGCCCCGCGTCCATCGTGAAGCGCTCGCGGACCCAGTCGCAGGAGGCGCCCAGCCGCTTGAGCTGGCGGATGATGGTGTCGCCCGACTCTTCCTTCCACTGCCAGACGCGCTGGATGAAGGCCTCGCGGCCCAGATCCTCCTTGGTCTTGCCCTCCTTCTCGAGCTGCCGCTCGACCACGTACTGGGTCGCGATCCCCGCGTGGTCCGTGCCCGGCATCCAGAGCGCGTTGTAGCCGTCCATCCGCTTGTAGCGGATCAGGATGTCCTGGAGCGTGTTGTTGAGCGCGTGCCCCAGGTGGAGCGAGCCGGTGACGTTGGGGGGCGGGATGACGATGCAGTAGGGCTTCTTTGGCGAATCGGCCTCGGCGTGGAAGTAGCCGCGCTCCTCCCAGACGGCGTACCAGTGCGGCTCGACACGCGTCGGATCGTAGCGGTCGGCGATTTCGCTCATGTTATCGCGTCATTCTAGCACGGGGACGGCGGTCTGGAGCCGCCAGCCGGCCGGGCCGCGCATCCACGTGAGCGCCCACGGCACGCGTCGGCCGTCGCGCAGCTCGGTGGCGGCCACCGTCACCGGCCCGCGTGACCCCGCCGGGCCCGCCTGCTCGCAGACCGGCTCGGGCACCAGGCGCCGCGGCAGCCGCGCGCGCAGGGCGGGAGCGGGCACGAGCTGGCCCAGGGCGCGGGTGTCCTCGGCAGCCAGGGCCTGGAAGAGGCGGTCGGCGGCCGCGCCGAGCTCGCGGTGCCAGCCGTTCGCGATCTGCCGCCGCGCCAGCGCGAGCCCACCCGCCGGAGCGAGCCGGTAGTGATCCTCGTGCTCGAACTGTTCCGCGCATCCCGGCTTCCAGCCCGGGTACGGCGGCTCGTAGCGCACCACGAGCTCGCCCGCCTGCGTGCGCCAGTCGGTGACCCGCAATCCCTCGGGCCACTGGGTAGCGGTGGTCCACGCGCGGTCCATCCGATCGCGATCGCGCCCTTCCCACAGCTCCGCGTGCAGCGAGCGTACCCCATGGGCGGTGGGCGGACCGCTCCAGACCGCGAACACGCGGGCCACCCGATCCGGCCCCACCGGCCATATCCGTGCGTCCAGCAATCCGTCGTGGGTGGACGACGCGGCGAGCGTGGCGCCCGCGCTGGTCCCGGTGTAGAGGCGGAGCGAGCCCGACCCCTCCACCCCGAGGCTGTAGAGGCCGAGCGTGAGTGGGCCGCGGGGGCCCGCGCCGGGAATGCGCAGCACCCGCAGGGTGGCCCCGCCCCAGGTCTCCATCATCGCGTCGAGGCGCTCGCGGATGAACACGAGCGAGGAGAAGGGCTCGTCCCCCCGCAGGCTATCCAGTACCTCCGCGTCCACCACCTCGTAGAGCTCACCGATCGCCCGCTCGCGGTCGGCGCCGTCCACCGCGACCGCGAGGTGCTCGCGCGCCACCGCCCGGAAGCGCTCCAGCCGGTCGGCGGCCGGCGCGGGCGCGGCCGCGCCGGCCAGCCAGGCGGCGACCAGGACGCCCCGGAACCATGATGGCCGCATGGCGCTAGCGTACAATGGTCGCGCATGACCCGCATCCTCGACCGCTACATCTACAAGGAAATGGGCCCGCCGTTCCTCATCGGGGTCGGCGTCTTCACGTTCTTCCTCGTCATCGATCGGATCTACCAGCTCACCGATCTCGTCATCACCAAGAACGTGCCGCTCGCGCTGGTGCTGCCGCTCCTGATCTACATGCTCCCCGCGTTCCTCGCCCTCACCCTGCCGATGGCCCTGCTCGTGACGGTACTGCTGGTCTGCGGGCGCCTCGCCGGCGACCTCGAGGTCGCCGCGCTCAAGGCCTCCGGGGTGAGTCCCCTGCGGCTCTTCCGCCCGTTCCTCGCGATCGGCATCATCATCACCCTGCTCATCTCGTGGCTCACCCTCGTGGTGGGGCCGTGGTCGAGCGGCGCCTTCCAGCGGCAGCTCTTCCGGATCTTCCAGTCGCGGGCCGCCACCGGTATCAAGGAGCGCACCTTCAGCGCGACCTTCAATCAGTTCGTGATCTACGTGGACGAGGTGAGCGCCTCCCAGGTCCGCCTCAAGGGCATGCTCGTCTCCGACGAGCGGAACGCGGAGCAGTCCCGCATCATCGTGGCCCGCGAGGGCCGCCTCCTGAGCGACGAGGCCACCCGCCGTATCACCCTGCGCTTCCTGGACGGCTCGATCAGCGAGTCCGATGTGAGCGATCGCCGGCGCTTCCGCCTGACCTACTTCAGCCTCTACGACATGACCCTCCCGGTGGATTCGCCCCTCGCCGCGGTGGCGCGCGAGGAGAAGCCCGAGAAGCAGCTCCCGCTGCGCGAGCTCATCGCGGAGGCGGAGAGCATGCGGCGCGCCGGCCAGATCTCCGCGCCCTACTACGTCGAGCTACACAAGCGCTTCGCGCTGCCGGTGGCCGCGCTCGTCTTCACCATCATGGGCTTCCCCCTGGGCATCCGCGCGCAGCGGGCCGGGCGCGCGGTCGCTCTGGGGCTGAGCTTCGGCATCGTGGTGGCCTACTACATCTTCTACTCGACGATGGAGGGCCTCGCCCTGCGCGGCCGCATGCCCGCCGGCCTCGCGGTGTGGACCCCCAACATCATCCTCGCGGTGGTGGGCCTGATCCTCCTGCGGGGGAGCGTGGCGGGGGCGCCGCCCGCCTGGGTCGACCTCTTCTGGCGGCTCTGGGCGAAGATCGGCGAGCGGCGATCCGGGCGGGTGGCCAAGCCGCTCGAGGAGCGCCGGCGCCGCCGGCTCAACCGCCTGGCGGGCCCGCGCGCGTCCACCTTCATCATGGACCGCTATCTGATCCGGCAGTACCTGATCTTCCTCGGCATCGGCACCGGCATCGGCGCGGCGCTCATCGCGGTGGTGGACCTGCTCCAGACCCTCGACCGCTTCCTGCGCTCCAAGCCGCCGTTCTTCACGATCCTCGAGCACTTCCTGTACCGGATGCCCGGCGAGCTCTACAAGGGCCTGCCGATGATCGTGCTGATCGCCACCGTGTTCCTGTTCCTCTCCCTCACCCGCCAGCGGGAGCTCGACGCGCTCAAGGCGGCCGGGGTCAGCCTCTACCGCGCGAGCCTGCCCATCCTGCTGGTGGCGGGCGGCATCACGGTGCTCGCGGTGGTATTCCAGGAGGCCGCCCTGCCCGACATCAACGCCAAGGCCGAAGAAGTCGACCGCGTGAAGATCCGCGGGCAGCTCCCGCGGCATCTCCAGCGCCAGACCCAGATCTGGTACCGCTCCTCCGACACGCGCTTCTTCCGCATGGCCCTCCTCGACCCGGTCGGGAAGTCCATGGAGGGGCTGACCGTGCTCGAGATCAGCCCCGACTTCCGCCTCGTGGAGCGGGTGGACGCGCGCACCGCGCAGTGGACGCCCGAGGGCTGGCAGCTCGCCGACGGCGTGCTGCGCCGGGTGGGCTCGCAGAACCGGATCTCCTCGGAGCCGTTCGCCTCGCGTCTCCTGTCGATGCCGGAGAACATCGACGACTTCGTCCAGGTGCAGAACGCGCCCGACACCATGAGCTTTCTGGAGCTGCGGGCCTACGTGACGAAACTGCGGGAGGGCGGCCACCACGTCAACCGGTTCCTGGTCCAGCTCTACTCCAAGCTGTCCTTCCCGCTCGTGCACGTGATCATGGCCCTGGTCGCGATTCCCTTCGCGCTCGTCTCCCCGCGCAGCGGCGGCCGCGCGATGGGCATCGGGGTGGCCATCGTGATCGCGGTGGGCTACTGGCTCGTGCACTCGGTGGCGATCGCGTTCGCCCAGGCCGATCTGCTCCCCGCCGCCCTCGCCGCCTGGACCGCCAACATCATCTTCGCGGGCATCGGTACCGCCCTCTTCCTCAGCGCCCGCACTTGACTCGGAGGGGGGCTACGCCCCCCTTCCGAACCTCCCCCCGAAAGCCAGGATTGCGCGTGGCGACACCTTGGCCTCGCGGGTAGTCGGGCGGGAGGGCGGGGCCGCTCGCCCTGGGACCGCGTCTTCTGCGGGTCATCGAAGCCTCGGACCGGTCGATCTCGTGGCTCGATCGAGACGGCGCACGCCGGTCGTGACTGAGCGTGTCCCAGGGCGAGCGGCCCCGCCCTCCCGCCCGACGGATGCTAGCGGGCTTCGCGAAGGGAGCGCAGCGCGTCCTCGATGCGCTTCTGCTCCTGGCCGTAGGTGGCCCAGTCGCCCTTGCGCAGCGCCTCCTGCCCGCGCTGCCAGGCCTCCCAGGCGCGCTGCACGCCCGCGGCGATGGCCGCGGTGGGCGCGGATCCCGCCGCGGCGGCGGGGCGCTCGGCGGGCCGGCCGACCGGCTCGTCACCCCGGACCCGCGCGCCGAAGATGCGCGCGAGCGCGGCCTCGAGCGTCGGCTCCATCGCGATCTGGTTCCCGTAGGCCACCACCACGCGCCGCAATTCCGGCAGCGCGCCCTGCTCGGCGGCCGCGAGGTAGAGCGGCTGCACGTAGATCAGCGATTGATCGATGGGAATGGCGAGGAGGGTGCCGGTGATCACGCGCGAGCCCTGCTGGTTCCAGAGCGAGAGCTGCTGGGAGATCACCGGGTCCTGGCTGATCCGGGCCTGGATGTTGCGCGGGCCGAACACGAGCTTCTGCTTGGGGAAGGCGTAGGCGGTGATGCCTCCGTAGTGGGGCGGGTCCATCCGCGCCACCATGAGGGCGATCATGTTGTCGCGCCCGCTCGGGTTGAAGCCCGACAGCAGGACGAACTCCTCCCTGGCCTCGCCGGGCAGGCGCATCACCGTGAAATACGGCTCCATCTCACGCTCGCGCCCGTCCTGCGAGAGGCGCGGGAGCACCCAGAGGTCTTCCTTGTTGTAGAAGACCTGCGGGTCCTGCATGTGATAGGTGGCGTACATCCGCGCCTGCACCGTGAACAGGTCCTCCGGATACCGGACGTGCGCCTGCAGGTCCTTCGGCATCTCGGCGAGCGGCTTCAGCAGCGAGGGGAACGCCTTGGCGTAGGTGCGGATCAGCGGATCCTCCGGGTCGGCGACGTAGAAGCTGACCGTTCCGTGGTACGCGTCGACGGTGGCCTTCACCGAGTTCCGGATGTAGTTGAAGCCGCGCACCGGCGTGGCGTAGGGATATCGCTCGCTCGTGGTGTAGCCGTCGATCATCCAGACCAGCCGGCCGTCGGCCCCGATCACCAGGTACGGGTCGCGGTCGAACCGGAGGAACGGGGCCGCTTCCTGCACGCGGGCCCCGATGTCGCGGTAGATCATCACCCGACTCTCCAGACCGATATTGTCGTTCAGGAGAATGGTGAGGGACCCGAAGCGGGCCGCGAAGGCCGCCTTCCGGATGAGCGAGTCGACGGGAATGCCCCCGCGCCCCTCGTATTTCGAGTAGACGTTCTGGTCGCCGGAGGGATAGTCGAGCTCCTGCGCGCGGCTGCGCACGAAGACGTAGTCGTTGCCGATCTCGCCGTAGTAGATCTCGGGCCGGGTGATCTTGGGGAGTCCGGTCACCGCGGGCGGGATGTCCTTGACGAAGAACTCGGGCAGACCCTCGGCGCTGATGCGGTTGACCGGCCCCGCCACCAGCCCGTAGCCGTGGGTGTAGCCCAGGTGCACGTTGATCCATTCCTTGCTCGGCAGGTCGCGATACGACAGCTCGCGGGCCGAGAGCATGACCTGGCGGTACTCTCCGTTGACCGTGTAGCGCCCCACGTCGACGTCCCGGAACTTGTAGTAGGTCCGGATCTCCTGCAGCTTGCCGTAGGTGGTGAGCAAGGGCCGGTGATCCCAGAGCCGGATGTTCTTGATCGTGAGGTTGTTGCGCTCGAGCGCGGCGGGGGTCAGGTTGTCCTCCGCCGCAAAATCTTTCTCCACCACCCGGTCGAGCGCGTAGGCCTGCCGCGTCATCCGGATATTGTGCTCGATGTACGGCCGCTCGAAGTCCAGCTCGTTGGGCTTGACCCGATAGCTCTGCACCAGCGCGGGGGCGATCCCCAGCCCGGCGACCCACAGCACCACCAGCACCACGAGGCCCGCCACCAGGAAGCGCCAGCCCGGCCGGAACATCTGGAAGACGCAGGCGGCCGCGCACAGGGCCGCGAGCACGATCAGCCACTGCAGCACCGGCAGGGACGCGTGCACGTCGGTGTAGGAGGCGCCGAAGACGAGCCCGCGGGGCGAGAAGAGCAGGTCGAAGCGGTCGAGCCAGAAGCCGACCCCGCGGACCAGGAGGACCAGCGCGGCCAGGCCGAGCAGGTGCGTGCGCGCCCCCGCGGCCAGGCGCGGGCCGCGCGCGGTGAGCACGAGGCTGCGCTGCAGCACGTAGACCGCCGCGACCAGGATCAGGGTCCCGGCCACCAGCGCGGTCGACCACGTGTAGAGGAGCCGCCAGAGCGGCAGCACGAAGAAGTAGAAGCCGAGATCGCGTCCGAAGAGCGGATCCGTCTGGTTGAACGGGGTCCGGTTCGCGTACTCGAGCACGGTGGCCCACGAGCCGGTGGCGCGGGCCCCCGCGAAGAAGGAGATCACCGCGATGACCGGCAGGAGCAGGCGCCGGACGAGCGGCTCGAGGATCGCGCGGCCGGGCAGCCCGAGCTGGTCCTCGAGCTCCCAGAGCACGTCGGGCGGCGCGGTGCGCGCGGCCACCGACAGGTTGACGAAGAGGAAGACGAAGACCGCCGCGCCGAGCCCGAGGAAGAGCCAGCCGGAGAGCTGCAGGCGCGTGGTGAAGACGGTGGTGAAGCCCACCTCCTGAAACCACAGCCAGTCGGTGTAGAGCGGGACCGCCTGGCCGAACAGGCTCAGCAGGATGAAGCCCAGCAGGAGCCAGAGCCCCACCCGGGGGCGCCGCAGGGGCGTGATCCGACCGCCCGGGGGCGACTGGGCCAAGGGGTCCTACGTCTCCAGCGCGGCGGTGGACTGGCGCAGCGACACTGGCATGGTCGAGTTGGAGCTCAGGCGCGCGTTCTCGACGGGTCCGGCGTCAGACGCCGGCGTCGTCGCGAAGATCCTGGGCGCGGTTCGTCCGCTCCCACGTGAACTCGGGCTCGTTGCGCCCGAAGTGGCCGTAGGCCGCGGTCTTGCGGTAGAACGGGCGCCGCAGGTCCAGGTACTTGATGATTCCCGAGGGGGTGAAGTCGAAGTGCTTCCGGATGATCTGCTCGAGCTTGGCGTTGGGCACCTTGCCGGTCCCGTAGGTCTCCACCATGATCGAGACCGGATCGGCCACCCCGATGGCGTAGGCCACCTGCACCTGCGCCCGCTCGGCCAGCCCCGCGGCCACGATGTTCTTGGCCACGTGCCGCGCCATGTAGCAGGCCGAGCGGTCCACCTTCGTCGGGTCCTTGCCCGAGAAGGCGCCGCCCCCGTGGGGGCAGGAGCCGCCGTAGGTATCCACGATGATCTTGCGGCCGGTCAGCCCGGTGTCGCCCATGGGGCCGCCGGTCACGAAACGGCCGGTCGGATTGATGTGATAGGTGATCCGCTTCGGGTCGATCAGGTTCCTGGGGATGGTCGGCAGCACGACCTGCTCGATCATCTCCTCCCGGATCTTCGACAGCTCGGTGTCCGGCCCGTGCTGCGTGGAGATGACCACCGTCTCCACCCCCACCGGCTTGCCGTCCACGTAGCGGACCGAGACCTGGCTCTTGCCGTCCGGGCGGAGGTAGTCGATCGCCCCGCTCTTGCGGACGTGGGTGAGCCGCTGGCAGAGCTTGTGGGCCAGCATGATGGGCAGCGGCATCAGCTCCTCGGTCTCGGTGCAGGCGTAGCCGAACATGAGGCCCTGGTCGCCCGCCCCGAGCTTGTCCACGCCCATCGCGATGTCGCCCGACTGCTCGTCGATCGCGGTGATGACCCCGCACGTCTCGTAGTCGAAGCCGTACTTGGCGCGCGTGTAGCCGACCTCCCGGATGGTCTCGCGGGCTACCTTCGGGATGTCCACGTAGCACGAGGTGGTGATCTCGCCCGCCACCACCACGAGGCCGGTGGTGAGGAGCGTCTCGCAGGCCACCCGCCCGGTCGGATCCTGGGTGAGGATCGCGTCCAGGACAGCGTCCGAAACCTGATCGGCGATCTTGTCCGGGTGCCCTTCGGTCACCGACTCCGACGTGAACAGGTACTCCTCGCGCGCCATCCGTCCTGCCTCCTCGTGCTCTCGATTCGATCGACCGCGGGTACGTGACACTATCACGCCCGGCGGGCGCCTCTCAAGGGGTATCCCGGGTTTCCGCCGGTCCGGCGGCGGTTTCGCCGATCGCCACGCGCACCGAGGTCTCCCACGTCTGCCCGGGCTGAAGTCTCAGCGGCCACGCGAAGAGCAGCGCGGATCCCTGGTAGATGCGCTCGAAGCCGGTCTCGGACAGCGACACCGTCTCCACCGGCGCCCACGCGATGTCGGCGGGATTCGCCCACCGGAGCGCCAGCTCGCAGCCGAGCCACTCGTCCACCATCGCGAGGCCGTGCACCGCGGGGATGCGGCCGCGGCTGCCGAGGGACGGGCGGCCGGCCACGCGATAGTAGCGGCCGGGCGCGTCGCCCGCGCTCAGCGTCAGATTCCACTGCACCACCCACCGGGCCACGAGCGCCTCCTCCCCCTCCCAGCGCACGCGATAGGTCACGGTCACCGCGGGATCGTCCGCCATGGCCACCACCGACTTCTGCACCGCCATCGGCAGGCCGTCGGGACGCTGCAGCGAGCACAGCAGCGCCACCTCGCGCGGCGACGTCTTCACCTCGTGATCGAGCGGCCGCTCGCCGACCACCAGCCGCGCCGCGTCCCACGGATCGAGCGGATCGAGGTCGCCCTGCGGGGGAAACAGCCCGTCGAGGAGGGACGCGCGGCGGAAGCGGTCGTAGCGGAGCAGCGCGGTCAGGCCCGCTTCCTTGACCTCCGGAGCCGAGTGGATCGTCTTCACTTCCCCCGTCCCCGGGTCCGACGGCCGCTCCGCCACCTGCCGGTGATAGGGCTCGGGGCGCCGCGTCAGCACGTCGGCGGTGTCCATCTCTCCGCCGAGCCAGAGCAGCTCGGTGAGCGAGCCGCCGCGGGCCGGCCGCAGGGTCAGGCCGAGCCACCGGGTGCGCACCACCACCTCGACCACCCCGTCGCCGTCGATGTCGGCGCGCACGCAGTCGAGGCCCAGCGGCTTGCCCGGGCCCTCGAGGCGCCGCTCGCAGCCGACCAGCGCCGACTTGACCGCGCGGCGGAGGTGCGGGAGGTAGCAGCCGCCGAACACCCCGTGCCAGTAGGCGTCGTTGGCCTGTCCCTGCCAGAGCCGCTCGCGGGCCGCGAGCAATCGTGGGTCGCGCGGGCGCGCGGTGAGGCCCTCGTGCACGCGACGCGAGAGACGGATCATCTTCCAGTAGGCGTCGCCGATCTCCGGGTACTTGATCAGGAAGTTCCGGAAGAAGCCGCCGCGCAGGAGCCGCGAGAGCCGCTCGCCGTCGGGCAGCGCGGCCAGGCGCGCGCGCGCGTCGTGCAGCTCCGCGGCGGCGGCGGGCGGCAGGGCCCACTCGCCCATCTCGGTGTAGGCCGCGGTCGGCAGGTAGACGCGCCCGGCCGGGGCCTCGGTGTCGAGGAAGCGGGAGAAGGTGGAGACGCGCAGCCACGGGGTGACCCGCAGGGTGTCCAGGAAGCGGGCGAGCCAGCGCTCGCCGTAGACCAGCCGGTCGGTGCCGGGCCAGACCCCGAACTTCTCGCCGTCGTCCACCATCGTCACCGCGCCCGCGCCGCGGCGCGTTTCCAGATACCGCACGCTCTCCGCCGGGTCCGCGAAGGGCACCAGGTAGCGCAGCCGCTGGTTGATCGGGAACACCGCGACCGAGGCCCCCTGCTCCTCGGTCAGGTAGTAGCCGCCCAGCCTCTCCGGGTCGAGGCCGGCCAGCGCGAAGTGCGAATCGTCGACCAGGACGAACTCCACGCCGGCCTCGCGCAGGACGCGCGGAAGCTGGGGCTCCCAGATACGCTCGGCCAGCCACATGCCCCGCGCGGTCACCCCGAAGCTCGTCTTGATGAACTGGGTCATCGCCTGGATCTGCCCGACCTTGTCCCAGTCCGGCAGGAGGGCCAGGATCGGCTCGTAGAAGCCGCCGGTCAGGAGCTCCACCTGCCCGTCCGCGGCGAGCCGCCCGAGCAGGTCGAACGTCGGCCGCGCGCGCTCCTTCAGGGTGGCGAGCAGGCCTCCGGAGCAGTGGACGGTCAGGGACAGGCCGGCGCCGGTCTCCGCGATGGCCCGCAGGAACGGATGGTAGGCACGGAGGACCGCGTCGTCGACGACCTCGTCGAAGTTGCCGACGGGCTGGTGGTTGTGGATGCCGAAGAGGAAGTGGAGCGGGGCGTCACTCACGATCCAGGTCCCGGTGCCTGACGATCGGACTCAGGCCGAGACCGGTCAGGAAGGAGCGGAGGGCTTCCACGATCATCACCGACCGATGCCGCCCGCCCGTGCAGCCCACCGCGACCGTGAGGTAGGCCTTCCCTTCGCGCTCGTAGAGCGGCAGGAGGAACTTGAGCAATCCCTCGAGCCGGGAGAGGAGCTCGCGGCTCTCCGGGAACGACATCACGTACTCCTCGACCGCGCGGTCGCGCCCGTCCAGGGGGCGCAGCTTCTCGACGAAGTGCGGGTTGGGGAGGAACCGGACGTCGAAGACGAGATCGCCGTCGTAGGGGACCCCGTGCTTGAAGCCGAAGGACACCAGCGCCACCGTGAGCCCGCCCCGGGCGGTCTGGGGGCCGTAGGACTGCACCATCTGGTCCTTGAGCTGGTGCACGGTCAGGGCGGAGGTGTCGATGATGCGGTCGGCGATCTCCCGGAGATGGGCCAGGGCCTTCCGCTCGGCCCGGATGCCGTCGAGCACGTTGCCCTCGCCCGCGAGCGGGTGCCGGCGCCGCGTCTCGTGGTAGCGGCGCACCAGCGACTCGTCCGAGGCCTCCAGGAAGAGCACGTCCACCCGGTGGCCCCGGGTCCGCAGCTCCTCCAGCGTGCCCACCATGCTGGCGAGATACTCGCCTTCCCGCACGTCGACCCCGAGCGCGATGGCCGGGATGCCGCGGCTCGACTGGGCGCACAGCTCCGCGAAGGTGGGGATCAGCGTGGTAGGCAGGTTGTCCACGCAGAAGTAGTTCAGGTCCTCGAGACACTTGATCGCGTAGCTCTTCCCCGCCCCGGAGAGCCCGGTGATGATGACGAAGCGGATCGGCTCGGGGGCCACCGGCTCGGTCACGATGGCCCGGCCGCGGGACGACGGGGGCGGCGCGCCTTCGTCTCGCGCACCTGGCGGAGGAGCGCGTGCACCGCGCGGTCGACCGCCACCTCGAGCTCGGGGGCGGTTTCCCGGCTGCGGAAGGCCCGGCGCCGGGCGAGCAGGGTCAGGGCCGCGGTGCGGCGGTGCTTCTCCTTGGTGAGGACCGCGCGCGTCTCCACGAGCGCGGGCACCATCGGCGCGAGCTTGGCGAGCTTGCGGGTGAGCTCGTCCTTGTAGGTCCGGGAGACGGTCATGCCGCGGGTGCTGATGATCACCTGCATGGACCGGGGCCTCAGCGCTTCTTGGACGAGAGCCGCCGCTGATGCGAGGGCATGATCCCGAGCTCCTCGCGATACTTGGCCACGGTGCGACGCGCGATGGTGAGGCCCTGCCCCTGGAGGGACTGGGCGATCTCCTGGTCGGAGAGGGGCTTGCCGCCGTCCTCGCCCGCCACCATGTCGCGGATGGTCTTCTTGACCGAGACCGAGGAGACCATCGAGCCGTTCTCGGAGGCGATGCCGCTGTGGAAGAAGAACTTGAGCTCGAAGAGGCCCTGCGGGGTCTGGACGTACTTGTTGGTGGTCACCCGGCTGATGGTGGACTCGTGCATGCTGATGTCGTCGCCCACGTCCCGCAGGGCGAGCGGCCGCAGGTGGGTCAGGCCCTTGTCGAGGAAGTCGCGCTGGAAGTTCACCAGGCTCTGGGCGACCTTCCGGAGGGTGCGCTGCCGCTGCTCCACGCTCTTGATCAGCCACACCGCCGAGCGCAGCTTCTGCTCGACATACTGCTTGGCACGTCCGGCACCACGTAGCGGGAGTCGTTGACCGAGAACCGCCGCCCCGGCTTGGGCTCGAGGCTCTGGATCTCCTCGATCGACTCCATCACCCGCTCGAGCGGCAGCTTCAGCGCCCGGGCGATCTCCGGATAGCGCCGCCGCTCCAGGTCCTCGAAGTGGCGCTCCACGATCTCCACCGAGACCGGGTCGGGCTCCGCGTCCGCGGTGAGCTGGAGCAGCAGGCACTCCTGCACGCTCCGCGCGGCCACCCCCGGCGGGTCGAAGGCGTGGATGAGCTTCAACGCGGCCTCCACCGCCTCGGGGCTCGCCCCCATGCCCGACGCGATCTCGCCCACGTCGGCCCGCAGGTAGCCGTCCTCGTCGAGGTTCCCGATGATCGCCTCGCCGATGCGCAGGATGTCCTTGTCGTCGGTGCCGAGCCGGAGCTGCTCCATCAGGTGCTCGCCCAGCGACGTGTCGCTGCGGCCGAGGTTCTCGAAGGGCAGCTCGTCCCGCTCCTCCATCGACACCGGGGTCCGCTCGTCGCCGTGGTCATCGAAGATCGCGGACGAGAGATCGAAGGGGAGGTCGTCGGCCTTCTCGCTGTCGACCGAGGACGTCTCCTTCGAGGGCGTATCGAGGGCCGCGGTGGTCTCCGCGGTCGGGGCGGCCTCCGGGGTGGTGCTGGAGGCGGAGGCGTCCGGGTTCTCCTGGTTCTCCGCGTTCTCGACCGGCACCTCCTCGAGGAGCGGATTCTCCTCGAGCTCCTTGCGCACCACCTGCTCGAGCTCGAGAGTGGAGAGCTGGAGGAGCTGGATCGCCTGCTGCAGCAGCGGGGTCATGACGACCCGCTGGCTCATCCGCTGGACGAGCTTCATAGCGAGAACTTCTCGCCCAGGTAGATCTCCCGGGCCTTCGAGTTGTTGGCCAGCTCGGTCGCGGTGCCGGAGGCGAGGATCCGCCCGTCGTAGAGGATGTAGGCGCGGTCGGTGATGGCGAGCGTCTCCCGGACGTTGTGGTCGGTGATCAGCACGCCGATGCCGCGCTCCTTCAGCCGGGCCACGATCTCCTGGATGTCGCCGATCGCGATCGGATCGATGCCGGTGAACGGCTCGTCGAGCAGCAGGTAGCGG
>WNFK01048966.1_pt1 | contig 17381 bp, 16 predicted proteins | sample 5400281 | NCBI WGS metagenome assembly WNFK01 (sample SAMN13153350, study PRJNA577476) | soil metagenome | isolation source: 20 cm soil on Douglas fir-dominated hillslope | place: USA:California | collected 2013-09-17 | reverse complement strand
CCTTCCTGGTCCTGGCCACGGAGAACCCCATCGAGCAGGAGGGAACCTACCCGCTGCCCGAGGCGCAGGTCGACCGCTTCATGCTCAAGGTGCGGGTGGGCTACCCCACCCGCCAGGAAGAGCTGCAGATCATGGACCGGGTCGCGGGGCAGGAGCTGCCGCGGCTCACCCCGGTGGTCGGGCCGGAGCAACTGATCCGGGCGCAGCGGGTGGTCCGCGACATCTACATCGACCCCAAGGTGAAGGAGTACATCGTCAACGTGGTGCTCGCGACGCGGGACCCGGCTTCCGCGGGCCTTTCGGAGATGACGGGGACCATCGAGTACGGCGCCTCTCCCCGCGCCACCATCTACCTGAACCTCGCCGCGCGCGCGCACGCCTTCCTGCGTCACCGCGGATTCGTCACGCCCGAGGACGTCAAGGCGGTGGCGTACGACGTGCTCCGTCACCGGGTGTCGCTCACTTACGAGGCGGAGGCGGAGAACCTCACGCCCGAGAAGGTGATCCAGCGCATCCTGGAGAAGATCGAGGTTCCCTAGCCGATGGCCGCACCGGCCGAGCTGATCCGCAAGATCAGGCGCATCGAGATCACCACCCGCCGCGCCGTCCAGGACACCCTCGCCGGCGGGTACCATTCGGTGTTCAAGGGCCGCGGCATGGCGTTCTCGGAGGTGCGCCCCTACCAGCCCGGCGACGAGATCCGCTCGATCGACTGGAACGTCACCGCCCGGATGGGCGAGCCGTTCGTCAAGGTCTTCGCGGAGGAGCGCGAGCTGACCGCGCTGATCGCCGTGGACCGGAGCGCCTCGCAGGACGCGGGCCTCGCCGCGCAGTCCAAGGCAGAGGTGGCGGCGGAGATCGCCGCCCTCCTCGTATTCTCCGCGCTCGAGAACGGCGATCGGGCGGGGCTCTTGCTCTTCACCGACCGCATCGAGCGGTACGTGCCGCCGCGGCGGGGGACGAAGCACGGCCTGCGCTTGATCACCGAGACGCTGGCGTTCCGTCCGGCGGGGCGCGGCACCAACCTGGCGGCGGCGCTCGGCCACCTGAGCACGGCGCAGCGGCGCCGCGCGGTCGTGTTCGTGGTGAGCGACTTCCTGGCCGAAGGATACGAGCAGGCGCTGGCGGTCCTGTCCCGCCGCCACGACGTGGTGCCCGTGGTGGTGAGCGATCCGGTGGAGGAAGGCCTGCCCGAGGTCTCCGGCCTCTGGCCGCTCCTGGACGCCGAGACCGGCGAGACGGTGCTGGTGGACCTCTCCGATCCGCGCACCCGGCGCGAGTACCGCCGGCGCGCGCAGGAGCGCGTCGAGCAGCGGGAGAAGATCTTCCGCCGCCTCTCCGTCGAGGCGGTTCGGGTCCGGCCTGGCGACGACTACGTCGCGCCGCTGGCGGCCCTGTTCCGGGCGCGGACGAGGAGGCGATCCGCGTGACGGCGCTGCTCGCGCTGCTGCTCGCGGCGGGCGCCCTCCCCGAGGCGTCGCCGCTCTCGGTCTCCCTGGAGGCGACGCCGGAGGAGATCAGCCTCGGCGACCATGTCCAGGTGCGGCTTTCGGTCGAGCACGATGCGCGCGACGTCTATTCGCTCCCCGCGTTCGATCCGGCGCCCCTGGCGGCGCCCCCGGCTGCGGCGGCGCCGCGCTCGCGCCGGGAGGACCTCGGCCAGGGCAAGGCGCGGACCACCTTCGAATTGACGCTCGCCGACTACGGGACGCTCCAGCCGCGGATTCCCGACCTGGCGCTCGGCGTGAGCGGGCCGGACGGACCGCGCCAGCTCTCCATCCGCGGCCGGCCGCTCAAGTTCCGCAGCCTGGTCCAGGAGGAGGGGGAGCCGACGCCCGAGCGCGCGCACCACGGGCCGAAGCCGCCCGTCCCGGTCAAGGTCCGCAGCTACCTGTGGGCCTGGCTCCTGGGCGGTCTGCTCCTCGCCGCCGCGCTGCTCCTCCTCTGGAGGCGCTGGAGGAAGTCGAGGCCCGCCCCGCGGGACGAGCAGCCCGAGGTCTTCTTCGACGACCTGGCGCTGCAGCGCCTCGCCGCGCTCCGCGCGGACGCGCCCTGGAGCCAGGGGGAGGGCCGCGCCGCGATCTATGCGCTCTCCGAGATCGTCCGCGGATACCTGGGCGCGCGCCCTGGATCTCCAGGGGCTGATCGAGCAGGTGCGCTGGGAAGACCTGGTGAAGTTCGCCAAGCTGATGCCGACGCCCGAGGAGTGCCTCTCCGCGGTCGATCTCGCGGAGTCCCTCATCCGCCATACCCGCCCGCTGCGGGCCATCCAGGGGAGGGCCGCATGAGCTCCGGCGCGCTCGGCTTCGCGCACCCCTGGGCGCTGCTCGGCCTGCTCGCGGCGGTCCCGGCGGCCTGGCTCCTGCGGCGCCGGCGCGGCTCGCTCCCCCGCATCGTGTTGCCCGCCGGCGCGGAGGCGCGCGCGATCCCGCCCTCCAGCTGGGCGCGGCTGTGGTGGCTGCCGGGCGCGCTGGTGATCGCGGCGGTAGCGCTCACCAGCCTGGGCCTTTCCGGTCCGCGGCTGGTCGCCAGCCGGCGCCAGGACCTGTCGGTCGAGGGGATCGACATCGTGGTCGCCTTCGACCTCTCCACCTCCATGCTCGCCGCCGACTTCCGGCCCAAGGACCGGATCACGGTGGCGAAGGAGGTGCTGCGCAACTTCATCGCCTCACGGCAGAACGACCGCATCGGGCTGGTGGTGTTCGCCGGCGAGGCCTACACCCAATGCCCGCTCACGCTCGACTACAAGGTGCTCGACACGCTGCTGGACCAGGTGCGCACCGGCGTGATCGTCGACGGGACCGCGATCGGCAACGCGCTGGCCACCGCCGTGAACCGGCTGCGGGAGTCGGACGCGAAGAGCCGGGTGGTGATCCTGATCACCGACGGCGACAACAATGCCGGCAACCTCTCGCCGATGCAGGCGGCCCAGATCGCGAAGGACCTCGGGATCAAGGTCTTCACCATCCTGATCGGCAAGGGCGGGCGCGTTCCCTACCCGACCGGCACCGACCTGTTCGGGCGCACCACCTACGAGCCGATCGAGATCGACGTGAACCCGCAGCTCTTGCAGCAGATCGCCTCCGTCACCGGCGGCACCTTCTCCGCCGCGACCGACAAGGAATCGCTCGAGCAGGGCCTTTTGGCGGTGCTCGACAGCCTGGAGAAGAGCAAGATCTACGACGCCAGCGGCAGCGGCAGGTACGACGAGTGGTACGCGCGCTTCTTCGCCCCCGCGGCGCTCTTCGGCCTGTTGGGGATCGCGCTGCGGAGCACCCGCATGCAGGGGGCACCGTAGCATGACCGGCATCCAGACCACCTTGCTGGGCCAGCACGTGAGACTCCTCACGCCGCTCTTCCTCTTCATCGCGCCGCTCGCGCTTGCCGCCGGCGCGTTTGCCGCGCTCCGCGCCTTCCGGCGGCAGCGCCGGCTCGCCGCGCTGGTGTCGCCCAACCGGTTCAGCCAGGTGCTGCGGGGCGCGGGCGCTGGACAGGGAGTGGCGCGCGGGTCGTTGCTCGGGATCGGGCTGTTCCTCCTCCTGGTGGCCGCGGCCGGCCCGCAGTGCGGCGAGCGGACCGAGGTGGTGAAACGCACCGGCATCGACCTGGTGATCGCCATCGACGCCTCGAACAGCATGATGGCCCGCGACGTGAAGCCGTCCCGGATCGAACGCGCGAAGCTGGAGGTGACGGCGCTGCTCGAGCGGCTCGCGGGAGACCGCGTCGGACTGGTGGTGTTCGCGGGCGAAGCCTTCATCCAGTGCCCGCTCACCACCGACTATGCGGCCGCCCGGCTCTTCCTCCGGGCAGTCGAGCCGATGAGCATGGCGACGCAAGGAACGGCCATCGCCGACGCTCTCTACCAGGCCAAGGAGGTGCTGGAGGGCGGAGGGCGGGGCGACGCCGCCAAGACGGTCCTCTTGATTACCGACGGCGAGGACCAGCGCGGCGACGCGCTCGAGTCGGCCGGGGCGCTCGCCGAAGCCGGCATCCGCGTGTTCGCGGTGCCCGTCGGCGGGACCGAGGGCGAGCCGATCCCGCTCCTCGACCGCGCCGGCAACCTGACCGGCTACAAGAAGGACAAGGAAGGGCGCACCGTGCTGACGCGCACGGACGTCGCGGGATTGCGCGATCTCACCGCGCGCGGCAACGGCCTCCTGCTCCAGGGCTCCGGCTCGGACCTCGGCGTGCTCAAGTTCCTGCCGGAGGTGGAGAAGATGCAGAAGGGCGAGATCGAGGCGCGGCTGTCGGTCCAATACGACGACAAGTACGCCTGGTTCGCCTGGCCGGCTTTCGCGCTGCTCTGCGCGGCGGCCGCGCTGGGCGAAGGTCCCTTGCTGCGCCGGAGGTCCGCATGACCCCGGTGCTGCTGGCGCTCCTCTTCGCCGCGCCCGAGCGCGTGGTGCTGGTGGCGAAGGAGGCGAAACCGCCGGGCTTCTTCGAGAAGCTGCAGAAGCAGCTGGGCCGTGCGGCTCGCCGCCTCTACGAGCGCGACGACGACGACGTGGTCAAGGGGAACGCGCTCCTGGCGCAGGGCGAGGCGCAGGGCGCGCTCGCCGAGTACGACAAAGCGCGCGCGCGACTGCCCGACGACCCCGGCGTGGCGTACGATCGGGCCACCGCGCTCCTCCAGGTCGACGCCAACAAGATGGCCGCCGACGCCGCCAGCGAGGCGTCGCGCGCCCTGCAGCGCGGCGATGCCTCGTTGAAGCCGAGGGCCGCCTACCAGCTCGCGCTGGCCATGGAGAGCATGGGCCAGGCGGACGATGCCCTGCGGCAATACGGTGCGGCCCTGGCCCTCGACCCGGACGACGTCGACTCCAAGGTCAACCTGGAGCTCCTGCTCAAGACGCAGGAGCAGAGTCGCCGGAATCCGGCCGGCCAGCCGCGCGAGAGCCAGCCGGCTCAGCAGGGAGCGCAGCAGAAGCCTTTCCCACAGAAGGGGGAAGCGCAGCGCAACGATCAGCAATCGGCGCCGCAGAAGCAGCCCCAGGGCCAGGAGCAGCAGCCCCAGCAGGATGCCGCGAGCCCGCAGCAGTCTGCTGGGCAGGACCAGGACAAGCAGCAGAGGCAGCCGGCCGACCCGAAAGCAGGGACCGACAAGCCGGTGGACCGGACGGAGGCGCAGCGGCTATTGGACGCGCTGCGCGCGAGCGAGAAGAATCTGCAGATCTGGCGGTTCGCGAAGAAGAAGACCGACCTGAGGAAGCGAAGTGACCTCGAGAAGGATTGGTAAGGCGCTCTGCCTGGCTCTCTGCGTGTCCCTGCCCGCGCTCGCGGCCGGGGACATCGAGCTCTCCGCCGGCACGGACGCGAGCGAGGTCGCGCTCGACGGGACGCTCTTGCTGCGCATCTCCGCCACCTACTCGTCCAGGGGCGACTCCGGCGAGCTGAAGCTGCCCGCGCTCGCGGACTTCGACCTGGTGGGCGAGCCTTCGCGATCCGAGCAGATGAGCTTCACGTTCTCGAACGGGTCTCCGACGTTCCGCAGGACGGTGACCACCACGGTCGCGCTGACCCCCAAGCGGGTCGGCGATCTGACCATCGAGCCGGCGAAGCTCGAGGCGCGCGGGAAGACGTTCCAGACGCCGGCCATCCACGTGAAGGTGCTCCCGGCGGGGCAGGCGCGCGGCGGCCGGGCGCTGGACCCGGTCGCGAACGATCGCCCGGCAGACGTCGATCCGTTCGCAGACGTGCATCCGGGGCAGCGCGACCTGATCCTGCGGTCGGCCGTCGACAACGAGCGTCCCTTCGTGGGCCAGCAGATCACCTACTCGCTCTATCTCCTGGCGCGCGCGAACGTGAGCAGCATCGAGAGGCTGCAGCTCCCGCGGCTGGATGGGTTCTGGAGCGAGGATGTGGAGGCGCCGCAGCAGCTGGTCCCCGAGCAGCGCATCCTCGACGGCGTGCCGTACACGGCGTACATGTTGCGCCGGCGCGCCCTGTTCGCCCTCCGGCCGGGAAGCGCCGTCATCGAGCCGGCGGAGGTCCAGGTCCTGACGGGCTTCGGGATGCTGTTCTCGCGCGGCACCTCGCGACGCTCGTCGCAGCCCCTGCACCTGGAAGTGCAGCCGCTGCCACCCGGCAAACCCGCCAGCTTCGATTCCGGCAACGTGGGCCAGTGGAAGCTGACGGCCTCGGCGGAGCCACTGGCGATCGCCGTCGGGCAGCCCTTGACCTTCCGGGTGGTCGCGACCGGCAAGGGGAACGTGCGCGACCTGCACCTTCCTGCCCTGGGAGCCCTCTCTGGCGTCCGCGCGTACGATCCGACGACCACCGACAAGGAGTCGATCGAGCGCGGCCAGGTGAACGGGACGCGCACCGTCGAGCAGCTCCTGGTTCCGGAGCGGACCGGCGCGGTGGAGATCCCCGCGCTCACGATGGAGATCTTCGACCCGTACCAGAAGCAGTACCGGACCCTGCGCACCGACCCCATCGCGGTGCAGGTCATGGCGGCAGCGGCGGGACAGGCCGCGGCGGTCCCCGTCGCCCAGAATCTCCTCGCCAGCGGCGGCCTGCGCCCGATCCGCCTGCGGATGGCCTCCGTGCAGCGCGGCTCGCCGCCCTGGTCCACGCCGTGGTTCTGGCCCGCGCTCGGGCTGCCGCCGCTGGGCCTCGCGCTGGCCCTCGGATTCGCCGGCCTGCGCCGGGCGCTCCGGGTGGACCCTGGCGATCGGCGCATCCGCCTCGCCCGCAGCGCCGCTGCCAAGCGCCTGCGGGGAGCGCGCGAGCTGCTCGAGCGCGGAGACGCGGCCGCGTTCTACGCCGAGATCGCGCGGGCTTTGACCGGGTACCTCGCCGACAAGCAGGGCGTCACGGCGGCCGGGCTGACGCGGGAGGAGCTGGCGGCCGCGCTGGCCGCGAAGGGTCACTCGGAAGAGACCGTGCGCCGGCTGGCGCGGGTTCTCGACGACTGCGACCGCGCCCGTTTCGCGCCGGGGAGCAGCGACGCTCCGGTCCGGGAGACGATGCTCAGCCGGGCGGACCAGGTGATCAACGAGCTGGATCGGGGGCGCGCTTGAGCTTTTTGCTCGCGATGGTGCTCGCGGCCGCCGAGCCCCCCGGAACGCAGCTCTTCGCGGACGCGAACGCGGCGTACCTGTCGGGCGACGTCTCGCGGGCCACCGCGGCCTGGGAAGCGCTGGTCTCGGAAGGCGTCGCGGCGCCCGAGCTGGAGACGAACCTGGGCGCCGGCTACTTCCGCCAGGGCAAGCGCGGGCTGGCGGCCTTGCACTTCGAGCGCGCGCTCTTCCTCGACCCCGCGGACGACGACGCACGCGCCGACCTGAACGAGCTGCGCAGGGGGAACGTGGACCGGCTGGAGGGAGAGGAGGAAGGCGGCGCCGAGACCGCGGCGCGCCTCCTGCGTCCGCTGCCCGGCTTCGTGGCCTCGGTCGCGCTGGTGCTGCTCTGGATCGCGGCCTGGGCGCTGATCGCGGTCCGTCTCTTCCGGGGCGGTCCGCGCTGGACCTCGCCCGCCGCGGCCGCCTGCTTCGCCGCCGCGATCCTCTCCGCGCTCGTCACCTGGGGAGCGGCGGTGGGGCGAAGGCTGGCCCTGCAGCGCGCGGTGGTGGTGGCGCAGTCGGTTCCGGCGCGCGAAGGCCCGGGCGAGAAGAGCGCCAGCCACTTCGAGATTCATGAAGGCACGACCGTGCGCGTCGAGGACGAGGAGCCCGGCTTCCGCCGCGTCAAGCTCGCCAACGGGCTGACGGGCTGGGTGCCCGCGGGCTCGGTCGAGCTGGTGGTGCCGCCCGGCTGGGCCGGCCGGCCCGTGGGCGCGGGCTCAGCGCGCGCCGCGCGCTGACGCCGGCGGCGCGAGCGTGTCCAGACCCTCGCGGCCGATGTTCGGGTCCCAGATGTAGATGGTGTGCGAGACGAGCTTCTCGATCTGGAAGGGGTCCTTGGCGAGGATCGCCTCGACGTCCGACGGCTGCTCGATCCGGAGCAGGAGCGCCCCGCCTTCCCGCGGCACGAACGGCCCGGAGCAGACCATCTTTCCCTGCGCTTGCAGCTCGCGCAGGTAGACGCGGTGGCGCTCCACCGTCTGCAACATGCGATCGAGGGGATGGAGATACTTCAGCGCGACGAAGGCGTAGAGGGCCATGCCGCGGGTTGTATCACCGCTTGCGGCGCTTCCGCAGGCGGCGCCGCGCCGACCGCTTCGCATTGGACAGGCGAGCGAAGACCTTCTCCGCGCTGGAGAGCAGGCCGGCCGCCTCGTCCAGCGCCTCCTCGGCCGCGAGGCCCGACTCGATGGCGTCGGCCAGCTCGGACTCGATCAGCGCGCGGACTTCGGAACCCATGAAAATAGGGTAGACCCCTGGGTCGCGATGGCAACTATTCCGCTCCTCGTCCTCCTCGCCGCGGCGCAGGATCCTGCCGCGCGCGCCCGCGACCTGGCCACCCGGCTGCCCGCCGCCTACAGCGCCTTCCTCGAGCTGCGCCGGGACGCGGGGGCCATCGGCGACCCCGCGCTCCGGGCCGCCGTGGAGGCGCTGATCCTCGCACCCTGGCTCCCCCAGGAGGCCTGGGGCTACGGGCACCTGGCGGACGCGCGGCGCATGCTCGACGACCCGAAGCTCGAGCTGCCGCCGCCGCGCAAGGGCGACTTTCTCGCCTCTTCCGGCGGCGACTGCGACGGTCCCGGCGCCCACCACGGCTATCCGGGCGGCCTCGCGGTCCACACGCTCTCCGTCCTGCGCGCCGCGCGCGGGCTCGCGAGCGACTCCAAGCGCGTGTACGGGGTCGATCCCCACACCGACCAGATCACCGCCGCGGCCATCTGGCACGACGCCCTGAAGGCGGCGACGCTGCCCTGGCGCTCCGACGGATCCTGCGGGCCCGAGGCCCGGATCGCGGGGGGCCCGGCCCACCACGTGCTCGGCCTGACCGCCGCGATCCTCAGGCACCTGCCCGACGACCTGCTCACCGTCATCGCGGCCTCGCACAGCCCTGATCCCCAGCAGATCTGCTCCTGGCTCCAGGCGGCGTCGATCCTCGCCGAGGGCCGGAAGATGGCCTGCCCGTCCCGGCAGACGGTGGAGGCCTTCCTCCAGCACCAGGCGGATTCCGACGGCCCGCTCACCAGCCTGAGCTGGTCGCTCTACATCGCTCGCGCGCCCAAGGGCTGGGCCCGCTTCGAGGCGCTGATCGCGGACGGGAACGACGTGCTCCTCTTCAGTCGCTCTCCTTGACGCCGCGGCGGGGGCAGAGGTCGAGCAGGACGCAGCGCGAGCAGTGCGGCCGCCGCGAGTCGCAGGTGCGGCGCCCGTGCCAGATCAGCAGCTGGTGCGCGCGACCCCAGAGCTTCTCGGGCAGGGCCGAGGAGAGCTCCTCCTCCACCTTGCGCGGATCCTCCTGCCGGGTGAGCCCGAGGCGTCGCGCCACCCGCCCGACGTGCGTGTCGACCGGCAGCGCCGGCGTGCCGAAGGCGTGGTTGACCACCACGCCCGCGGTCTTCCAGCCCACCCCGGGGAGCTCGCAGAGCTCCTTGCGATCGCGAGGGATGTGCCCGCCGTGGTCGCGCGCGATCCGCGTCATCGCCTGGTGGAGGTTCTTCGCCTTTCCGCGCCAGAGCCCGACCCGCTTGATCTGCTCGCCCAGGACTTCCGGCGTGCTCCTGGCGTAGTGCGCGGCGGTGGGGTAGCGCGCGAACAAGGCCGGCGTCACCTGGTTCACCACCGCGTCGGTGCACTGCGCGGAGAGCATCACCGAGACCAGGAGCTGCAGCTCGTCCTGGTACTTCAGGGCGATCTTCGCCTCCGGCATGGCCTTCTCCAGCCGGCGGACGATCGCCAGGAAGCGCCTGGACCTCTCCGCTTTCGATTCCCGAGCCACCAGGTAGGGGACATGATGAGCCGCGGAGCGGCGATTCGTGTCCCCCGGATGCTTTATCATGGGCGCCACCCATGGACCTCATCGACCTCCGCAGCGACACCGTCACGAAGCCCACGCAAGGCATGCGCAAGGCGATGGCCGCCGCCGAGGTAGGCGACGACGTCTACGGCGAGGACCCCAGCGTGAACGCGCTAGAGGCTCGCGTCGCGGAGATGCTCGGCAAGGAGGCGGCCGTCTGGGTGCCGACGGGGACGATGGCGAACCAACTAGCGCTCGGCTCTTTGGCCGGGATGGGCGACGAGGTGATCTGCGACCGCAACTGCCATGTGGTGAACTACGAGGGCGCGGCCATCTCGGCGCTCTGGGGCGTGCAGAGCCTGGTGGTGGACGGGGCCCGCGGCATCTTCACGCCCGAGGCGGTCCGGGCAGTCCTGCGCGCCAGCCAGGGGGACCACGATCCGCGCCAGAAGGCGGTCGCGATGGAGAACACGCACAACCGGGGCGGGGGCAGCATCTGGCCGCTGGCGCAGCTCGAGGCGGTGGCCGACCTGGCGCACGCGGCGGGGCTGGCCGTGCACCTGGACGGGGCCAGGATCTGGAACGCCCACGTCGCCACCGGCGTCGCGCTGCGCGTCTGGTGCGCGAAAGCGGACACGGTCTCGGTCTGCCTGAGCAAGGGCCTGGGCGCGCCCGCCGGATCGCTGGTGGGAACGACCCGCGAGCGGAGCCGGGCGGTGCGCCGGCTGCGCAAGCGCGTCGGAGGTGGACTCCGGCAGGCGGGGGTGCTGGCGGCGGCGGGAATGTACGCGCTCGACCATCACCTCCAGCGGCTCTCGGAGGACCACGAGAGCGCCAAGAGGCTGGCCGCCGGCGTTCCGCTCTCCTGGCACGCACCCGAGACCAACATCCTCCTCGCCGACGTCAGCAGCGCGCCGGCGCTGGTGGAGGCGGCCCGGAAGGAGGGCGTCCTGATCAACGCGGTAAGCCCGACGCGCATCCGCGCGGTGACGCACCTCGACTTCCCCCTGGCCCTGGTGGAAGAGGCCGCCGCGCGCTTGCGCCGCGCAGCGGCCCGCGCTTGAATCTCTGGTAGAATTCGCCGCGTGGAGACTGTGGATTCCGCCGCGCCGGCCGGCACGCCGAAATTCGTCTCCGACCTCGACACGCTGATCCGCGCCCGGTACCCGCTCATCTACCTGGTGAGCTGGGAGGAGCAGCGGCTCGACGCGATCCTGCAGGACGTCGCGCAGAACCACGCCAAGGCGCTCTTGCAGTGGTCGGTGACGCGCGGGCTGCGCAGGGTCTCGGGACCGCGATCGATCTCCATCAGCGAGCAGTCGCGCGACCCGATGGAGGCGCTGATCTGAAGTCCACGTACACGACGGTGATCCTGCTCTCCCCCTCGCTCACCATCCCGATGGAGCTGGAGAAGGAGATCTCGGTCCTCGACGTCCCGCTTCCCTCGTTCCGCGACCTCTACCAGCTGCTCAGGGAGATCGTGAACGTGGTCCGCCGCGGGAACAAGGCGCGGGTCGAGCTGACCAAGGAGCAGGCGGAGAACATGATCAAGGCGGCGCAGGGGCTGACCCTGAGCGAGGCCGAGAACGCGTTCGCCAAGGCGATCGCCAACGACGGGGTGCTCGACAAGGACGACATCCGGCTGGTGCTGGACGAGAAGCGCCAGGTGATCCGCAAGAGCGGGCTGCTCGAGTTCGTCAACGTCGAGCAGGAGCTGTCGCAGGTCGGGGGGCTCGACGTCTTGAAGGGCTGGCTGACCGGGCGCATCGGCGCGTTCGGCGAGCCGGCGCGCAAGTTCGGGCTCCCGGCCCCCAAGGGGCTCTTGCTCCTGGGAGTGCAAGGCTGCGGCAAGAGCCTCACGGCCAAGGCGGTGGCCTCCCACTGGGCGCTGCCGCTCTTGCGGCTGGACGTCGGGCGGATCTTCTCCTCGCTGATCGGCTCGTCCGAGGAGAACCTGCGCAAGGCGATCCGCGTGGCCGAGAGCGTGTCGCCGACGGTGCTCTGGATCGACGAGATCGAGAAGGGCCTGGCGGGAAGCGCCGGGGCCGCGGTGACGGACTCCGGGGTCTCGGCGCGCGTGTTCGGGGCGCTGCTCACCTGGCTGCAGGAGAAGACTGCCCCGGTGTTCGTGGTCGCGACCGCGAACCGCATCGACGCCCTGCCCCCCGAGCTCTTGCGCAAGGGGCGGTTCGACGAGATCTTCTTCATCGATCTGCCCAGCGCGGACGAGCGGCGGGAGATCTTCCGCATCCACATCGCGCGCCGCCAGCGCGATCCGGCCGCGTTCGACCTGGACACCCTCTCCACCGCGTCGGAAGGGTTCTCCGGAGCGGAGATCGAGCAGGCGGTGATCGCCGGCCTCTACCACGCGTTCGGAGAAGGGGCCGACCTGCGCCACGCGCACGTCCTCAAGGCGGTGGAGGAGTCGGTGCCGCTCTCCTCGACCATGGGCGAGGAGATCGGCCGCCTGCGCGAGTGGTCGAAGAACCGGACGCGGCCGGCGTCCACGGCCCAACGCCTGGCGGTGGCGGGCTGATGGCGGGACGTCTGACGCGGTTCCTCAACCTCGAGCGCCCGCACCGGCCGGGCGACGCGCCCAAGCACGAGGTGGCGACGACGGGCCGCTTCACCGGCGAGCCCCCGACGATGGCGCTGGAGCGGGACTTCGGCGACCAGCCGTTCCTCCGCTGCCCGCGCTGCGAGGCGGACAATTCGCGGTACGCGGAGCGGTGCCAGAATTGCCAGACCTCCCTGACGGGCGAGGACGTGCGCGCCTGGAACGAGAAGCTCTGGGCGGAGCGGAAGGCGCAGGCGCTGCTGGAGCGGGCGTCGGCAGCGGAGGCGCGGGGCGCGGACACGCGGATGCGCCAGAACCAGCTGCTCGGCGAGGCGCTGGCGCGCGAGGTGGGCGCGCGCGAGCGGGCGCGGCTCTTCTGGTGGAGCGACGGGACGTACGATTCGACGCCGATCGGAGTGCGCCTCTTGTCGCTTTTGCCCACGGCGGGTGCGCGGCTGCTGGCCGGTGGCCTGGCTTTCGCGCTCTTCATCGGATCGGTGTGGACGGCGGTCGCCGCACACGGTCACCCGAAGCTGCAGAGCGCCGGCATCGTGGCCGCGCTAGCGGTGATCGTGCTGTTCACGCCGAAAAAAAAATAATTATTTTTTCGATTCACTTCGCGACCGTGGGTCGGAATGGGACTCCCGCTTCGAGACCACGAGCGCCGCGCCGCCCTCTGACGCGTCCCCGGCATGCCGTTCGCAACGGCACCGCGCGTGCACTCGTCCCTCCAGAGCGCCGCCATCGCGGGCGCCGGCGCGCGCCCGGTCGAGGTGCAGGTGGACCTGGCCCTGGGGCTGCCGGGATTCCACCTGGTGGGCTTGCCGGATCACGCCTGCCAGGACGCGCGCACGCGGGTGCTGACGGCGCTGCGCAACAGCGGCTATCACCTGCCGCAGAAGAAGATCACGGTGAACCTTGCGCCGGGAGACCTGCGCAAGGAAGGCGCGGCCTTCGATCTTCCCATCGCGATCGGGATCCTCGCCGCCGCCGGCCTCATCCCGACGCCGGAGCGGCTGCCCATGCTCGCGGGCGAGCTGGCCCTCTGCGGCGACGTGTTGCCGGTGCGCGGGGTCCTCCCCATCGCGCTGGAAGCGCGGAGGATGGGCGTGAATTGCCTGATCGTGCCCGAGCCCAACGCCCCCGAGGGGGCCCTGGTGCAGGGGCTGCGGGTGCTCGGCGCGCGCTGTCTGGTGGAGGCGACGGAGGCGTTCTCGGATCCGGCCTCGAGGCAGCCCGCCGCGGGGGCCTCGCAAGAGCCACCGTCGTCGGCGGCGGACCTCGCCGAAGTCCGCGGGCAGGACGCCGCGAAGTTCGCGCTCGAAGTCGCGGCGGCTGGCGGCCACAACGCGCTGATGATCGGTCCGCCCGGCGCGGGGAAGACCATGCTGGCGCGGCGCCTTCCTGGCCTGCTGCCCGCGCTCTCCTTCGAGGAGGCGGTGGAGGCCACCTCCATCTGGTCCGTCGCGGGCCGGCTCAAGCCCGGCCAGGGCCTGCTCGGCGCGCGCCCGTTCCGCGCTCCACACCACACCATCTCGGTCGCCGGGCTGATCGGCGGGGGCTCGCCGCTGAGGCCGGGCGAGATCTCGCTCTCGCACCGGGGCGTCCTCTTCCTCGACGAGCTGCCGGAATTCGGGCGGGCGGCGCTCGAGGCGCTGCGGCAGCCGCTCGAGGACGGAGAGGTCTCGCTGGTGCGGGCGAAGGACCGCGCCAGCCTGCCCGCGCGGTTCATGCTGCTCGCCGCGATGAACCCCTGTCCCTGCGGACATGCCGCGGACCAGGACCCCGGCAGGTGCGGCTGCACCGCGGCCGCGAAGGAAGCGTATTCGCGCCGCGTCTCGGGGCCCATCCTCGACCGCTTCGACCTGCACATCGAGGTCGGCGCCCTGCGCACGGAGGACTTCCTCGGCCAGCCCAAGGGCGACACCTCGGCAGCGGTTCGCGAGCGCGTCGAGCGCGCGCGCTCCGTCCAGCGGCAGCGCTACGCGCGCATTCCCGGGCTGCACTGCAACGGACAGCTCAGCGGCCCGGCCGCGCGGCGGCTGGCCAACGCGACGGACCGCGCGCGATCGAAGCTCGCCGACTTCATCGACGTGAAGAAGCTGTCCGCGCGCGCGCACGACCGCATCCTCAAGCTCGCGCGCACCATCGCGGACTGCGAAGGCGACGAGCCCGTGACCGAAGACCACGTCAGCAAGGCCTTTCAGCTCCGCTGCCTCGACCGTCCGGCCGAAGGGAAGCGACCGCCACGGCTCCCGCCGCTCCAGGCCGGGCGGCAGGCAGCGCTGCTTCGAGATCCGGGCACTTCGCCCGGCGAACTTCCCAGGGAGGGGACATGAGCAAGGTGTCGGACAAGGTGAAGGCCATCCTGGCGGCGATCGGCGCGATCGAAAAGCAGTTCGGCAAGGGAGCCGTGATGCGGCTCGGCGAAGGGGAGGCCGCGCAGATCGCCACGATCCCGACCGGGTCGCTCGGTCTCGACCTTGCGCTCGGGTGCGGCGGATATCCCCGCGGCCGTGTCATCGAGATCTTCGGCCCCGAGAGCTCGGGCAAAACCACGCTCACGCTGCACGCCATCGCGCAGGTGCAGGCCCAGGGAGGCTGCGCGGCGTTCATCGACGCGGAGCACGCGCTGGACGTCAACTATGCGCGCAAGCTCGGGGTCAGGCTGGAGGACCTGCTCGTCTCCCAGCCCGACACGGGGGAGCAGGCCCTGGAGATCACGGAGACCCTGGTGCGGTCCGGCGCGGTGGACCTGGTGGTGATCGACTCCGTCGCGGCGCTGGTGCCCAAGGCGGAGATCGAGGGCGAGATGGGCGATGCCCACATGGGGTTGCAGGCGAGGCTCATGTCCCAGGCCTTGCGCAAGCTGACGGCGGTGGTCAGCCGCAACAGCGCCACGGTGACCTTCATCAACCAGATCCGGATGAAGATCGGCGTCGTCTTCGGATCGCCCGAGACCACCACCGGCGGCAATGCGCTCAAGTTCTACTCCTCGGTCCGCCTCGACATCCGCCGCATCGGCGCGGTCAAGGACGGCGAGCAGATGATCGGCAACCGCACGAGGGTCAAGGTGGTGAAGAACAAGCTGGCCCCACCGTTCCGGGAGGCGGAGTTCGACATCCTGTACGGCGTCGGCATCTCGCGGCCGCACGAGCTGCTCGACCTCGGGGTCGAGCGGGGGCTGATCGAGAAGAGCGGTGCCTGGTTCCAGATCGGAGGCGAGCGCATCGGACCGGGCCGCGAGAAGGCCGCCGAGGCCCTGCGCGCGAGCCCGGCCGTCGCGGAGGCGCTGGATCAGAAGCTGAGGGAGGCCGGTCTGGACGACAAGAAGCTCCCGTCGGCCCCCCAGGTCGAGGCCGCGGCGTGACCTCGCTGAGCGAGATCGCCTCCCAGGAGATGCAGCGCGCGACCCGGAGCGATCGGTGGTTCTCGCTGCTCCGCGTAGCGCCTGCGGGCTGGGCCGCCTTGAACGCGGAGATGGTGGTGCTCGCCGCCGCGATCCGGGCTCACCTGCGCCGAACGGACGCGGTGGTGCGCGTGCGCGATCGCGAGATCGGCGTGGTGCTGATTGAGACCGTCGGGGACGGCGTGCAGGTCGGCATCTCCCGGAGGTGGAGGTGCGGATCGGATGGGCGTCCGTGGGGCCGGGCCACCAGCAGACCTGGGAGGAGGCATGGCGGTGGGCGGGGCAGCTGCTGGTGGCGGACACCGCCGTTCCGGCGGCGGCGTAGGGGTCGGGGCGGAGCGGGGGCGCGGCGGTGCGCGCCCCTGCTCCGCGGGGTTGCGGTGACGTGAACGTCAACGACCACGTTCCCGGCCACGTCGCGTGCTCAATCATCGTCCTCCCGGAACGCGGCAGGGTTGTGGAAGAAGCCTAGGTCGATGGAGTTGCCCATCGCGTTGTAGCCCGGCGTGTTCGGGTGGGTGTAGTCGCCGCAGTTCCAGCTGTCGGTCAGGGAGGGGACGGTGCCGCCGGGAGCCGTCCAGATCGACTCGCCCGGGACCCCATCGGAGCCGACCACGATCGGGCCCTGCGTCAGGGCGCTGAACTCGATCAGTCCGTCGAAGTTCGCGTCCGGCGTGTGCATCCAGTGGTTTACCTGAAGGCGCTGCGACTCCATGCTGCCGGTCCATCCCGTCAGGGGCGCGGGACGGCCGCGGGCCATGATCGTGACGCCGAAGATGGGGATGCCTGCCGCGTGCACGCGGTCGATGATCGTCTTGGTGTCCGCGATCACCTGCGCGGCCAGGGCGCCGCCGGTGATGTCGTTCGTTCCCTCGAAGAAGAGCACATGCGAGATCCCCGCGCGCCCGAGCACGTCGCGGTCGAGCCGATCGAGGGCCGCGGGGCTGCCGCCCCCTCGGATCCGGTTGCCGGCGATGCCCTCGTCGACGACCGACTTGACCTGGTTCCGCGGCAGGGCGGCGACGCGCTGGGCGAGGACGTCGACCCAGCGGAGATACAGGTCCGGATGATCGACGCCCGCGGCGTCGCGGGTGCTGCAGCGGCCGTCGGTGATCGAGTCGCCGAACGCGACGATGGTGCCCGTCGCCTCGGGCGCCTCCACGTCGACCGAGGCCACCCAGTAGAAGGGGAAGTTGCCGCCATTGTCGGGGATGGCCACGAAACCGTCGCCGGAGGTGCTGGCGGCGTGTCCCCCCGGAGTTGCGACGTAGTTGGTGACCAGGCCGAGCGCGTGGGCGCTGACGTCGGAGGCGGAAGCGACCTCGAGGCTGACGGCGAGGCGCTGGAACGCCTTGACCTTGAAGTGGACAGGGTCGCTGTAGACGCCGGTATCGGGCCCATTGGTGAGGCCGGGGCCCGGCGCGATCGTCACCGAGCTGCTGCCTGCAAAGAAAAGCTGCCGGTTCGACCTGGGGACCAGCGCGGCGCCGGAGTCGAGGACTCCGATGTACGCGGCCGAGAAGGTGACCGGTGTCTGGCCCATCGTGTTCTCCAGCTTCA
>WNFK01019545.1_pt1 | contig 17399 bp, 16 predicted proteins | sample 5400281 | NCBI WGS metagenome assembly WNFK01 (sample SAMN13153350, study PRJNA577476) | soil metagenome | isolation source: 20 cm soil on Douglas fir-dominated hillslope | place: USA:California | collected 2013-09-17 | reverse complement strand
TACCGTCCGCCAACCGTCGCAATACGAAGGCGCCAGCATCGAAGGCCACGTTTCCGATCTGCAGCGAAGCGGACGAGTTTCGGGTCGGTCTCAAATGACCTTGAACTTTGACACTATTCGGCTTCGTGATGGAAGGTCATATCGCTTTGCTGGCTTGCTTGACTCCGTTAGGACGGCGCAAGGAGACATTGTAAGGGTAGACAATGAAGGGGCAGTCAAGGACAACAATCAAACAACGAGAACCGTTGAGCGTGCGGCGATTGGTACGGCGGTCGGCGCGATCATCGGTGCCATTGCAGGCGGTGGCAAGGGTGCAGCTATTGGCGCCATTGTCGGAGCTGGTGGTGGTGCCGGTTCTGTTTACGTGCAGGGCCGTGATGATCTCGAGTTAACTCGAGGCACTGAGTTGACGATCCGTGCTAGTAGTCCGCGTCAATAAAGCTGTCGCGAACAACGATGATAAGGGTCGGGGACGAGAGTCTCCGGCCCATTATTATTCGGTTTGCATTAATGACGGTGTGATAGTATTCCCGTTGATTATGACCTCACCTCATAAAGGGTTGCACCTCCCGTGATGACAGTGTCAGAGGTTGAGGTTGTCATCTGCTGTAGAATTTCCGATAAGACCTGGGAGGTCCGAAACATGCCAAAAATTCTGGTGGTCGACGACGACGACACCATTCGCGATACCCTCTATGAGCTTCTCTCCGAAGAGTATTTATGTCAGACAGCTGAGACTGCGGAAAAGGCTTTCGCAAGGCTCGAGGCAGATTCCTACGACGTAGTGCTCACCGATATTTCAATGCCTGGCTTGAGTGGGCTCGAGTTGCTTGGGCACATACGTCAGAAATTCCCCGACACTCCAGTAATCATGATTTCCGGCATCGGGGATCAGGATCATGCGGAGGGCCTCATCAAGCTTGGAGCTTTCGATTTTCTTTTGAAGCCTTTTAGCCTTGATGTTGTTGAAAAGAGCGTTCAGCGCGCGGTGGAGTATAACAGGCGGCTTAAGCAAGGTGATGTGAAGGGTCCCGATCAGGATGAGGAAAAAAAAGAAGCGAGCCACTGGAAGATTGTTTAAGAAGATAGTAAGCAGGACCAGGATCGAACAATTACGCTGCTACCATGACCGTAGCGTTTCGTCTCTTACATATCTCCTGGGCCAATTCACTGATACGCTCAGCCCGGAAAGGCTTCGTTACAACCCAATCAACCCGAGCTTCTTTCTGTTCATCTGAGCCAACAGCTTCGCCCCATCCTGTAATCACTGCGATAGGAATGGCTTCGTTGCGTTCACGGATCGCATGAGCAAGTTCCCAACCGCTCATTCCCGGCATGCCAACATCCGTGAAGATGCCGTCGAATCGTTGAGCTGCAAAGAGGTTGAGTGCCTCACGACCACCAGGTGCAAGATAAACTCTGAATCCTTCACTTTCGAGTAGATCGCGAAGTAGTTCGCGTACGGCTTCTTCATCATCGACCACCAGGATCTGTGGTTGTGGCCCTTCAAAGAAGGGCGTTGAAATCGAGCTGGCGGCCTCAAACAATGGTGTCTTCGTAGCGGAGTCTTCTGCAGCCGCCTCTTCGGGTACGGCAGCCTTTGGCAAAATAATCTTGAATTTAGTGCCGGCGCCAACTTCCGATTCAACCTCCACCGAACCCTCATGGCGTCTGATGATACCGAAACTAACAGCCAGGCCAAGACCCATGCCCGCTTTACCTTTGGTGGTGAAGAAGGGATCGAAGATGCGCGACTTAACTTCAGGTGGCATCCCGGTGCCAGTGTCCCCAACGGAGATTACAACCGAACCGTCAACATCTTCTGCTGCCAACGTTAGGTTGCCTCCGTTTGGCATGGCATCAACGGCATTGAAAACCATGTTGACCAACACTTCGCGCAATTCAGATTCATCTCCCATTACTCTCGCCTTTGAGCGAATCTGTAGGTCAAGCGTGATCTGAACGTTTGCTGCTTCCGCACGATCTTTCCAGCGTGGTCTGGTGATTTCGCTTACATCGAACAGGATCGAATCAATGTTTACCAACTCAAAATCATGGTCACGCCTTTGTCGCGCAAAATCCTGGATTCTTTTTACCGTCTTGGCGCCGTCCTCGGCGGTCTTGATTATTATGTTTAATCCGCGCTGGATCTTTTCCGGGGCGAGGGTATTGTTGAAATCGTGAGCTACACCGGATGCCAACTCACCGAGGGCCGAAAGCTTTTCCATTTGTGAGAATTGTTCACGAATGCGTTCCTGTTCCGCAATGTAATGTGAAAGTTCTTCGACATGGCGTTCAGCCTGGTCCGCCTGATTCATTGAGGCTTCTATATTCTTCAGGTAAGTGCGATAGGTGAAGAAGACAATGGCAATGATCGGCAACGTGATTATTAGCGCGTAGAAGCCAAATTGCGCCATCAGTATTGCGATAACGGCAGCTGCAGAGGCGCCAGCAAAATAGGTGATCGACGTCCAAAGGTAGTGCTTCTTCCATGTCAACCAAATTGGATCGTTTGCTTTTAACGCGCCCAGAACCGCCACCACGCCGGAGTTTGTCGCGTATTGGATGAGCGCCATAAGGCCGATAGCAGTGACGAATCTGGGAGTCAGTGGACTGAGGTGGAGGACAACTGGGTCTCCAAAAAACAGACGTAAAACGTAACTAGTCACACAGGTGGCCACTGCCGCACTAGCCCAGTTGAAAAGAATAGTTGACCACTTCCTACAATAGGCGCTGCGAATTGAGGAAAGGAACGCTTCGGTAGCCGCCATGAGGATCGCCGCTTCACAGCCGTAGAGCAATAGCGTGAGAAAGATGAAGGTATCTGAAACCGAGATCCAGGAACCGAACTGAGGAAGCTTGATTGTCATTCGCGAGCTGAGAAGGCCCGTAATAACTACGAGGACACCCAACTTGAGATCGACAATTTTGAGATCGAGCCGGTATGCCGCCAGAATATACGTCAACCCACCGATGCAGATAACACTGCGAAGGTAGAATTCGACCAGCTTCTTACTTTGAATATCTTCAGACGACATGGCAACTTAGGTTTTCGGCGGGATTCGCATCACACAGCGACAGCAAATGGATCCCAAGCCACATGCTCGTCCTGTGTCAAGGGGCCATTGTCGCCGCCGAACTGAGCGGGAATTACATTCGCGAGAACAGCTCGCATTCTTACCTGACCCAGCAAAGTTTCAAGGTAGCAGCGAAACTGATGGAGCACTGATTCCAGCTCGACGCTGGATATCTCAGGTAGGTTAATCTGTTCGCAAAAACTTTCGAATTGGGGCCAATCCGAATACATCAGGCACTCGAGGCTCTGGTTGCGAAATACTTCAACTCTCGCGGCAAGACTGGCAAATGCCGAGGCTTGTCGCCTTCCGCCGCAAGCTTCGACAAGTTTCATTAGGTTGGAAATATCTTCGCAAAGTTGAATCGACTGGCGATACCGCATATCCGAGTTATCAAATAATTTGGTTCCATCAAGTTTTCGGTCAAACGTAATTGCCAAACTAATTGTTGACTGTTGCAGGCAGTTCGTGAGCAGGTCGTGAGCACGAAATAATTGACCCACCACTACTTGAGCGGTTGAATCTGCGCCACGTTGCTGATTCTCAAAGACTCGGTGCAGGTCGTGATTGATTGCGAAGGTGATTCCATCAAGCGTCTCCGCTATTTCTTCGGTCATTTCTTGGCACGTTAATGCTTCGTCGTGGATGAATTTCACCAACGCACGTGCTTCATCGTGAATGATCTGGAACAGCGCAAATGTCTCCGGCGCTGCATCGACTTGTCGCAGGTGCCTCTCACTAAGGCTCAGGCACTCCAGTAGACGAAGTAAATCTTCAAATACCGAGCCCACAATATCCCTGACTGCTGGAGACGGAATCTCTTTGACCAGATGATTGACGTGGTATCCGCAGGTTGTCTTGGGAACTTGCAGGTTGCGCAGCCCCATAAGAACCGGGTCCTGCATCCGCGATAATGTTATTTCGTTTAAGGTGGTTTTGGTTGAGGTCATGACCGCACGCGTGACCCTTTCTGGGGGGATAATCAATGGAGGAAGATCGTGTCGTAGACCGCACGAAGTTTGTAGCCGGCTCTCTGGTAGAACTTTTGCGCCAATTCGTTTTTCTCATTTACCAGGACGCATACCGATTTGGCTCGACAAAGGAAGGAACGTCCAAGTTGAGACAAACAACGCAGACCATAACCCTGGGATCGGCGATTAGGATTTGTCCATACGCCTTCCAAATAAATTACGGAGGGCGTGTCTGAGACAACGTCCGCTTTGAAAACTATCTCGCCGGCTTCAACCCAAATCCAGGTTCGGCCCTGTTCAATTCGACGGGCGCAGCGTTGACGAAAGCCTTCAGGGTCGCGTTCCAGTGGATTGATACCGCTTTCTGCAAAGGCCAACTCCGCTTGCAAGGGAACTACCAGGTCTAGTTCAGCCGCGGTAGCGAGCTTTAGATCAGGAACTGCTTGCAGCGCCTCGATCGGCCAATTGAGTTCGAAGAGCCACTCGCTGCAAGCGTGGCGCATTCCTTGTCCAGCTTCTGCATAGTGATCCCAGAATCCTTCTATTTGCTCGCGCTCACCCATGATCATATGGGCGTTGGTGCATTTCTGGGCGACCAGGGCGAGTGCTTCCAGCGCGCGGTCGGTGGTGGTTTCCATGAGCGTGGCGTGACCAATCAGCGCGACGCCTTCAAGTTGACCTTCGTAATTTCGGCACCCATAAAAATTGCCGCGGTTAAGAGTGCTCACCAGACCATTATCGTGGATGAATCCGACCATCGCCACCGTGTGTATGGGGCGCCGGGAGAGGAAGCTAAGCACTTCTTCCTTGTCCGCATTGGTCAGGCGACCAGTAATCTCTTCAACTGCCCTCAGTTGTGGTGTTTTCAGCGCCTGGGCGACTTCTGCTATTGAACTTAGTAGCGTCATCTCAATTCTCTTCCGTTTTGGGATTGGTGTTGGCAAACATGTCCGTGAAATCCGGCCATGCTAATGTCATCTGAGTCTCAGAGCAGCTGTTACGGGGCAGGCTGCATGCAGGCAGTATTGTCGCCCAAAGCCGAGACGTCTCCCTTCGTGCTATCACTTATGAGCACGCCATCGGAAATCAATACGCCGTCACCAATCAGTACTCCATCACTTAGAAGAACTCCGTCAGATAGAAGTACACCGTCAGATATCAACACTCCGTCACTAATCAGGACGCCATTGTTGGTGAGTGGTCCAGCGGTGTTATAGACGCCAGTTGAAACCAGACTGACGTTGCGGACGATAACTCCGCCGCTCACTGACGTCCCGTCAGTTAACAATTTAGTTTGGCCGTACATCGCTTGCCATTTTGTCATCAACGCGCTGCCATAAAGTATGCAGAAGTCAGTGATTACGCCGCGGCCCCAAGTCACGTTTTCGGCTCCGATAAGATTGTCCTGATCGAGTTCGTCCCAGGCATTAAGCATAGAAGCCCCGTTCGCCAGCGAGGAGGCATCCGACCTAACCCAACCAGCAATCCGAACAGCACCTTCTATGTTGAGCCGGCCCGCACCTTGCTCGAGGTTGTTGAAGTTTCTGATTGGTTGAGCGGTATACATCAGTATCGCCTTGACCAGCCCCGGCGTCAGATTGGGGTTCGCTTCGAACATCATCGCGGCAGCACCCGCCACTACCGGTGTGGCCATTGAAGTGCCGCTCATATACATGACCTGGTCGGTTGTTGTCGTGGTACCGCTGACTTTTAAAGTAGGGTACAGCGTAATCAAGCTTGTCAGCTTGCCAACGCTACTGGGAGAGATGGCGCCGATCAGTTTGTTTCCAGGAGCCACGAGGTCAGGTTTGATTAAGTTGTCATAGTGCTTGACGCCGGCCGAATCCTTGCTGTATCCGCGGGTCGGCCCACGTGAACTGTAAGTAGCGATAGTGTCATCGCCTCTGTTGTCGGTACCAAAGCTGTTAGTAGCGCCCACTGTAATCACGGAAGGCTCGATACCGGGTGAGTCGATTCCGCCATAGATCTTCTGACCGAGCAGGTTTTTGCCACGGTTACCAGCGGCAACCACAACAACAATTCCTGCGTTATAAGCGCGACGAGCAGCGAGGCACAGCGGATCGGTTTTGTAGCTATCTTTCGCAGGGGCACCAAGACTCATGTTAATAACGCGGATGTTGTAGGTTGCTTTGTTGGTGACACACCAATCAAGGGCAGCGATAACGTTGCTCGAGAGGCCTACACCCTGGCTATCAAGGACACCGAGACTGATAATTTTCGATTCATAAGCAATACCACCGTAGTAGTCTGACTTGAATGCCGGACTGCCGGCCAGAAGCGAGGCGACGTGAGTACCGTGACCGTAGTAGTCCGATCCAGAGGCTACCGTCGTATAAGTCTTGGAGTAGACCACACCAGGCCGACCGGTCGATGACTTGATCAAATTGTGAGTGGTATCAATTCCACTATCGAGAACAGCGATACCCACACCGGTACCATTTAGAGAAGTGAAGCCAGCAACTTCCGTTCGGCCATCAGTAACTCCAGCGCCTGTTGTCTGCTCAACGTGACCGTGAGAAGCAATTGGTCGATCCGGGCTCACGTAGGCGATATCATCGTCATACTCCAAATCGCGAATGCGTGAAAGGGGCACCTCAGCACTGATAAGGCCCATGGTATTGAAGGTGTCCTTGAGGTTACCGTTGAGGCGTTCGAACTTTGTTTGCAGGTCAGCGCGGACTGATGAGTCTCCCAACATGGTCCTCTTAATGTCGGTTACCATGATGCCTTTAATGTTTTGACCCACCGGCGCCTTATCCTGGAGTTGGATAATGACGCGGCTCATCTTGTCGCGTCCGCGTCCCGTCGTTACAACATCGACGCTCTGCTCCAAGTCGGCTGCAAGCTTTGACCGCCAGGAGTTGCCGGCTCGTGCTTCGTCTTGCGGCTCCGCCGAGTCTTGCTGGTTAATTGCCTTCGGGCTCGACGCAGATTTCTGCGCGATGGCGCCCATGGGCACAACCTGCAATAACACCAGAGCCGTTAGCAGGAATATGAACCGCTTCTTTAAGTTTTCAGTAAACCTCATGTTAATCATCTCCTAAATAATCTCGCTTGCAACGTGGCAGACATTGCTCAGGCAATTCTGGCCACTGCCCACTGGGCATGAATCGTGCCATAGCGGTTATCGCGCTTTTAGTTCGATTTTTATTGGGTTTGATAAGATTCGCAGAGATCTGGACGCCGCTGCGTGATTGACCGGCGCCGGTCAGATTGGTTACCAAAAGTCATTCTGATAGCATTCGGCCGTGGCTGCTATTCAACCAATACTTCCTGAAGATATAGAGGCTCATCGTGACCGTTTGTGGCACCGCGAACCGGAGTTGCGGATTGAAGAAGTGTTAGGGGCGGAGCGATTCATTGATGCGGTGGGATTCTGTTCGACGATGACTGATTCTCGTCGCCCAGGTCCCTCTCTATACATCGCGGTATGCGGAAGGCGAGACGCGCACATGCCGCGCAATGTTCAGAAAGACCCTGAAAGCAGACTGACGTGGACGATAAAAGATGAAGTTGTAAGACGCGGACGTGCCTACTATGGCAAGCTACGGGGAAATCGGGCGACCTTCATTTCGCGAAAGCTACTTCCGCATTTCAACGCCGTTTCTGGTCTCAACCGTAAAGAGGAATCGAAGGCTCTCTCGCAGCCGGCGCAGAAAATACTTAAAGTCTTGAGAAAAGAGTGGGAAATGGCAACTGGAGATCTGCGCGATGAAAGCGGAGTTCACGACCGAAGTACGTTTACGAAGGCCATCGATGAGTTGCAAAGGGTGTTGAAAGTTATTCCCTCGGAAATCGTTTACCAGCCAAAATTCACTTACATTTGGTCGCTGGCGGAAAGTAGATTTCAGGATGAATTAGCGACTACGATAAACAGAGATAATGCGTTAAGGGAAATTGCCAGGGCCTACTTGTTTGGAGCAGGGCTCACTTGGCGCGGTGAGCTGGCCCGCGTCACTGGGCTAACAAACCCGGACGCTGGTATTGGTAACTGGGCACTTGTGGATGAAGGATTTGCTACTCGTGTTTTGCCTGGAGTCTACCGGTTGAACAAAACTCTTTAATCGTCGATCCTTATTTCCTGTTTGACTTCAGTGTTTTTCACCTATGGGCGGAGTATCGATTTCCCGTAGCGCAGCTTCCTCCAGGCTGGCCATCTCGAGCGCGAGCGGAAAATGTTCCTGCGAAGCTGCCAGGCGCCGCAGCATTACATCAGTTTCGGTCTGGCTTAAGCTGCGATTTGCCGCTGCCTCGATGGTTTGCAAACGGGCTTTAGTTTCAGACAAGCGAATGGTGGCTTCTTTGCGAAGGTCATCGGAACGTTGGCGGTCTGATAATAGATCGGCGAGCAGCTTTGTCGTATCGACGCCTTGTATGTTGCGCGTGCGATTGATTTGTCTCTCGACCCTTAGAGTTTCTCCCCGGGCCCTCGAAATAATCCTCGATGCAGTGAGTCGTGCAGCGAGTGTTTCGCAATAGGCGTCTGCTAAAAGAGGGTTCTTCCGCTTGAGCTCAGCCCACGTCTTTCGTTCCTCAGAGGATAGTTCTGAGGTGAACCAGGGTACTTCCGCTGCGGTTATACCATCCGCAGCAAGCCGGTCGCGAAAGCGACTTTGCCAACGTCGACGATAGAACAAAAGGATAAATAGAACGAGTAGTCCGACAACTAAACCGAGGCCCAGAGAAACAAAGGAGAGCAGGAAATAGATAGCGGCGGTTTCCGTGGTCCCAGCTGCCAAAAACAAAATCAGGAATACAATTGGGACCGGAAGACTGATCACTAAGAAAGACAACCACGGAGCCCAGCTCAATAGCTTTGTCATCCGTTCGTCGGCTGCTCCTGATTTTCCTGACTTTGTCTGAAGCATGCTAATTAGTTGCTTGCCGGCTAAAGCAGTTGCGATCTTAGCCGTTAGGCATCAGGTTCACCAACCTATCGGTGCTGTAGCATAGTTTCGATGAGAGCTCGCGTCGAGTCGTTTCAAGACCATCCAGCAAACGCGTCGGCTCTGGTAAGCGCTCTCGTCCAGATGCTTGTATAATGCGGCGTAACTGTTTGAGGCTAATAGGAGTAGATATGACGCGAGTCCTAACCCAAGTAAGAGTTGCCGGCATCGTCGCGGCGTTCCTATCGGTTATTGTCGTAGGAAGCGGTAGTGCCTCAGCCCAATCAGCTGGAGAAGTCACTACCATGCGGTCCACAGGGGATCCAGCCAGACCGGTAATTATCCCCCTCACCATTCGCGTTAAAGGCCAAGTCGCACAAAGTGAGTTGGAATTGCAATCCGTTGACTTGACTGTCAATGAAGATGGTGAGTCGCAGACAATCCTATCTATCCGAGCCATGGGTACGAGTTCCCCCATCAATCTGATGGTGCTCATACAGGACGACGTTGTGTCTTCGATAGGACTTGAGACTAAATCGCTCGCTGAGTTCCTACGCCGACTCCCACGAGGCTCGCGAGTCTCCGTTGGGTATTTGCGCACCGGTAGTTTGCAAGTGCGCCAGAAATTTACCAGTGACCTCGAGAAGGCAGCAAAGTCGGTGCGAGGGCCGATGGGAGTAGCTGGCGTCGCTCCTTACAATCCTTATGTCGAGGTGATTGAGGCCGCCAAGCGGTTTGACGCGCAGCCGGCGGGGCGACGTGCAATCCTATTGGTATCTGATGGTCTGGATGTATCACACGGCGTTGACTCGAGCAGTCCTGGGCAAAGTTTGGACTTGCAGCGTGCGATTACGGAAGCACAGCGAAGAAGCGTCGCAATTTACTCATTCTACGCACCAACTACGTTGACTGGCACAGGCGGAACCCTTGTTGGAAATGCGCAGAGTTCGTTACAAAGACTGTCAGACGAAACCGGCGGGCGCGCGTTTTTTCAGGGCTTCGGTGCGCCTACCAGCTTCGACCCATTCATCAAAGAAGTTAACGCATCTCTCGATCGACAGATCGCTCTGACTTACCTTTCTACTCACCTCAAAAAGGGGTTCCACCGGGTCAAGATCACTTCATCCACTCCTGGCGTGGAAATTCATTATCCGGCGGGATACAGGCGTTGAACAGGAAAGAGAACTTACTTTTGAAGAATCTTACTGAACGGTTGTTGGTAGCAGGGAACCGCGCCGGTCGGTCGCGATGGCCCAACCATCCGCAAGACTGCCAATCATCCCGTGAAAGTGAATCTCGGCGCCTGACAGAACTACGACAACATCGCCGGCATGATACTGAGGATCGGTCAACTGAAACCGCACAACCGTGGCTTGACCGTTTGCTTGCTCGATCGTTTCATAGGTAAATTCGTCTGCATCAACACAATAAGTCTGAGAATTATTAGCAGTTCTTTGCTCGTCTGGCACGTGATCTCCTTCTGAAAATCTGAAAAATTAGCGGCTTGATCTGGTTCATCCAGTCTAAATTGATTTCATGTGGCATTATTTCCTAAAGTGCAGCATTCGGCAAATTGGCATGTAATCCGGCAAATCATCAATGGGGCGAGAGGCTCGGGAGAACGATATGAAGCTTGAGTATTTCATAGACAGATTTTCCAGGAACCGCGAAGTTTTTGCGGGCCTGGTTAGGGGTTTGAGTTTAGAGCAGGCTAGATGGAAACCATCGCCCGATAAATGGTCAATCCTGGAGGTAGTAAATCATCTCTACGATGAGGAAAGGGAAGACTTCCGCCAGCGAGTCAAGCTAGTACTCGCTGATCCCATGCAACCCTGGCCACCGATTGATCCCCGCGCGTGGGTAACTTCACGTGGTTACAACGACAGAGAAGTAGATATCTCACTTAACAATTTTCTTTCTGAACGGGAAGAGTCTCTCTCGTGGCTGCGAAGCTTATCGGAGCCGAATTGGCAGACAGCAATACTGGACCAAACGGAACACTCACAGCAGGCGACCTTCTAGCCTCCTGGTTGGCTCACGACTTCCTTCACATCAGGCAGTTGGCAAGACTTCATTGGCAATATGTAGGTGCGATCGCGGATCCCTATCGAACTACTTACGGCGGACCCTGGAAAGAATCGTAAGGACATAACTGACGTGAAAGTCACGCTGAAAGAACCTGATCAGTTGAGCGGTTTTGCTGTCAAAAACTGGGAAATGCGCAAGATCGTCTCGTCGGGCTTTTCTTCCTGCGGAACATGCCCACAATGCTCAATAACCTGGAGCGTGGAATTCGGAATTAGTTGATGAAGTAGGCGGCCGACTCTCAAGGGGATGACTCTATCCTCTCGACCCCAAAGGATGAGAGTTGGAACGTTGATCGTTGAGATCTGCGTGATTAGTTCGTCAGCATTTGCTGGAATGCATTGTCTAACCGTGTGTAGTAACGCATGTCTTCCGCCGCGATTAGCGAGGGGTTGAGCGTAGGCGTTGACCTGGTCCTTGGTAATCTTTCTCCTGTCGTGATAGCACATGCGCAGGGTTGTCAGGGCGGCAAGCTTGGTCGGTGCCAGGTAAATAATGGGTGTGCCTAGAGGCGATCTTAGAAGCTTGAAATGTGGCGGCAGGTTTCCTTTGTCTCCGGCGCTGTCGATCAGGATCAGTTTCGACACTCGATCAGCGTGTTGTTTCCCCAGCCGTATCGCAACCAGCATCGCAATTGCACCGCCCAGAGAGTTCCCGACTAACGTAAGGTTCGTCAGATTCTCCTCAAGAATCAGGTTGTAGATATCCTCCACTTTCTCTTCGGTCGAGTAATGTGTGTCTAGTGGCTTTGGCGATTTCCCGCAACCCTTGAAATCAACCAGTATCAGCTTGTTCTGTTGCGAAAACGGTGCGATGAAATGCCGCCAGCCATAGATGTTTGCGCCCAGGCCGTGAAGGCATAGGATTGGATCGCCGGCGCCATAAACTTCTTTATGCAAACTAACTGAAGTTGAGCGTTGGCGGTTAGGCATGNCGAACCCACGACCTCTTGATCCACAATCAAGCGTTCTAACCGACTGAACTATAGCCGCCACATTGAAGTTTTCAACGGAAGAAATAATGCCCCCGGCAGGACTCGAACCTGCGGCCCTCTGCTTAGCATCCAGCATCAGGCTTTCCCTGACCGTCCGCTTACACGGGGTTGCTGGCTGGACTATATCTTGGACATCGCAGTCCCGGCCCGTATAGTCTCTGAGGAGCCCTCTCCCGTTTTCATAACCGAGAAAGGTTTCCTGCGGATTACCCAATCCTCACGGATTTTTACTCAAGTTTGAGTACCGGAGGCTCTAAGGGCGTCCCCGCATATGGGGCCGTCCACTTAGCGAGTTCCTCTAAACCATTCCTCGCTAAGGCTCCAACAAGGCAGATGCTCTATCCGCTGAGCTACAGGGGCACAACATGCCTGGAGCGGCGATGTTAGCATGTAGACGAGTAATTAGGTCAACCTACGACACGGGGCGCAAAAAAAATAGAGAGATCGCTTTAGGAGCGATCTCTCTTGCGTAGGTTTATACGCCGACTCAGGCTGCTTGCGTCTGTTCCTGAGTTTCAGCAAAAACTCGACGGCCATTAAGAGCGTCGTCAATTATCTCTCGAACAGCCGAAGTGTCCGGGTTCACGTCCATTCGATCACACGCACGCAAGTGGCGCAAGATTCCTTGTGTAGCAATCTCTCGGGTAACGCCAACCAGTTTAGAATAGCGCCTAGCCTGAATGTGGTCGATGCGAAGAATTCGTTCGTCGAGCGGTAGATGTCGATCAAAAGTCACGGTAACGTTTTATCCTCCAAAACCGCATTATGCGGTCATTTTTAGTGCACAATGTTAGATGCCTCAGAAACTCCTGAGGATGCAGATCGGTTGCATTTCGGAACAATTTCCAGTCCCTGAAAATACGCAGGCTCTGATAGCCGTCATTTAGGGGTTTAGCAAAACAGAGGATTATAGCGGACAACGACAAAGAATGCAAAAAGTTTTTAATGGGGGATACGCGGACTGCCCCAGCATAGAATTGTAAAGAATTATCTGCGTCCGGTGAGCAGAAATAGGCCGAGTAGCAGAAGTTTTCATGCAAAAACGTAAGCGCCGCCCAATGTTCACGCCAAGGTGAACTTACGGACGGCGCCTGCGGTTTTAATTGGAAGGCCTGTTTACATTATTTCTTAGGTAAAACCGAATCTTTCATGCCTTTGCCAACACGGAACTTGAGCGTCGTCTTGGCGGGGATTTGTATCGTTTCGCCAGTGGCGGGGTTCCTTCCCTCGCGCGCTTTTCTTTCGGACTTAACAAGCTTGCCGAAGCCGGGGAGTACGAATTCTCCATTACTCTTAACTTCGCTTGAAGCAAGGTTATAGAGTTCGTCGAAGAATTCCTTGACCTGTCCACGCTTCATTCCCGTTTTATCCGCAAAATGATTGAATACTTCCGACTGAGTCATGCGCTTTCTACCTGTAGCGGCTTTAGTCGCCATAATCTGGTGTGACACCTCCGATGAGACTTAATTGAAAAGCTTTTCATGCATTTCTATATCACACTCAAGCACCAAAGTCTCGATAAAATCTCGCTTTTTTGGCGGTTTTTTGCGAAAAGTTGACTTCTTTAGCCTGTGGAGCCGGTTAGGACGGCGACAATAGTCAAATTGGGAGTCTGAGGCGGGTCACTTTCCGATGATTGATGGTCGGGGCGAGAGGATTCGAACCTCCGACCTCTCGGTCCCAAACCGAGCGCACTACCAGGCTGTGCTACGCCCCGAACGCTGATCCCTGTAAACCGGGTAGGGGCATTCTAGGGACGCGCGCGTCAACGGTCAAGTTTGAGGTATCTGGTAACTAAGAAACGTCCGAATGGCCGCAAGCGCCTGAGCGCGATGACTGATTTTGGCTTTGACCTCCTTAGGTAACTCGGCAAATGTTGCAAAATGACTTTTCGGGATAAAAACAGGGTCAAATCCAAAACCATTTGTTCCTTGTGCTCGAAGAGCGATCGATCCTTCGCACTTCGCTTCGGTGAGAGTAAGCAATCGCGGCTCTCTCGCATGGGGCGCCAGTTGCCAGCCAGCCAGGGCGATACAACAAACGAAACGAGCATTTCGCCCTCTATCGGGCTCCTCTGATAGTTTCGCCAAAAGTTTTTGCATCCGCTCGCGATCGGAAAGACTCTCACCACCGAAACGAGCTGAGTGCACTCCCGGTCCGCCACCGAGTGCATCCACTTCCAGTCCCGAATCATCTGCCAAGGCACACATCCCAGTTTGCCTGGCGTAACTCAGCGCTTTAAGAACGGCATTTTCCTCATATGTTCTACCTATTTCCTTGACCAGGGACACATGAGGGAATTCGCTAAGATAACGGAATTTAACGGGCAGAGAATGCAGTGCGTCGTGAACCTCACGAAGTTTTCCCTTATTGTGCGTGGCGATCAGTATTTCGAAAGTAGGTGGAAGAATCATGATCGCGAATGCTGAACTGCTAACTAATTCGGATAGCTTAGCGGCTTGGTGGTTGTGGAAATAGCAAAGGCACGAGAGGGCTAAATTGACCTAGTGGCGATCTCGTTGTCCTTTCGATCCCTCGCTCACCGATAGTCGTTTCAGTTGATGAATAGGGTAGCGTTGCGATCGCCTCGTCCAGAGCTCCTGGAGCCGGGGTCTGTCCGTCTTTGGCTGAGATGATCGCGGAGATAAAACTGCGGACGCGATCGCCATCATTTGTGTAGGTGATGACGTTACCAGAGGTTGGCGAAGAAAGAAAGAAAGTCATCCTTTTCAGAGTCTCAGGACTCATTAGGCTGGCGCCGTCTGTGAGTGCGCAATAACGACGAACGTCGGCTGGGGATCCGATGACAATGAAATCATCATTTAGAGCGGCTGCGAAGTCCCCAGTCTGGTCTTCAAATATCTCCTGTCTTCCGCCAGCGTTTCTCAATTTCACGGACATTCCTCTCGAGAGAAACTGATGTAATGCCGCACGGTTATGCACGCCCGCCATGAGCATAGATCTCTCTTCAGTCTCGTCCAGGCGTATCGTGAGTAGCTCACCCTCAACCGCACCGAGAAATGACTCAGGGTCGTCGATTCCGTACGAGAGCAAGGTGGATTTTAGTAGAGAAGAAAATACGATCGCTGAGAGGGCGTCGACTTGCGAAGAGACGGCTGTTTTCAAGCTAATCCACGCCGCGGCAGGATTGGCAAAGCGATAGCTCGTTACCGAATACACCTGGTCGGGCAGGGCGCTCTTTATTTGAGAATTGATACTGTTGGCCACAAACGTGGGCTTCAGATGCGTAACAACTGAAGGCTGCAGGCTGATCAAGTACTGATCCTCGATGCCTGTTAGATACGCGCTGGAGGTCCAACCCAAACTGCCAAACACCTTCGACGCGCCACTCGTTATTACACGTTGGAATTCAGAATCACCAGGCGCGCGCCCTAATAATAGCGGCAAGCCAACTGCGAGTAATCTCGCGCTGTTTGCCGGAGGAACATATCCAAAAGTCAGACTGCCTCGTTTTTCAAGCTTGAGACGCATTGAGCGTAATTCAGGATCGTCCTTCAAACTCGGGCGTTGCCCCTGAGATACGGCCAAACAATCCTGAACAATGTGTTCAGTAGTACCTATGATTACCAAGCTCCCAAGAATTGCCCAGACAATTTGTCTAGAGCCTTCCGGAGCTGTAAATTCGTTGTATTCGACACCTTCGATCATAACTCGCCGAAAAGTTGGACGGCCATAAGTTTTCTCAGCGAGCGCCTTGATAGTTTCTTCGAATGTGGCACGGATACGACGTTCGGAGGTGTGAGTCTCGATAAGGAGAGCACCTTCGGACTTGATGTTTAGAGAATCTCCTTCTTCGACGGCGCGCAGGTCAGTGACCACCAGAGCAACTTGAGCTCTGGCGAGAATTACCGACTTTATAGGACCAATCCCAGTCCAGCGAATAAATTCTCGTAACCAATGCGACTGAGGCGGGGCAGACTGAGACTGAACTGCGTTCGCAAGGGCCTTCCAAGCTTGGGTTCCCGTTATTGCGTCGACGACTTCGATTGGTCGGTTTGATTCGAGATAAAGCAGAGAGTCGGCTGGCGCGTATATTGCCATGTCGACGTTTTTCGGCCGAACCCACCATAGCCAGGCGCCAACGACCATTAACAGGAGGACGGCGAACAGCAGGACCCAGCGGCTTCGTCTCATTGCGTCGCATCCTAACCGCACGGTTGATGACACGCAAGCTCAAGGTTTTTTGGAGACGATTACGGCACTTCCTGAAACAGCCGAACAGAGCGCGGTGAGACTGCGGTTTTCGATCCAGTAAATGAAAAGAAGTGTGATTAAACAATGCAAAATACATGTTGACAATGTTTAGCCCGTACGGTAGTCTGCTCAGCGACGGCAGAGAGGAAGCTGCCTTGCTTTAAGCCCTAGCCTCCTTCCTCGTGCCGCAATCACTCGCCTTCAGTTGTACGGAAGGCCAATCCCTCCAGAGAAATTGATTTGTATCTGAATCTGGAAAAGCTGCGCGAAGGCGCGTTTCTCCCACAGCTCCCGCCTGGATTTTCTCAGAGCCAATGAGGCAGTTCTTGAAAAACAATACTCAACCTACGCAGATTAATAAGCCGGGCAAGAGCCGACTGTCGAGAGCAATGAAAGCCCGCGCTCGTCTGCGTCAACAGCACAGAATCCGTTCTCTCTTCGTCGCGAGGAATAAAAAAGATGTTCAATAAAAGCAACGGTAAGAAGAATCTGGTTGGCCTCGATATTGGTTCGAGTTCAATAAAGGCGGTCGAGCTTCAGAGGAAGGGCAACACCTATCAGTTAGTCAATCAGCTCAATAATGTTACGAACGTTATTACAAGCATCTTCGGCGAGCAACAAATCAAAACGACAAGGGTGGCCGCTGGTGTGAGTGGTCATTCGGTGATCGTAAAAAACATTGTCCTCCCCCAAATGAGCACGGATGAACTGCGAGAATCATTTAGCTGGCATGCCGAGGAACATATCCCCTTTGATATTTCCGATGTGAATCTCGATTATCAAGTTACCAGCAGCTCTGCGGACGCCTTGAACGTGCTGATGGCAGCTTGCAAGAGCGACAAAATCGCAAACGTAAAGCAGGCTATTCAATTGGCCGGCAAACAACCGGTTGTGATCGACGTTGATACTTTCGCTTTGCAGAATTGTTATGAAGTTAACTACCAGCCCAAAGCGGGCGAAGTTGTCGCATTGCTAAACATCGGCGCATCCACAATGAACATCAACATCATGAACGGTGCGTGTTCCGTTTTTGCGCGTGATGCTTCGGTTGGCGGTAGTCAATACACTAGTTTGCTGCAAAAGGAATTGGGCCTGACCTTCGAACAGGCTGAAGCAGTCAAGCGTGGCTATCCTTTACCCGAGGGTATTGCGG
>WNFK01203394.1_pt3 | contig 17412 bp, 19 predicted proteins | sample 5400281 | NCBI WGS metagenome assembly WNFK01 (sample SAMN13153350, study PRJNA577476) | soil metagenome | isolation source: 20 cm soil on Douglas fir-dominated hillslope | place: USA:California | collected 2013-09-17 | reverse complement strand
CCCTCGTCGGTTGGGCGGCGGTGACGGGGCGCGTGGACCTGATGGCGGTGTACCTCTTCCTCATCGTCTTCTACTGGACGCCGCCGCACTTCTGGGCGCTCGCGCTCAACAAGCAGGTGGACTACAGCCGCGCCGGCGTGCCGATGGCGCCGCTCATCTGGGGCGAGCGCGAGACGATGCGCAACATGCTCTGGTACACACTCATCCTGCTGCCACTCACGCTGCTGCCGGTGGCATTCGGCGCGCTCGGCACGCCATACCTGGTGGCCGCCGCCGCCCTGGGCGGGTGGCTGCTGGCCGGCGTCATCCGCGTCATGCGCGCGACGAGCTACGTGAAGCCGGCGTGGTCGGTGTACAAGTTCTCGCTGCTGTATCTCGCGCTGCTCTTCGCGGCGATGGTCGTCGATCGGGCCATCGCGTGAGCGGCGCGGCCGGGTCGCGATGAGCGTGTCTCACTCGTCGGCGGCACGCGAGCTCCCGCTCCTCCTCGGACCCGGCCAGGGCACCGCGGAGTCGCTGATGCTCCTCGGCGCGCCCGACGCCCAGGGCGTGGTGCACGTGCGCACCTGGACGTCCGACGACTGGAGCGCCCCGCCGCGGACGAGCGCCGAGCGCGCCGACACCCTGCTCAAGTGGCTCGAGGTGCAGGGGCGCGCGGGCCGCACGATGAACCAGTCGCTCTACACCGTGCGCCTGTGGCTGCGTGGCGAGGGGAGCGCGCCGCGCTGACGTGACCAGCTCCGCCCTCCCGACCGGCCACGCGCCGAAGTCGCGGCGTCCCGTCTCGCTCAAGCCGCTCACGGCGCTCGTGCCGCGCCTCCGGCCGTACGCGGGGCGGCTCGTCGTCTGCGCGGTGTGCCTCGTCGTGGCCGCGGCGGTGGGGCTGGCCTTTCCGCAGGTCGTGCGGCACCTGCTCGACGCCGCGTTCCAGCAGCGCGACCGCGCCCAGCTCGACCGCATCGCGATCGGGCTCGTGCTCGCCTTCGCGCTCCAGGGCGCGATGAACTTCATCCAGGTCTTTCTCCTCACCGGCACGTCGGAGCGGGTGATCGCGAAGCTGCGCGAGGACGTCTTCGCCCACCTCGTGCGCCTCTCCCCCGGCTTCTACACCGAGCGGCGCACCGGCGAGCTGACCAGCCGCCTCAGCGCCGACCTCGCGGTGCTGCAGACGCTGATGGGGAGCTGGGTGTCGGAGCTGTCGCGCCAGACGCTGTTCCTCGTCGGCGGCATCGCGCTGCTGACGCTCACGCATCCCCGCCTCACCGCCACCACGCTCGCCGTCGTCCCGGTCGTCGTGGGGTCGGCGTTCTTCTTCGGCCGGCGGCTGCGGCGTGCGAGCACGGGTGTGCAGGACCGCGTGGCCGAAGCGATGGGGATGGCCGACGAGGCCTTCTCGCAGATCCGCACGGTGCAGAGCTTCGTCCGCGAGGACGAGGAGACGCGGCGATATCACGGCCTGCTCAGCGGCGTGGTGACGGCCGCGATCGCGCGGGCGAGGACGCGCGCCCTCCTGTTCGGCGTCGTCGGCTTCGTCGCGTTCAGCGGCGTCGTGGCTGTGCTCTGGCAGGGCGGACGACTCGTGCTGGAAGGCGCGCTGACGCCGGGAGCGCTCGTGTCCTTCCTGCTCTACGCCATCACCGTGGCGGCGGCCGTCGGGGCGCTCGCGTCGCTGTTCGGCAGCTATCAGGAAGCAGTCGGCGCGGCGCAGCGTGTCTTCGAGCTGCTCGCCATGCGGCCGACGGTGGGCGAGCCGACGTCGCCGACCCCACTCGCCAAGCCGGTGCGCGGGGCACTGGCGCTGGAGGGCGTGCACTTCCGCTACGCGCCCGATCTCCCCGAGGCGCTATCCGACGTGTCGTTCGCCATCGCGCCGGGCGAGGTCGTCGCGCTCGTCGGGCCCTCGGGCGCGGGAAAGACGACGGTCGCGTCGCTCATCCCGCGCTTCTGGGACGTCACCGGCGGACGCATCGCACTCGACGGCGTGGACGTGCGACAGCTCTCCTTCGCCGACCTGCGCGGCTCCATCGGCCTCGTGCCGCAGGAGCCGGCATTGTTCAGCGGCAGCGTGCGAGACAACATCGCCTACGCGCGCCCGGGCGCGAGCGACGCCGACGTCTTCGCGGCCGCGCGCGCGGCGCACGCGCTGGAGTTCATCGAGCGGCTGCCGGACGGCCTCGACACGCTGGTCGGCGAGCGGGGGGTGAAGCTGTCGGGGGGGCAGCGCCAGCGCATCGCCCTTGCGCGTGTCTTCCTGAAGGATCCTGCCGTGGTCGTGCTGGACGAGGCGACGAGCAGCCTGGACAACGAGAGCGAACGACTGGTGGAGATAGCGATGGAGGAGCTGCTGCGCGGCCGCAGCACGCTGATCATCGCACACCGTCTCCGTACCGTGCGTCGCGCCGACCGCGTGCTGGTGCTTGACCACGGACGCGTCGTGGAATCGGGGACGCACGCGGAGCTGGTCGGGGGTGCTGGCGTGTACGGGAGACTATATCGGGCGGAGCTGAGGGATTAGTCGGACGGGAGGACGGGAGGAAAGTACGACTCGGAGCAGGGTCGGCAGCGGGCGCAGGAGCGGTTCGCCCAGGTGCAGGCGATCCTGGGCTCCTGATTCGTCCTCACTTCCCCTTCAACGACAGCGCCACCCTGGTAGCGCCATTCGCCGTCACCTCGACCGTCTGCTCCGTCCGGCCCGTCCGCTCGTGCCACGCCACGAGCGTGTATTTCCCCGGCGGCACGCCGTCGATCGCGAACGAGCCGTCCGGCTTCGTGACGGCGAAGTACGGGTGGTCGAACACGGCGAGATAGGCGCGGGGCCATGCATGATCGGCGTCGCGCACGATGACGAGGCCGGGCGACTTCGCCGGCAGCTCGGTGGGGATCACCTGCTCGTCCTTGCCGAGGAGGACCGCGGCGCGCGCCGCCGTGTCGCCCGCCGAGAGGAAGCGGAGGTGCTGCCGAAAGGCGTCGTGGCCGATCACGTTCACGGCGCTTCCCGTCACCGCCGCCTGCACACGCGGCGTGAGCATGCAGCGGTCGCTCTCCAGCTCGAGTCGCTTATCCAGCGGTAGCGGCTTCCCCGTGCGCGCGCCGTCGAGCCAGACGACGACGTTGCCGAGCCCCGACCCCTTCTGCTGGATGGAGCTGTCGGGGATCGACTTCCCGCAGAGCGCGCTGTCCCCTCCCACCGGCATCGGCTCCGCGGGCTTCAGCGGCGACGCCAGCGACGCACTGCCGCTCACGCTGCCGGCGGCCGACACGGGTCCCGCCTTGTACGCCGCCTTCGGCGCCGCGATGACGATCGGCCCGGCGAGCTCGGCCTCGATCGCCCCAGCCGAGGTCCGGCTCCTCTTGCCGAACACGAAGCCGGTCCCATCGTCGCCACAGGCGGCGCCGGCGAGGAGCAGGGACAGGACGATCGCAAGGGTGAAGCGAGGCGCGGTGGCGCGCAGTGGTGCAGCGGTCACGTGTCGGTCGGATCGGTCGGTGTGAGCCCGCCTGAGGGGCAAGGCGCGAGCCACATGCGGCCGCGCGCCCACGATCGGGCCGCGCCCCGGGGGCTCGGCTCGCCTAGCGGAGCGACTCCGGGAGGGTCGGGGGGATGAGGCCACCCCGCACCACGGGCGGCCGCTCGGGCACCGGCTCATGAGGGAATCTCATAGGACGATGAGCTCCCGCTGGTACTCGTCGGGGGTGATGACGGCGCGTCCGTCCTCGAGGTACACGTTCACCTCCGTGCGCATGCCGATCTCTCCCGGCACGTACACGCCCGGCTCGATGGAGAAGCCGACGCCCGGCACGAGCAGTCGCTCGTCGCGCGTCTCGAGATTGTCGAGGTGCGGCCCCGCGCCATGCAGCGAGCGCGCGTCGATGGAGTGTCCGGTGCGGTGCGTGAAGTACTGCCCCAGACCGCGCGAGGCGATCACGGCGCGGGCCGCGTCGTCCACATCGCCCCCGCGGACCAGCTGCCCCGCTGCGACGTCGTCGCGAACCTTCTGGATCGCCGCGTCGCGCGCGTCGCGGATGGCGCGCCAGATCTCCTGCGCCCGCGCGGACGGCTCGCCGATCGTCGCCATCCACGTCTGGTCGGCCCACATCCCGCCCGGCTCGCGCGCCCACAGGTCGATCAGGAGCACGTCGCCCTCGACGATGAGCCGCGGCCGCTCCGCCGATGGCTCGTAGTGCGGATTCGCCGCGTTCGCCCCCGCCGACACGTTGGGGCCATGGTCGGTGGACACGCCCGCGCGCTCGAATCGATCGAGCATCCAGGTCATCAGCTCGTGCTCGGCGATCGGCCGCCCGCCTCGGGCGCGCTGTCCCGCCAGCGCGAACGCCTCGAGCGCGATCAGGCGAAGCGCCGCCGCCGCGCGTCGGTGCGAGGCGACGTGTGCCGGCGTCCACGCAGCAACGAAGCGCGACACGAGCGCACCTGACGACACGATCTCTCGCGCCCCCGCGGCGCGCACCATCTCGAGCACGCCGGCCGGCACACGGTCGACGTACGGCACCGCGTCGCCGGGCGAATACTCCATCGCGATCCGCCGGCCCTCCACCATACCGCGTACGGCGCTCTCGAGCTCGCGCCACGAGCTGTACGTCGCGCGCTGCCACGCCGCCGGCCAGGTGCGCCACGGTCCCGGCTCGATCGCGTGGCCGAGCGCGGTCGGCACCCCCTCGCGCGGGATCCAGACGAAGATGCGCCGCGTCACCATCCCCTCGAGCTGGAGCAGCCCGCCGGCGATGGGATTGCACCCCTGGAAGTCGAACAGGAGCCAGCCGTCCACGCCGGCGTCGACGATCGCGCGCTGAAGCGCGGGCAGCGTCGCGGGGCTCAGCACGGCATTGCTCGCCGCTCGCTCAGGCGGTCGCTCCGCGCCAGTCGGCGCGCCACTCGCAGGCGCCCTCGGCCCGGCCGGCGCAGCGCGTGTGCTCCACCGCGCCCGTGGCGCCGACGAGCAGCCGCATCAGCTCGCGCAGGGTGGCTTCGTAGAACATGCACCCGGTGCTGCCGGGAGCGACGCCGAGCGTCACGGAGCGCGGCACCTCGAGCAGGACGTACGTACCCACGCGGCGTAAGTTCGCGTTGAGGTAGCGCTGGGCCAGCCGCCGGACGCGGCGCAGCGCCATGGGACGCGCGATGAACGAGGGAAGCACGCGCACGAAAAAGCGCGTCACCCCCGGCACCGTGTGATATGCCTCATGCGCCAGGTAGCGCCCCGCGGCGCGCAGCACCGCCTCGGCGTCCGGGCGCCGGCCGATCAGCCGCGCCAACGCGATCGCCTCGTCCTGCGCCGTGCGCTGGTTCTTCCGCACCGCTTCGGTATAGCGCTTGATCTGGGTGTAGACCGTATCGCTCAGACCGAACCGCTTGTTCCGCAGCTCGTCCACGAACTCGGCCTCGAGCACTCCCTCGGGAGTGTCGACGTCGCGGACGGCTTCGAGAAGGCTGAGCGGGAGGAGGGCGTCGACTGTAGCGAGCATGCGACAACTCAGGGGACAGCGGCGGCAGGACCAGCGCTTGATGGTCGCTGAAGGTAGCCGGAACCACCGGACCGTCCGGTCGAACAAGAACGCGATGATACAGGAGCCGCCACACCCGCCTCGCGGCGCGCTGGCGCGTTGATGGCCGATCGGATCGTCTCCGCCGCGCTGGGACTCGTCGCCGCCGCGGCCATCGCACTCGTCGCACGGCGCGCCGGCTCGCTGTCGACCTCGGGTGCCGTGGCGGCCACCATCGTAGGCACCGCCGCCGTGTCCGCCGGATGGGGGTGGGGCGCGCTGCTCCTCCTCTATTTCATGGCGTCCTCGTTGCTCTCGCACGCGGGAAGGGCCCGGAAGGCGCGCCTCACCGGCGGAATCGTCGCGAAGGGAGGCGCCCGCGACGCCACGCAGGTGCTGGCGAACGGCGGTCTTTTCGCGCTCTGCGCCGTCGGCGCCGCAGCCCTCGACACGACGTCGGCGCGGCTGCTTGCCGCTGCGGCGGGGGGCGCGGTCGCGGCCGCCACCGCCGACACGTGGGCCACCGAGATCGGCACGCTGTTCGGCGGCACGCCGCGCGCACTGCTCACCCTGCGGCCGGCGCCGCCCGGCACCTCCGGCGCCATCAGCGCAGCAGGCACGGCCGCGATGTTCGTCGGCGCCTTCGTCATCGCGCTCATGGCGCACGCCCTCGCGCTCACCGATGCGCTCGCCGCGGTGACGGTGGGCGGTACGGCGGGCGCGATGGCGGACTCCCTGCTGGGCGCCACGCTGCAGGAGCGCCGCTGGTGCGACGCCTGCGACCGCGGCACCGAGCGCGGCGTGCACGACTGCGGCACGCCGACGCGGCTCGCCGGCGGGCTGGCCGTCGTCGACAACGACGCGGTGAACCTGCTCGCGACCCTCGTCGGCGCCGTCGTCGCCGCGCTGTTAGCGTTCGATGGATGACCACACCTCGTGGGGAGACGGCGCCGGATGTGATCGTCGTCGGCGGCGGCCCCGCCGGTGCTTCGTCGGCATTCGCGCTGGCGCGGGCCGGTGTCCGCGTGCTGGTGCTCGATCGCGCGACCTTTCCGCGCCCGAAGCCGTGCGCGGAGTACCTCAGCCCACAGGCATCGCGGCTCCTCAGCACGATGGGGGCCCTCGACGCGGTCGAGGGCGCTGGCGCAGCGCACCTGGCGGGCATGATCGTGCGAGCGCCCAACGGGGCGCTCATCCGCGGCGACTTCGTGGCGTCGCACGGCTATCGTGCCTTTCGCGACCGCGGGCTCGCCATCCGGCGCACCATCCTCGACCCCGTCCTGCTCGACTGCGCGCGCAACGCCGGCGCCGAGGTGCGCGAGGGCGTGCGCGTCGTCGACGTGCGGCGCGACGGCGGCGGCCGGGTGGCCGGCGTTCGCGTGCTCGACGCGAACGGCGCGAGCGGCGAGATCGCCGCTCGCCTCGTGATCGGCGCCGACGGACTGCGATCGGTCGTCGGTCGGCGCCTCGGGCTCACGCGAGCCCGACGCTGGCCGAGGCGCCTCGCGCTCGTCGCACACTATGAGAACTTCGGCGACGTCACCGCGTGGGGCGAGATGCACGTCGAGCGCGACGTCGGCTACGTCGGCCTCGCCGCAGTGGACTCCGGGCTCACCAACGTCGCGATGGTGGTGCCCGCGCGGTTCGCGCGCGCGGTGAGCGCGGACCGCACCGCATTCTTCGAGCGCTGGCTGCGCGAGCGGCCGCAGCTGGCCGGCCGGGTGCGCGACGCGCGGCGGGTCTCGCCGGTGCTCGCCACCGGACCGTTCGCGTCCCACGCCCGGACGGCGTGGTCTCCGGGTGCCGCGCTCGTCGGCGATGCCGCCGACTTCTTCGACCCGTTCACCGGTGAGGGGATCTACGCCGCGCTGCGCGGCGGCGAGCTGCTGGCGCCCTTCGCACTGGAAGCGCTGGGCGCCCGCACGGGGCGCGACATGGATCACGCCCTCGCCGGCTACGAGCGCGCGCGCCGCGCCGAATTCGGCGGCAAGTGGATCGTCGAACGGCTCATCGGCTCGGCCGTCGGCTTCGCGCCGGCGATCAACCACTTCGCGCGCACCCTCGAGGCGCGCAAGGACATGGCCGACCTGCTCGTCGGCGTCACCGGCGACTTCGTGCCGGCGCGCGAGGTGTTGCGCCCTCGGTACCTGCTCGATCTCTTTCGCCCTGTCCGTCCCATCACCTCTCCCAGCGCATGATCGACCCCGATTCCTTTCGCAGCGTGCTCGGCCGGTTTGCGTCCGGCATCACCGTCGTCACCGCGGTCGACACCGCGGGACGCGACGTCGGCATGACGGTGAGCGCCTTTGCGTCGGTGAGCCTCCAGCCGCCGCTCGTGTCGGTGTGCATCGATCACGCGGCGTCGATGTACGACGCCCTGCGCGGCGCGGCACGGTTCGGCGTGAGCATCCTCGCCTCGGACCAGGAGGCGCTGTCGCGACGCTTCGCCGCGATCGAATCGTCGCACCGGTTCGACGGAATCGGCTACGAGCGCGGCGAGAGCGGCGTCGTGCTGCTCGACGACGCCCTCGCCCACATCGAGTGCGTGCAGGTGGGGCAGCACGAGGCGGGCGACCACACCGTCTTCATCGGGGAAGTGGAACGGGCCTCGGCGCGTGATGCCCGCCCCTTGCTCTACTATCGCGGCGGCTACGCGCAGCTGGAGCGCTGACGCCGCCGTGCTCGCGCCCCGGCGCCGTCGCGGCTTCGAGTACCTCGACGATCCGCGCACGGATCCCGCCCTGCGCGAGCGCTCGCTCCGCGACGTGCGGCGCGCCAACACCCTGCTCGGCGGCGCGCGCGCGGTGCTGCGGGAGTTGCGACCCGCGCTGTCGACGCGGTCCGCCAGCCTGACGCTCCTCGACGTGGGCACCGGACTGGCCGACATCCCCGGGCGGGTGCGCCGCGCCGCGGCGAAGCGCGGAGTCGATCTCACGGCGTTCGGCGTCGACGAGGCCGAAGTCCTGGCCCGCATCAGTCTGGGCGTGCTCGACGCCAGCGTCTGCGCAGATGCCCGTCGGCTGCCCTTCGCCGACGCGAGCGTGGACGTCGTGATCTGTTCGCAGGTGCTGCACCACTTCGAGGACGCCGACATCCCCGCGGTGCTCGCCGAGCTCTCGCGCGTCGCGCGGCAGCGCGTGATCGTGAGCGACCTCCGACGATCCGGTGAGCCGACACGACGGTTTCACGTCGGTGCTGCGCGGCTTCACGCCCGGCGAGCTCGCACGCCATGTGCGAGACGCCACTGGTCGCACGCCAGTAGTGCAGCGCCACCTCGGCTTTCGCGTCACCGCCACCTGGAGTCCACGCGCATGAGCACCAACCTGCCCGCCCCACTCGACCTCGGCCCCATGCCCATCGGACGCGAGATGACCACCGTCGACGAGCGGCTCGTGCGCGCTCCGTTGGCTCGCATCTTCGCGCTCGCCGCGGACGTCGAACGCTGGCCGGCGCTGCTGCCCCACTACCGCTACGTGCGCTACCGCGAGCGGCGCACCGACGGCGGCGGCATCGTGGACATGGGCGCGTTCCGGCCCTTCGGGCTCCTGCGGTGGCCCACCTGGTGGCGCTCGTCGATGCGGGTGCATCCTCCCGGGGGTTTGGCGGCGCCCGCGGTACGGTTCACGCACATCGCCGGTGTGACCCGCGGCATGGAGGTGGAGTGGAGCTTTCATGAGGTGCCGGGCGGCACTCACGTGCGCATCACGCACGTCTGGGACGGCCCGCGCATCCCCGTCCTCGGCGCCGTGGCGGCGACCCTCGTCATCGGGCCCGTATTCGTGCATGGGATCGCCAGCCGGACCCTCGCCGGCCTCGGCGCCGCCGCTGAACGCGACGCGGGCTGAACGGGTATCTTTGGCGTCCAGACCTGGAGGATGGCAGTGGCTGAGCGACGGCGGGTGGCGGTGACGGGGATCGGGGCGGTGACGCCCATCGGCATCGGGCGGGAGCGGCTGTGGGAAGGGCTCCGTGCCCAGCGCTCGGCCGTCCGCACCGTCACGCGCTTCGACCCGTCGCGCTGGCGCAGCCACAACGCGGCGGAGGTGAACGACTTCGACGCCAACGACTACCTCGAGCGCAAGAAGGTGAAGCGGCTCGAGCGGTTCGGCACGTTCTCGATTGCCTGTGCGATGCAGGCGATGCAGGACGCGGAGATCGACCTCGCCACCGAGGACCGCGAGCGTGTCGGCGCAATGATGGGGACGGCGCTCGGCGGCCTGAGCTTCGCCGAGGAGCAGCTCGGCGTCTTCCTCACCCAGGGCATCAAGGCGGTGGACCCGACCCTCGCGCTCAACGTGTTCGGGGGTGCGGCGAGCTGCAACATCGCCATCGAGCTGGGCGCGCAGGGTCCCAACAGCACGAACGGCATGAGCTGCGCGTCGGGGACGATCGCGATCGGCGAGGCGTTCCGCGCCATCCGCGACGACTATGCCGACGTGATGTTCGCCGGCGCCGCCGAAGCGCCGCTCGCCCCGCTCTGCTTCGGAGCGTTCGCCATCATCCGCGCGATGTCCACGCGCAACGACGATCCCAACGCCGCCTCGCGCCCCTTCGACAAGGATCGCGATGGCTTCGTGATGGGCGAGGGCGCCGCGGTGCTCGTGCTCGAGGAGCTGGAGCGCGCGAAGTCGCGCGGCGCGCGCATCTACGCCGAAGTGGTCGGCTTCGGGATGTCGAACGACGCGCATCACATGACAGCGCCGCGGCCGGACGGCTCGCAGGCCGCCCGCTCGATGCGGCTCGCGCTCCAGGACGCGCACATCGGACCGGGCGAGATCGCCTACGTCAACGCGCACGGCAGCTCGACGCCGCTCAACGACCCGACCGAGACGGCGGCGATCCGCCAGACGTTCGGCGAGCATGCGGGCGGCCTGCAGGTGAGCAGCACGAAGGGCTACTACGGGCATGCCCTCGGGGCCTCGGGCGCGATCGAGCTCGCGATCACCTCACTCGCCCTCGACCGCGGCTGGCTGCCACCGACCGTCAATCACGACGCGCCCGCCGAGGGGTGCGACCTCGACTACATCCCGCGCGAAGGGCGCGACGCCGACGTGGAATACGCCCTGAGCAACAGCTTCGGTTTCGGGGGGATCAACGCCGCGGTCGTGCTCAAACGACACGACGGGGTGTAGAGTTCGAACTTCCTCCCATGCCGGGACGGGGATCCGAGTTTCGAGTTTCCCGTCGGGCGTTGACCGTTGCGCGTCTCGCCGCGCCGGCTCCGCTCACAACGCGCAACGCGGAACTCGAGACCCGGAACGCGACACTTGGATCCGGCTTGCCCTGGGTCGGGCTTTCCGCGCCTCACGCTCTGCCCGGTACTCGATTAACGTTGTCGGGCGAGCAGCATCCTCCCTACCAGAGACCCGACCCTCATGCGCGACAGTTGGCGTCACTTCGCCGCCGAGTTCATCGGCATCTTTGCTCTCGTCTTCGTCGGCGGTGCGTCGATCATGGCATCGACGATGTCGCAGAACACGAACGGCCTGCTCGTCGCGGCCATCGCGCACGGCCTGATCCTCGGGATCATGATCACGGCGACGATGCGGATCTCGGGGCACCTGAACCCGGCGGTGACGCTCGGCTTCCTCGCGGTCCGGCGGATCGAGCCGGTGATGGCGGTGGTCTACATCATCGCCCAGCTGCTGGGCGCCCTCGTCGCGGCCTATGCGCTCAAGGCGATCTTCCCGGCAGCGATTGCGGCGGCCACGCGGCTGGGCGGCCAGTCGGTGGCGCTCGAGCTCTCCTCCGGCCAGGCGATCCTCTGCGAGTTTCTCGCGACCTTCTTCCTGCCCTTCGCCGTATTCGGCACGGCCGTGGATCCGGCGGCACCCAAGGTGGGCGGCTTCGCGGTCGGCCTCACCGTCACGGCCGGCATCCTGGCGATCGGCCCGCTCACCGGCGGGTCGATGAATCCGGCGCGGTCGTTCGGTCCCGCGGTGGTGAGCGGTATCCTCGAGGGGCAGGCGATCTACTGGATCGGACCGATCCTCGGCTCGGTGGCGGCGGCGGTGCTGTACGACCGACTGTTCCTGCGCCGTGGAAAGGAGCCGGTGGATCACGGCGCGGTGCGGCCGACGAAGTAGTCCTTGAGTACAGTTGGACTGTCCGACTGTCCGACCGTCCGACTGTCCGACTGTCCGACCGCGCTACCTGAGTCCGAAGAGATACCAGCGCGTCGCGTTGAAGAGGTAGGCGATCCAAGCGATGCCGATTGGGAAGAGCGTCAGGCCGATGCTGAAGACGAGCCCATGGCGCCAGAGGGTGGGGCCGACGGGAGCGACGTCGTCGCCCCAGAGGCGCTGGAGCAGCGCCTCGAGGGCGAACCCGAACGAGTAGCAGATGTTCGCCGCGATCGCATAGACGATGATCAGGGGGAGGGGCGCCTCGAACGGCAGGTGCGGGGGCAGCCAGCTCAGGACGTGCAGGACGCCGAGCGTCACCACGCCGGCGCTGCCGACGATGAGGTTGTAGGCGGGGCGGCGGCTCTCCCACCAGGCCAGGAGGGTGGCGGGAGAGCGGCGCACGTCGGGGACCGGGAACAGCAGTCGGGCGAGGGCGGTCATACGGGCTCCGTGGCGTACGGAGCTCAGTCTACGGGCGTTCACATATCCCGTCAAGTACTCTGTGCTGCAAAGTACAACAGCTCGCTGGACCGGTCCGTCTCCCTTCACGTATCATTTGCATACATCAAGCGGGAACTCGCAATGTCGCCTGAGCGATTCACCCGTTCGTAGGTCGCCATCGCCGCCGGAGGCCTGGCGCTCATTGCTGGTTGCTCGCGCGCGTCGCACCGCCCGAGCCTCGCTCCCGACGCACCGGTGACGACGTCGCTCGAGCGCGCGCAGCACGCCGTGGAGAAGGCGCACTTCCACGTCACCAGACGCCCACAGCCCGATTCGCGTCTCCTCGAGGCGACGCGTCAGACGGCCAGTGGGCAGGAGGACTACCTGTTCGTGCGTGTCGAGAGCGGCGGCGCCGAATCGGTTTCCGTCACCGCCCAGGCGATGGGATCACGGTCGAGTCAAGGAACGATTTCGCTCGCGCTCGCGTCGGCAGACGGCGTGGCGCTGGCCCGTCGAATCGAAGCAGGCTGCTCGGTTGCGTCGACTGACCGCCTATCGACGACTGTCCGCTAGCGCTCGACGGTCCTGAGCTCCCGCTTCGCCCCGTAGGTCACCTGATATCGGGCGATCGACTCGTTGATGATCCGCATCGCCTCGTCGCTCTTTCCCCATCCGATGATCTCCACTCGCTTCCCCTCGAGATCCTTGTAGGTGTGGAAGAAGTGCTCGACCTCCTTCAGCATGTGCTGCGGGATGTCGGCGATGTCGAAGTACTCCTGGTGATACGGATCGTGCAGCGGCACGCTGAGGATCTTGTCGTCCGGCTCGCCCCGGTCGAGCATCTTGAGCACGCCGATCGGCCGGACGTCGATCTGGCAGCCGGGAAAGGTCTGCTCCTTCACGATCACCAGCACATCGAGCGGGTCGTTGTCCTCGTGCAGCGTGCGCGGAATGAAGCCGTAGTCGCCCGGATAGTGGACGGCGCTGAACAGGACGCGGTCGAGCTTGAGCATCCCGCTCACCTTGTCGAGCTCGTACTTGTTCCGGCTTCCCGAAGGAATCTCGATGACCGCGGTGACCGACTCGGGTGGGTGCGACCCCACGGGTAGGTCGTGCCACAAGTTGAGCATTTACACGCCTCGGTTCGCCGGCATCGCCGGTCGTGAGATGGGGTTGCGCGCGTCCTGGAGGTCGACGTTCGCGCCCTGCTCGCGCGTCATCGCCCCCTTGTACTTCATCGGCTCTTCCTCGACGCCGAAGTTCACGGCGTCGAGGGCATGGACCTGCGTGAGTTGCTCGGCGGTCAGGTCCGGCAGCTCGCTGGCCGACGCGAACGCCGCGACCTGCTCGTCGTCGTACACGTTCGGCAGCGCCGTCACCACCAGCGGCTCGGCGAGCAGCCACTTGATCGCCGCCTGACCAAGCGTCATCCGCGTCGTGAGGAAGTCGAGCGTCTTCACCTTCTGCACGCGCTCTCGGGAAACACGGTGTCCACCGTGTACTTCCCCTCGAGCATCCCGCTCGCGTGCGTGACGCGCACGTTGAAGCAGCAATTCGGCGCGTGCCGGCGCGCCGCCTCGATCATCGCCGAGCCGGGGTGCTGCTCGAGGACGTTCCAGATCATCTGAATGGTGTTGATGTCGGGCTCGCGTTCCACGAGCTCGACCGACTCGTACAACCAGCCGATGGCCGGCCCGAACGCCGCCCCCCACGCGCGGATCTTTCCCTCGCGCTGGAGGTCGCGCAGCGTCCCCCACAGCTCGGGGTCGCGCACGTGCTCCATCTTCGCGTTGTGGATCTGGAGGACGTCGATGTAGTCGGTCTCCAGCCGTGCCAGACATCTGTCCACGGCCATCCGCACGAAGGCCGGGTCGGTGCGCATCGGCAGCTCCTGCTGGCCGCGCCGCGCTGCGAGCGCGGCCTCGTCATAGATGTCGTAGCCGACTTTGGTGCCGATTACGACCTCGCTTCTCCTCCCACGAAAGGCGTCGGCGATCTGCTTCTCGGCGCGCCCGTTGCCGTAGGCGTCCGCGGCGTCGAAGAACGTGATCCCGTGCTCGTCCAGCGCGCGGCGCATCATCGCCACGGCGTCGGCGTCGGTCTTCTCGCCCCACCAGCCGGTGGAGACGGTCCAGGTGCCGAAGCCGACCTCGCTCACGCTGACGTCGGTGTTGGGGAAGACGCGGTACTTCATGGCGGTCAAGGCTGGAGGAAATGAATCTGGACTCTGTCGTCCCGAGCCGGAGTTTACCCCCCGCGCAGCGTTCGGGGCTCAGGACGACATCAAGCGCGGAGCAGCCGCGCCGCGTCCAGCGCGAAATACGTGATGATCACGTCGGCGCCGGCGCGGCGGATGCCGAGCAGGCTCTCCATCATCGCGCGGTCGCGGTCGATCCATCCGCGCTCGGCGGCCGCCTGAATCATAGCGAACTCGCCACTCACCTGGTACGCGGCCAGCGGGTAGCCGGTCTCCGCCTTCACGCGGGCGACGATATCCAGGAACGGACCCGCCGGCTTGACCATCACCATGTCGGCGCCCTCCTCGATGTCGAGCCATACCTCGCGCAACGCCTCGCGCGCGTTGGCCGGGTCCATCTGGTACCCGCGCCGATCCCCCGTCTGTGGCGTGCTCTCCGCCGCCTCTCGGAAGGGGCCATAGAGGGCGCCGGCGAACTTGGCGGAATAGGCCATGATGGCCGTGCTACTCAGCCCGGCATCGTCCAAGGCATGCCGAATGGCCGCGACGCGTCCGTCCATCATGTCGCTCGGCGCCACGATGTCCGCGCCGGCGCGCGCGTGCGACACTGCCTCGCGGGCCAGCAGCTCGAGCGTCGCGTCGTTGTCGACGTCGCCGTCCACGAGGACACCGCAGTGTCCGTGCGACGTGTATTCGCACAGGCAGACGTCGGTGATGACGACGAGCTGCGGCAGCTCGCGCTTGAGCGCGCGCACCGCCTGCTGCACCGGTCCGTCGTCGTCCCACGCCCCCGACCCCTCCGCGTCCTTCTGCGCGGGGATGCCGAACAGCAGCACCCCGCCGATGCCCGCCGCCGCCGCGGCGCGCGCGTCCTTCACCATCTCGTCCACCGATGTCTGATTGACGCCGGGCATCGACGACACCGGCTGCCGCACGCCGGTGCCGGGACGCACGAACAGCGGCAGCACGAGCTGGGAGGGCGCGAGGATCGTCTCGCGCACGAGGTTGCGCAGGGCCGCGGAACGGCGCAGTCGGCGAGGGCGGTAATCTGGAAAGGCAGGCATGTGAGGCAGGCGATTATTCAGGCTGTGGCGACGGGAGATGCTCGGCGCGCCGGAGTCCTTCGAGGATCTCGGACGCACCTTCGCCACGCAGCTGGTTGGCGAGCCGAATTCCACTCAGCGCCGGGTCGGCCGGGTCGAGGGCCAGGCTGCCGCGCACCATTCGCGTGCCGTCGATCGACGCGATCATCCCGTGCAGCGTGCCGCCTCCCTCCGCGGTGGGGATCGCCAGGGCGCCGATCGGTACCTGGCACCCTCCTTCGAGCGCCGCGAGAAAGGCGCGCTCGGCCACCACGGCGCGCATCGTCGGCGCGTCGTTCATCCGGTCGGCCAGCGCGCGAACCCTCGCGTCGTCGGCACGCACCTGCACGGCGATGGCGCCCTGCCCCGCGGCCGGGAGCCACGCCGGCGCATCGAGGTAGCAGGTGATGTGCTGCCGCGCGCCGAGCCGGTGCAGACCGGCCGCGGCGAGGATGGCGGCGTGCACGCGTCCCTCGTCCACCTTCTTGAGCCGGGTGGGCACGTTGCCGCGCAGCTCGGCGACGTCGAGGTCGGGGCGCGTCGCGAGCAGCTGGGCACGTCGCCGGAGGCTCGACGTTCCCACCCGCGAGCCGCGCGGCAGCTCGTCGAGCGACTGCACGAGAATGCGACCGTTCACCACCAGGGCGTCTCGCGGGTCCTCACGCTCCAGCACCGCGGCAACGAGCAGACCGTCGGGAGACTCGGTGGGCAGATCCTTCAGTGAGTGCACCGCGATCTGCGTCTTGCCCTTCAGCAGATCGTGCTCGAGCTCCTTCGTGAAGAGGCCTTTCGCGCCGATGGAGCTGAGCGGCTCGTCGAGCCGCTTGTCGCCCACGGTCCGGTACGTCACCAGCTCGCACACGAGCCCCTGCTCCACCAGCGCCGCCTGCACCAGGCGCGCCTGGCGCAGCGCCAGCTTGGAGGAGCGGGTACCGATCCTGATCAGCGATGGATCCGAGGGCTTGGTCACGCGGGAAAGCTACCGCTTGAACGGTCCCGGCGTATCCTCGCGCCGCCGCCGTCCGGGAGCCGGGCGCCGCGGTGACTCAACGTGACTTCACGTAGAGCGCCTCGACCTTCGCGCGCGCCCACGGCGTCTTGCGCAGGAACTTGAGCGACGACTTGATGCTGGGGTCGTGCGTGAAGCAACGGATGTCGATCTGCCGGGCGAGCCCGTCCCAGCCATGCGTGGCGACGAGCTGCTCGAGCATCGCCTCGAGCGTGATCCCGTGCAGCGGGTTCCGGGGCTGCGACTCGCTCATGCCTGCTGCCGCTGCGCCGCGACGACCGCCGCCACGAGCGCCTCGATCGTCGCCACCGGCGACTCGGCGGCGAGCGGGATGCCGGCCGCGCGGATCGCCTCGCTCGTGACGGGACCGATCGAGATCCCGGGGGCGCGACGCGCCAGCTCCTCTCCGACCGCGTCGACGAAGCCGCGGACGGCCGAGGCCGAGGCGAAGGTCGTCGCATCCACCTCGCCACGCTCGAGCGACGCGCGCAGCGACTCCGCGACCACTCCGTCCGAGGTCGTGCGGTAGGCGTGGACGACATCCACGTCGGCGCCGAGCGCCCGCAGCCCCTCCGGCAATACGGCGCGCGCGCCCTCGGCCGCGACGTACAGGACGCGGGCACCGCGCACGTCGGCGCGCGTCGCGAGCGATTCGAGCACGGCCTCGGCCACGAACCGCGGCGGTACGACGTCCGCCACGAGCCCGTGTGCGAGCAGCGCGTCGCTCGTCGACCTGCCCACACACGCGAGCCGTGCGCCGGCCAGCGCGCGGGCATCCAGTCCCGCCGCGCGCAGCGCGTCCCACAGCAGCGCCACTGCGTTCTGGCTCGTCACCACGAGCCACTGGTACTCCGCGAGCCGTCGCAGTGCCGACTGGAGGGGCGCCGCGTCGAGGGGCTCGACCCGCAGTGCCGGAAGCTCGAGTACGTCCGCTCCGAGCGCGGCGAGCGCCTCGCGCAACCCGGCGGCCTGCGCGGAGGCGCGCGTCACCACGACGCGCCGGCCGAACAGCGGCAGCCGGTCGAACCAGGCGATCTCGTCGCGCAGCGAGACGACGTC
>WNFK01160380.1_pt1 | contig 17413 bp, 14 predicted proteins | sample 5400281 | NCBI WGS metagenome assembly WNFK01 (sample SAMN13153350, study PRJNA577476) | soil metagenome | isolation source: 20 cm soil on Douglas fir-dominated hillslope | place: USA:California | collected 2013-09-17 | reverse complement strand
GGATCACGCGCGAGGGCTCGCGCTCGACCGAGCAGCTCGTCGAGGCGGCCGGCTACGGCTACGCCCACTCGTGCGTCACGTCGGAGAATTTCCCGGTGCGGGGCGCGGCGCGGGGCGACGGGGACGAGGCGGCGGCGCGCGACATCGTCCTGGTCGGGTTCGATCGCGACGTCACCGCCGCGGAGGCGCTCGCCGAGGCCGCGCGCCTCGGGCTCGAGCGGCCGTCCTACGAGGACGCGCTCTACTTCGGGGTCGCGCACCCGGCGGTGCAGCAGGAGCACCCGGTGATCTTCCTGCACGATCCGTGGGTCGGCTACTTCGGCCGCCGCGACGTGCTCTGTCTCTGGAGCAATGCCGGCCGCCGCGAGCTGGGGCTCGAGGGATTCGACGACACCTGGGGCCCGCGCCACCGGTTCGCCTTCGTCGCCGTGAGCGCGCGGTGACCGTGATCGAGGTGGGCACCCGGCCGTTCTACCACGAGTTCGCGTGGGCGTACGACGCGCTGATCGCGCGGCCGGTAGCCGACGAGTGTGCGGGGATCGCCACCTGGCTGGCGCGGCGCGGCGTCGGGCCGGGCGACGCGGTGCTCGACGCCGGCTGCGGCACCGGCCGCTACGCGGTCGAGCTGACCCGGCGCGGCTTCGCGGTGACCGGGATCGACCGCTCGTTCGAGCTGCTGGAGGAGGCGCGGAGCCGGGCACGGGACGCCGGCCTGCCGATCACGCTGCTCGAGGCCGACCTGCTGGACCTGCCGGGCCCGCCCCCCGGCCGGCTCCACGACGCGATCGTGTGCCGCGGTGTCCTCAACGATATAGTCGGGGCAGCCGACCGCACCGCTGCTCTCGGCGGGTTCGCCCGGGTGCTGCGCCCGGGTGGGGTGGTGTGGCTCGACGTGCGCGACTGGAGCCGCACCGCGGCCCGCAAGACGGTCGAGCCCGTGACCGAGAGACGCGTCGCCACCCCGCGCGGGTCCCTCGCGTTCCGGAGCGTCACGCGCCTCGATCCGGCGACGCGGCGGCTGCTGGTCTCGGAGCGCCACATCCTGACCACGTCGGCGGGCGAGCGGGTCGCCACGCACGAGTTCGTGATGCAGTGCTGGACCCGAGACGAGCTGGACGGCGCGCTGGGCGCGGCCGGTTTCGAGGCGATCGAGCACGCGGCCGGCGGGACGGGCGAGCCGGGCGCGGGCTTCGAGGATCGCCTCGTGGTCACCGCCTCGCGCGGCCCGCGGTAGGCGGCGATGCCGGCGCTGAGCGTGGGCGAGCGCGACTTGGTGGCCTACGAGGATACCGGGCGCGGCCCGCTCGTCGTGCTGATCCACGGCTCGCCGGGGAGCGCGCGGGTCTGGCAGCCGGTGACCGAGCAGCTCGCGCCGCGCTTCCGGGTGATCGCGCCGAACCTGCCCGGGTACGGAGCGACCACGCGGCCGCCCGCGGGCTTGCCGAGCGACAGCGGGCACGCGGCGCGGCTGATCGAGGCCCTGCTCGACGGCATGAAGCCACCCGCGGTGGTGGCCGGCCACTCCTACGGCGGGGTGGTGGCCCTGCAGCTCGCGCTGCGGGGCACGGTGAAGCCGGGCGCGCTCGCCCTGTTCGAGCCGGTGGCGGTCCCGCTGCTCGCGGCGGTCGGCGAGACCGCGGCCTTCGCCTCGGCCCGGGCGCTCTTCGACGACTACCGCGCCGCGTTCGAGGCGGGCGATCGCCTGGCGGTGCGCAAGATGATCGACTACTGGTTCGGGTCGGGAGCCTACGACGAGATGCCGGCGCCGGCGCGCGAGTACCTGGTGAACTACACGAGCAACAACGTCGACGACGTGACCGCCACCTTCCGGGATACGTACTCGGTCGACGCGCTTCGGCGCCTCACGGTGCCGACGCTGGTGGCCTACGGCGCCCGGAGCCCGGAGACGATGGTGAAGATCGTGCAGGCCATCGCCGCGCTCGTGCCGGGCGCGCGGCTCGAGCGGATCGAGGACGCCAACCACGCGCTGACCACGACCCACGCAGACCTGGTCGCGGCGATGATCGGGACCCTCGCCGATCGGAGCTCGTGAGTGCGCGGTCGCGGCGGGAGATCCTCCGGCTCGGGGCGGCGGCCCTGGGAGGGCTGCTGGTGAGCTCGCCGGCGCGCGGGCAGGGGATGCTCGAGCGGGCCGTCCCGCGGACGAATGAGCGGCTGCCCGCGGTCGGCCTCGGGACCTGGCAGGTGTTCGACGTGGCGGGAGACGCACGGGAGCTCGGGCAGGCCCGCGAGACGCTTCGCGTCTTCACCGAGGGGGGCGGGCGCGTGATCGACAGCTCGCCAATGTACGGATCGTCCGAGGCGGTGACGGGGCAGCTCGCCGCCGAGCTGGGCGTGGCGGCGAAGCTCTTCGTGGCCACCAAGGTGTGGACGAGCGGCAAGCAGGCGGGCATCCGGCAGATGGAGGACTCGATGCGCAAGCTGCGCGTCGAGCGGCTCGACCTGATGCAGGTGCACAACCTGGTGGACGTGCAGACGCACCTGGCCACGCTCGCCGAGTGGCGAGCGGCCGGCCGCGTGCGCTACGTCGGCATCACCCACTACCACGCGGGCGGCCACGCCGAGCTGGAGCGCCTCCTGCGCCGGGGCGGCGTCGATTTCGTGCAGGTGAACTACTCGCTGGCCGAGCCGCAGGCGGATGCGCGCCTGCTGGGGGCCGCCGCCGACGCGCGCGTGGGGGTGATCGTGAACCGGCCGTTCGCGGAGGGGGCGATGTTCGGGCGGGTGAAGGGGAAAGCGGTGCCGGAGTGGGCGCAGGCGGCGGGGTGCGCGAGCTGGGCGCAGTACTTCCTCAAGTGGATCCTGGCGCACCCGGCGGTCACCTGCGTGATCCCGGGCACGCGCAATCCCCGGCACGCGGCGGACAACCTGGGCGCGATGGCGGGTCCGCTGCCGGACGCGGCGATGCGGCGGCGCATGACTGAATACTTCGATTCGCTATAGGAGGAGCCATGCCGCGCAACGAGGCCCGGACGTATCGTCACATCGAGGTGGTGCCGGCGAGCGGGTCGCTGGGCGCCGAGATCCGCGGGGTCGACGTGGCCGCGGCGCTCGCCGGATCCGTGATCGCGGAGATCCGCCAGGCGCTGCTCGATCACCTGGTCATCTTCTTTCGCGACCAGAAGCTCGCGCCGCGCGAGCAGCTCGCCTTCGCGGGCCGCTTCGGGGAGCCGATGGAGTATCCCCAGCTCAAGGGCCTGCCGGAGTGCCCGCTGATCACCCCGGTGCTCAAGCTCGCCGACGAGAAGGTGAACTTCGGCGGGGTGTGGCACACCGACACGACCTACCTCGCCGAGCCGCCGATGGCCAGCATGCTCTACGCGGTGGAGCTGCCGCCCTACGGGGGCGACACGATCTTCGCCAACCAGTACCTGGCGTACGAGACGCTCTCGGAGGGACTGCGGCGAGCGCTCGACGGGCTGATCGCGGTCAACACCTCGACCAAGGCGGACGCGTCGAAGACCCGCGAGGACCGGCTGCGGGCGGCCGGCGTCGAGATGAAGGTGCTGACCAGCGAGCACCCGGCGGTGCGCACCCACCCCGAGACGGGGCGCAAGGCGCTCTACGTCAACCACGGGCACACCGCGCACTTCAAGGGGTGGACCGAGGAGGAGAGCCGGCCGCTGCTCGAGTACCTCTTCGCCCACCAGGTGCGGCCCGAGCTCTGCTGCCGCTTCCGGTGGGAGCCGGGCTCGATCGCGTTCTGGGACAACCGCTGCGCCCAGCACAACGCGGTCAACGACTACGCGGGGTTCAAGCGGCTGATGCACCGCGTGACGCTGGCCGGGGACACGCCGCGGTAGGGAAGATCACCCCTCACCCTGCCCTCTCCCCTGAGGGGAGAGGGTTCAGCGGCCGCTCCAGCGGGGCTTGCGCTTCTCCACGAAGGCCTTGGCGCCTTCGACGCGGTCCTCGGTGGTGCGGAGAAGGGTGGCGAGGTCGTTCTCGAGGCGGATGCCGTCTGCGTAGCGCAGCGCCACCGGCGCCTTGTCCGCCAGCGTGCGGGCGAGGGCCTGCGCGGCCGACGGCAGCTCGGCCACCGGCACCACGCGCTCGACCAGGCCGATGCGCAGGGCCTCCGCGGCGGGGATGCGCATGCCGGTCATGATCATCTCGAGCGCCTTGCCGCGGCCGACCAGGCGTGGAAGCCGCTGGGTGCCGCCGCCGCCCGGGATGATGGCCAGGTTGATCTCGGTGAGGCCGAGCTGCGCGTCCTCGGCCGCGATGCGGATATCGCAGGCGAGCGCCATCTCGAGGCCGCCCCCGAAGGCGTAGCCGCGGATCGCCGCGATGATCGGCTGCGGGCAGCGCTCCATCTCGCGCCGGAAGTCCACGCGGCGCCGGGCCTCGCGGAACTGGGTCGGCACCGGGGGCTCGAGGAACTCGCGGATGTCGGCGCCCGCCGAGAAGGCCTTGTCGCCCGCCCCGGTCACCACCACCGCGCGCACCGTGTCGTCCCCGCGCAGGCGCGTGAAGACCTCCAGCAGCTCGCGGCGCATCGCCTGGTTCATCGCGTTGTGCACGTCCGGGCGGTTCAGGGTGACGGTGGCCACCCCGTCGGCCTGCTCGTAGCGGATGGCCTCGTACTTGGTCGCGTCGCTCATGGGGCGGAGTCCTTGCCGGCCACCACGCCGCGGCGGCGCAGGTCGGCGATCTCGTGATCGGCATAGCCCGCCTGGCGCAGCACCTCGGCGGTGTGCTGGCCGAGCATGGGCGGCGGGCCCGCGTCGGGGGCCTGCGTCTCGGAGAAGCGGAGCGGCTGGCCCATCAGGGAGAGCGGGCCCAGCTCCGGGTGATCGTACTGGACGACCATCTTGTGGTGGAGCACCGCGGGGTCCTGCATGAAGTCCTGGAGCGACTGGGTGGGGGCGGCCGGGATGTCGTGCTCGGCCAGGATGCGCAGCCACTCGTCGCACGGCTTGGAGGCGAACGCGCTCTCGAGCAGGGGCATCAGCACGTCGGCGTGGTCGCGGCGCGCGAACCAGGAGCCGAAGCGCGGGTCCCGGGCCAGCTCCTCGTGGCCGATCGCCTTGCAGAGCTTCATCCAGAATGACTGATTGCCCACCGCGAGGAAGAACCAGCGCCCGTCGCCGGCCTGGTAGAGCCGGTACGTCGGCGTGGCGCGGAAGACGCCGGTCTCGAGACCGGGGTAGGCCAGCACGCTGCCGGACTGCAGCGCGAGCACCGCCTGCAGCAGCGAGGTCTGCACGCGCTGGCCCTTGCCGGTACGCTCGCGCACGAAGAGGGCCGCCAGCACCATCTGGCCGGCGAGCGCCGCGCAGTAGTAGTCCGTCACCGCGATGCGCAGATACTGGGGCGGCCCCCCGAAGCCCTGGAGGGTCATGACGCCCCCCATCGCCTGGAGGAGGGGATCGAAGCCGGGGCGCTCCTTGTAGGGGCCGTCGGAGCCGAAGGCGGTGACGCTCGAATAGATGATGCGCGGGTTGATGGCGCGGAGGGTCTCGTAGTCCACCCCCAGGCGCTCGACGACGCCGGGGCGCATGTTCTCCATCACCACGTCGGCGTCGCGGGCGAGGCGATGGACGACGCCGCGGCCGTCGGGATCCTTCATGTTGACCGCGATCGAGCGCTTGCCGCGGTTCCAGCCGTAGAAGCCGGGCAGCTCGCGGAAGGAGTCGCCCTCGATCGCCTCGACCTTGATGACGTCGGCGCCCAGGTCGGCCAGCATCATCGCCCCGTACGAGCCGGCGATGTACGAGGTCAGGTCGACGACCTTCACGCCTTCGAGGGGACCCCCCTCACCCTGCCCTCTCCCCCCCGGGGGGAGAGGGTCGGGGTGAGGGGGCCGGGTTTCGCTCGTCATCGGGCGGCGGTGATGCCCCGGACGATGAGCTCGCGGTGGTGGGCCGCGTCGCCGTAGAGGGGCTCGAGCGACTTGGCGCGCTTGAAGTAGAGGTGGAGATCGTACTCCCAGGTGAAGCCGATGCCGCCGTGGACCTGGATCGCGTCGCCGCAGACCTTGCGGGCCGACTCGCTGACGTACGACTTGCAGATGGAGGCGGCGCCGGCCGCGTCCTCCGCGCCGGCGGTCAGCGCCCACGCCGCGTAGTAGACCGCGGAGTGCGAGTTCTCGACCTCGACCAGCATCTCCGCGCAGCGGTGGCGGATGGCCTGGAACGATCCGATGAGCTGGCCGAACTGCTCGCGCACCTTGGCGTAGCCCACGCTCATGTCGAGGCAGCGGCGGGCCGCCCCCAGCATCTCGGCGGAGGCGCCCACCGCGGCGCGGCGCAGGAGCCCATCCATCACCGGACCCGCGCTGCCGGCCGGGCCCACCAGCGCGTCGGCGGGCACCGGCGCGTCGGTCAGGCGCAGCTCCGACCAGCGGTTGCCGAGGTCGATGCCGACCATGGGCGCGAGCGTCACCCCGGCCTCGCGCGGGTCTACCAGGAAGAGGCAGAGGCCCTCGGGCGCGCGGGCCGGGACCAGCACCACGTCGGCCACGTGGGCCCACGGCACGAAGCGCTTGATGCCGGTCAGGCGCCAGCCGTGGCCCGCGCGGGTGGCGGTCGCGGTGGTGGCGGCGGGATCCCAGTCGAGCCCGTCCTCGAGCAGCGCCGCGCTCGCGCGCGCCTGGCCCGACGCGATCGCGGGCAGCCACTTCTCCTTCTGGGCCGGGCTGCCGCCGAGCATCAGGCCGAGCCCGCCCAGCACCACGCTCGCGAAGTAGGGGCCGGGATACGCGGCGCGGCCCATCTCCTCCAGCACCAGCGCCAGCTCGACCAGGCCGAGGCCGGCGCCGCCCTGTTCCTCGGGGAAGGGCAGGCCGAGCCAGCCGAGCTTGGCCATCTCGCCCCAGAGCGCCTCGTCGTAGCCCCGCTCGTCGTCCATCATGGCGCGCACGCGGGCCGGCGGGCACTGCTCGTCCAGCGCCGCGCGGACCGAGTTGCGCAGCAGGACCTGATCTTCGCTGAACGAGAAATTCATCGAGGACCTCCGACGCGGTCGGCCCGGGCTTCCTTGGGCAGCCCCAGGATGCGCTCCCCGATGACGTTCTTCTGGATCTCCGAGGAGCCGGCGTAGATCGTGCCCGCGCGCGACCACAGGAAGGCGTAGGCCCAGGTGCCGTGATCGCCGATCGCGGTGTCGACTTCCAGGCGATACTCCGCCGGCACCCCGTCGGTGAGCTGGCCGTAGGGGCCCAGGATCTCCTCGGCCAGCTCCATGAAGCGCTTCTCGAACTCGGAGTACGAGAGCTTCGTGATCGAGCCGCCCGCGCCCGGATGCTCGCCCCGCTCCAGCATGGTCAGCGTGCGGAGCGCGCCGTAGCGCTCGACCTCGAGGTCGGCCCAGACGCGCCCGAGCTTCTGCCGCGTCACCGGGTCGTCGACGATGGGCCGGCCATTGCGCTTCAGCCGGCGCGCGGCGTCGACGAGCTGGCGATACTGCGAGGCGTAGGTGGTGACGCGGGCCAGCGCGCGGCCGCCGCGCTCGTAGCCGAGGGTGGTCTGGGCGATGCCCCAGCCCTCGCCGAGCCGTCCGACCATGTTCTCCTTCTCGACCCGCGCGTCGGTCATGAAGACCTCGCAGAACTCCGACGAGCCGGTGATCTGCTTCAGCGGGCGCACGTCCACCCCGGGCTGGCGCATGTCCATGAGGAAGCACGTGATGCCCCTGTGCTTGGGGACGGCGGGATCGGTGCGCGCGAGGAGGAGGCCCCAGTCCGCGTTGGCCCCGCCGCTGGTCCAGATCTTCTGGCCGTTGACCTCGAAGTGGTCGCCGCGGTCCACCGCGGCGGTGCGCAGCGCGGCCAGGTCGGAGCCCGCGTTGGGCTCGGAGTAGAGCTGGCACCACATCTCCTCGGCGGTGAGGATTTTCCGGAGGTAGCGCCGCTTCTGCGCGTCGGTGCCGTGCACCACGATGGTGGGACCCGCGATGCCCAGGCCCAGCCCGTTCGTCGGAGCGGGCGCGCCCGCGCGGGCCATCTCGTCCGCCACGATCGCCTGCTCCATCGGCCGCGCGCCCTGGCCGCCGTACTCCCTGGGCCAGCCCATGCCGAGATAGCCGGCCTCGTAGAGGCGGCGATGCCAGGCCCGTCGCTCGTCGAGGTTCTTGATGTGGCGCGGCATGTGGTGCTCGAGCCACGCGCGCACCTGCTTGCGGAAGGCGACGTCCTCGGTGGTGTAGTTGAGATCCATTGGCTTGGGGGCCTCCTCACGTCGGCCAGGCCGGTTGGGTCAGTCGCGGATTCTTGTCAGCCGGAGTTTCTAAGAGGTAGCCCCGGTTCTAGCACGGGCCGCGAGGGACGGTCAACCGCGGACGGCGCGCCGTGCTACCGTCGCGGGCGAGCGGCCGATGACGATCGATCGGAGAGCGTGGCTGAAGGGGGCGGGTGCCGTCACCATCCTGGCCGCCGGGGGAGTGGCCTGGCGCGCGCGCGAGCAAGGCGTGCTCGCGGGCGGGAGCGGACCGGCCTACGAGCCCTGGGCCACCTGGCGCCGCGACGCGGCCGAGGGGCCGCTGGCGCTGGTGCGGGCCGGCATCCTCGCCGCCAACCCCCACAACACGCAGCCGTGGCTCTTCCAGGTGGGCGCCGCGCGGGTGGCGCTCCTGGCCGATACCGCCCGGAACCTGGGCTCCTTCGATCCCTACCTGCGCGAGCTGCACATCGGCCTCGGCTGCGCGATCGAGAACATGGCGCGCACCGCCCGCGCCTACGGCTACGAGGCGACGGTGACGCTCCGCGGGGGGCCGCTCGCGGGCCCGGCCTCGCCGCCGCGCCCGGAGCCGGTCGCGGTCCTCGAGCTCGCGCCGGCCCGCCCGCGTCCGGATGCGCTCTTCGACGCCATCGGGCGCCGGCACACCGATCGCGCCGCCTACGACGCGGCCAGGCCGGTGCCCTCCGACGCGCTCGAGGCGATGTGGGGGGCCTTCAAGGAGGATGCCGAGGTGCGCCTGTTCCTCTACTCGGCGACGGAGGAGCGGCGCCAGTTCGGCGCGGCGGTGATCGCGGCCACCGAGCGCATCGTGGACGACCCGCGGATGATCGAGGACAGCCAGCGCTGGTTCCGTCACCGCTGGGCCGACGTGCAGCGGCTGCGCGACGGCCCCACCCTCGACGCGGCGGGGCTGCCCGCCTGGATGACCGCGGCGGCCAAGCTGCTGCCCCCGCCGTCGCCCGAGACCAACCACCGCTACTGGCTCGACGCCACCCGCGACGTGCAGGTCAAGACGGCCGCGCTCTTCGGCCTCATCGCGGTGCGGGATCTCTACGACCGCGCGCAGGCGCTGCGGGCGGGACGGCTCTGGCAGCGGCTGCACCTGCTGGCGGTGAGCCGCGGCCTCGCCATGCAGCCGATCAACCAGTCGGTCGAGCTGGTGGATCGCGAGCGCGCGCTCGGCCGGGAGCCGCGCGCGGCCGCGACGCTCGCGGCCCTCACCGGCGCCGCCGAGTGGAAGCCCACCTTCGCGTTCCGGATGGGCTTTCCCACGCGGGCCGCCGCGCCGAGCCCGCGACGTCCGGTGGACGCGGTGGTCGTGCCCTAGCCCGCGGCGCGGCGCCGGGTCGTCGGCTCGTCCTCCTCGAGGAGCGTGGCCAGGAGCGCCAGCAGGTCGTCCTCGGTGAGCAGCCCCACCAGGCGATCGCCCTCGGTCACCGGGAGCGCGGGAAGCCGGCGCGCCCGCATCAGGCGGATCGCGTCGACGAGCGGAGTGCGCCGTCCGACCGAGGTCACGGCCGGCTGGATGACGCGATCGATCCGGACGCGGTCGAGACGGGCGGGGATCTCGCGGATCGCGATCGTGCTGGCCACGGACGGATGCGCGCGATCGACGTCCACCGCGGCGAGCAGGCCGACGAGCGCGCTTCGGCGCAGCACCGGGAGCGCGTCGATCCGGTGCCGGGCCAGGAGGCGGCCCGCGAGGCCGAGGCTCTCGCCCGGGCCGACCGCGACCGGCTCCCGCCGCATCCGCTCAGCGACGCGCATCGCGCGCTCCGATGCGGGGAACGGCCAGCACCGGGCACGGAGCCAGCCGTGCGAGCCGATCGCCCAGCGTCGCGACAAGCCCGCCCAGGACGCCGCGGCGCGCCGCCGTGCCGATCACGATGAGGTCCGCGGCGAGCTCCTCGGCGCGCTGCGCGATCTCGCGCGCGACCGGACCCTCCGCCACCTCGCACTGCACGTCCCGGTCGCGGCCCGCCTCGCGCAGAATGGCCATCGCCTCGTCGGCGACGTGACGCCGCGCTCGCTCGATGGCCACCATCGCCTCGGCCTCGAGGCCAGGGATCGGGCGGGCGGCGGGCAGCACGTGCAGCGCGGTCACGGTGGCGCCGGTGGTGGCCGCTATGCGCAGCGCCTCGCCCAGCGCGCGGCGGCAGCCGGGGCGCAGGCTCGTGGCGGCGAGGACGTGGCCGAGCCCGGTCGGGTCGCGATGCGCCAGCAGGCCGCTCAGCACCGCGAGCAGGTCGCTCCGGCTGACCACTCCCGTCACCGCGCCGTCGTCGACCACCGCGAACGCGTCCGCCCGTCGGTCGCGGGCGAGGCGGGCCGCCTCGGCCACCGGCGTCTCGGGATGGAGCGCCAGCGGGTCGCGCGCCATCACGTCCGCCACCACGAGACCGGCGACCGCGGCCGCCCAGTCGTGGCGGGCGATCTCCGGGATGCTCGAGACGTCGGCCCGCTCGATGTCGCGCTCCGCGAGCATGCCCACCAGGCGATGGTGGTCGACCACGGGCAGGTGGCGGATCCCGCGGCGGCGCATGAGCGCGCGCGCATCGCGGAGGGGAGTGGCCGGCTCGATGGTGATGGCCGGTCGCGTGAGCAGGGTCTTGATCTGCATGGGCTCCTCTCTTCTATGCGGACCGCAAGCATCGCGGGCCGCTCGTCAGCACGGGAATCGGGACGGCGCCAAGATCATCCGGGCGTCGAATCACGCCGTCGGTCACGACGAGGACGTCGGCGTCCAGCTCCTGGATGACGGCGCGGGTCACCGGGACCGGCGCGCCGAAGCGCACCCTCCAGCTGATCGACGAACGCCACCGTTCGCCCGCCGGCGGACAGCACCCGCGCGGCCGGCTCGATGATCAGGAGGTGGAGCGCGCTGCCGGGTCCCCGGGCCAGGTGGCGCGCCCAGGTCAGGGCGCGCTCGCCGCGCTCGGTCCCGTCCAGCAGAACGAGAAGACGTCGGTAAGCGCTCGATCGCATGCGCCCAGGGTACCGACCGGCTCGACGGCGGCTCGCTAAGCTTTCGTGACGTGTCGGCCCGGGCCGGATCGTGCTACCTTCCTGCCAACGATCCCCCGATCGCACGAAAACGAAAGGATCCGACCGATGGCCGATGCCCCGCTGCCGACCCGTGATCGCGTCGAAGCCTACTTCAAGGAGCTGAACAACTGGGGCCGCTGGGGGCACGACGACCAGCTCGGTACCGTGAACCTGATCACGCCGGCCAAGCAGGCGCAGGCCCAGCGGCTGATCAAGAAGGGCCGCACCGTGTCGCTCGCGCGCGACGTGGTCCCGCGGCGGTGCTCGACCGCTTCGACATGGTCTACCACGGCTTCTGGATCACCCACGTGGACGCGCTCTGCCACGTGGGCTGGGACGGCGAGCTCTACAACGGCCGCCCGTTCGCGGAGAGCCTCACCGTGGAGGGCGCGCTCTGGTGCCCGATCGACCCGATCTTCGCCCGCGGCATCACCACTCGCGGCGTCTTCCTCGACGTGGCGGCCGGGCGCAAGGAGGGCTACGTCACGGTGGGCCGGCCGGTGACCCCGCGCGAGCTCGACGAGGCGGAGCGGCGCGCGGGCGTGAAGGTGGAGCCGGGCGACGTGGTGGTGCTGCGCAGCGGCGACGAGAAGTTCCGCCTCGAGAACCCGGACTGGAAGCCTCGGATCTCGGACCACCCGGGTCTCAACGTGTCCTGCCTCGAGTGGTTCCGCGAGAAGGACATCGCGGCGATCTCCTGGGACATGATGGACGAGCGGCCGAGCGGCTACCCCGGCTTCGGCATGTCCACCCACCTGGCGATCCCGTTCCTGGGCCTGGCCCTCATCGACAACTCCGACCCCGAGCGCCTGGCCAAGGCGTGCGCCGAGGAAGGGCGCAACGAGTTCCTGTTCACCGCCACGCCCCTGCGCCTGGTCGGCGCCACCGGCGCGCCCGCGGACCCGATCGCGATCTTCTGATGAGCCGACACGTCCCGGGCCGATCCATCCGGCCGCTCGCTCTCGTCGCGCTCCTCTTCCTCGCGACCGCCGCCTCCGCTTTGGCAGCTGAAGGCGAGATGCGCTGGGGCCTGCACGTCACGCTCGCCCCCAAGTGGCTCGATCCGGCCGAGACCGAGGCGTTCAGCACTCCGTTCATGGTGCTCTACGCGGTGCACGACGCGCTGGTGAAGCCGATGCCGGGCGGGCTCAACACCCCGAGCCTGGCCGAGTCGTGGCAGGAGTCGAAGGACCATCTCTCGTTCACGTTCACCCTTCGCAGGAACGCGCGCTTCCACAATGGAGAGCCGGTCACCGCGGAGGACGTGAAGTTCTCCTGGGACCGCTACAAGGGAGCCAGCGCGGCCCTTCTGAAGGAGAAGGTGAAGGAGGTGCAGGTGCTGGGGCCGACCCAGGTGCGCTTCGTGCTGAAGGAGCCGTGGGCCGACTTCATGACCTTCTACGGGACGACCGCCTCGGGGGCGGCCTGGATCGTGCCCAAGAAGTACGTGCAGCAGGTGGGCGAGGACGGCTTCAAGGCCGCGCCGGTCGGCGCGGGCCCGTACAAGGTGGTCTCGTTCAAGCCCGGCGTCGAGATCGTGATGGAAGCCTTCGACGGCTACTGGCGGAAAGCCCCGTCGGTGAAGCGCCTGGTCATGCGCTCGATGCCGGAGGAGACGACGCGCGCGGCCGCGCTCAAGAGCGGGGAGGTGGACATCGTCTACCTGCTCACCGGGCCGACCGCGGAGGCCATCCGCAAGGCGCCCGGCTTCACCCTCAAGGCGCCGCTGCTCTCGGGCGCATTCTGGCTCGAGCTGCCGGAGCAGTGGGACCCGAAGTCGCCCTGGCACGATCTGCGGGTGCGCCAGGCCGCCAGCCTCGCGATCGATCGCCAGGCGGTGAACCAGGCGGAGACCCTCGGCTTCTCGCGCCTGACCGGCAGCATCGTGCCGCGTATCTTCCAGTACGCGGTGCACTACGAGCCGCCCGCGTACGATCCGGCCCGGGCGAAGAAGCTCCTGGCCGATGCGGGCTACCCCAACGGGTTCGACGGCGGCGACTTCTACCCGTTCCCGCCCTACACCTCGATGGGCGAGGCCATCCAGGGCTATCTGCAAGCGATCGGCATCCGCACCACGACGCGCACCATGGAGCGGGCCGCCTACTTCACCGCGTGGCGCGAGAAGAAGCTCCACGGGGTGATCCTCGTGATCAGCGCCGCCTTCGGCAACGCGGCCACGAAGATCGAGCCCTACGCCACGAGGAACGGCATCTATGCCTACGGGAGCCTGCCCGAGATCGACGACCTCTACTCGCGCCAGGGTCGGGAGCTCGATCCCAGGAAGCGCGAGGCCCTGCTCGCCCAGATCCAGAAGACGCTCGTGGACAAGGTGATCAACGTGCCGATCTACGAGCTGGCCTTCATCTGGGGGATCGGGCCGCGCGTCGAGGAAGGCGGGGCCGGGCTCATCCCGGGCTTCTCCTATTCGGCGCCCGCGGAGGACCTCCGGCTCAAAGCGCGCTGAGGGAGGCCGCGTGGCCCAGTACTCGCTCGGCATCGACATCGGCGGCACGTTCACCGACCTCGTGGTCTACGACCACGACACCGGCATGCGATGGAGCCGCAAGGTCCTCACCACCCACGACGACCCCGCGCGCGCGGTCGCCGCCGGGGTGGCCGGCCTGCTCGACCAGGCGCGCGTCGATCCGGCCGCGTTCTCCCGGGTCGTCCACGCCACCACCCTCTTCACCAACGCGCTGATCGAGCGCAAGGGCGCGGTCACCGGCCTGATCACGACCGCGGGCTTCGCGGACACGCTCGAGATCGGGCGCGAGCGGAAGTACGAGCTGTACGATCTCGCCATCACCAAGCCCGAGCCGCTGGTGCCGCGGCAGCTGCGGCTCGAGGTGCCCGAGCGCACGAAGGCGGACGGGCGCATCGCGCGGCGCCTCGACACCCGCGCGGTCGCCGCGCGCGCGGCCGCGCTGGCCCGCGCGGGCGTCGAGGCGATCGCGGTGGTGTTCCTGCACGCCTACGCCAACCCGCGCCACGAGCGCGAGGTGGCCCGGCTGATCGCGCGGCGCCATCCCGGCATCGCGGTGACAACGTCGCACGAGGTGGCCCCCGAGATCCGCGAGTACGAGCGGGCGTCGACCACGGTGGCCAACGCCTACATCAAGCCCCTCGCCCAGAAGTACCTGGCCCTCATGGCCGAGCGGGTGTCGGCGCTCGGGATCCCGGCCCCGCTGCTGCTCATGCTCTCGAGCGGCGGCCTCACCCACGTGGCCGAGGCGCAGCGGGTGCCGGTGCAGATGCTCGAGTCCGGTCCCGCCGCGGGCGCCATCGCGGCCGCCTTCTTCGGTCAGGCCGACGGCAACGGCCGGGTGCTCGCCTTCGACATGGGCGGGACCACCGCCAAGCTCTCGCTGGTGGACGATGGCGAGCCGCTCACCGCCTACTCCTTCGAGGCCGCGCGGCAGCGGCGGTTCATCGAGGGCAGCGGGCTGCCCATCCGCATCTCGACCATCGAGCTGATCGAGATCGGCGCGGGCGGCGGCAGCATCGCGGCGGTGGACGAGATCGGGCTCCTCAAGGTGGGCCCGCGCAGCGCCGGCTCGCACCCGGGGCCGGCCGCGTACGGGCTGGGCGGGCGCGAGCCCACCGTGACCGACGCCGACTTCCTGCTCGGCTACCTGAACCCGGACTACTTCGCGGGGGGCGAGGTGGCGGTCGACATGGCGGCCGCCATCGGCGCGGTCGAGGAGCTGGCCCGGCGGCTCGGGCTCGAGTCCACCAAGGTCGCGTGGGGTATCCACGACATCGTCAACGAGAACATGGCGGGCGCCGCGCGCGTGCACATCGCGGAGCGCGGGCGCGACCCGCGCGACTACGCGCTGCTGTGCACCGGCGGCGCGGGGCCGGTGCACGCCTACTCGGTCGCCGGCAAGCTCGGGATCGGGCGCGTGATCTGTCCGCCGTCGGCGGGCGTGGCGTCGGCGCTGGGCCTGCTGGTGGCGCCGGCCCGGGTGGACCGCGGGGCCACCGTCGGCATCCGGCTCGATCGGGGCAGCATCGGGGAGCTCGAGGCCGGCTTCGCGCGGCTCGAGGAGCAGGCGCGCGCGGTGATGGCGGAGACCGGGCTCAAGCTCGAGTCCGCCACGGTGGAGCGGCTGGCCGACGGGCGCTTCATGGGCCAGGGCTTCGACCTGGTGGTGCCGCTGCCGGCCGGGCCCTACGAGGACAGCGAGCCGGGGCGCGCGGTCCTGCGCGGCGCCTTCGAGAGCGCGTACCGCGAGAAGTTCGCGCTGACGCCGCCCGGGGTGCCGGTGGAGTTCATCAACATCCGGGTGGCGGTGCGCGCGCCGGTCTCGGGCAGCGACGTGGTGCTCGAGGGCCGTCCGGGCGAGGGCGCCCGCGCCGCGCTCAAGGGGACGCGACGCGCCTACTTCCCCGGCGCGGACAGCTGGGTGGAGACCACGGTATACGACCGCTACCGGCTCGGGGTGGGGGACCGGCTGAGCGGCCCGGCGGTGGTGGAGGAGGAGGGGTCGACGCTCGTGATCGGTCCGGGGGCGACCGCGGAGGTCGCGCCGAGCGGCAATATTGTCATGACCCTCCCGGGGTGATGACCCTCCCGGAGTGACCGCGCCGGCCGATCCTCAGTCGGGCTGATCGAGGGGCGCGCCCACGTCGGCCTCGAGCTGGTAGATCGCCACGAGGTAGGCGCCGACCGCCTGGAGATGCGCGAGCGCGGTCTCCCGGTAGGTGCGCTGCGCGTCGAGGAAGTCGAGCAGGCTCTGTCCGCCCCGGCGGTAGGCGTACTCCACGACCTCACGGGTCCGCTGCGCCTTGGGCAGATACACGTCCCGGAGGACGAGCACGCGCTCCCGCTGGGTCACCGCGGTGCGTAGATCGACGTCGAGCCCGGCGAGCGCCTGCTGCTCGGTCGCCTGGCGGGTCGCCTCCAACCGGGCGATCTCGGACCGCGTGCGCTCGATCTCGCCCTGGTTGCGATCGAAGATGCGCAGCGGGAAGGAGAAGCCGAACCCGATGGTGTTGTCCGGGCCAATGCGCTGGTACTCGATCTGCGGCGTGACGTCCCACCAGGCGTTGGCGCGGGCGAGCCGGTGGTCCGCCTGGGCCCGCTCCCGATCCGCGATGGCCGCGCGCAGGTCCGGCCGGTTGGCCACCGTGAGGCGCCGGAGACGATCGGGGTCGAGGGAGACGTCGGAGAACTGGAGATCGCCGGCGACCTCGAAGTCTTCCGCGATGGCGGCGGGCGCGGCGGTGCTCCGCAGGGTGATCCGGGCCACGTCGAGGGCCTGCCGGGCGTCGGCCGCGTCGCGCTCGAAGGTGAAGCGCTGCACCTGGACGCGGAGCAGCTCGAGCTCGGACAGGTCGCCGCGGTCGACCCGCAGGCGCTGCAGTCGGGCGGTCTCGTCGAGGGCCCGCAGATTCTCCTCCGCGAGCGCGAGCTGCTCGCGCGCCACCAGGGCCCCCGCGAAAGCGGTCTTGACCTGGAGGACGGTGAGCCGCCGCACGTCCTCGAGCTGGAAGGCGGTGACCCGCGTCGCGGCGCGGGCCGCGTCGACGCGTCGGAGGCGCTTGCCGCCGAGCTCGATGGGCTGGCCGATCGAGAAGGTGTGCTGGACCAGGGCCGCGCTGCCGCCGCCGAACTGCTCGGCGAGGTAGGTCGCGGTCGGGTTCGGTCGCAGCCCCGCGGTGATCTCGCCGGCCCGCACCGACCGGAGCTCCGCGCTCTTGGCGCGCACCGTCGGGTTCTGGCGCAGCGCGAGGGCGAGCGCCTCGTCGAGAGACAGTCGCCGGATCGCCTCCTGCGCGAAGCCGGAGCCGGCGAGCCCGAAGAGCGCCGCCGCCACCACTGCTACCACCGCGATCGTCCTCGCCACCAGTTTCCGTTTCGTCGCCTCGTCCATGGTCACCTCGGCGGGCATGGTCGCCCGGAGCGGATGAAGGAATCCTGAAGGCGCCCGGGCCGGTGCTCCAGTTACGACGCGAGCGGGAGGCGGATGCGGATGCTCGCGCCGCCGCCGGGCGCGGGCTCCAGCGTGATGCTGCCACCCTGGGACTCAACCACGAGGCGGCAGATCGCGAGACCCAGGCCGACACCAGGCGTGTCGGTGGCCCGGGCCGAGCTGCCCCGGTAGAAGCGCTCGAAGAGCCGTGGCAGTTCCTCCTCGGGCACGCCCGGGCCGGTGTCCGACACC
>WNFK01240799.1_pt1 | contig 17435 bp, 13 predicted proteins | sample 5400281 | NCBI WGS metagenome assembly WNFK01 (sample SAMN13153350, study PRJNA577476) | soil metagenome | isolation source: 20 cm soil on Douglas fir-dominated hillslope | place: USA:California | collected 2013-09-17 | reverse complement strand
TTCGCACTCGGCACGCCAAGAAAGTAGATGGCGGCAGCCGCGCCGATGACGAGACCGAGAACGAGAAGCAGTAGATATTTCATCCGTATTCTCCCTTAGCGGTTACTGCGCCGGCGAGGCGGTAGCCGACGAGGTTGGCGATGGTGCGGGCGCGTTCATATTACTCAGCACCAATTTGCCAAGCGCCATCACGGTCCTGGTGAACGAATCGATCTGTTGGCGCACCTGTTCCGGTGGAACTTTACTAAAGTCCGCCGGCACCTGAAACAGCGAGTCGTCGACAGTTGTGCTGATGTCGCGCATCTCTGCAACCACAATCGCGCCTTTCACACCCTGTACGTTTCCGCTCGCCTCCGATTGCAGTTGTGCCCTGAGCGGCAGGCCGGTTTCTTTGTCAACATAGAAAAAGGCTTCGCTCTTGACTTCGCCGGCGGAGGTTGAAGTGTTGGTAGTGGTCGCATAACGATATTTATCTGCGGGCCGACCGTTCATCGTGTCGTCGCCAACGCGCTCAACGCCTCTTAGTTTCTCCAGGTAAGAAACGATCTGGCCCGGCGTCATTAGCTTTTGCAATTGGAAGCCGGTCGCTTCCTGAGTCAGTTCCGCATACTGCTTGCGGGCAGGCGCGATCACGATGTGCTTGTCACCCTGTTCCAGGTAAATCAAATCGGAACCGTCAGGCAGTTTAAAAGATACGCGGCGATCAGCTGCGTTGCGTGCGACTTCCACGGACAGCGTCGGAATGCCGACTGTCTTTTGCCCGCCCTCGGTTTCCGCGCTGAACACCAGAACCGCCCGATACTTTTCCGGCTCTCGCGCCGCGCTCGTCGGCGTTGGCGATGCGGTAGGACTGGCTAGACCGATTGCAGAGCTGTTGGCGTTAGTCGTCAGATTGGCGTTTGTGCTTGTGTCAGATCGCTGGCAAGCGCTTAAAGCGAGACAAGTCAGACTGATCAGCAAAAGAGAATGTAAGCCGGATGGTGTTGAAAATCTCGAGTTGATTCGAGCAGTGCGAACAGTCTTGCGGGCAGCGGGATTCATAAGTTTCTCCGAAGAATAAGAGCACCGGGGCTCGGTAAATAGAAGGGGGTTTGTTTGGAGGGAAGTCGTAGGATAACACGCGCAGGTGAAGTTTGTAACACAGAGCGTTAAATGATTGCTGGGACCGGTCAAATGATTTGCTGGGACTGCGGGCGTTCCGCCCGCTCTCGTTGAATGCCAGAGAGTCTAACTTGAATATGACTTCTGATCTTGATCTTATGGCTACACGATGCGGGCGGGACGCCCGCGGTCCCAGCAAGGCACTTGGGCCGCGCGGCGTCACGCATTTGACTTAACACCCTTTTTGGAATAGAAGCGCTGTGCTCTTACAGTCTTCTTCTGGTGAGTGTAAACATGAAACATCTTCCCGTTTTGCTTGTCCTCGGATTTGCGCTCTCGCTTTGCAATCTGACCAATAAACTAAAACCGTCGAGCAATTCCGGCTCACCGGGCAAGGGCGACAGCGACATCCAGGCCGAGAAGGCAACGCCAACCGGAGCGCAAACTGCTGCACTTGCGGGTGGCCAGACCGTCAAGTGGGACCGGCAGGGAATGTCCTGGACCGTGCCGCCCAAGTGGACTGAGACCGAGAACGAATCGAAGATGAGCATCTCTCCGATGGATGAAAGCTTCCCCGCCGATATCAGCATCAAGTCTTACTACGATAGCGCCAAGACACGTGCAAAGAATGGCGAGGTGGATGAAGTGAAGTGGTTGGAGATTGACGGGCTCAAGGGCGTCGAGTTTCGCGAGATAAATCCTGAGAAAGCAGACGATTTCAGGCGCCTGCAATGGCTGGCCTACCGGAAATACAACGGACAACTGCAATTTGTGAACGTGATGCTCTCGAGCAACGGCACCGGTTTCACTCAGCACCAGGATGAGATGTACGGAGTGCTGTATTCGACGAAGCTGGTCCACTAGAAATCAGGGGGAAGAGCTTAAAGGGGAAAAGGGGGAACTAGAATTGTTTGCCCTCCCCTTTTACCCCTATTCCCCTACCCCTGCTCCTCCTAGTTCTTCTTAATGTAATTTCGGTGAATCCACGCCCCGTTTTCGTTCTTGTCGCGAGTCTCAAAGAAAATATTTTCACTGTCCTCGCGAGTCATCAGGTTCACGCGTGCATTGACGTCCTTATCTGACCCTTTCGCTTTTTCTGAGGCCGGCTTGAATTTGCCCGGTTGCAATTCAGCAATGGCCTCGATCGCATTTGCCTTGAGCAGTTTGGGCCAGAGCTTTTTGAAGAGCACGTTTGAGCCGTAGATGTCTGCGCTGTTCACCTTGCCGTTGATCGCGAATACATAACCAATTACGTCGTCACTGCGGTTGGCAATACTGGAAAGGGCCTTGACGTAACTGTCGGCAGTTTCCTGAACCTTGTTGTTTTCCACGGCAAGCTGCAGGCTCGATTCCGACACCGAGGAGTTAACACGTGAACCGACATTGCGACTCAGTTTGTCCTGGGCCACTGTCACACTCTGCCAGACCTCCCCTTGCGAAGTTGATCGTTTCGCTGCAAGCCTGATTTCCTTCGTCGCCGCGGCGTCAGCTGAACTGCTGAAAACCGTGACGCGTTCGTTCCCGCGCCCGCTCCATCTGCCGTGCTCGACACAAAACGCTGAAATCGGCAACTTGCCCGAACGCGGCGGAACAATCAGATCAACTCCAATCATACGATCCTGCTGTCCGCCTTTCACGATGTCGCCGGATTGTACAAAAACATCTTCGTCTGAAAAGTTTTGTATCGAAAGCTCGTTAACGCTGCGTGTCTCGTAGACCACCACCTTCTTCTGCACCAGCGCCTCCTGCAAGGTTAGAAACGACTTCCCCTTAATCACACTTTTTCCGTGAACCAGGAAGATTGAGAGGTTCTTGTGGGTGTAGGGTCCTGAAAGCTTATAGTCGCCGGCCCCATTTCCCTGTCCGGTTCCACCGCCTCCACTCGACGCAGGCCATTGGGCCCGGGCCGTCATTAACACTCCCAACGAAACCATGACCGCAACCATTACCGCCCCGAGTGTTAGAACAAACGCTTGTTTCTTCATTGTCTTGTCTCCTAAAAGTTGTTTGCAGGGTGACGGTCATACCCGTTTGACGCACCGCCCCTTACCCACTAAAGCTGAGTGAAAAATTCTCAACGGGGAGCCCACTTCGAAAAAACCCCTTGGAAGTTTGGGGAGACTCCCTGGATTTCAGGGAGACGTTAGAAGCAAAAACCTAACTGGCTGGTAGAACGAAGTTCGCGAGACTTCTTGCGCAAGAGGTAAGGGCAATGAGGTTCAAAGAAGCGGCTGACGCATGGTGTTCTGAAAGCACTTGATCAGAAAAACCTTGCGCTTGGCAAGGTTCTTAAATCCAGCCGCGTCGAGCCAGGAGAGATTTCAGGAAGAGACCGCCTGTAACGCGTTAAGGGGTCGATTTAAATGACTATGAACGTCACGGCTGCCTAATCTAGTTGTCTCGACGATGAAATGTTCCGCTGCTTTCTTCCATAATATATTGAAACCAACAGTTTGCTGGCGATCTTTCCAATTGACAGCAAGTTGGCTAAGGAATAGCCTGTCGCAGCCTTTGACTCTAGTCGTCGCCCGAACGCCGCTGGTCCTTCCGCTGGGTCATCACACTGCAATGCCAGAGGGATGGACAAATTGAGCGAATAACTCGTTCAGATTGCTGCCTTTCCAATGAGACCCCATAGCAAGGAGACTCCTATCATGCCCGACTCGAATGAAACCGATACTAAGCCGAAGAAATGGACCTTGATGTTTTATTTTGCCAGCGACAATCCGCTGGCTCCCGGCATAGTCTCGCAACTTAAGGCGCTGAAGAATGCCGGCTATCATTCAGAGGCCAATGTGATAGCGCAGTTTGACCCTCATTCTCCAGGAGTGCCCGTCCACATTTTTGATATAAACCTGGTTAACAAACTTAAGGCCCACGGCACACCCCGAATCGGCAGCGGCGTAACCGCGTATGTGAGAAATCTTGTGTTAGACAAGCTTTGGGGAGAAAAAGAGAAGCCTGTCAGGGAAAGCGTCCGCCAATTCTTGAGTGACCCTAAAAATATTGCCGGTCAAGAGGTAGTAGAGGAAGGTGACCCTGAAAACTCAGACGATAATATTGTCTACGATCCGCCGATACCTTCGACTAAAATGTCCGGCGAACAAAGCCCGGAAGAAGCTTTGATCAGTTTCCTTGATTTTTGCCGAGCAGAATATCCGGCTCAGCACTACATGCTTTTCATTCTGGGTCACGGGTTGGTGGTGGGCAACGACTTGTTTCTGTTTGATGAAAACGCAGAAAAACATTCGCTGTCATTGAGAAGTCTTGGCAACGTGCTCAGCGGGTTCAAGAGAAAACTCCCGCCAGAGTCAGAATTTGAGTTAGTGGGCTTCCATAGTTGCTCCATGAGTTCTCTGGAAGTAGCTTATGAATTGCGCGGCACCGCCAAATACATGATCGCTTCGCAAGGCCCGGCCTTTGTGGGCAGTTGGCCCTACACCCAAATCGTGATGCGAGTGTTGAATGATCTCGCTCACTCAAAGCAACCACCGACCAGAGAAACAGTGCAGAAGATTTTCTATTACTGTCTGTATAACAGTTACGACTTTCAGCTGGCCGGCTACTCTTTCGACCTCTGCCTGTGCGACTTGGAAAAAGTGTCACAGGTAACGGAGCCGCTCCGGAAATTGACCGAAGAGTTGAGAAAGGGCTTGAAAGACGAGGATCGACGCGCAAAGGAAATCATTCTGTTGGCTCATTGGGAGGCACAAAGCTTCTGGCACGAGAGCTACACCGATTTATTCGATTTCTGTCGCTGTCTCAAGAAGAACTGCGAGATCGCTCAGCGTCTATCGCCATCGGAGACTCTGGAAGGTATTGCAAAAGCCTGCAAGAAGATCATTCGTGGACTGAAGGCAGGAACGGAGGGAGACGACGACAGGCTAATCATTCGTTCAGCTTTTGCCGGTCCGGCAACTCAATACTCGCATGGCTTTTCAGTATTCTTCCCCTGGGCTGAGCCGGCGGATAGCGTGTCCTGGCCTGAGCAATATCAGGGCTATGTTTTTGAGGAGACGGGATGGCGCGAATTTCTGGAAGAATATTTTGGGGAAACACTTCGTGCCACGAATGGAGAGGAAGTGAAGAAAGAGGGCCGTTCGAAACGTAGAGCTTTAACAAGATGGGCAACTGGGAAAGGGTGCGGGAAGTGATGAGACTGGTAACCCTGGCAAAGGCGCTGGTAGTGACCCAACCGGCGGTGGTTGCGAGTGCACCTCTATCAAAAACTACCCAGCCTTCACGCGAGAGCGCCGGCCTCCGGTAAGCGCGGACTTCTTCCAACAGATGAGACTTGATAAGCCAAAGAAATAGTTAAGCTCTTGTTTTTATGAAGCAAAAAGTTTGGCGCCGCCTGATTCCAGGTTTTTTCGTGCTGCTTTGTTTTGTCCTGAGCGCACAAACGCTCGGGCAGTCCAATCTGAAAGAGTTGGCGCAACAAATCGCGGCTGGCACGACTGACGATGCCGTTAGCCTCGAAGCCCGCCAGGATGCTCTGAAAAAACTTGCTGAAGCTAAGCAGATGTACCTCAACGCCGGTGAGACCGTTGACGCGGCCCGCGTCCTCAATCGGATGGGCCGCCTCCAACTGAAACTAAATGCGCCGCAGGATGCGCTTGCCAGTCACAATCAGGCTTTGGCGTTACTCAAGGCGACCCCGGCCCTTGAGGTAGAAGTTGACAACTTGAACGGACTGGGAGAGGTCTATCTGCTGCTTAAACAAAACGAGCAGCTCCAGGAAGTCCTGCAAAGATCCCTCAGGCTGAGCGAGCCGGGCTACAGGAAAGGTCAGGCCGAAGCTTTACTCACGTTGAGTGATATTCAAAATTACAAGAACCACGTCATTGGACTCCAAACAGCACAGAAAGCCCTCGCGCTTTGGCAAAGTCTCGACGACAAATCCGGACTGGCACGCGCCTATGCACAGATTGGCCGTTGCTACATGGCCCAAAATGTCCTGCCTGAGGCGATACAGAATTACAAAACAGCTTTACAACTCTGGCACGATTTGAATGATGCTTCCAGGCAAGCCGAAGCATTAATCATGTTGGGCTATATCGAGTATCGCAAAGGAGATTGGCAAAGTTCGATTTCCTATCTGACACAGGCGCAAGGTCTGGTTGACGAAAAAACTGCGCCACTAAGAATGGGGCAGGTTGCCGCCGGACTGGCTGAAGCTTTTAATGAGAGCGGACTACCGGAGATTGGTTTAATCCATTACCAAAGAGCACTGGATGATTATCGTCTGACTCAGGACCCTCACCTAATATTTATTGGTCTACTGGGAGTCGGCGTCACTCATTTCCTTTTGGAAAACTACGCTGAGGCTCAAAACTATTTTGAACAAGTGCTTGCTGCTGCTGATCCAGATAGTCTGGAGGCAGCAAGCGGCCACAGACATCTCGGACGCGTTTCGACTGCCACAGGCCGATATGACGCCGCTCTGGATCACTTCCAAAAAGCACTGGTCATCTATACAAGCGCTATTAATCCGAAGGAAGCCGCTCAGGTACTGGGCCTAATCGGGCAGGTTTATCAACAGCAGAGAAAATACAAACTCGCGAGTGAATATTATCACCGAGCGTTGACCACCTTCATTGCTCTGTCGGACCGGCTCAATCAGGCCGGCATTTATTTTGCACTGGGACGTTTGGAGCTGAAACAAAAGAATTACGACGACGCCGAAAATTATTTGCAGCAATCAATTGCCGTCACCGAGGACATCCGGCGCGTTCCGACCAGCAGCGACCTTGTAACTGCCTTTTCTGCTACGGTGCACGATCGTTATGAAACTTACATCGAGTGCCTCATGCGCAAGCACAGTGCAAATCCAACGCAGGGTCTTGATGTCCGAGCTTTCGAGACCAGTGAGTTAGCTCGAGGGCGTTCGCTTGCTGAGTTGTTGCGAAACACGCAAACAAACCTTGCGCCGGGACTTGACCCTGAGCTGGCAATGCGCGAAAAGTCGCTTCGTCAGTCACTGCGAGTCAAGGAGAACTCCAAAATAAATTTGCTGGCAAAGCAATACACGCTGGAAGAATTAAACGCATTGGAAGCGGAACTGGGACGGCTGGAGGCTGAGTACAAGCAAGTCACTGACATCATCACGACGCGCTATCCATCTTACGCACAAATCAACCGGCCGAGCGGGTGGGATTTGCGACAAATCCAGGAGCGTGTTGTGGCCGACGATCAGACGGTGCTGCTCGAATACAGTCTCGGATCTGAGAAGAGCTATGTCTGGGCGGTGACTCGAAACGAGTTTCATAGCTATGAGCTACCCGCGCAAGCGTCCATCAACGAAGCTGCGCAAGCACTTTATCAGTTACTGAAGACTGCCGGAGACGGCAAGAGTGATAACGAATTGAAAATCGCGACTCGAGAATTGAGCCAGTTGATTCTGACTCCAATTGCACCAGAACTGAACAAGCGGCGCGTGATCGTGGTTCCCGATGGCGCCCTTAATTACATTCCGTTCCAGATTATGCCGGCCTCTAACACCAGTGATGAACCGCTGGTGGCCACCAGCGAAATCATCAATGTTCCTTCCGCTTCTATCCTGGGACAGTTAAGAGAAGAGACCGCACGACGCCAAACTCCGACAAAGGTGCTGGCGGCTCTCGGCGATCCAGTGTTCGCGTCAAACTATGCGCAACGCGAAGGAACCAGCGCCAACGAATCCGTTGCCTCAGCACTGCCGGTCAAAAATGTGCAAGTGCCTGCTTTGCGCGGTATCGAACCCGAGGGAGACTCGGTGGATCCTGCCAAGATTCAACCGCTTTTCTACGCCACGCGCGAGCTGGCCAACTTGCGTGCGGTGGCGGGCTCCGAGAGTTTGATAATCACTGGTTTTGATGCCACTCGCGAAAACCTGGCAAACGTCGATTTGACGAAGTATGCAATTCTTCACTTTGCCACACATGGATTTCTCGATCCGAAACACCCCGAGAAATCCGGACTGTTTCTGTCCATGGTCGATCGTCAGGGGAAACCTCAGAATGGGTTTGTCGGACTACAGGATATCTACGGATTACACGCGCCCGTTGATTTGGTTGTCCTGAGTGCTTGCCGGACGGGTCTCGGCAAGGACGTGCGCGGCGAAGGCCTGATTGGTCTCACACGCGGCTTTATGTACGCGGGAGCTTCCAGTGTAGTGGCCAGCTTATGGAAAGTTGATGATGAAGCTACGTCGGAACTAATGAAGCGTTTCTACACAAACCTGTTGCGAGACGAAATGACGCCGGCTGCCGCTCTGCGCGCCGCTCAAAACAGCATTCGTCAGGAACCGCAATGGCGCTCGCCTTACTTTTGGGCGGCGTTTACTTTGCAAGGTGAATATCGCCACTCCATAAAACACCTGCCCGCCAGATCGCTTGCCGGACCAGCTCAGATTGCGATCGGATTATCCGTTCTATTGTTGTTGATCTCTGGAGTCTGGTGGTATCGACATACGGCAAAGCCAAAAGTTGGCAAACCAACGGCGCTTACTTAACGCTGAGAAAGTAGCTACCGTTGACGCGCTGTTCGGTGCCGTCGAATTTCACCACATAGAGCTTTAGAGCATATTGCCCCCGCGAAAGTTGGGCAGCAGGAATCTCGATGACGGCGGCTTGCTCGACCCGCGCAACCTTCTCGATACTAATCGTCTCGCCACTGTCCTTTAACAACTCAACGCGAAAACGTGTTTCCTGATCCAATCCTTCCGGTAACTTCAAAAAAAGCCTGACCGCATCAGCGCCGAGCGGGAGGTTAACTTCCGTCGCTGGTCCGCTGTCCGCGCGATTGTTGTTGTTAATCGTAAGAGTAAGGGTAGCGTAGCTCGTTGGAGGATGATCAAGTCGAGAGATTAATAAGACTCCTGCAATGACAATAAAGGCTGTAAGCAGCGCGATACGAAACAGTTGGGACTGACCAGGCCATGCTATTCGTGTCCGTCGTACCCCCGACCCTCCTGCTAACGAAGCCGACAGTTCAGCCGCGTAGTCAGGCACAGTTTTTTTTGCGACGTACTGGCGCAGACCCGCGGCGAACTTCAAGTCACGACGGCGCTCCGGAGTTGAGAGAAAGTACCGCTCAAATTGCTTGCGATCGACAGGCGTCAACTCATCCGCGACGTATTCATCGAATAGCTCGTCTTCTGTGACTTCGACCTCTTCAAAGAAATCGTCTTCCGTAAGCAGGCGCTGCTCGATTGCCTGCTGCTCTTCTTGCGCCAGTCGGCCAAGCAAATATTGCCTGATTAGACTTAGATCATTGCGATTTAGCGACATTAAACCTTTTAGCCCCCCGCTACTCTCTAAACAGAATGCGTTAGAACTGAAATCGTTTCAGTGTGCCGGAGCTTCCTCAAGACATTGGAGAACACACTTCTTAAGCTCCAGGCGAATGCGATGAGCGCGAATTCTCAGGGCGTCGAGGGTAATTCCCAACTCAGCGGCCAATTGCTTGCGATTGTAAATCTTTGCCTGCTTTTCGCCTTTGTAGTACCTGAGAGCAAGGCTGGCGTTGTCCTCCAATAGGTGTTCCATACATGCGTCCAGACAGTCCAATTGCTGCTCGCGCTGTTCGACATCTATCGGATCCCTCTCTATTGGCGGATCTGGACGGAAGGTCTTTCTCAAATGCTCCTTGTGAACCCTTTGGGCAACGCCATAGAAATAAAGCGTGGGATCGCCGACATAGTTCAGGATAAGCCAGTCTGTTTTTCCCGCTACCCGGTCGATAGTTTCATCCACACAAGTTTCTGCTTCGCAACAACCCCGGGAGACAAGAACTTTTGTGATCCGCAATCGAATCCTCTCAAATTTCAACGCGGCAGTATCCCGATCGGCATCGAGCCAGTCGAGCAAGCGGTCAAAGCTCTCTTTAGTTAGGTCTCCCATCTCAATTGGTCCAACAATTTAAGTTTTGTGTTTACCCGTGCCAGGAAAGCGTTGAAACGCTCGCGGAATTCCGGCGCTGTTTTCAACTTCAAAACCGCATTATGAACCCACAAAGTTTTGCAGCAAGGAATAATCGCGAGTGTTCATCCGGGATCATCGCCCGGTCGAACGGCCCGGTATCGGAAAAAAGCGCTGTGAAAAACAAGCCGAGATTAGACAGATGGCTCGGATATGTCAATCGCACTTTCTTGTTCGTGCGTTGCTGTTTTGAGTTGTTGGGTAAGCTATGCGGCAGCGAGGTTCATGCATGCCGCCGGCATCTTTCTTCTGATTAGAACAGGCGTTGAACTAACCTCAGCACGTCAGGACTTACCCGACTATTCATTCTGGATGTACTGTGGGCGCATCGGCATGCGGCACGAAACACTGGCGACAGCGAGCTTCGTACATGCCGGTGGCGCCGACTGCGACGCGCTCTTCTGATTCAAAGGTGCGTTGCGAATAGTTTGCCGGCTGGCCACACTTCATGCAGATGGCGTGAGTCTTGGTAATGTATTCGGCGACGGCGAGAAGTTGTGGCATCGGCTCCCAGGGTTTGCCGGTGTAGTCCTGATCGAGGCCGGCTATTATGACGCGCACTCCCCGACCCGCCAATTGTGTGGCAACCTCCACCAGGTCGTTGTCAAAAAACTGGCCCTCATCGATTCCAACCACCTCCGTGTCCGACTCAACTTTAGCGAGTACTTCCTCGGCGCTACGAATATTGGCAGACTCATGCCTCATCTCGGAATGCGAAACGATGTGGTCTTGCGAAAAGCGCGAGTCAATCTCCGGCTTAAAGACTTGTACTTTTTGACGCGCAATCTTCGCCCGCCGTAACCGTCGAATCAGCTCTTCGGATTTTCCGGAAAACATCGAGCCGGCAATTACCTCGATCCAGCCGACGTTTGAACGCGAATGGTGCGTCGGATCGCCATCATTAACCTGTGCAATAAGTTCTTCCATGTGAAAAGTAAACGAGCAAACTTAGAATATCTAAAGAGTTCAACTCGAAAGATCAGTGTACATCGCCTTGTTATAAAAAGGCGCAAAGGCCGCAACGAGAGCAACTTCAAAACTCATTGCACGTGTAACCAGATCACGGGACAGGATCCCCCAGGCCCCCTGGCGACTGCGTACGTCTTTGATTCCGGCGACCTCATCAATAACCAGCCCCAACTCGCGACGTCCTTCAATTACTTTTTTCGCCAGATTGGCGGGAACGCTAATCGACGGCGTCGCACCAAACGTCCCATTCTTGCCGTCGGTTGCATAGGCCCAGCCGCGCAGGAACGTGTGCCATTCGCCTTCGATGGAAATTGAATGAAACCCGCCTTCGAGCCCAACATAAATGTCAGCCTCGCGCCGCTGCGCCCGAAGTTGATCGCGCACAGCCAGGGCCCTTTCCCGCGCCCCTTGCATAAGCTCCCAATCATTCAGAGGCATTGCGGGTGCGTTCGTTTCGACAGGCCGGGCGAGAACGGTCGCTTCGGCCCAGGACGAATCGATCGTCGCTACCCGTGCAATACTGGCGCGGACGGCCAAAATCTTTGCCGCGCGATCCGAGCCCAGCGCGATCGTCTTAACTTGAGGCTGAGCTTTAGAAATCAAAGTTATCAGAGTGGAGCGCAACGACCTTCCGATGAAACGCGTGAGAGGCTATAACAGAGCGACGCTTCGCGTCAAAAGCCAAACCTCAAATGGCTGGCTTGACATTAATAATGGCAGGTTGTTGTAATCAAATTCTTCCCCGGTTCGGAACATGAGCGTAAGTTAAGTATTCTGGAAAGCAACAAACTAAAGTTTAGTCTTCAGACTCTTGACTCTCAACAAAGTGGCTTCCGGAGGTTCTCGAGTGTCCCTTGCTGAATTAGTTTACGACTGGAACACCATCGATCCTGAATTGACTCTGCCGAATCGTCACATAGGTTTTGACGACGAAACGCTCCGTGATGGTCTGCAGTCACCCTCGGTCAGCGAACCGCCGGTCGAACAGAAAATTGAACTGCTTCACCTCATGGACGCTCTGGGCATCGACACAGCGGATATCGGTTTGCCCGGGGCAGGCGGAACTCACGCGGCCGGCGTGGAGTTAATGGCTCGTGAGATCGCCGAGAAGAAATTGAAGATTCGGCCGAATTGCGCTGCACGTACCCATCGAAATGATATTTTGCCAATCGTCGAAATTTCCCAGCGCGTCGGTATTCCAATTGAAGCTTGCACTTTCATTGGTTCTTCCGCCATACGTTTTTTTGCGGAGGACTGGACTCTCGACAAACTGCTGAAATTGACGGAAGAAGCAGTGTCGTTTGCAGTGGGTGAAGGCGTGCCGGTTATGTACGTTACTGAAGATACTACACGCGCCCATCCGGAAACGATTCGCGCTCTCTACACGACGGCCATCCGTTGCGGAGCGAAGGCAGTGTGCGTCTGCGATACTGTGGGACATTCGACCCCGGACGGTGCGCGTTCAGTAGTCCGTTTCGTTAAAAATATCATCGAGGAACAGGGTGGCAACATCCGCCTTGACTGGCACGGCCATCAGGATCGCGGCCTCGGTGTAATCAATTCGATAGCCGCGATCCAGGGCGGCGCCGATCAAGTCCATGGCTCGGCATTGGGCATTGGCGAGCGGGTGGGCAACACGCCGATGGATCAATTGTTGGTGAACCTGAAGCTCATGGGCTGGATTCAGAATGATCTGTCTCGGTTAGGCGAGTATTGTGAGGCCGCGTCGAAGGCTTGCGACTGGGACATCCCCTACAACTATCCGGTATTCGGCCGCGACGCTTTTCGTACGGCAACCGGCGTTCACGCGGCTGCGGTGATCAAGAGTTACCGAAAAGGTGATCGAGAACTTGCGGATTTGGTCTACTCGGGTGTGCCCGCGGGACAATTTGGGCTGGAACAGGTAGTAGAAATTGGACCAATGAGTGGCAAGTCAAACGTGATCTACTGGCTCGAGAAACGCGGAATCGAGGCCAACGATGATCGCGTCAGCCGAATTTACGATCGGGCAAAACAAGCTTCGGCGGTTTTAGCAGATGACGAGATAATGCGGCTGGTTTGAGCATAGGGTTAAAGGGGGAAAGGGGGAAAGGGTAAGAAGCACCGTAGCTCTACCCTTTCCCCCTTTACCTTTAACGCTTAATGTTTTCAGTTTATCGGGATAGTGATGGTCGCTGAACCGGCTTTCCCTGCCGGGAAGCGTTTTTGACGTGCAATTCTCACCGCACTCGCATCTCCACCAGACGCCTGCGTAACTCGTCCTGACTCATCATAGGTAACGGTTACCGTGATCTTCTTTGCTCCAGACTTCGCGGTATCGGACGCCACACTGGTTGGGACTGAAGCACTGGCCGCAGATGTCAGCGCCGCCGCAGCCTTCTCTTCACGTGCCTTCACTTTATCCTTCTCTTTCTCGTGTTGTCGCCGAGCTGCGAGTGCGGCATCTTCCGGCTGTTCAGTGGGCTGTGAACTCCCTGTGGGTACAACCACTTCAGGGGTCGGCGCCTCTGTAACGGCGACGGCGCTTGGCTGAATGACAACTGCTGAAGCCTTCGTCCGAGTATACCAACCAGCTGGAACCCCGATCGCAGCCACGCTCGCAATAACGGCGAAGGCCACGGCGCCCGCGATTGCAAATTTTCGCTTACCCACTGATTCCGTGCTCATGAAAGAGAGGAACGAAGGAACACGCAAACTTTCCAGCTCAGTTGAAGGCACCTGGGCTTGGTTCTCCTCTGCCGGCTCAACCTCCTCATGGTAGTCAGCCGGATAGGCATTTGCCGGGATGATTCCTTCATCCAGGCGTCGCAAACCTTCGAGGACAACCTGAGTCCAAGGTTGATTGATCGTACGTTCGGCCGGCTCCGACTCGCCACCGAACTCAAACTTCGCGTTGGGAAGAGTCAATGCGTAGTAGACGGCGTCGATCCCTCGCAGCACGCCGATTCGCGCGTCAATCACCGACCCGGTCTGCAGATAAAAATATCCGGGACCCTGGGGATAGAGGACCTTGAGCTGTCCGGTTTTGCGCTGGTTGCAGAAAAACTCAATTAATTCGGAAAGGGAAAGGTCACTCAGGTGTCCTGTTAATGCCATTGGAGTTAGCTCCTATTTATGAATCGATACTTCGCAAAGATATCTAAGGCAAAGACGCCAGTTAGAAAGCTGGCGTTTTGCTGTTGAGAATTATTGGGTAAGGGCGAACTTGTAGTTGATAAGCCCCGAAACTTTAACAGGCTGTCCTGAAAGCTTGGTGGGTGAGAACCTTGCCCGCAACGCAGCTTGCACCGCAACATCTCTCAAAAGTGAAGGTCCGGAAGTCGCGACTGCGGAGATTACTTTTCCGGTTTCGTCGACGACTACGTCCACGGTAACTACCCCTGCGGTTCTTAAGCGTCGAGCAGTCTCTGGATAAATCGGCGACGGCAAACTTAGAGCTATGCCATTAAGGACTCCACCCGAAACTGGTTTAAGGATCGGCCTCGGAGCTGGCGGTGGTGGTTCGGATTCGATGTTGACCGCAGTAGCTTCAACATTCGAATCAGTTTTCGCGCCAGTCAACTCCACCGATCCCAGACCACTCAGCTTGTCTGGCGCATTCGACATCGCGCCCGGCAACGAGGGAGAAGTTTTGTGAGTTGCGTTTGAGTTGTTACTGTTAGCTGAAGGCTTTGGCACAACCGCAGTTGTCTTGTTTTCCAAATTAGCACTAGCTGTATTAGTGGCAGGCGCTGACGCTAACGTGTTCGGCTGCGCGGCCGGCGGCGTGGCTGGTTGTGAAGCTGGCTGAGCCATCTTCATCATATTCTCGTCCAGGTAGTACATGATCGATCGATAGGTGATTTCGGTTGGCTCGAAAGACATTTTGCCACCTTCAATCACAGCCACCGAAGTGGTCATCTTGTTCCAGTTGCCTGCGAAATCAAATTCGTACTTGTAGACTTCCTTGCTCAATAAGGATCCATCGGTGTTTAGCAGAGTCATCTCGCTGATGTTTCCCTTATCGTCATATTTATAAACCTCTTTACCAGTAAGGTTCGCCCCGGCAATGGGAAAGTACTGATTCTCGACTTTGCTGCCCTTGAGGTCATAAGAGACAACTTCCAGAACAGCCCGTTTGCCTTCCGCAGCTTTTCCTGTGTCATTGGAAAGTTTGACAACCTCAGTCCGTACTCGCCGCACGGGCCCGACCAGGCCGTCCCTATTGCGATCGGTTTCCAAGGGGGCCGTAGGTACCGGCTGAGGGCCAGCTGATTTAGCAGTAAGGTTCGACTGCGCCTGAGCATTGGCACTTAAGGCCGCTAGCGCGAGTGCACTTAAAAGGAAACTTCCTATCCGTCTTACCATTTGATTTCACTCCTGACTTGAAGCGGTGGGTTCCGAAAACTCGAAAAGGGAGGAGGGTTGACTGCGGGTAGATGGATCTACCGCAAAACCGACAAATGGGATAATAAACGGTTAAACCGCGTTTGTCTAGAGCCAACATTGGCTTGGCTTGGGGAATTATTCAGATTTTGATGTTTTCCCAGCAGGAAGTTCGGGGTGGGCTGCGAGCAACGCAACAATTTGGTCTATGAGGTGGATGCTGTTGACCGAACCGGTCTGGTCGTTGCACATGATTGAAAAGGCGAAAAGTTGTCCTTTGGAAGTGGTGAGATACCCCGAAAGCGAGTTGTCGTACGTCAGGGAACCCGTCTTGGCCGAGACGCTGTCGGCTAAGGTTTTGAGTCGACCGGCCAGGGTTCCGTCACGCCCGGCGATCGGCAACGACTCCCTGAAAACAGGCCCTACATCGGTTTTAGACAGAGAAAGCAGAAAACGGGCGCTCGTCTCCGGCGTAACCAGGTCGAGCCTGGACAAGCCCGACCCGTCATGCAAAGCCAGCTGAGTGGTCGAGATTCCTGACCGTTCCAGCCATAGCCGGATCACAGCTAGTCCGGATTCATCATCTCCCCTTTCTCGTCCCATTCCCTTAGGCGACGGGGACATCTCGCCGCGCTCTCTTCCGAGAGTTCGGAGAATCAACTCCGCAAAAAGGTTATTGCTCTCCTTGTCTGTCTTTTTTGCTATCTCACCCATCGGTTGGCTTTGTACGAACGCCAGCTCAACGGAATGTGACGGGTCGAAACGCTGACTTTGAGGCACGCGTGAATCACGCGATAGCGTTTGACCCTCGACTTGTATCCCACGTGTCTTAAGGGCCCGTACAAATAACTTCGCAGCCCAGAGCGCCGGCTCATGAACCGACAGTCGCGCACCAAACCCTTTTGAGCCCGGTGCAAACTCTCCCCAGACTTCAATGTTGTTATCCGAAAGTCCTCGATACACGCCAATGGTTGGTTGGACGCTACTGTCTGCCGCTGCCGACATGCGGTTTTGAACGGTCACATAACTCTCAGTATCGCTTGTCCTCACGGTTGATTCGCCGGCCTTGCCGGCCGGAACGAAGTTGATGTCGACTTCATTCCCATTGATCGAAAGTGCACTCGCTTCCGCGCCGAAGTACCACTGAAGATCTGTCCACTGCCAACCGTCTCCCAGAGGGTTACCACGGAAATAGCTTTCGTCGCCAATAACATTTCCACTTACTCTTCTTACACCTCGCGCATAGAGATCATCCGCGAGTTTTGCCAGCGAGCCGCGGTCCTCGTCTTTGCTATTCGCCACGAGATCGGGCGCCCCTCGTCCGTAGAGTATGAGATCACCATTAACACGGCCGCTCGCGTCGGGTTGTGAGTTCGCGTAGACAGAGGTTCGCCAGCGATAATCGACTCCGAGAAGATCCAAAGCAACGCCGGTCGTATAAATTTTCATGTTGGACGCCGGAGTGAAAAGCTTATCGCCGTCTCGCTCGTAAACCTTTGACCCATCAGCCATGGAGATGACGGAAATTCCCCAGCGCGCCACGCCATCGCTCTCCTCAATGACACTATCTATGCGGCTGGCGAGATCGCTAGACCCGGTTGCGACCGACTTTTTTGAAGCCGCCGCCGTGGGCTGTTCTTTGTCTTTTTCTTTGCTTGCAACCAGAGGTCGCAGCAGCAAGACACACACAATCGAAAGTACAAGGACTAACGCGACCTTGAAACTAAGACTGCGCGTTGTTGTGGAGCTGCTTTTCATAATACCTGAACGCTTTGGGGTGAAGACGAGGGAACGCCGGATTTAAACTATTACGCCTTAACTTGCGAACAGAGTCGCTGTTCTGCCTGACGCCAGAATAGCTCTGGTCGCTTCATATACCTCATCAACTGTGATGTCCTCAATAACACTGTTATAGATCACGCGGTGACGGTCGCCTTGTGGCAAATAACTTCGCAGCCCAGAGCGCCGGCTCATGAACCGACAGTCGCGCACCAAACCCTTTTGAGCCCGGTGCAAACTCTCCCCAGACTTCAATGTTGT
>WNFK01141014.1_pt1 | contig 17465 bp, 17 predicted proteins | sample 5400281 | NCBI WGS metagenome assembly WNFK01 (sample SAMN13153350, study PRJNA577476) | soil metagenome | isolation source: 20 cm soil on Douglas fir-dominated hillslope | place: USA:California | collected 2013-09-17 | reverse complement strand
CCAAGCGCGCACGCCTGTACGCGATGGAACGGCGACGTTCCCGGGAGAGGCGCGAGGGGCCGGCAGTGCTGCCCGAGGAGGGCATCACCCTGGGAGGGAGCAAGGATTCTCCCAAGGAGCCACCGGACGAGCTCCGCGTCGCTACCTGGACGGTGTTCGCCGCGATCACCGCGATCGCGCTGCACGCTCCCGGAGTCGACGCCGAGCTGATCCGGATCGCGTTCTCGTTCTTCCGCACCGGCCTCGGCGCGTACGGGGGCGGATTCGCGATCGTGCCGCACCTCAAGCAGGTGGTGGAGAGGGAGCATTGGCTCACCGAGCGGCAGTTCGCGGACGCCGTCGCCATCGGCAAGCTCACGCCCGGGCCCGTGCTGCTGCTCGCCACCTTCATCGGATACCTGCGCCACGGATTTCTCGGCGCTCTGGTGGCCACCATCGCCATCTTCAGCGGGCCCTTCGTGCTGATCACGTTCGCGGGGACCTGGCTCGACCGGATCCGCTCGCGCCGGCCGGTGCGGGCGGCGCTGCGCGGGCTGACGCCGGCGGTGCTGGGCTTGATGGCCGCGGCGGTGATCTCCCTGGGGGACACGATCAACGGCGAGGGCGAGATCGCGATCGCGGTGGCCGTGGCCCTCACCATGAGCCGGTTCGAGATCAATCCGGTCATCATGCTGGCGCTGGGGGGAGTGGCCCGCTTCGCCTTCCGGTTCGCCGGGTTGTAAAGGAGCCGCATGAACGAGGACGCGCAGAGGAAGGCGGCCGGGGAACGAGCCGCCGGGTTCGTAGAGGACGGAATGGTGATCGGCTACGGCACCGGACGGGGGGCCGTCGCCGCGCTGGAGGCGCTGGCCCGGCGGAAGCCGCGCGTGCGCGGGGTTCCGACCTCCGAGAAGACGGTGGAAGTCTGCCGCCGGCTCGGCCTTCCCATCGTCAGCCTCGACGACCACCCGCAACTGGACCTGGTCCTCGACGGCGCCGACGAGGTGGACCCGCAGCGGAACCTGCTCAAGGGGGGCGGCGGCGCCCACGTCCGCGAGAAGCTCGTGGCCCTCGCCGCCCGGCAGCGCATCATCATCGTCGAGGAGTCCAAGCTGGTCCCGCGGCTCGGCGCCACGCGCAAGGTCCCCATCGAGGTGGTCGCGTTCGGTTGGACCTCGACGCTGGCCCGGATCGCGGAAATTCTCCCCGGCACCGTCCGCCGCGAAGGGCCGCTCAGCGACAACGGCGGCGTGATCGTCGACGCGCCGCTGCCGGCGAGCGCGGACCTGCGCGAGACCGACCGGGCCCTCAAGGGCGTCGCCGGACTGGTCGATCACGGGCTGTTCCTCGACCTTTCCCCGACGGTGGTGGTGGGCGGCGCGACGGGCGTGCGCGTCCTCAGCGGTGGCTGACGTAGCCGGCGGAGGAGATCGCCTTCTGGATGTCCGCCGCGCTGGTCGCGGCGTCGTCGAAGACGACGGTGATGCTCTTGCTGGAGAGGTCCGAGCTGACGTTCTTGACGCCTTTGACCTTCTGCACCGCCTGCTCGGTCTTGTAGACGTCGCCCTTGCTGTGCCAGCCGTCGACTTTGAGGCTCAGCGACTGCTCGGCCGCCTGGGCCGCGGCGGCGATCGCCAAGGCAAACAGGAAGCGCTTCATGTCCGCAGTCTAGCGGGAAATGGCCGAGATGCCAGGGTGGCTCTAGACCGCCCGTGGACCATGGCGCAACGGGGCAAACCACCCCCTCGCGCCCGCGGACCAGAGCGTGCCGAGGGCGAGCGCCACCAGCACGAACGCGGATGCCGCCGCGACCGGGGACGCGAAGATCTGCTCTGGTAGCGGTTCTTGCAAGAACCGGAACGCCTGTTCGGCCACCCCGGGCGAGAGGGCGAGCAGACCCGAGACCGACAGGAGCCGTCCGGCGGCGGCCGCGACCGCGCACTCGATGGCCAGCGCCACCGCTCCCCGCAGCCGGCCCTTGGCGGCGAACACGCGTACCAGCGCCGCGCGCGTGAGCGGTCCGAAGGCCAGCAGAGCCACCGCCAGCCCGGGGTCGAGACCCTTCCGCACCAGCACGGCGGCGACGGCGACCGCCCCCGCTTCGTCGAGGCGCGCGGCCAGCACCAGACCGACCACCAGCGCCAGGGCGGGAAGAACGGAGGCCGGGAAGGCCGGCATGCTCACCTCCAGACCCGCGGCCAGCATCAGCAAGGCGAGCATCGCTGGACCTCGCTGGCGGACCCAAGCGACCACCTCGCCACCCAGCGGCCGCGCCGGACCGCCCGCGCGGAGAAAGCTCGCCAGCGGGAGGGCCAGGAGCGCGCTGAGCGCGGCCCAAGCGAGCGCCGCCCTTCCTCCGAGCAGGACGAGCGCGAGCAGGAACGCGTCCCAGCGGAGAAACCGGCTGCGCGAAGCCAGGAGCGCTCCGGCCATCCCTCCGAACAGGACCGCCGGCGCACAGGTCAGCGCGATGCCCCCGAACACCCGTACCAGCGAGACCACGGGCGCGACCGCAGCGCCGTCGCGCAGATGCATCGCGGCGCTCACGCCCGCCACCAGGAGGCCCGCGCCGCACGCGCCGAGATCGAGGGCGCGATCCAGCCGCGAAGCGAACCGCTGCGCCCGGATCTCGTCGGAGACGACGTGCAGCAGCGCGCCGGCCGTGACCGCGGTGGCGGATTGCAGGAGAGCTCCATCCTCGAACCCCGGCAGGGCCCTGCTGAGCAGCGCGCCGGCGATACCGGCAGCGGCCACCAGCGCGGCCCGCAGCCCTGCCGAGCGCGGTCCGCCGAGATCCAGGAACGGCAACACCACCGCGGCGGTCAGCGGCGCGTGGTGGGCGACGATGGCGATCTCCAGATCGGCCGTGCCGCGCGGCTGGCCGAGCGCCGCGACCAGCGCGAGGCCCTCGACCACGGAGTGGAAGATCAGGGCGGCGAAGCCGACCTCCGCCGACACCCGCTGGCCCGAGAGACCCCGCCCCCGCAAGAGGCCCGGACCCAGCCGGCGCGCGACGGCCTCCAGCAGCCACGGCAAGGCGAACCCCACGGCCACCCAGAGCAGGGACAACAGGCCTTGCGAGGGGAGGACTTCCGGCAGCAGATGGAAGGCGACGACGCCGCCCGCGGCGGCGAACGCGAAAGTCCGGATGCGCTCCAGGACTGCCGGCCGCCGCCGCGCGATCAGCGCGATGACGCCCCCCAGGATCGCCGAGCAGCCGGCGAGCAGCGCCGCCCGCATCATCGCTGGCACCTCTCGCAGACTCCGCGCAGCTCGAGCACGTGCCCCCGCACCCGGTACCGCGTGCTCCGCCGGAGCTCGCCCAGCGCCCGCTCCAGCGCGCCGGAGTGGAACTCGCGGGCGCTGCCGCACTCGGTGCAGACGATCGCGTGGTGGCACCGCTGCTCGCGCTCGGCGCAGGGCCGCACCGCGGTGGAGCCCACCACGCGGTGCAGCAGCCCCAGCTCCAGCAGCGCGCCGAGGTTGCGGTACACGGAGACGCGGTCCATGCGGACGCCTTGCGCCTGGAGCTGGGCCTGCAACTCCCGGGGGCCCAGGGGCCGCACGGAGCGCTCGATCAGCTCCAGGAGCGCACGGCGCGACCGGGTGATGCGCCCGCCCCTCCCTCGCAGGGCCGCCTCCGCTCGGGTCGAGAACCGCACGCCGGGGCTCTAACACAGATGCAACGGTGTTGCATCAAGCCCGGAGGGTTCGGGCGACGATCGCCGCCCCCCGGGCAAACGCCGCCGGCTCCTGCAGCAGCGACAGGACGAGGTGTGACCCGGAAGGAAAGTCGAAGAAATACCCGGGGTGGACCAGCGCTCCCGCTTCCAGCAGCGCGAGCGCCCACTCCTCCTCGGTCCGCGTGCGCGGCACCGAGAGGACCTCGCTCCAGCCGCCCTCGGCCCGCAGGACGTCCCAGGGATCGGCGGGTGCGCGCGCTGCCAGAAGCGCCGCGCGGTTGCGGGCGAGGCGCTCCCGCGCGGCTTGCTGGAAGATGCCGCGACTGGCGAGCAGCTGCGGCGCGGCGAGTTGGACCGGCGTGCCGACCGAGAGGTAGGTGTCCGCGATCAGCTCGAGGCGGCGGAGGGCGTCGGGGGCGCCGGGGCCGCCCGCGGCCAGCCAGGCGAGCTTGAGCTGGGGCAGCCCCGCCACCTTGGACAGCCCGGAGAGCGAGAACGAGAGCACGTCGCCGTAGAGCGCGGCGCTGCGGGCCCGCCGGCGGTCCTCGAAAGCGGGGTAGTCGGCGAACACCTCGTCTGAGATCAGCGCGACACCGTGCCCGGCGCAGGCCGCGGCCAGCCGGGTGCGCTCGTCCTCCTTGAGATACGCCCCGGTGGGGTTTCCCGGGCTGACGACCAGCACCGCGCGAGTCTTCGCGGAGAAAGGCAACCCCTCGACGTCGAGGTGCCATTCGCCGTCCCAGCGCAGCGGGTACGGGACGGCCCGGACGCACTCCAGGGCGGTGAGGTAGCCGAACAACGGATAGCTCGGCTCCGGGACCAGCACCTCGTCGCCGCCGGCGCAGAGCAGCTTGAAGAGCCAGGAGTACGCCTCGCTGGTGGAGGCGGTCAGGATCACCGCGTCGGGCGAGACACCCTGGTAGGCGGCCACCGCCTCGCGCGCCTGCGGGAGACCGCGCGGATCCGGGGCGTACGTTGGCGCCGGAGGGAGGGCCGCGGGAGCCGCGGGCAGCCCGGCAGCGGTGGGATTGGAGAGGGTCAGATCGACGTACGGCGCCTGGCGCGCCGCCAGCGCCCGCGCCAGCGCGTTCTCCCGCGGATCGCGCTCCAGCCTCACGCCTCGGGCGGCGCCGACACCTCCGCCCCTCGCGGCAGCGGCAGGCGGTCGCGCTGCTTCTCCACGAATCGGAGCGCCGACCAGATCTCGTCCACCGAGATGATCTTGTTATCGGTGAGGCCCGCGGCCAGCCCCACCGCGCGCACCAGCGCCTCGTCCAGGTCGGTGAAGAAGCCCGAGCTGGAGCGCGGCCACGCCACCCAGAGCGAGCCGCGCGGGGCCAGGACGTGCTTGGCCTTGGGGAAGAGCTCACCCAGGACCGCGCGGGACGAGGAGAACAGGATGATGACGTCCGCCAGGCTGACGATCTTGGTCGTCACGCCCACGCGGGCGGGCAACGGGTCGAGACGGCGTACGAACCCCGACGGAGGGTCGAGGACCAGCACGCGCAGGTCCTCCTTGATGCCGAGCTTCTGGCAGAGGGTCAGTTCGCCCATCCGGATATCCTTGTAGGTAAAGCAGGCGTCGATCCGCAAGACGCTCGACGTGGGGTGTCGTAGACTTGGCGTCATGGGACAGGTGCGCATCGGGCTGCTCGGCGTCGGCACGGTGGGACAGGCCGTGGCGCGGGCGCTGATCGAGCGCCAGGACGTGTTGTCGCGCGCTGCGGGCACCACCCTCGTCCTGCAGAGGGCGGCGGTGCGCGATCTGGCGCGGCCCCGGGCGCTCCCGGCCGATCGACTCACCGCCGATCCGGCCTCCGTGGCCAATGCGGAAGACGTGGATCTGGTGATCGAGCTGCTCGGCGGCCAGGAGCCGGCGCGCACCTTGATCGCGGCGGCACTGGAGCGCGGGCGCCCGGTCGTCACCGCGAACAAGCGGGTCCTCGCCTGGCACGGGCCGGAGCTGTCCCTGCTGGCCGCGCGCAAGGGCGTGGAGCTGCGCTACGAGGCCGCCGTGGGCGGCGGGATCCCGCTGATCGCGCCGCTCACCGACGATCTGGCCGCCAACCGGGTGCTCGAGCTGCGCGCCATCATCAACGGCACCTGCAACTACGTGCTGACCCGCATGGCCGCGGGCGAGGCCTTCGACGCCGCGCTCGCCCAGGCGCAGCAGGCGGGATACGCGGAGGCGGACCCGCGCGACGACATCGACGCGGTGGACGCGGGCGACAAGCTCTGCGTCCTGGTGCGCCTGGCGTTCGACGTCTCCTGCACGCCGGCGCAGCTCCACCGCCAGGGTATCCGCGGGCTCGACGTGCGCGACCTGGCCTACGGCCGCGAGCTCGGGTACGTGCTGAAGCTCCTGGCCGTCGCGCGCCGCACCTCCTCCGGAGTGGAAGCCCGCGTCCACCCGGCGTTCGTCCCAGCGGAGCACCCGCTGGCGCGCGTGGACGGCGCCTACAATGCCGTGCACGTGATCGGCGATCTCTGCGGTCCGGTGATGTTCAGCGGCCTGGGCGCCGGCGGGGACGCGACCGCCAGCGCCGTGCTGGCGGACGTCGTGCACGTGGCCCGCAGGCTGGCGCTCGGCGATCCCGTCCCCCCGCCCCGCCAGAACGGCCCGGGGGCCAAGCTGCTCCCGATGTCCGAAGTGAAGACCCGCTGCTACTTCCGGCTCTCGGTCGAGGACGAGGCGGGCGTGTTCGCGCAGATCACCCGCGTTCTGGCGGAGCACCGGATCGGGCTGGCCAGCGTGATCCAGCGCGAGCCCGGCCAGCACGGATTGGCCGAGGTAGTCCTGATGACTTACGAGGCGCCAGAGGCCGCCCTGGCCACCGCCGAGGAGCAGCTCGCGAAGCTGCCCTCCACGAGAGCCGTGCAGGCGCGCATCCGGGTCGAGGCGCACTCGTGACCATCGCCGCCCTGGAGGCAGCGCTCCGATGAAAGCGTTCACCGTGCTGGTGCCATGCTCCACCTCGAACCTGGGCGCCGGCTTCGACGCCATCGGCATCGCGCTCTCCGGTCCGGATCTGATGGTCCGCGTCGTCCCTGGCGGCCTGGGTCTGCGCATCCTCCGGCTCTCCGGGGAAGGTGCGGACCGGCTTCCGCCAGACGCGAACAACCGCGTGATCCAGGCCGCGTACCAGGCGACGAAGGAGGCGGGTCGCGACCCCTCCAGGCTCAATGCGGAGCTGTCGATCCACAGCTCGATCCCTTTGAAGCGAGGCCTGGGCTCGTCCGCCGCCGCGGCGCTGGCCGGGGCCCTGATCGCGGACGCCCTGCTCGACGGCGCCCTCGGCCAGGAGCAGATGCTGCGGACGGTGGTGGCGATGGAGGGCCATCCGGACAACGTGGTTCCCGCCCTCTACGGCGGAGCCCAGGTGTCGGTCCGCGACGGGCAAGGGCACATCCTGTCCTGCCCGATCGAGATCCGTGCGCCGCTGCGCGCGGCGCTCTACATCCCGGACCAGGAGCTCGCCACATCGGCGGCCCGCGCCGTGCTGCCCAAGCAGGTGCCGCTCGCGGACGCGGTCCACAACCTCGGACGGGCCGCGCTTCTGGTGGCGGCGCTCAGCGAGGGCCGGGTCGATCTGCTCTCGGAGGCGATGGACGACCGGCTGCACCAGCCGGCCCGCGCCGGGCTGCTGCCATGGCTGCCGGCGCTGCTGAACGCGGCCAGGGAGGCGGGCGCGCGGGGCGCAGCGCTGTCGGGGGCGGGGACGACGATCTGCGCGCTCTGCAACACCGAATCGGTTCGGGACGTGGCGCGGGCGATGATGGACGCGGCCGCGGGGCTGGGAGTCGCGGGGCGGTCGGAGGTGGTGGATCTGGCCGTTCCGGGGGCGCGGGTGGTGTGAGGCGCGGCCCCGAATGCGCCTGCCCACCGGGAGCGTCGTCGCATTCGCAACCGTAGCAACGCTCGCAGCCGGCGGGACGATGTCTTGTTGGGATTCGCGAGCGCGACGCGAATCCGAGCGTTGCTTCCCTTGAGTCCCGGCCTGGACAGAAGGTTCCCCGATTCAAGTCTCGTGCTGTGAAGCGGCCTCAGGCCGCCTGCTCTTGATCCAGGATGTGCGCGATCGCCGCGTCGATCCGCTGCCTGAACTCGTCGTCCGCGTCCATGAACTGCACGCCCACCCCCGGCAGCACGCCCTTCTCCTCGGCCTCTTCCTTGCTCACGCGGTGCACCACCATGCCGCGCGCGGGGACTGGCGAGTCGCTGCCCGGGAGCTCCATCTCCACCTGCACCACGGTCTTCAGCGGAGGCGGCTGCTCGGTGCGGACGAACACGCCGCCGGCGCTGATGTTGGCGGCGTACTCGAGCACGAAGTCCTGGACGGTGGCGAACCGGACCGCGAAGTTCACCCTGTAGCGGGGAAAGGCGCGCCGCGGATCCTCCTTGGGATGCAGCGCCAGGGCGCCGATCGGCACGGATTCGGCCGCCCTCTTCCGGCGAGCGATCAGCTCGAAGATCCGCTCGCGCTGTGCCTCCTTGGCGCCCAGGAACTCCGCCCAGAAGCCCGGCTCCTGCGCGGACGACGCATGCTCGCGGACCGCGGCCGCCAGGTGGAGCGGCTCGCGCGAGCCAGGCAGGTACAGCTTCAGCTCCAGATTCGTACCGGGGGCTGGGAGCTCGAAGCAGCGGATCAGCACTCCGTCCCCGCTGATCTCGAGCGTCGTCGTCTGGACCGCGGCGCCCCCAGTCGCGAATCGGATCGGAAAGACGATGGGGAAGCGCTCCATAAGCTTTCGAGTCTGGCCCCAGGTCTCGCAGGACGCCAAGGTGCCGCTGTGGTGCCGGGCGGTTCGGGGTGGGAAACCGCCCCCCGTTCGCGCTTGCGCGCGCAGGGACGCAAAGCTAGGTTCGCGGCCCCCGCTGGAGGACCCGTGGCACTGCGCACCCCGCTCTACGAGGCCCACCTCGCCGCCGCCGCCCGGATGGTGGAGTTCTCGGGCTTCGATCTGCCGGTCCAGTACCAGGGCTTGCTCGAGGAGCACGCGGCCGTCCGCGAGAACGTCGGGATGTTCGACGTCTCGCACATGGGCGAGATCACGCTCGAAGGGCCGCGGGCCCTGGCGGCCGCCCAGGGCCTGGTCACCAACGATCTGTCCAAGTGCAAGGACGGGCAGGCCCAGTACAACGCGCTCTGCAACGAGAAGGGCGGCGTGATCGACGACGTCATCGTCTACCGCTTCTCGCCCGAGCGCCTCTTCGTCTGCGTGAACGCCTCGGGGCGCGACAAGGACTTCGAGTGGATGCGCGCCCACGCGGGCGACGGCGTCCTGGTCTCCCAGCGGTCCGACGACTGGGCGCAGATCGCGGTGCAGGGGCCGAACGCGCCCAAGCTGGTGGACTCGCTCTGCGAGCCCCGGGTGCTCGACCTGGCGTACTACCACTTCCGCGAAGCGACCGTGGCCGGCGTCAAGGGCTGCATCGTCGCGCGCACCGGATACACCGGCGAGGACGGGTTCGAGTTCTTCGTTCCGCCGCAGGGCGCGCGCAAGCTCTGGGACGCGCTTCTCGCAAAGGGCGTCACGCCCTGCGGGCTCGGAGCGCGAGACTCGCTCCGCCTGGAGGTCGCGTTCCGGCTCTACGGCAACGACATGGACGAGGACCACACGCCGCTCGAGGCGGGGCTGGGCTGGATCGTCAAGCTCGACAAGCCGGGTGGCTTCATCGGGTCGGACGCGCTCGTCCGGCAGAAGCAGGAGGGCCTGAAGCGCAAGCTCGCCGGATTCAAGCTCACCGGGAAGGGCATCGCGCGCCACGGTTATCCGGTCCTGAAGGAAGGCCAGCGGGCCGGCGAAGTCACCAGCGGAACGATGAGCCCCATCCTGAAGGAGCCGATCGGCCTCGCCTACGTCCCGACCGGGCTGTCCAAGGAAGGCTCGACCTTCGACGTGGAGATCCGCGGCAAGCCGGTGGCCGCGCGAGTGGCGAAGACGCCGTTCGTGGAGAAGATCAAATCGTGACCGAAGTGCTGCTCAACCACTTTTTCGTCACGCCGGACCTCGAGGGCTTCGAGGCGGCCGAGCGCTTCCTCGAAGGATTCGGCGCGCTCGAGAAGCGGACCACCGTCCGCAAGGACATGACGTACACCGGCCTCTACCTCTACGGCGACCACACCTATCTCGAGCTGCTCCACCCCGCTTCCGCGGCCTTCGGCGCGCCTTCGGGAATCGCTTACGGCGTGGAAACGCCGGGCGCGATCGAGGCGTTCCAGAAGGCGATGCGCGCGCCCGGGGTGGAGGAGATCTCGCGGGGCGCGGACCCCTGGTTCCGTCTCTGCCGCCCGGAGCAGCTCGAGGGGCTGGCAGAGTGGACGATGGAATACCTCCCCGAGTTCTTCCGCGGCTTCCACCCGGAGCTGCCGCCCGCGCGACCCGGGATCGCCCGGTCCGACGCGCTGACGCGCTACGCGGCGAGCTGCGGAAAGCTCGCCGAGCGCGAGCGCGGGCTGTTCGCGGAGGTGACGGGGCTGGACATCGCGCTGGCCCGGCGCGATGTCGAGAGATGGAACGCGCGCCCGCTTCGCGTCACCGGCGCGGACCTCCGGGTCGCCGGAGGAGAGCCCGGAATCCGGAACGCGCGCCTGCGCCTCCGCCGCGACGCCGGCCGATCCGTGCATCGCTTCGGCAACACCACCTTGTCGCTCGACGGCGAGAGCGCCGTCTGGCGGTTCTACTGAGGCTCCCATGGCCAACTATCCCGAAGACCTCCGCTACACCAAAGAGCACGAGTGGACGCGCCTCGCCGGCAAGAACGCCACCGTCGGCATCACCGCTTTCGCCAAGGACCAGCTCGGAGACGTGGTGTATCTGGAATTGCCCGAGGTGGGGGCCTCCGTCACCAAGGGGCAGCCGTTCGGCGTGGTGGAGAGCACCAAGGCCGTGAGCGAGCTGTTCGCCCCGGTCAGCGGCAAGGTGACGAAGGTGAACCAGGCGCTGGTGGACGCGCCCGAGCAGATCAACGACGACCCATACGAGAAGGGCTGGATGGTCGAGATCGAGCTGAGCGCGCCGGGCGAGGCCTCCGAGCTGCTCTCGGCGAAGCAGTACGCGGATCTGGTCGCCGACGAGCATTGATGGAGACGCTGGACCTGCGCGGGCTGCTCTGTCCGCTGACCTGGGCCCGAACCAGGTACGCGCTGTCGCGCCTTCCGCCCGGGGCCGAGCTGCGCGTGGTCGTCGATCACCGCCCCGCGGTGCCGGACATCAAGCGCAACGCGGAGGAAATCGGCCACGAGGTGGTCTCCAGCGAGGAGACCTCGTCGGGCGTGTGGGAGATGGTGCTGCGGAAAAGTTAGCGTTCCAGTCGCTGCGCGATCGGGTCGCCGGCCACGTGCGCGGATCGCTGGCGTTCGAAGCCGCGCGGCCGCAGTGGGGCGCGGGCCTGCGCACCGCCACCGCGTTGGCGGTGCCCTTGGCGGTGGCCTGGGCGACGCGCCGCCCGGAGCTGGTCTGGGCCGGGCTGGGCGGATGGCTGGCCATGCTCGCGGATCCGGGCGGAACCTATCCGGTGCGGGCGCGGGCGATGGGCGTGTTCACGTTGGCCGGAACGATCGCTACGCTGGCGGGCGGCATCGCCGGCCAATCGCCCTGGACGGCGGTGCCCGCGCTCTTCGTTTGCGCCTTGATCTGCAGCCTCGTGCGCGTGCGCGGCGACACGGCGGCCGTCAGCGGGGTGCTCACGCTGATCATGTTCTGCATCGCGGAGGGGTCGCCTGCCACCGCGCGGGTGGGCCTGGCCCGGGCGGAGCTGTTCGTGATTGGCGGGCTCTTCGCCCTGGTCCTGGCGGTCGCGGTCTGGCCGTTCCGCCCCTACCACCCGGTGCGGGAGGCGGTCGCCGGATGCTGGTCTGCCATCGGCGATCTCTCCGCGGCGATCGGCCGCCTGGCGAATCCCTCCGGGCCCGCGGCCTGGGATTCGCTAGTCCCCTTGCTCCGCGGCGCGCGGGAGGCCTTGGAGGAGGCCCGTCTCGCCCTGGGCGTGGCGCGCGCGGGCCGTCAGGGCGAGACCCAGCGCGGCCTCCAGCTCCTGGTGCTCTACGAGATCGCGGAGCTGCTCCTCGGCGACCTGGCGGCGCTCTTCGAGGCGCTCCGCTTCCGCGCGGAGCACGGCGGACCGCTCCACACCTCCGTTGCGACCACTCTGGTGGAGCTGTCGCGCGCCCAGCACTCCATCGCACAGTCGGTGGTGCTCGAGCGGAGTCCCCCGCCCGACGAGCTCCGCCTTCCCGAAGTGTCCGCAAGCGACGAGCTGCGCACGCTGCTCGACCGGACGGCGGCAGAGACCCGCCATGGGATCGAATCGGCGCAGGCGCTGGCGCGCGGGGGCGAAGGGCCCCGCAGCCCGGGGGCAATTGCCCCGCCCGACGAAAGGCCTTCGCTGCGCGATGCCCTCGCCCCCGCCTCGGTCGAGCTGCAGCACGCGCTGCGCGTGGCCATCGTCACGACCGCGGCTGCGCTGCTCTCCGCCGCGCTCCACCTCGAGCGAAGCTACTGGGTCACCGTGACGGCGATCATCGTCCTGCAGCCGTATGCCTCCTCTACGGTCCGCAGAGGGCTGCAGCGGATGGCAGGAACGCTGATCGGGGGGATCGTCGCCGCGGTGATCGCGCGAACCGTCCGCCAGCCGCTTCTGGTCGGGCCCCTGCTCTTCGCCTTCGCCTGCGTGGGGGTCGCCTACCGGCGCGTCAACTACGCGGTGTTCGCCCTGCTGGTCACGCCGGTGTTCGTCATCCTGGCCGAGATCAACGCGGGCGGATCCCACCTGACGCGCGTGCGCATCCTCGACACGCTCCTGGGCGGCGCGCTCGCGCTGGCGGGCGCCCTCGTCCTCTGGCCGGTACGCGATCTCGACCGCATGCCGGCGCTGATCGCGGCCGTCCTGCGCGCCGAACGCTCCTATCTCCAGTCCATCCTGCGCGGTGAAGGCCCCGCGGCCAGGGTCGCCGCGCGCCGCCGCCTCGCCCTCGCCATCGCGAACGCGGAGGCGGCCCTGCAGCGACTCTTGGGAGATTCGACGCCCACGATTCGCCTCGAGCCTTTGATGGCGCTCGTGGCGTACGCCCGCAGACTGAGCGCCTCGATCACCGCGCTCGGCACCGCGCCGCCCCCCGCGGCGCAGGCGGCCCTGCTCGACGAGACGCTCGCGGCGCTGGCGGACGCCGCCCAGAAGCTGGAGCCCCCGCCGCCCCTCCCCGCCTTCGACGAAGCTTCCCTGCCCGAGCCGGCGCAGCGCCTCGCGCGTCAGCTCCGCGTGGTCCACTCCGCGCTCGCGCGCTTGATTGCGGTCGGCGAGGGAACCTGAGGACGTCGCTTTGGCGCGGCTTCTCCCCGACACCCGGGTTATGAGTGTCGCGCGCCATGCGAGCCTTCCTCCTCGTCGCTGCCTCCGCCTGCGCCTCCGGTCCCCGGGCCGACCAGTCGCGGCTCCAGCCGCTCTTGCTCGAAGCCATCCGCTACCCCACCGTCGAGGGCCAGGAGCAGGCCCGGATCGGACAGCAGCAATGGCTGCTGCGCACCGCGGCATCCCTGGGTCTCACCGCCCGGGAGGCGGGCCCGATGACCGAGGTGGATCTCCCCGGCCCGCCAGGCGCGCCGGTCCTCGGCCTGGTCGTGCACGGCGACGTCCAGCCGGTCGACGCCGCGCAGTGGACCGTGCCGCCGTTCGCGGGCGTCGCGCGCGACGGCGTGGTCTACGGGCGTGGCGCGGCGGACGACAAGGGCCCGCTCGTGCAGGCGCTCCTGGCGATGAACGCCATCCGCGAGCTTCCCCGCACCCACACGGTGCGGCTCCTGGTGGGGAGCGACGAGGAGAGCGGCTCAACGGACATCGGCATCTACCTCAAGTCGCACGCGCCGCCGGCCTACAGCCTCGTGCTCGACTCCGAGTTTCCGGTGGTGGTGGGAGAGAAGGCCTGGGACGGCCTCGGGGTCCTTCCCGTAGACCTCGACTCCGGGAAGGGCAAGCCCTGGGGCATCGAGGAGATCGATGCCGGCCTGGCCGCGAGCATCGTTCCCGACCGCGCCCGGCTCACGCTCCGCTGGCGCGAAGGCACCCCGGCCTGGGATGCGCTCGAAAGGCGGCTGCGCGCCCGGAAGCCCGACCCGGGCACGCGCCTCGAGCTCGCGCGCCGCGGGAAGCTGCTCGACGTCATCGTGCACGGCCGATCCGCGCACGCGGGCGTGAACATCGACGGGGGCCGGAACGCCCTGGTCTCGTTGGCCCGGATCGTCGCCGGCGAGCTGCCGGACTGCGCGCTCGCGGACCTGATCGCGTTCGCCCGCTACGCCGGCGGCGACTTGAAGGGCGTGGCGCTCGGGCTCGATTCGGCGGCGGCCCCGGGCTGGGGCGGGTGGACCGTGAACGTGGCTACCATCCGCAAAGAGCCGCGCCTGGGCGGAAAGCTCGGGCTGGTGATCAACCTGCGCCGTCCGCCTCCGCTGACCGGCGCGCAGTCCCGCGACCGGCTCTTCGCCAAGGTGCGGCGGTTCTCCCCGCGCCTGGTGCCCGCCGAGTTCTACTTCTCGGACGAGCCGCTGGTCTTCGACCGCAACGCGAAGCTCGTACGCCGCCTGCTGGACGCCTACGCCCGTGCGACCGGCCAGCGGCCGCCCCCGGCCATCTCCGGCGGAGGCACCTACGCCAAGCGGCTGCCCAACTCCATCGCCTTCGGCATGTGGTTCCCCGGCAAGCCCTATCCGGGCCACGAGGTGGACGAAAAAGTGGAGCTGGCCGACCTGGAGCGCGGCCTCGACGTCCTGGTCGAGGCGCTGCGCGACCTCGCGGTGGGCCCGCCGCTGCGGGACCCGCTGCTGCCGTAGTAGGCTGCCGCATCATGCGGATCGCGCGAAGGATTCGGGACCTGGCGCAGTCGGACATCCGCCGCATGACGCGCGAGTGCGAGCGCGTCGGCGGCCTCAACCTGGGTCAGGGCATCTGCGACCTGCCCACGCCGCCCCTGGTGCGCGACGGGGCGATCGCCGCCATCCGGGAGAACCGGAGCACCTACTCGTTCGCGGAGGGCGCGCGGGAGCTGCGGGAGGCGATCGCCAGGAAGCTCGGCCGCGACAACGGTCTGTCCGCCGATCCGGCGACCGAGATCTGCGTGACCGTGGGCGCGAGCGGCGCCTACGCGGCCGCGATCAACGCCCTGCTCGACCCGGGCGACGGCGTCCTGCTCTTCGAGCCGTACTACGGGTATCACCTGAACGCCGCGCTGGTGGCTGGCCTCACTCCCGAGTTCCTCACGCTCGCGCCTCCGGACTTCGCGCTGCGCGAGGAGGCCTTGGAAGCGGCGGTCACGCCGCGCACGCGGGCGGTGGTGGTGTGCTCGCCGTCGAACCCGAGCGGCAAGATGTTCTCCCGCGACGAGCTGGCGATCCTGGCCCGGGTGGCAGCGCGCCGCGATCTGCTGGTGATCACCGACGAGATCTACGAGTACATCCGCTACGACGGCCGCGCCCACCTGTCCCCCGCCTCGATCCCCGGCTTGCGCGAGCGGACCGTGACGATCATGGGCCTGTCGAAGACGTTCAGCATCACCGGGTGGCGACTCGGCTATACCGTCGCGCCGCCCGAGATGACGCGAGCCATCACGCTGGTGAACGACCTCTACTTCGTCTGCGCGCCCACGCCGCTGCAGCTGGGGGTCGCGGCCGGATTCGACGCGCCCCGCAGCTACTTCGACGAGCTGCAGTCTTCATATCAGCGCAAGCGCGAGGTGATCTGCCAGGCGCTCGGGGACGCGAGGCTTCCTCCCGTCGTTCCGCAGGGGGCCTACTACGTGCTCGCCGACTGCTCGCGGCTGGGCTTCCCCACCGCCCGCGAGGCGGCCATGCACGTCCTCGAGACCACGCGGGTCGCCTCCGTGCCCGGCAGCGCCTTCTACCGGGGCGACGGAGGCGAGAAGCTCTTGCGCTTCTGCTTCGCGAAGGACGACGGCGTGCTCGACGACGCGTGCCGGAGACTGGCCGCCTTGCGATGAGATCGCCGCTTCTAGCCATCTTCCTGGTGGTGGTGGTCGACATCCTGGGCCTCACCATCATGCTGCCGCTCCTGCCCTTCTACGCGGAGCATTTCGGCGCCAGCCCCACGGTGGTCGGCTTGCTGGTGAGCAGCTACGCGCTCTGCCAGCTGATCGCCGGCCCCGTCCTGGGGCAGATCTCCGATCACGCCGGCCGCAAGCCGGTGCTGCTGGCGAGCCAGCTCGGCACCTTCGCGGGGTTCCTCGTGCTCGCCTGGGCCCCGAACCTCTTCTTCGTCTTCCTCGGGCGCGTGATCGACGGTCTGACCGCGGGCAACCTCTCCATCGCCCAGGCGTACATCGCCGACGTCACCGCGCCGAAGGAGCGCGCGCGGGCGTTCGCCGTGATCGGGATCGCCTTCGGCATCGGGTTCTTGATCGGTCCCGGCGCGTCCGGGTACCTGACCAACCACTACGGCTTCCACGTGCCGATCCTCTGCGCGGCCGGGCTGTCGCTGCTCAGCATCTTCGGCACGGCGTTCCTGCTGCCCGCCGTTCCGCCGCATCCGGAAGACGCGCAGCCCGCCGCGCCGGAGCTGGAGGCGCCGGTGGCGCCGGGCGGCAGGCGGTTGCGGATCTTCGACTGGGGCACGTACCTCCAGTATTTCCGCAGGCCGCTCCTGGGCGGGCTGCTCACGGAGTTCTTCCTCTTCACCTTCGCCTTCGCCATGTTCACCTCGGGCTTCGCGCTCTTTGCCGAGCGGCGGTTCACCTGGCACGGCGCGCCCTTCGGCCCCAAGGAGGTCGGCTATGTCTTCATGTACTCCGGCTTCCTCGGCATCTTCGTCCAGGGGGCGATGCGGCAGGGCGTGCTGGTGCGAAAGCTCGGGGAGGTGCGGCTGGTGACGATCGGGTTGCTCGCCGGCGCGGCGGGCTACGCGATGCTCGGCTTCAGCTTCGGCGTCGCCACCCTGCTCACCGCGGCCACGGTCGCTTCCTTCGGGACGGGCGTGCTGCGCCCCGCGCTCACCAGCCTGATCACCCAGCAGGTGTCGCGCAACGAGCAAGGGGTGGTGCTCGGCCTGAACCAGTCGCTCTTGTCGGTGGCGCAGATCGTCGGGCCCGCGCTTTCGGGAGCGCTGATCGACCAGGGGCGCCTCACGCTCTGGGCCCTTTGCGCCGCGACGGTGCTCGCGGTCGCGCTGGTGCTGAACCTGCGCGCGAGCGGCCGGCGGCACGAGGCGGCGGGGGGCGAGAACCCTTCACCGGACTGGGGAGGAACCGCGCCAAAGCGTAGTCAGTTAAGCGATTGACGTGGTCGTCGTCGTTGACATTGTCGTGAGCGTGGACGGCGACGTAGATCTGTTTCCATCGTCCTGCGCTAACTGAGTAGCATTGCCCTTGGCGGTTCGGTTCTCTAGTCGCTCCCGCGCCTCAGGCGCGGGTGTGCGACTACGTTTTGAGATGTGTTCTTCAATACCCCGATCCCCAACGCCATAGCTCCAGCAGCACCTCGAAGGCGATGAGGAGGAAGATGGCGAGCTCCAGGATCCACATCCTCCGATCGCGCGCGACGTCCAGGATCAGCTCGAGGGACTCCTGCACGCCCTGCAGCTTCTGCGTCAGGGTCCCGTAGCGGTCCAGGAGATCGAACTCCGCCCGCAGATCGGCGTAGATGTTGTCCAGCGCCGGGTCGTCCCAGGTCGCATCCGGCTTGTCGAGGAGCGAGAGCACCACGATCACTTCTGACCGCGTCCCGATCGCCTGCCCGATGAAGCGGTGCAACCCCCGCGTGCGCAGCGACACCGTGCCCTGCTTCTCCAACGGATCC
>WNFK01011328.1_pt1 | contig 17468 bp, 17 predicted proteins | sample 5400281 | NCBI WGS metagenome assembly WNFK01 (sample SAMN13153350, study PRJNA577476) | soil metagenome | isolation source: 20 cm soil on Douglas fir-dominated hillslope | place: USA:California | collected 2013-09-17 | reverse complement strand
CCGCCACAGCGGCCGGGAGCTATGTCCTCAGCGTCCGTCAAATTGGTTACACGCCGCTCGACACCCAGATCGTGATTCGTGGCGACAGCACGACCGTCATGCGGGTCGCACTCCGGCATCTCGCCATCGAACTGCCTTCGGTCACGATCGCCGGCAGCCAGTGCACCAACCCCGGCCGTCCCGATTCGAGCGAGGCGGCGCTGTTCGCCGTGTTCGACCAACTGCAGGAGAACGCGCGACGCTTCGAGCTGCTCGTCGACTCTTATCCATTCCGTTACGAGTTGGAGATCTCAGAACGAACAGTGAATCCACGCGGCGATACCGGGCGCCCGTTCGTTCGTAAACTGGAATTCTCGAGCAACGACACACACCCGTACGCGGTCGGCAACGTCGTCGAACCGTCATGGGGTCCGTGGGGCAATAATGGCACCGTTGTCCACGCCGCCGATCTTCTGGATTTTGGTAACCCCAGCTTCGTCGGGAATCACTGTTTTCATCTGGCAGGGCGCGACACCATCGCGGGAGAAACCCTAGTGCGAATCGATTTCGAACCGGCAACCCACATGTGGTCGGCCGACATGGAGGGAGCTGCGTATCTCGATTCGATCACGTACGAGCTGCGCTACACCGAGACCTCGCTCACTCGGTCCGAGCGATCCGAAATGCAGGATGTCCGTGGCGTGAACATCCGGACGCGCTTTCGCAACATCGCGCCCCGTGTGCTCCTCCAAGACTCGCTGTCTGCTATCTGGACCTACCGCTCCCGTCGCAAAAAAGTGGAGACCCAACGCACCGTATCAGTGCGTTTCCGCCGCCGGCCGCCTCCGCCGTAGCGGCAACCCTTGCGTAGAAACGGGCCATGGGGGGATATGTGCCCTCCCCAGGAGGTCACTCATGGCTCTGCCGCTGCTCCTCGTGCTCCTTCAGGCTGCGCGCCCCACGTCGGCGCCGGCGCAGACTCCGGCCGGTTCGGTCGCCGCCTGGACGCTGCATTTCCCCGGCGACCTCCGCTGGCAGCAGATCACGCCCGCCGGCGCACTGCTGGTCTCGAGCGATGCCGCGCTCTCGGGCGTCGACGTGGAACGCGGGCAGATCGCCTGGCAGAAACCGGAGCTCGGCGGCCTGCCAGTGGACAGCGTGCGCATGGTAGAGGGCTCACTCCTGATGGAAGCGGCGAAGCCCGGCCTCTCGCTCATCTTCGACCCCGTGACCGGCACCGTGCTCTTCGACTCGCGGCGCTTGGCTCTGACCCGCGTCGTAACACGCCGCGTGCTGCCACAGTCCGGAACGCTGCTGGTCCACGGCCAACGCGCCTCGGGTCCGCCCGTGGTCGCGCTCTACGATCTGGCGACCGGCACCCAGCGCTGGGTGAGTGAATCGCTCTTCCAACAGACCGAGCCGAAACGCGGCGGCCTCGGCGGCCTCATGCAGGGTCTGGTGCGCATGGCCTCGGCGGCGACCACGCTCGAAGTGCTCCAGGCAGGGCCCGAGGTGATCGTGGTCCACACGCTGATGGGCCTGCGCGCGCTCGATGCGAAAACCGGCGCGATCCGCTGGACGGCGACCTTGCCGATGGCGCGCTCCGGCGCGGTGCCCCATCAAGTCAAGCTCTATCCCTCGCTCGCCAAGAACGACCGCATTTACGTGAGCTACGACGACCGGCTCATGGCCTACCGGCTCGCCGACGGACAGGCGCTCTGGGCGAAGCCGGCGAACGTCGACGGCTGGATTCGGGACATCGTCCAGCATCCCGCCGGCATCATCATGCTGCCCGTCGGTCCGCCACCCGATCAAGCGACCGGCAACGTGCGCATCATCAACGGCGTGGTGCAGACCGGCCTCAACGTCGCACGATATGAGGACGGCACGATGATCGCCGCGAAGCCGCTCCGCATGCGTGGCACCGTGAAGGACGCCATGGTCACCGGTGACGCGGTGGTCCTCGCGGTGGACGCGGATTCGAAGACGTTCGTGAATGTCCTGAACGTCGCCACCGCCACCCTACGCCTGCAGAAGGACGTGAAGATCAAAGGCCAGCTCGACTATGCCGAGCTCGTTCCCGCGGGTCTGTTGTATGTCTCGCGGTCAGATGCCTCGACCAACGGTGAAGTGAACGTCATCGATCTGTCCAGCGGCGAACCGAAATACAAAGACGCGATCGAAGGCGGCAAGTCATCCCTGCTGCTTCACGCGGCTGAGGGAAGCACGCTCTACGTGTACGCGAACAAGGACCGTCATCTCTACGCTGTGAATCGCCAGGATGGCGCCTATCACGCGCTTGGTGGAGAGATCAAGCTGCAAGGCGATGAGGATCCGACCACGCTCGAGGTTCGCACGGCGGGCCTCGTCCTTACTTCACCACAGAACATGGTAATTGTCAGCCGGGACGGGCAGATCAAACAGCAGGTCTACAATCCCGCGCCGCAGCTGCCCGGACTGCTGCGGGCGCTGTACCGAATCAATTCGGTCCGCGCCGGACTGTACGGCGCCGCGGCGTCCGCCTACGGCGACGCGTTTGCGCAGGCCTCCCGCACCGCGACCGACACGACGGCCAAACGCATCACCAGCCAGCTGGCCACGGCGTACTCACAGGGCGGGGCACAGCTGAGCGGATATTCGCAACAGGCGGGCGCGCTGGCGTCGAAGCGGTTCAAAGCCTCACTCGCGACGCCGAGCGCCGTGTTCGTGCTGACGCGATCGCCCGACGGGAACGGCAACGTGCTGCTGCAGATCGACAAAGACAGCGGCCAGCCGCGCTCGCGCGTCGACCTCGGGAAGCAGCGCGAGCCCGTCTATGCAGTCGACGATATTTCGGGGATGCTTTTCTTACAGACTACCAGTGGGACGTTGGCAGGCTATCGGCTCTGAGAGGGCGCTGTGACGGTTGAAATCGTGAACGCGCCGCTCGTCACGCTGGCGGTGCCGCTGGCCGCTTGCAGGGTGTACGTGCCCGCTTCACTTACGGCGAGATTGCTGAAGGTCGCGATTCCATTGGTTGGTCGTACCGATGTCGTGCCGCTCAATGCCGCACCGGTCGAGTTCGACGCGAGTTCAATCGTGATGGTTGCCGTGAAAGCGCTGTCAATGCTGCCCAGAGAATCGCGGACGACGACCTCGACCGGCGGCGAGATAACCTGACCGACGTTCGCGGTGTTCGGCTGGACAAAGAAGTCCAGTACCGCTGCGCCGTTGCCCGTACCGCCATCGCCACCGGATGTGCCGACGAGACCGGAGCCCGTACCGCCAAAGCAGCCGCCGCTCGTCAGCGTAACCAGCGTGAGAATTAAGACGGCGTGTGCGATTCGCATGGGTTCGCTACCCATCCAACCCGCCGCCGTTCCCTCCGGTCACCTTTTTGTGGTAAACTGGGGGCCATGCCAACACAGGTTGCAGGTCGCAAGATCGACCACCGGGACGGCCAGTGGCTCGTCCCCGACCATCCGATCATCCCGTTCATCGAAGGCGACGGCACCGGGCCCGACATCTGGCGCGCCTCGGCGAAGGTCTTCGACGCAGCAGTCGCCAAGACCTCCGGCGGCAAACGCAGCGTCGTGTGGCGCGAGGTGTTGGCCGGGGAGAAGTCGTTCAATCAGAACGGCAACTGGCTGCCGGACGAAACGATCGCGGTCATCCGCGAGCACCGCGTCGCAATCAAAGGGCCGCTGACGACCCCGGTGGGCGGCGGCATCCGCTCGCTGAACGTCGCGCTGCGTCAGATCCTGGACCTGTACGCCTGCATCCGGCCCGTCCGCTACTTCGAGGGCGTCCCGTCACCGATGAAGGACCCCGGCAAGCTCAACGTCATCATCTTCCGGGAGAACATCGAGGACGTCTATGCCGGGATCGAGTACAAGGCGGGCAGTGCCGACGCCGACGCCCTGATCCAGTTCCTGCAAAGCCGCTTCAGCGCCAAGATCCGCGAAGGCAGCGCGATCGGCATCAAGCCCATGTCCAAATTCGGCTCGCAGCGGCTGATCGTGAAGGCAATTCAGCACGCCATCAAGCGCCGCCTCCCGTCGGTGACACTGGTGCACAAGGGCAACATCATGAAGTTCACCGAAGGCGCCTTCCGCGACTGGGGATACGAAATCGCGAAGGAACGCTTTGGCGCGCAGACGGTAACGGAAGCAGAGGGTGGCAAGGCCAAAGCAGACACCGGCAAGGTCATGATCAAGGATCGCATCGCGGATTCCATGTTCCAGCAGTTGTTGTTACGCCCGGACGAATACTCCGTCATTGCCTCGCCCAATCTCAACGGCGACTACCTGTCCGATGCCGCCGCCGCGCAGGTCGGCGGCCTGGGCCTCGCGCCCGGCGGCAATGTGGGTGACGGCTTCGCCGTGTTCGAAGCGACGCACGGCACGGCGCCCAAGTATGCGGGGCAGGACAAGATCAATCCGAGCAGCGTCATCCTGTCGGGAGTCATGATGTTCGAAGAGCTGGGTTGGGACGACGTCGCACGCGCGATTGGGCGCGGACTCGAAGGTGCGATCGGGGCTCGGCGCGTCACGTATGATCTCGCGCGGCAGATGCCGGGTGCCACCGAGGTGTCCACCTCTGCCTTCGCCGATGCCATCATCGAGCACCTGTCATGAAGACTCTTGTTTCGACGCGCCCCCTCGCCAGCCTCGAAACACCGCTGCTCGCGGTCGTCGTCGCCCAGGGGTCGGCACCGCCGGTCCAGGATGCGAGTCTCGACCGCGCCATCGCGTCAGGGGATTACAAAGGAAAGAAGGACGAGACGCTACTCGTGTACGGCAACGGCAAATCCTCGCGCATCCTGCTCGTCGGCGTGGGAAAGCCCGGCGACATCACCCGCAACTCGATTCGGCGCGCGAGCGCGATCGCCGCGAGGCGCGCGCGCGGCCTGGGTACCAAGGCCTTGGCGGTGGCAGTCTCGCAGGAAGCGCGCGGGGGCCTCGGCGCCGCCGAGCTGGCGCAGGTGGTCGTCGAAGGCGCGGCGCAGGGCGGCTGGCAGTTCACGGAGCTCAAGAAGCAGCCCGAGGACCCCAAGCCGGAGATCGAGACCGTCGAGCTGGTGGTCGACGCGCCGGACAAGACCGCGGCCGAAGCCGGACGCCGCATCGGCGACGCCATAGCGGCAGGCTACCTCTTCACCCGCAATCTCCAGATGCAACCGGGGAACGTGTGCACGCCCAGCTACCTCGCCGAACAGGCCCGGAAGCTGGGTGCGGCGCACGGGTTCAGCGTCACGATTCTCGACAAGGCGCAGATAAAGAAGGAAGGGATGGGCGCGCTCCTCGCCGTCGCCCAGGGAAGCGCCGAGGAGCCCCGTTTCATCGTGCTCGAATATCAGGGTGGCAGCGGAGCCCCAGTCGCGCTGATCGGGAAGGGCGTGACGTTCGATTCCGGCGGCATCTCGATCAAGCCGGCGCTGAACATGGAAGACATGAAGTTCGACAAGTCCGGGGCGACCGCCGTGCTCGGCGCATTCGAAGTGTTGGGGCGGCTGAAGCCAAAGATCAACGTCGTCGGTTTGATCCCGGCCACGGAAAACCTGCCCTCCGGGACCGCCATCAAGCCCGGTGATGTGGTGAAGAGCCACCTCGGCAAGACCATCGAAATCATCAACACCGACGCCGAAGGCCGGCTGATTCTCTGCGACGCGTTGTCCTACGCGCGCCGCTACAAACCGGCCGCGGCCATCGACGTGGCGACGCTGACCGGCGCCGTGGTCATCGCGCTCGGCCACCATGCGATCGGCATGCTCGGCAACGACGAAACCCTGCTCGCTGAAGTGCGCGACGCGGGCGAGCGCGCCGGGGAGCGGTGCTGGCCGCTGCCGCTGTGGGAGGAATACCGGGAGCTGCTCAAGTCCGATGTCGCGGACGTCAGGAATTCGGGCGGCCGCTCCGCCGGTACCATCGCCGGCGCGTGGTTCCTCCGTGAGTTCGTCGACAGCTTCCCGTGGGTCCACCTCGACATCGCCGGCACGGCATACCTCGAGGGCGAAGGCGCGGCACACGCGAAGGGGCCAACGGCGATCGGCGTTCGTCTGTTCACGGAATTCCTGCTCAAACGCGCCGGCGCTTGATTCCTCCGTGGGCCAGGGCGAGTCTCCTCGTCCTCGCCCTGTTGCCGGCGGCTCTCGCCGCCCAGGTGGATACCGCGGGTCGAGCCAGGGCGGCGCGGGATACGTCGGCACGTGATACCACGGCGCGCGACACGACGCCCGCCCTGCTGCCGACGTTTGAGCCCGCCATCATGTCCGGTCCCCTGCCGCTGGGCACGCGCTACACCTTCACGAGCGACTCCGTTCTGCTGTCGAACGCGCGCACGCTGAGTGATCTGCTCGCCCACATTCCGGGCGTCTTTGTCGCGCGGGGCGGCTGGTATGGAGAACCCGAGATCGTGTTGTACGGCGGCCGCGGTCCCGCATCGCTCGAGGTCTACTGGGACGGCGTGCCGATGCTGCCGCTCGGCCGTGACTCCGTCTATCTCGATCCGGCGCGGATTCCACTCGGGCCGATCGAGCGCGCCGACGTCATCGTGCTGCCCGCATCGCTCCGCGTCTATCTCGTCACAGCGCAGCACCGCTCGACCACGCCGCGCACCCAGATCGGGATCGTCACCGGCCAGCAAGACATCGCCGATTATCGGGCGGGCTATGCCACGCGCACCCGATCGGGGTTCGGCATCTCGATGCTCGCCGATTGGGCCAGCATCGGCCTCGGCTCACCCGGCCACACGAGCCCGCCGTTCGCCACGAGCGATATCTGGCTGAAGGCCGATTACGTCCCGGAAGGGGGACGCGTCGGGGCATCGTTCCAGGTGTCGAGCTCGAGTTGGCACCGGTCCTTGGCGCCCGACGGCCGCGTGGACGGTTGGCGCCAGGATCGCCGCGACCGGCAATTGCGGTTGTTCGTCGCGCAGCGCGATGACGGCCTCGGGTGGCGCTTCACCACCACGGTAGGGACCAGCGGGATCAGTCATGACACACTGGTTCCCAAGCGGACCATCTCGGTGGCCAGCGTCGAGGCGATTCAGGCGTGGCCCAATGCCACCGTCGCCGCGGTTGCGCGCCTTGGCGCCGCCGGCACGCCGCAGCAGTTCGAAGGGCGCGCGGGATGGATGCCGATCCATCCGCTCACGCTCGCGGCAACGATTCGCCAGACGGTCTACTCCAATCATCGCGCCGGTGTCCGGGCGTTTGCCACGGCGGGGCTCACGCTGCCGCTTGGCGTCTCGGCGCGGGCCGAGGTGGCCTGGCAGCACGACGTGCAGGCCCCATTCGTGACCACCGATCAGGTGCAGCAGACGCTCGACGTCGCGGGGTGGGTGCGCGTCGAGAATCGCCTGCTGACGCTGGAGGTCGGCCGCGGCAGGCGCGATCCGTTCGCGCCGCTCGGGTTCGCAGGCGGGATCAAGACGGTCGACTCGCTGAATCTGGCTCGCGCCGGGATTCGAGCTGGCCGGGTGGTATTTCGACCCGGCCGTGGGGGGCGGAGATTTCGAGCCGCCCCGCCACGGGCGCGTGTCGGCAACCTTCTACTCGAAATTCTGGCGCGTCTTCAAGAGCGGGATCTTCGCCCTGCGCGGCGAGGTGGCGATGGAGTCCTGGAGCCGGTCGGCGCTGGGAGGGCGCGACAGCACCGGCGCGCAGCGGGCGATGACCGGATCGAGCTTCGTCGACACGGACCTCGAGATGCAGCTCGCCGGGGTCACGCTCTTCTGGAGCATCCAGAACATCAACATCATGCGCTCGAGCTTCGTCGAGGGGCTGGGGTATCCCAAGGCGGCGCAGCAGTATGGCGCCCGGTGGTTCTTCAATAACTAGCGCACCCGACTACATTTAACGCCCTGTGCCGCGTAGTATGACAGGCTTCGGCTCCGCCGAAGATCGAGTGCTCCGCGGACGGCTGCGAGTCGACATCCGCACCGTCAACCATCGCTATTTCAACCCGCAGCTGAAGCTGCCGGCTGACCTGGCCGGGGTCGAGACGGAGCTGCGCGAGCGGCTGCGCCAGCTGCTCGAGCGGGGGCATGTGGCCGTGACGGCCCGCTGGGTCGAGGCGCCAGGTCCCGAGCGCGCGGTCGCGGTAGACTTGGAGCGCGCCCGGCAGGTGATGGCGGCGGCGCAGCAGCTCAAGAAGAAGTTGAAGTTGAAAGGCACGGTGGATCTCGCATTCGTAGCGCGGCAGCCTGACGTCTTCACGGCGACGAATGGAGCGGGCGGCACGGGAGGGGGCGAGCAGCTCGTGCAGTGGTCGGACGTCCAGGCGATCGTCGAGCGGGCCGCCCGGGACGTCGTGGCCATGCGGGAGCGGGAAGGGAAGGCACTGGTCGGCGAGCTGAGCCGCCGGCTCGATACGCTCGAGGCCGGCGCGCGGGCCGTCGAAGCGCAGGCGCCGGCGCGGCTCAAGGCCGAGCATGCGCGACTCAAACAGGCCGTCGCCGAGCTGACGGCGCAGGCGACGGTGGACGAGCAGCGGCTGGCGCTCGAGATCGCTTTGCTGGCGGACAAGCTGGACATCACGGAGGAGCTGGTGCGCTTCGAGGCGCACGTGGCAGCGGCCCGTGCGGCGCTGCAGTCCGAGCAAGCGGTGGGGAAACAGCTCGGATTCCTGGCGCAGGAGCTGCTGCGCGAAGTCAACACGATGGGCTCCAAAGCGAACGACGCCCGCATCACGCAGACGGTGATCGCGATGAAGGGTGACCTCGAGAAGTTCCGGGAGCAGCTGGAGAATCTGGAGTGACGCCGCGAATAGTCGTCTTGTCCGCGCCATCGGGCGGCGGCAAGACGACGATCGCGAGGGCGGTGCGCGAGAAACACCCGGACGGCTTCGGATTCTCCGTCTCGGCGACGACCCGCAAGCCGCGCGACAACGAGCACGACGGCGTCGATTATCATTTTCTGGGGCGGTCGCAGTTTCTCGAGGCCGTGGGCGCGGCAGAGTTCCTCGAGTACGCGGAGTACGGCGGCGAGCTCTACGGTACGCTGAAGCGGGAAGTCGACAAGGTCTTGAGTGCCGGCAGGCACGTGCTGCTGGACATCGAAGTCGAAGGCGCGAGGCAGGTGCGTGACCAGTATCCCTCGCCGCGCTCGATGTCGATCTTCATTCTGCCGAGCGAGCCGCGGGTGCTGCTCGAGCGGCTGCGGCAGCGCAAGAGCGAGTCGATCGAGCAGATCCGGTGGCGGCTCGACCGCGCCGAGTATGAGCTGCAGCAGGCGACGCTGTTCGACCGCTGGATTCGGAACGACGATCTGACGACCGCCGTCGCCCAGGTGGTGGCGATCGCGAACGAGGGTAGCGCGCGCGGGCGCACGCGCGACAAGAAAGACTTTGAATGGATCACGAATTACGGACGGATGCTCCGAACACTGTACGATGAGCTGCACTAACCGAAAGGCTGAGCAATGCGGATCGTGACACCGGCAGAAGTCGCAGGACAGACACAGAACAAGTACCTGGGCGTCCTCGTGGCCGCTAAGTTCGCGCGGTTCGTGAATGATTTCCCGCGCGACCGGTCGGTGGACTGGGAGGAGAAGCTCACCACGCGGGCGTTCGACGAGCTCGTCCGCGGCGGCCTCAAGTACCGCCTGGTGCGGCGGCGGCGCCAGCAGGAAGCCTGATGCCGTTCGCCGGCCGTCACGTCGTGCTCGGCGTGTCGGGCGGAATCGCCTGCTACAAGAGCTGTATCCTGGCGCGCCGGCTGACCGAAGCGGGCGCCACGGTCGACGTGGCGCTCACGGCGGCGGCGGCCGAGTTCGTGCGTCCGCTGACGTTCGAGGCGCTCACGGGTCGCCCCGTGCTCACGTCGCTGTGGGAGCGGGGACGCGCGCTGGCACACATCGATCTCGCCAAACACCCCGACCTCATCATCCTCGCGCCGGCGACCGCCAACACCCTGGCGCGCTGCGCCATGGGGATGGCGGACGACCTGCTGACCGCGCTGCTGCTCGCGCGCGCCGATCGACCCGTGCTCGCGGCACCCGCCATGAACGACGCGATGTATGCGAACCCGGCCACCACCGCAAACATCACCGCGCTCACCGCGCGCGGCTGGCACTTTGTCGGGCCGGAGATCGGCGCGCTCGCCGAGGGGCCCAGTGAGCGGCCGGGGCGCATGAGCGAGCCGGACGTCATTTTCGCCGCGGCCGAGCGGCTGCTGGGGCACACCAACAAGAGCAAGTGGTTCGGCAAGCACGTCGTCGTGACAGCGGGACCGACGCGCGAGCACCTCGACCCGGTGCGCGTGATTACGAACCCCTCGAGCGGTCGGATGGGTTACGCGCTGGCCGAGGCGGCGCGCGAGCGCGGCGCCGACGTCGTGCTCGTCAGCGGGCCGACCGAGCTCACGCCACCGGCGCGTATCGCGATGACCCGCGTCGAGACGACGGAAGAGATGCAGCACGCACTCGAGTCTCTGGTCCCTAACGCCGACGCCCTCATCATGAGCGCCGCGCCCGCGGACTACCGGCCCAAGAGTCCGGCCGACAAGAAACGCGCGCGGAGCGCCGGCGCGTTGACCGTGGAGCTCGAAGCGACGCCCGACATACTGGGCGCGCTCAAACGGCGCAAGGGGATGGTGGTCGTCGGGTTCGCGCTGGAAACGGGCAACGGACTCGCGAACGCGCGGTCCAAGATGCAGAATAAAGCGCTGGATTTCGTGATCCTGAATGACGCCACTGAGCCCGGCGCCGGATTCGAGGTCACGACCAATCGCGTGACGATCCTGGGACGCAACGGTACGCAAGTCGACTTGCCGTTGCTACCCAAGCGCGATGTGGCCGAACGCATCCTCGACGTCGTGGAAGAGGCGCTTTGACTGACAGCCGGGCTCTGGCAGCGGAATACTTAAAACAACAGCGGCTCTTGGGGGGAGATTCCGTGATTCTCCCGACCATCTCGCCAACCCCGGACTCGCGTCCGGGGTTAGAAAACAAAACAGCAACAGCCGCTCCCGCAGTGCCAACCCCGGGCGCAAGCCCGGGGAAAACCCAAATTGCCGCCGATCTTCCACCTGCGGGCCTGAGCTTTGACCCGCCGTCCAGCGACCTGTTCGCGGTCGATCCGATCCAGCAGACCCAGTCCCTCGCGGCCGTCGCGGCGCTGATCGCGGAATGCCGCAAGTGCAAGCTGTGCGAGCGCCGCACCAACACCGTCCCGGGCGAAGGTCCGGCCACCGCGCGCCTGGTGGTGATCGGCGAGGGGCCGGGCAAAACCGAAGACGAGACGGGCCGTCCGTTCGTCGGCCGGGCGGGCGAGCTGCTCACCAAGATCCTCGAGGCGATCAAGCTGCCGCGCGATCAGGTCTTTATCTGCAACGTCGTGAAGTGCCGGCCGCCGGAAAACCGGCTGCCGCAATACGACGAGATCGCGGCCTGCCTCCCCTACCTCCACCGCCAGATCGAGCTCGTGAAGCCGACGGTCATTCTCGCCATGGGCGGGACGGCGGCGCAGAGCGTGCTCAACACCAAACAGTCCCTTGGCTCATTGCGCAATCAGGTTCACCGGTTCCGCGGCACCCCTGTGATCGTCACGTATCACCCGGCGGCGCTGCTCCGGAACCCCAACTGGAAGAGACCAACCTGGGATGACGTCCGTATCGCAGCTCGCCTCCTCGAGCGCTGACAGAGCAGGCGAGTTCGCCGGCCGCCAGACTCCGTGGAGCAACGACGCGGAGCAGGCGGTCCTCGGCGCGATGGTGCTCGACCAGGATGCGGCCCTCAAAGCGGCCGAAATCCTGGACGACACGATGTTCTACAAGGAAAGCCACCGGCTGCTGTTCCGCTCGATGATCGCGCTCACCGAGCGCGGTGACGTCATCGATCCCGTCACCCTGCGCGACGAGCTGAGCCGCCGCGGCGACCTCGACCGCGCGGGCGGGATGGAGTACATCGCCGCGCTGATCGACGTCGTGCCCACCGCCGCCAACGTCGAGTACCACGCCAAGATCATCCGGGACAAGGCGGTGCTCCGCCGCCTGGTCGAAGCGGCAACGGGGATCATTCAGGACGTTTATGAGGGACACGGCTCCGCCGGCGAGGTGCTCGACAACGCCGAGCACCGCGTCTTTCAGGTCGCGCAGTTCCGCCGCGCCGAGGAATTCATCCGGATCAAGGAGCTCATCTGGCCGACGATGGAGCGGATCGAGCAGCTCCAGTCGGGAGCCGGCTCGGTCACCGGGGTCCCCAGCGGCTTCGTCGATCTCGATCGTCTGACCGCGGGGTTCCAGCGTGCCGATCTGGTCATTATCGCCGCCCGGCCGTCGATGGGAAAAACGGCGCTGGCGCTGAACATCGTCCAGCACGCCGCGATCGAGCACAACACGGGCGTCGCCTTTTTCTCGATCGAAATGTCGAAGGACGCGTTGGTGCAGCGGCTCCTGTGTTCGGAGGGGCTGGTCGACGCGCAACGGCTGCGCCGCGGGCAGCTGCGGGATGACGACTATCCCAAGCTCGCGCGGGCGGCGGGTTTGCTCGGCACGGCGCCGATCTGGATTGACGATTCCGGCTCCTTGACGCCGCTCGCCATGCGCTCGAAGGCACGGCGGTTGAAATCCGAGCACAATATTTCGCTCGTGATCGTCGACTATCTGCAGCTCATGCAAGGTCCGGGCGACGTCGAGAACCGCCAGCAGGAGATTTCCTACATCTCGCGCTCGCTCAAGGCGCTGGCCAAGGAGCTCGACGTGCCGGTCGTGGCGATCTCGCAGCTGTCGCGCGCGCCGGAGCAGCGGGGTGGCGAGCACCGGCGGCCCCAGCTGTCGGACCTCCGCGAATCGGGCGCGATCGAGCAGGACGCCGACGTCGTGTGCTTCATCTACCGGCAGGAATTCTATGACGGGCCCGTCGATCCCAAGACCAACGAGAGCATCGAAGGCCTCGCCGAGGTGATCGTCGGCAAGCAGCGCAACGGCCCGACCGGGACGGTGAAGCTGCACTTCAAGAAGGAGTACACGCGATTCGACAACTACACCGCGCGGGAGTCGCCGGTGGAGGCTGGCCGTGTCTAAAGGCAAGTCCGTCTTTCGTTGCACGGAATGCGGGGCGGATCAGCCCAAGTGGGGCGGGCGCTGCGATAGTTGCGGCGCGTGGAACAGCCTCGTTGAAGAGGCGCTTGGGCGGTTGAGCGGTTCGGCGGTTAGAGCGGGCTCTCCAACCGCCAAACCGCCCATCCGCCTCTCCGAGTTGAAAACCGATACGTTGGACCGCTGGCGCACCGGCCTCGCCGAGTTCGACTTCGTTCTCGGCGGGGGAATCGTTCCAGGCTCCGTCACCCTCGTCGGCGGCGAGCCGGGAATCGGCAAGTCGACGCTGCTGATGCAATGCGCCGCCCGCCTGGAGAGCCAGGGCGTCTCGACGCTGTATGTCTCGGGCGAGGAGTCACCCGACCAGCTGCGGCTGCGCGCGGACCGTCTGGAAGAGGACGCCGGCGGCATTCATGTGCTGGGCGAAACGCGCCTCGAGTCGATCCTGCATCACGCGACGCAGCTGCAATCACGCGTCGTCCTGCTCGACTCGGTGCAGACCACCTATACCGAAGAGCTCGAAGGCGCGCCCGGCAACGTCGGCCAGGTGCGCGAATGCGCTGCCCGCCTGATGCGGTTCGCCAAGGAATCCGGTCCCGCGGTGCTGCTCGTCGGACACGTCACCAAGGGCGGCGGCATCGCGGGCCCGAAGACGCTCGAGCATATCGTCGACACCGTCCTCTATTTCGAAGGTGAAACGACGCTCGACCACCGGATCCTGCGTGCCGTGAAAAACCGGTTCGGGTCGGTGGACGAAATCGGCGTGTTCCGCATGACGGGGAGCGGGCTCGAGCCCGTCGCCAACCCCGCCGCGGCGTTCCTCGCGGGCCGCAGCACCGGGGCATCCGGCTCCGCGGTGACGGCCTTGATGGAAGGCACGCGCCCCATGCTGGTCGAGATTCAGGCGCTCGCCTCGAAGGCGGGATTTGGCACGCCACAGCGCGTGGCGACTGGTCTCGATCATCGCCGCCTCGCCCTGCTGCTCGCGGTGCTCGAGCGGCGCGGCGGCCTCCCGTTCGGGAACCTCGACGTCTTCGTCAACGTCACGGGAGGTGTGCGCCTGATCGAACCCTCCACCGACCTCGCCATCCTCGCCGCCCTCGTCTCGACGGTCCATGACCGGCCCGTGCCGGCCGACGCGCTCTTCCTGGGCGAGGTGGGACTCGGCGGCGAGATCCGGCCCGTCGCGGGCGTCGAGCGACGCCTCGCCGAGGCCGCGCGCCAGGGCTTTCGCCGTGTGTTCTTGTCCGCCCGCTCGCGCGGCACCGCAGGCGAACTCGAGATCATCGGGCTGGAGGGAATCGGTGAGCTCACCCGCCGCCTCGCAGCCTGACGTCGGCGTGGTCGTCGTCGCGGCTGGGGCCGGCGTACGGGCGGGCCCCGGCGAGCCGAAACAGTTCCGTCCGATTCTCGGCGTGCCGATGCTGCTGCGCGCCTTGCGCGCGTTCATCGGGCATCCGGAAGTCCGTCAGGTCATTGTGACGCTGCCGCCCGGGTACGTGGAGCGCCCGCCCGACTGGCTCGGCAAGCTCCGCGGTGAGCGGCTGGGCTTCGTGCCCGGTGGGGCGCAGCGCGTGGACTCGGTGCGCGCGGGGCTCCGCGCGTTGCCCGACGATGCCACGATCATCCTGATCCACGATGCGGCCCGGCCATTCGTGAGTCGCGAAACGATCGATGCGGTGATCACCCGCGCGCGCGCGGGGGTCGGAGCCGTCGCCGCGGTGCCGACCTCCGACACGTTGAAGGAAATTGGCGAGGGTGCCCCACGGGCCACACCGCGCATTGCGCGGACCGTCGACCGGGAACGCATCTGGCGCGCGCAGACGCCGCAGGGATTCCCGCGGCAGATGTTGAACGCCGCCTACGCGCAGCTCGGTGCGGCCTCGAACGGTGGCGCGCCCAGCGACGACGCCGAGGTCTGTGAGCGAGCAGGGTTTCCGGTGGAGTTGATTCCCGATTCGCCGTACAATGTCAAGATTACCACAGCCGACGACTTCCGGATCGCCGAGGCTCTCGCTCGTGAATTGCGTTGAAACCGATTCCGTTTCAATCGGATGCGGATGTTGCCACTGCGATCCCGCAGGTGGTGACGCATATGGGAAAGGGAGGCTTGCTCGCGTATCCCACCGAGACGGTGTACGGTCTCGGCTCACGCGCGGTGCAAGCAGACGTGGCGGCGCTCGCCGCGATGAAAGGGCGGTCGGCCAGCAAGCCCTTTCTGCTGTTGATCAGCGACCGCGGTATGGCTGAGGCGCACGGCCTGGCCTTCAATGCCTCCGCCGACGCTCTGGCGCGCGCATTCTGGCCGGGCCCCTTGACACTCGTCCTGCCCGGCGGCTCCGGCCGGTTGCCGGACATGTTGCGCGGACCGGATGGCGGGATCGCCGTGCGGTGGACCTCCCACCAGGCGATCGCGCGATTGGTCGCGGCGCTCGGCTCGCCGCTCACGTCCACCTCGGCGAATCTGCCCGGCCAACCGCCGGGGCCGGGGGCGGACGCGATCGCCCGCGACTTCGCGCCGGCGGTGGCGGCCGGACAGCTACTCGTGCTCGATGGCGGCGTGCTGGGAAACCGGCCCCCCTCGACCGTGGTTGATTGCACCAAGCCGCGGGCGGAGATCGTCCGGGAAGGAACGCTCAGCGTCCACGAGCTTCGCCGCGCCGTCGGGCGGCTCGCGCCGTGATCCAGCACGTCCTGTTCGTCTGCACCGGCAACATTTGCCGCAGCCCGCTCGCCGCGTCACTGCTCGAGCGCGCTCTCACCGAGCGCGGTATCGAGGTGACCGTGTCGTCGGCGGGGACGGGGGCGTGGGATGGCGCGCCTGCATCCGAAGGCGCGTATCTGGTGGGGCTCGAGCGCGGGCTCGACCTGTCCGGTCACCGCGCCCGCCTGTTGACGCGGGAGCTGGTCGAGCGCGCCGACCTGATTCTCACCATGGCCCGCCATCATCGCGCGCGCGTCGACGAGCTCGGGGGCGAGGGTCGCGTGTTCGTGCTCGGCGAGTACGCCGGCCAGGGCGGCGACGAGGTGAGCGATCCCTTCGGGGGCGATCTCGGCATCTATCGTGATACCTGCCAGGAGCTCGAGTCGCTCACGGCCGCCGTCGCCGACCGTCTCGTCGCTGAGAGCAAGCGTGGAGATCAGCGCTAACACGCGTTTGCTCACGGTCATCGGTGACCCGGTGGCCCATTCCCTCTCACCCGCGATGCACAACGCGGCCTGTCGCGCGCTCGGCCTCGACGCGGTATACGTCGCGCTGCGCGTCACGCCCGAATCGCTGCCCGCCTTCCTCGCAATGCAGGCGGCGACCGGGGGCGCCGGCAACGTCACCCTCCCGCATAAAGAAGCAGTCGAAGGATCCGTCGCGCGGAAAACGGATGTCTGCGCGCGCGTCGGCGCATGCAATACGTTCTGGACTGAGGACGGAGCCCTCGTCGGCGACAACACGGATGTGGCCGGCGTCGCCGCGGCGCTCGACCGAATCGGCGCGGCGCCAAAAGGAGAACGGTGGCTCGTGGTGGGAACCGGGGGGTCGGCGCGCGCGACGGCGGTGACCGCGGCGGACCGCGGCGTCACGCTGTTCGTGCGCTCGCGCGACGGCGCCCGCGCGAAGGCGTTCGCGGCCTGGGCGAGGGGCATTGGCGTGCCCACCACGGTTGCCAACGGGCCGATCGAGGTGGACGTCGCGATCAACGCCACGCCCTTGGGTCTCGCCGGTCACGATCCGCTGCCCGTCGACATCAATCACATCCCCGGCGTGCAGCGGGCACTCGACCTCGTGTATGCTCCGAGGGAGACGCGGTGGGTGCACGCCCTTCGCGAGCGGGGCATCGAAGCCGCCGATGGCCGGGAGATGCTGGTGCAACAGGGGGCAGCCGCGTTCGAGCGCTTCTTTCCCGGCAGCGATGCACCAGTCGAGGTGATGCGTGCTGCTGTCGTCCGTGCGCTCCGCGGTTGAACAGCTTCTCCTTCCTGCGGAGTGTCTCATTTGTCACGGTCTGCTCAATACCCGCGATGCCGCCAGGATCGTCTGCCCGCTGTGCCGGCAGCGGTGGCGCGCGGTGCGGCCACCGTGGTGCGAGCGGTGCGGGCAGCCCGAGCCCCACTTCGGCCCCTGCCGGCTGTGCGTCACGTGGCCGGCTGCGCTCAGAGCGGTGCGATCGGCGGTGTGGCTCGATGCGTACGCCCGGCCCGCCGTCCACGCCCTGAAGTACGGCGGCCTGCCGCGGATCGCCGACGACTTGGCAACCGCGATGCGGAAACGGCAGTCCCCGGCCGACGGAGCGGCGGTGCTCGTCCCGATTCCTCTCGCCACAAAGCGCTTGCGCACACGGGGCTACAATCAGAGTGCGATGTTGGCGCGCGCGCTGGCCCGACAGTGGCGGATTCCCGTGATTCCTGACCTGCTCGTTCGCACGCGGGAGACGCCGACGCAAACGGCGTTGACACCGGACACGCGTCTGGCGAACGTG
>WNFK01250015.1_pt1 | contig 17470 bp, 16 predicted proteins | sample 5400281 | NCBI WGS metagenome assembly WNFK01 (sample SAMN13153350, study PRJNA577476) | soil metagenome | isolation source: 20 cm soil on Douglas fir-dominated hillslope | place: USA:California | collected 2013-09-17 | reverse complement strand
GGTCGGCGCGATCCAGGACATCGGCGAGGTCATTGCGCAGATCGACGGCATCAATGCCACCATCGCGGCCGCGGTCGAGGAGCAGGACGCCACCACCCATGCGATTGCGCGCAACGCCCAGGATGTCGCGACCGGCACCGCCGAGGTGTCGCATAATATCGCAGGCGTCAGCCAGGTGGCCGAGAACTCCGGCAAGACCGCCGCCGAAGTGCTCGCCGCCGCCCAGGCGGTGTCGGCCCAGGCCGGCAATGTGCGCGCCCGCGTCGAGACCTTCGTGCGCCAGATCCAGGCAGCCTAACTAGGCGCCCATCTTGGCGACCAGCGCGTCCGAGACCTCGAAATTGGCATAGACGTTCTGCACGTCGTCATGCTCGTTGAGAGTCTCGATCAGCCTGAACAGCTTCTCGCCTTTCTCGTCATCCACCGGCACGGTGTTCTGCGGCTTCCAGGTCAGCGCCGCCTTGCGCGGCTCGCCGAATTTCGCCTCCAGCGACTTGGCGACCTCGCGGAAGCTCGCCTGGCTGGCATAGATTTCATGCCCGCCCTCATGCGACACCACGTCGTCGGCGCCGGCCTCGATCGCGGCCTCCAGCATGGCGTCGGGCGAGGCGACCTTGGCATCGTATTCGATGACGCCGACATGATCGAACATGAACGACACCGCGCCGGTCTCGGCCAGGTTGCCGCCATGCTTGGTGAAAGTGGAACGCACATCGGAAGCGGTACGGTTGCGGTTGTCGGTCAGGACCTCGACGATGACGGCGATGCCACCCGGCCCATAGCCCTCGTAGCGGATCTCGTCATAGGCTTCGCCGTCCCCGCCCTGCGCCTTCTTGATGGCCCGCTCGATACTGTCCTTGGTCATGTTTTCGGCGCGTGCCGCGATCACCGCCGCCCGCAGGCGGGCATTCATGGCGGGGTCGGGCAGGCCCAGCTTGGCGGCGACCGTGATCTCGCGCGCGAGCTTGCCGAAAAGTTTTGATTTCACCGCGTCCTGACGGCCCTTGCGGTGCATGATGTTCTTGAACTGCGAATGTCCAGCCATGGCCTTCTCTGTCGCGATCGCTTGACGAAGCTTTTGCGCGCCGACGCGCCCGGTCACCCATTCTGATAGGGCGGCCGGGCGGCAAAATCCAGATGCGGTGTTGGCACGTCCGGGTCGGCGGACCGACGTCCGCCGCGGGCGAGGTCCGCAGCGGCCTTACCGAGAACAGCGCTCAGTCCCAGAAGGCCGGCCGCGCCTGTTCCAGGACCCCGCCCAGGCGGACCGCGCCCACGCGCAAGCCGAGGCCAGTCGCGTCGTCGGTCTCGACCGCAATTCCGCACAGCGTCGCCGGGCCCAGCGCGGCCTCGAATTTGGAGGTTGCGATCTTCCGCAAAAAACGTCCGATCGGCTCGTCTTTCGACATCCCGATCACCGACTCGTAGTCGCCCGTCATGCCGACGTCGGACATGAAGGCGGTGCCCCCCGGCAGGACGCGCTGGTCGGCGGTCGGCGCATGGGTATGGGTGCCGACGACGAGGCTCGCGCGGCCGTCGAGGAAATGGGCCATGGACTGCTTCTCGCTCGTCGTCTCGGCATGCATGTCGAGGACGATCGCGTCGGCGCCCTTCTTGAGCGGACAGGCCGCGAGCTCGCGATCGACCGCCGCAAAAGGATCATCGAGCGGATCCATGAAGACACGGCCCATCGCGTTGATGACGAGCGCCTGGGCGCCGTTCTTGGCCTCGATCATGGCGGCGCCCCGCCCCGGCGTGCCCTTGGGATAGTTGATCGGGCGTATCAGGCGCGGCGCGCGCTCGATGAACACCAGCGCGTCCTTCTGATCCCAGGCGTGATTGCCGAGCGTGATGGCGTCGGCGCCGGCGTCGACCAGGTCCTGATAGATCGCCTCGGTGATGCCGAAACCGCCGGCCGCGTTTTCGCCGTTGACGACCACGAGGTCGAGTTTCCAGTCGCGCACCAGGCGCGGCAGGCGCTCGTTCACGCTCGTCCGGCCGCTGCGCCCCACCACGTCGCCGATGAAGAGAATTCGCACCTTACTGCGCTTTCCGAAAATCGATGGTCTCGCGCTCCGTTAGCACGAGATCGAGGACGGCGTCGCGGGGGGTGAAGGGAACCCGGGCGATTTCCTGGGCCGCATAGGCGATGCCGACGGCCGTGACCGCCTTCATCATCCGCAGCCGCCCAATGGTCATGTCGTAATAGCCGGCGCCATAACCGATGCGCTGGCCGGTGCGATCGAACCCCAACAGCGGGACGATCAGGATATCGGGGAACACTTCCGGCGCCTCCGGGGTGGGCTCGCGGATGCCCCAAACCCCGGACGCGAGGGGCTCGCCGAAGCTCCATGCCCGCATGGTGAGCGGGCGACCCTTGCCGGCGACGACCGGCAGCGCGAGCTGCGCGCCCGCCGCCGCGAAGGCCCGCATCAGCGGCAGCGGATTGATCTCGCTCTTGAGCGGCGAGAAACCCGAGACCACGGCGCCCGGCCCGACCGGGACAGGCAACGGCCGCGCCGCGACCGCCGCCGCAGCGGCAGCGCGCTCGGCGGCCGGCAAGGCGTCGCGGCGGGCGAGCGCCTCGCGGCGAATTTCACTTTTGAGGGATTCGATGGAATTGAGCTCGGACATTTCACGCCGTCATGCCCGGCACCCGGGCGGGCCACGACGACGGTACTGCGTAAAAGTGCGGAGCCGCAACGGCCGTTGGAGTAGCGATCCCGGGTTCCCTACGAAAGTAGGTGGGCGCCATGTGACCAAGCCCACGGGCCTGGCCAGGGACAGCTCCCTTAAGGATCGATAAGGCCCCGAGAATATGACTCCTGACGCACCTCGCAGCCCCGCGCCGTCAATGTAATGCGGCCGGCGGCGACTTGCCACACAAGAATGAGGGCTCAGGGGGAAATGACGGCTCAGGGAACGACGCCGGCCGCGGCGCAATATGCCGCAAACAGCGCCGGCCGCACGACCAGGAGATCGAGCTGGAGCACAAAGCCCCGGCCGGTGCGATGCACCTCGCACAGATCGGCGCAACGGAAGCCCGCCCGATCGAGCGCGGCCATCACCTCCGTGATCAACGGCGCGCTCTTGTTGTAATCGATGAACGAGACCTCGACGATCAACGCGCTCGCGGCTTGCAGGGTCTGGCTTGCGCCCGCCATGACGTCGAGCTCGGCGCCCTGGACGTCGATCTTGATCAGGTCAGGCGCGGCAAGCCGGTCGCGGGCGACCAGCGTATCGAGCCGCGCGGTCGCGATCTCACGGATCTGCAGGTTCGGCTCGGCATAATGGGCCGTCTTCTCGATATAGAGCGAGGCGCCGGTCGCGTCGCCCCGCTGCGGCACGTGGAACGGCCTGGCGGCGCCGTCCTGCGCGCCGAGCGCCGCGATGACATGCCGGTGGCCCGAATTCGCGAGCTCGCCGGCGTGGTCGGCATTCGCCTCGAACAGCACGAATTGCGCTTGCGGAAAGACCTCGGCTGCGAGCCGCGTCCAGCCGCCCCGATAGGCCCCGAGATCGTAGATCATGCGTGGCGCGAAACCGAGCGACTTCAGCCGCGCGAGCGCATTACGGTGGGAGAGTTTCTGGGCCTTGCGCCTGGTCCACGGAAACGCGCGCGGAAAAGAAAACGCCATGGGAGACGCCGTTACCCGCGGGCGACGCCCTTGTGGCCCGGACCCAGCGCCAACCGCATCGCGAGCTTGGCAATGCGATCGGCCGCGGAGTTGAAAGCCGCCGCCATCGCGGCTTCGTTCACCTTGGCCTCGTCAACAGCGAGCATGCGGGCATCCTGCAGCGCCGTCACTTCGTCCTCGATGCGGCGAGCGCGCTGGCCCTGCTCGCTCAGCTCGTCGGCGACGATCAACGCCGCCATGACGGTGAGGCGCATATCGCCGATCTCGCCGAAATCCGTACGCAGCTGCTCGATGCGCTGGTCGAGATCCTCGGCCAGCCGGGTGAGATGGTCCTCCTGACCGTCGTCGCAGGCCATCCGGTATTGGCGGCCGTTGATCGTGACGCTCACCTGCCCCATGTCACGCGCCTGTCGTCGTGATTGATCAATGTCGGGCGATCCTGCCTAACGATCTTGCGCATCGATGATCGAACGGATTGTCGCGATCGCTTCATCGAGCCGTTGCGCGACCTCGCGATTGGTGGTCTCGAGCTGGCGCGCATGCGCCGTGACCGCGTCGAGCTCGGCTGCGAGTCGCGCGCGGTCGGAATCGAAAGCATGAACCTGCGTGGCGAGCGCCGCATGGCCCTTGTCCTGCTCAAGCTGTCGCTCGACCGCTCCCTCGAGTGCATCGAGCGCGGATTGCAGGCGCTTGGTCGCCGCCTCGAATACGCTTGCATCAGTCACGCGCCGCCCCGTCCATCGGCCCACTGGTTCGCGCTGGGCTACAAAAATCGCTTGCGTGGCAAGACGTTATAAACGGAAGCTTACGTGCTCGGGCGGCTTTTCGTCAACGCCGCGGACGGGGTTTTCAACGCCCGCGCGGCACCCCCGAGCGGGACCTGTGGAAGGACGACCGCACGCGCCGCCCTTCCTTTGACTCGCGGGGCCCGCATGGTATCAGTCCGCCGCCCTGGGGCCGGCTTCCGCCGCGACCCCGGGCACGCAACCCAGCCGGCATGCGATTGACAGCACTCTCGCTTCAACCTGCCGCAGCGGCCACCGCCGGTGGGGCGGCGCCGCCCCGTTCAGGCCCCGAAGGCAGCTCATGACCGCAAGCGCCGTCCAAAATCGCGCCCCAGATGGTGTCACGGGTCACGGCCGGGATCGCGCCCACGACCGTATGGCGAATGCCATCCGGTCACTCGCGATGGATGCGGTCGAACAGGCGAAATCGGGACATCCCGGCCTCCCCATGGGGGCGGCGGATATCGCGACCGTGCTTTTCACCCGCTTCCTGAAATTCGATCCCGCCGATCCGGCCTGGCCGGACCGCGACCGCTTCGTACTTTCGGCCGGCCACGGCTCGATGCTGATCTATGCGTCCCTGTATCTGCTCGGCTACGAGGCGGTGACCATCGAGCAGATCAAGCGGTTCCGCCAGCTCGGCTCGATCACGGCCGGCCATCCTGAACACGGCCACACCCCGGGCGTCGAGACCACGACCGGGCCGCTCGGCCAGGGGCTGGGCAATGCGGTCGGCATGGCGCTGGCGGAACGCATGCTGGCGGCGCAGTTCGGCGAGGATCTGGTCGACCACCACACCTTCGTGCTCGCCTCCGACGGCGACCTGATGGAAGGCCTGTCGCAGGAAGCGATCGCGCTCGCCGGCCATCTCAAGCTCAACAAGCTGATCGTGCTGTTCGACGACAACGGTATCTCGATCGACGGGCCGCTCACCCTGTCCGACTCGGTCGACCAGGTGATGCGCTTCCAGGCGGCCGGCTGGGCGGCGCGGCGCATCGACGGGCATGATCCCGACGCAATCCACGGGGCGATCGAAGCGGCGCGCAAATCCGACCGGCCAACGATGATCGCATGCAAGACCACGATCGGCTTCGGAGCGCCGAAGAAAGCCGGCACCTCGAAAGCGCATGGCGAGCCGCTCGGCGCCGAAGAGCTGGCCGGCGCCAAACAGGCGCTCGGCCTCGGCGGCGCGTTCGAGGTGCCGCCCGACGCGCTCGCCGCATGGCGTGCCGCCGGCGAGCGCAGCCGGGCGACCCACGCCGAATGGAAACAGCGCCTTGCCGCCAAGCCCGCCGATGTCCGCGCCGAATTCGTGCGCCGCTTGAGCGGCATACGTCCATCCGGAGCGGGGCCGGCGGTTGCCGCGCTCAAGCAGAAGCTCGCCCTCGAGCCGCCGACCGTCGCGACCCGCAAGGCAAGCGAGATCGCGCTCGAGGTCCTGACCGAGGCGGTGCCCGAGCTCGTCCTCGGCTCCGCCGATCTCACGCCGTCGAACAACACGCGCACCAAGAATCTGACCGACGTGGCGCCCGGAAGCTACGGCGGCCGTTACATCCACTACGGCATCCGCGAGAACGGCATCGCGTCGGCCATGAACGGCATCGCGTTGCACGGCGGCTTCATTGCGTGTGGGGCGACATTCCTGGTGTTCAGCGATTATGCGCGTCCCTCGATGCGGCTCGCCGCCCTCATGGGATTGCCCGTGGTGTATGTGATGACCCACGACTCGATCGGGCTGGGCGAGGACGGCCCGACCCATCAGCCGGTCGAGCATCTCGCGGCATTGCGCGCGATCCCCAACATGCGCGTGTTCCGTCCGGCCGATGCCATCGAAACCGTGGAATGCTGGCAGCTGGCGCTCGAGCGTAGCGATGGCCCGACCGTGCTCGCGCTCACGCGCCAGAACCTGCCTCCCGCGCGCCGGGATGCCGGCCCGAACCGCTGCGCTGAAGGCGCCTACGAGCTCGCCGGCGCCCAAGGCGCCGCGCAGGCGACGTTATTTGCCACCGGTTCCGAGGTCGAGATCGCGCTGGCGGCGCAGGCCTTGCTGGCGCAGCGCGGAGTCGCGGCGCGTGTCGTCTCGGTGCCGTCGGTCGAGCTGTTCCTGGGGCGGCCGGCCGACCAGCGCCGCGCCGTCATCGGCAATGCCGAGGTCAAGGTCGCGATCGAGGCCGCGGTGCGCCAGGGCTGGGACGCCATCATCGGCCCGGATGGCATTTTCGTCGGCATGACCGGGTTCGGGGCGAGCGCCCCCTACAAAGATCTGTACCGGCATTTCGGAATCACGGCCGAAAAGGTCGCCGAGGCGGTGTTGACCAAAATCAAGGAAACATGAGCCCGCAAACCCAAGCCCCGTTTGGAATTGCCTGACTTTGCGCTAACCAATAAGACCAATAAGGCAGTGCCGGCGTGGCGGGCGGGACGGCGCGAGGAGGAGCGTAGAAATGTCAATTCGTGTCGGCATCAACGGATTCGGCCGCATCGGCCGCAATGTGCTGCGCGCCATCATCGAGTCCGGCCGCACGGATATCGAGGTGGTCGGCATCAACGACCTGGCGCCCGTGGAGACCAACGCCCATCTGCTGCGCTTCGACTCGGTGCATGGCCGCTTCCCCGGCGAGGTCAAGGTCGAGGGTGATTCGATCAGCTGCGGCAACGGCAAGATCAAGGTCAGCGCGATCAAGGACCCGGCGCAGCTCCCCTGGAAGGATCTCGGCGTCGACATCGCGCTCGAATGCACCGGCATCTTCACGTCGAAGGACAAGGCGTCGCTGCATCTGAACGCCGGCGCCAAGCGCGTGCTGGTGTCCGCTCCCGCGGACGGCGTCGACCTGACGGTGGTCTATGGGGTCAATCACGACAAGCTCACGCGCGACCACAAAGTCGTCTCCAACGCCTCCTGCACCACCAATTGCCTCGCGCCGGTCGCCAAGGTGCTCAACGACGCGATCGGAATCGACAAGGGCTTCATGACCACCATCCACTCCTACACCAACGACCAGCCCTCGCTCGACCAGGTGCACAAGGACCTCTATCGCGCGCGCGCCGCGGCGCTGTCCATGATCCCGACCTCGACCGGCGCCGCCAAGGCGGTCGGTCTGGTGCTCCCCGAGCTCAACGGCAAGCTCGACGGCGTCGCCATCCGGGTGCCGACGCCGAACGTCTCGGTCGTCGACTTCAAATTCATCGCCAAGCGCGCCACCACCAAGGACGAGGTCAACGGCGCGGTCCGGCGTGCCGCCGAGCAGCAGCTCAAGGGCATCCTCGGTTTCACCGACCAGCCCAATGTGTCGATCGACTTCAACCACGACCCGCGCTCGTCGGTGTTCCACATGGACCAGACCAAGGTCATGGACGGCACGCTGGTGCGCGTCATGTCGTGGTACGACAACGAATGGGGTTTCTCCAACCGCATGGCCGATACGGCCGTCGCGATGGGTAAGCTGATCTGACGCGGTTCTGCCGAGGGGCGAGATGACCGCGTTTCACACGCTCGATCAGGCCGACCTCAAGGGCAAGCGCGTGCTCGTGCGCGTCGATCTCAACGTGCCGATGACCGACGGCACGGTCAGCGATGCCACCCGCATCGAGGCGTCCGCCCCCACCATCACGGAGATCGCCGACAAGGGCGGGCGCGTCATCCTGCTCTCCCATTTCGGCCGCCCGAAGGGCCGCGATCCGAAGGACTCGCTCAAGGGAATCGCCGCGGCGGTTGCCCGCACCATCGGACGCCCGGTCGCCTTCGCGGACGACTGCGTCGGCGAGGCCGCCGAGCGGGCCGTCAATGCGATGAAGCCCGGCGGTATCCTTTGCCTGGAGAACACCCGCTTTCATCCCGGCGAGGAGAAAAACGACAAGGCATTCATCGCGCGGCTCGCGAGCCTCGCGGACATCTGGGTCAATGACGCATTCTCGGTGGCGCACCGCGCCCATGCATCGACCGAAGGTCTCGGGCACGCGCTGCCCGCCTTCGCGGGGCGTTCCATGCAGGCCGAGCTCGACGCGCTCACCAAGGCGCTGGAGCAGCCGCAACGCCCCCTCGCCGCCATCGTCGGCGGCGCGAAGGTATCGACCAAGCTCGATCTGCTCGGCAATCTGCTGGATAAAGTGGACACGCTGATCATCGGCGGCGCGATGGCCAACACCTTCCTGGCGGCGCAAGGCCGGAAGGTCGGCAAATCCCTGTTCGAGCCCGATCTCGTCGCGACCGCGCGCCAGATCATGGACAAGGCGAAAGTCGCCAGGCGCGAGATCGTGCTGCCGGTCGACGCCGTGGTGGCAGAAAAATTCGAGGCGCACGCGCCCTCGCGCGTCGTCGATGTGGACCACGTGGGCGCCGCCGACATGATCCTCGACATCGGTCCGCGCAGCATCGAGCACGTCGTCTCGGTCCTGGCGCGATCGAAGACGCTGGTGTGGAACGGCCCGTTCGGGGCCTTCGAGAAGGAGCCCTTCGACGCCGGCACGGTCGAGGTCGCGGAAGCGGCGGCCGAGCTCACGCAGGCCGGCAAGCTCGTCTCGGTCGGAGGCGGGGGCGACACGGTCGCCGCCCTCAACCAGGCGGGCGTCACGGACCGTTTCACCTATGTGTCGACCGCGGGCGGCGCCTTCCTCGAATGGCTCGAAGGCAAGGCCCTCCCCGGAGTCGAGGTATTGAGGGTAAAATGAACCGAATTGTCCGCCGGCCGTTTTACCGACGGATAACAGGCATCAGGAGTGTGCAATGAACCTCGCCGAATTGAACAAGGTGGCTACGGCCATGGTCGCCCCCGGCCGGGGCATTCTTGCGGCCGACGAATCGACCGGCACCATCAAGAAGCGCTTCGACGCCATCGGGGCGGAGTCGACCGCCGACAGCCGGCGCGACTACCGCGAGCTGCTGTTTCGGTCGACCGATGCGATGCGCAACCATATCTCGGGCGTCATCCTCTACGACGAGACCATCCGCCAGAACGCCAAGGACGGCACCTCTCTGGTCAAGGTGATCGAGAAGGCGGGGTCGCTGCCCGGCATCAAGGTCGACAAGGGGACCAAGCCCCTGCCCTACTGCCCGGGCGAGGTCGTCACCGAAGGTCTCGATGGGTTGCGCGAGCGGCTTGCCGAATATCGCGCGCTGGGCGCGAAGTTCGCCAAGTGGCGCGCCGTCATCGATATCGGCAACGGGATTCCGACCTGGACCTGCGTCAAGGCCAATGCGCACGCGCTCGCCCGCTATGCGGCGCTCTGCCAGGAAGAGCAGATCGTGCCGATCGTCGAGCCCGAGGTCCTGATGGACGGCGCCCACGACATCGACACCTGCTACGGCATCACCGAATGGGTGCTGCGCACGGTCTATAACGAGCTCTACGAGGCGCGCGTGCCCCTGGAAGGCACCGTGCTCAAGCCCAACATGGTCATTTCGGGCAAGAAAGCCGCCAAGCGCGCCTCGGTCGAGGAAGTGGCCGAGAAAACCGTGAAGGTGCTCAAGACCTGCGTGCCTGCCTCGGTCCCCGGCATCGCCTTCCTGTCCGGCGGCCAGTCGGACGAGGAAGCCACGGCCCATCTCCACGCCATGAACCGCATCGGCGGCTTGCCCTGGCGGCTCACCTTCTCATACGGGCGCGCCCTGCAGGCGGCGCCGCAGAAAGCCTGGGCCGGCAAGGCCGAGAACGTCGCCGCCGCCCAGCGCGCCTTCGCGCACCGCGCCCGGATGAACGGCCTCGCGGCGCGCGGCGAATGGAAGGCGGATCTGGAGAGAGACCAGAAGGCGGCCTAGGGGCGGCCCAAACATCTCGTCGAGGGCCTGCCCGAGACTCGGGCCCGGGCAGGCAACCGTCGCCGTCATAAATGCTCGGCCGGCATGAGCGCCCGCACCTGCGCGAAGCTCAATCCGTGCGTGGCCGTCCCGTCCCCATAGACGAAGCGCAGCCGGCGCCGCCGCGCCACCAGGGCGGCGGGGAGCGGATCGTAGCGGAAGGTCGCGCCGCCGAGATGCGGCATCACGCTGCCGACGTCGGTGACGTCATCGACTTCCACCCGCAGCAGCTTGAGCTCGGCGCCCTCCGGCGTCGTGGCGCAGAACGGCACCTGCGCCAGTCGCAGAAAGCTGGTGGGATCCGAGGCGACCGCAAAGGCCTCGACAAAGGCCGTCTCGACCAGGTCGAGATCGGGCTCGGCACAGACGCCGTCGGCATCGGCCGGCGGCTGCGCCAGATGCGGGGCCTGCCATTGCGCCGGCCGACGAGGTAACCCGGCGTGGTTGTGGCCGGGACCGAACGCCGGATCGCGCGGAACAAGGTCAAGGCCGCCGGCGCCGTAGTCGTGGTGATGATGATCGTGCCCGCGATGCATGGATACCTCCCTTCAGAAGCTTACCGGCTTGTCGATGATCGCCTTGTGGGCGCCGAGCTTGTTGTTGGCCACGAGCGCGCCGAGCACTTCGACCACGACACGGACCCCGAACAGCGCCGTGATGTCGGACGTGTCATAGGGCGGCGAGACCTCGACCACCTCGAGGCCGCACACGCCTTGTCCCGCCACCAGTCCCAGGAGCTTGAGCGCTTCGCGCGGCAGGAAGCCGCCGGGCTCCGGCCAGCCGGTGCCGGGGACGAAACCGCAGTCGACAGAGTCGACATCGAACGAAACATAGACGGCGTCGGCGTCCTTCCAGGCCAGATCCAACGCGATCTCGGCGGTCTTCTCCAGTCCGAGCTTTTCGATGTCGGCGATGGTGAGCACATTGGTGGCGCGCTTGCGCGCTTCCTGCACGCCGGAACGCGGGACCTGCCAGCCGCCGATGCCGAGCTGGACGAGGTTCGTGGCCGGAACATTGGGAAGATTTGTCGCCCAGTACCAAGGCGTGGTGTGCATGCGTTCGTCGAGGTCTTTCTCCTGGATATCGATGTGCCGGTCGAAATGAATGATGCCGATCCGCTTGGAGGTGCATTGCGCGATGCCGCGCACGCACGGAAATCCGATCGAATGGTCGCCGCCGAGCATGAGCGGCAAGGCGCCCGACGACGCCACATGGGCGACGCCGCGCGAGATCTGATCGAAGCTTTTTTCGAGATTGGCGGGAATCGTGAACACGTCGCCCGCGTCGCACAAGGTCATCTGCTCGCGCAGATCGACGCCGAGCTCGTAGTTGTAGGGCGTGTAGAGCGCCGAGATGCGGCGGATGCCCTGCGGTCCGAACCGGGTGCCGGGCCGGTAGGTGGTGCCGGAATCGAACGGAATGCCGACGATCGCGGCGTCATAGCGTCCGACATCCTTCACGTTCTCCACATAGGGCGCCTTGAGGAACGTATTGATCCCGGCGAAATGCGGCAGCTCGCCGCGCGAGAAGGTCGGAATCGACTTGTCGACGATGCTGTCGGCGCCCGGCAGCCCCATGTCGAGCGCCCATTGCTGCTCCTTGCGCCAACCTGATTCGGGAAGCCTGCCTTCCGCCTCGAGCGCCTTCCAGCCCTGGGTCGCCAGCTTGTCGAAATCCGGGTGGTGCCGGCGCGTCAGCGGCGGCGCGGCAGCCAAGCCCGCCTTGCGCGAGCGGCGGATCGGTCCTTCAAGCATCATGATGCGCCTCCTTCTGGTCCGCTTTCGCTCCCATGCGGCCGGTTTCGATCGGCTTGCCAAATCCGAGCACCGGAACCGGCGTGTCGCGCGTGAGATCGAGGTCGTAGGTGACGATCGCGCCGAACCGGCCCGGCGCCTGCGGATCGTGCCGCGAGCGATCCAGTGCGACCACCCGCGTGCCGAGCCCGAAGGCTTCCTTGATGTCGTGCGTGACCATGATCACGGTCATGCCGTGCTGCCGCCACAGCGGCGTGATCAGCGCATGCATCTGGGCGCGCGTGCCCGGATCGAGCGCGCCGAAGGGCTCGTCGAGCAGGAGGACGCGTGGCTGGCGGGCGAGCGCCTGTGCGATGGCGAGGCGTTGCTGCATGCCGCCCGAGAGCGCGCTCGGGTATTTGTCGCGATGGGGCGCAAGACCGACCGCCTCCAGCAGCGTCTCGCTCTTGGCCGTGGCGGCGCGCCGCGCCTGGCCTTTCAGCCGCGCCAGCATTCTGCTCGCCTCGAACTCATAGGCGATCAGCACGTTGGCCAGAACGGTGAGATGCGGAAACACCGAATAGCGCTGGAACACGACGCCGCGGTCGGCTCCCGGTTCGGACGGCAGGGGGGCGCCATCGAGCAGAATCGCCCCGCGCGAGGGCCGCTCCTGGCCGAGGATCAGGCGCAGGAACGTGCTCTTGCCGGCGCCCGATGGCCCGACCACCGACAGGAAGGTTCCGGAAGCGATCTCGAGGTTGATGCGCTCGAGCACGATCTGGTCGCCGTATTCGACCCACACGTCGCGCACCGAGATCGCGCTCATCAGCGCGGTTCCTCGACATAGGCCCAGGGGAAGGCGCGGCGCGCCAGCATGGCGAGCGCAAAGTCCAGCCCGTAGGCGAGGAGCGTGATCCAGGCCACGTAGGGCAGGATGATGTCCATGGAGAGATAGCGCCGCATCAGAAAGATCCGGTAGCCCAGCCCCACATCGGCCGCGATGGCCTCGGCCGAGATCAGGAACAGGAAGGCCGGCCCGATCGACAGGCGCAGCGACTCGATCAGGCGCGGCATGATCTGCGGCAGCACGACCCTGATCGCCACCTGCCAGGTCGATGCGCCGAGCGATTGCGCCTTGACCAGCTGCTCCTTCGGCAGGTTGGCGACCGTCATGGCGAGATCGCGGATCAGGCAGGGCGTGACGCCGAAGACGATAAGCACGACCTTCGACAGCTCCCCCAACCCGAAGACGATGAACAGGATGGGAAGGATCGCCATCGGCGGAATCATCGACAGCACGGCGACGAGCGTCCCGAACGTGGCGCCGGCCACCGGCACGACGCCGACCGCAAGTCCGACCGTCAGACCGATCGCGGTCGCCACGCCGAGACCGATGGCGAGGCGCCGCAGGCTCGCCGCGGTGTCGGTCCACAGCACGAGGTCGCCGGAACGCCGGTCGGGCTCGAATGCGAGCCGATGCGCCGCCTGCGCCATCTCGGCAACCGGCGGCAGCAACTTGTCGTCCGGATTGGCGGCGCGCCGTTCCGTCGAACCCACCACGTAGATAAGCGCGATGAGAAAGAACGGAACGAAGGCGAGAAATATCCGGCTTCCGCGTTGCGGAACGATGTTCATCACCCGGCGAATGACGTTGCTCCTCGGCCTGCCTATCCTCGCCTGTCAGAGCTTGCCGTCGGCGGCGAGCTTCATGTAGGTCGGATCGAAGCGCAGCTTCACGTTCTTCTTGGATCCGAGGACATTGCCCGGCACCTCGATGCCGATCGCGTCTTTCGATTTCACCTTCTCGCCGAGCAGATTGTGCTCGAAGCAGAAGGTGCGCACGAGATCCATGACCTTCGACATCTCGGGTCCGCCCATGAAGACGAGCGCGTCCTTCGGCGTGTAGAACATCCGCGTCGTCTTGAGCTGCGACTCGAAGCCGGCGAGATCGGTGCCGGAGAGCTTGGCCATCGCCTCGCGCGCCGCCTTGCCCTTGTCGCCCGGGTCCTGCATCAACGCGATGGTCTCGTACCAGATTCCGACCAGCGCCTTTCCGAGGTTGGGGTTGTCCTTCAGCGTCTCGGTGTTCACCACCATCAGATCCTCGATCTCGCCCGGTATCTTGCTCGAGTCGAAGACCTCGGTCGCGCCCGGCTCCGCTTTCACTTCCATGAGCTGGGGATTCCAGGTCACGACCGCGGTCGAGTCCTTCGACTTGAAGGCGGCCACGATGTCGGCGTCCGAGGTATTGACGGTCTTGATGTCCTTCTCCTTGAGCTTGACGCTCGCCAGTCCCCGCGCGAGCAGGTAGTGCGACACGGACAGCTCGACGATGTTGATCTGCTGGCCCTTGATGTCGGCCAGCGTCTTGCCCTTCTTGAGCACCACGCCGTCGTTGCCGTTGGAGAAGTCGCCCATGATGATCGCGCTGCTGTCGACCCCGCCCGCCGCGGGGATCGTAAGCGCGTCCATGTTGGTGACGGTCACGCCGTCGAACTTGCCGGCGGTGTATTGGTTGATCGATTCGACATAATCGTTGATCTGCGTGACATTGATCTTGATGCCGTATTTGTCGCCCCACTTCTTGACTATCCCTGCGTCGGCCGCGTAGGGCCACGGCATCCAGCCGACATAGATCGTCCAGGCGATGTTGAATTCCTTCTTTGGCGCCGCCCAGGCCGGCGAGCCGAAGCCCGCGGCGATGAGCGCCGCGGCCAGAATTCCGGTCGTCACGCGTGCGAATGGTTTCATTTTGCAACCCTCGTGGTTCATCCGATGTGATCGGGTCGAGGATTGGCGAGAACCATCGACGCCAATCCTGGCGACCGAGGCCTCCCGGGCTTTTATCCCGCCGTGCACCCGGGATGGCACGTCCCCCGGGCGGCAGCTCTCGGACCAGCCACTCCGTCGCGGAGCCGGAACCCTAGCCGCCAACTCATCCAAGACCGAGCAATTGGCGTGCCAGGAAAAAGCTCAAGCGTTTTCCGCCACATGCGTGGATGCTGCCTGTTGCGGCAGCAAATGAGCCCAACATTTGGGCTGGTCGCGGGCACGGCCCGTGCAGGCCGCGCGATCGCAGGGGTCAATTCGGCCCATTGACATGGCGGCGTCATTCATCGCCCCCTTTTGGCCTGAATACAGACGCATCGGACCCCATGGCTTCCCAGCAACCCACAGCATCCAGGCGCTCCGCCGCGCGGCTTTATCTCGTAACGCCGTTGGTGGCGGAGCCTGCGGCCTTTGCCGGCCCGCTCGCCGCGGCGCTGGCGGCCGGCGACATCGCCGCAGTGCTGCTTCGCCTTGCGGTCGCGGACGAGCGCGCCCTGATCAACCGCATCAAGGAGATTGCACCCGCCGTGCAGGCGCACGGCGCCGCGCTCCTGCTCGATGGACGCCCCGAGCTGGTCGCGCGATCGGGCGCGGACGGCGCCCATCTCACCGGCACCGAGGCCGTGAAGGAGACCATCGCCGCGCTCAAGCCCGAACGCATCGCGGGCGTGGGCGGGCTCGCCAGCCGCCATGACGCCATGCTGGCCGCGGAGTCGGGCGCCGACTACGTGATGTTCGGCGAGCCCGACCGCGCCGGAAACAGGCCGTCCTTCGAGGCCATCCACGAGCGGGTTGCGTGGTGGACGGAAGTGTTCGAAGTTCCCTGCGTTGCCTATGCGGCGGGTCTCGACGAGGTCAATGACCTGGCCGCGGCGGAATTCGTCGCGGTCGGCGAATTCGTCTTTACCGATTCGCGCGGGCCGGCGGCGGCCATTGCGGATGCGGTTGCGCGCCTCAAAGCGGAGACTCCCGCATGAGAACCCGGCGCTGGCGGGTTGCGGTTTCGGTCTTGAGCACCGTCGCGGCGCTTGGTTGCGCCCGACCCGGATTCGCGCAGGCACCGACTCAGCCGACACAGGCTGTGCCGGCGGCGCCAAAGCCCACGCCCGCTGCCCCGGCGCCAGCCCGCAAACCCGCCAAGCCGCCCGCCAAGCCGCCCTCCGCGCCGCCGGCGGCCGAACCCGCAAGCCCGGGGGCCGATCTCGCCTTCGGGGCCTTTCAGCGCGGGTATTTCCTGACCGCCTTCCATGAAGCGACCAAGAACGTCGACCAGCGCCAGGATCCCAAATCCATGACGCTGCTCGGCGAGCTTTATGCCAACGGGCTTGGCGTACCCGCCAACGATGTCCAGGCGGCCAAATGGTATTCGCTGGCGGCCGAACGCGGCGACCGCGAGGCGATGTTCGCGCTTGCCATGTTCCGAATCAGCGGCCGCGGCGGTCCGCGCGACGGCGCCGAGGCCGCGCGCCTGCTCGCGGCGGCGGCCAAGCTCGGCCACGCCGCCGCGGCCTATGATCTCGGCCTGCTCTATCTGGAGGGCCAACAGTTCCCGCAGGACTTCGCCCGCGCCGCAGAGCTGTTCCGGCAGGCGGCGCAGGCGGGAAGCCCGGAAGCCCAATATGCGCTGGCGACCCTCTACAAGGATGGGCGCGGCGTCCCGAAGGACGACCGTGAGGCGACCCGCCTCATGGCGGCAGCCGCGCTCGCCGATTCCCTGGACGCGGAGGTCGAATACGCCATCGCGCTGTTCAACGGCACCGGCACGCCCAAGGACGAGCCGCGTGCGATCGCACTGTTTCGCAAAGCCGCGATGCGCGGCAGTCCGATCGCGCAGAACCGGCTGGCGCGGATCCTCGCCGCCGGGCGTGGCGTCCCGGCCGATCCGGTCGAAGCGACCAAATGGCACCTGATCGCCAAGGCGGGCGGCGCGAGCGACCCCTCGCTCGACGACTTCGTCCAGAAGCAAGCGCCTGAGACCCGCGCGGCCGCCGACAAGGCGGCCAAGCCCTGGCTGGATTTCATCGCCCAGGCGCGCTCATGACCGGCGCGGCGGGGTGGCGCCCGCTCCCCGACGCGTGTAAGCAGCCTGCACGACCTCACCGGGGACCGTGTTTCGTCGATGCTCCGCTCCGCTCTTCTCAACGTCATGATCGGCGCCGCCCGCAAGGCCGCGCGCAGCCTCAAGCGGGACTTCGGCGAAGTCGAGCATCTTCAGGTATCGCTCAAGGGCCCGGCCAATTTCGTCACCGCAGCCGATCGACGCGCCGAGGAGATCCTGCGCGCCGAACTCGCCAAGGCGCGGCCCGGCTATGGCTTTCTGGGCGAGGAGGGCGGGCGCCAGGAAGGGGCGGACGAGACCCATTGCTGGATCGTCGATCCGCTCGACGGCACGACCAATTTCCTCCACAGCATTCCCCAATTCGCGATCTCGATCGCGCTTGAACGAGAAGGCACGATTGTCGCCGGCGTGATCTACAACCCGGCAAACGAGGAGCTGTTCATCGCGGAGCGCGGCAAGGGCGCATTTCTCAACGACAAGCGGCTGCGTGTTGCGGCGCGCAAGCGGCTCGCCGACGCGGTGGTCGCCTGCGGGTTGCCGCATCTCGGCCGGGGCGATCTGGCGCTCTTTCGCAAGGAATTCGCCGCCGTCCAGGAGAAGGTCGCGGGGCTGCGCCGCTTCGGGGCCGCCGC